>Ga0187893_10000128_pt1 | contig 170245 bp, 161 predicted proteins | sample MA1701074metaG_FD_139574 | JGI IMG/M metagenome (GOLD analysis project Ga0187893, IMG submission 139574) | White microbial mat communities from a basaltic lava cave in the Kipuka Kanohina Cave System on the Island of Hawaii, USA - MA170107-4 metaG ...
CTCTACGTGGTCGCCGGCGTCGTGTTCCTGTTGATCCTGATCGCGATCACCATGAGCGACTACGTCAGCCGTTCCTGGCCGATCCTGCAGTGAGCCACGCCTGGGCACCCGGCCCGGTTGCGGGCGTTGGCTACCGTCGGCGCTGGCGGCGGCGATTACGTCTCTCCCCGGGCTCGAACTCCGGCAGCGTCTCGTCCGGCTCGAGGGCGAAGACGCGCAGCGTGGCATTCGTCCACGGTCCCGGACGCTGGGCCGCGAATCGCAGGGCGGTGATGGGATGGCCCCGCAGTATGTAGATCTGGCCGCCGCCTGACTCCGACCGCCGGCGATCGCGCTCGCTGGGCCGCAAGCTCTCCGCCGCCAACCGGCCCCAGGCGTGCTGGGGGCCTTGGGCCTCGAGCACGACGTCCCGCGGCCAGTCCTCCGCCTCCGCTTCCACGCGAAACGCGCGGCTGGGGGCCGCGAGGGTGATCTGGATGCCGTCCTCCCGCGTGACGCTCGAGGGCTCCACCAGCGTCAGCTTCGGGCGGCGCCGGGGCGCCAGCACGCTGAGGGTCCGCTCGGCCAGCCCCTCCTCCGAATCAAAACGCGCGAGGGTGCGAAAACCGACCAGCGCCGCTGCGTCGCGCGTGATGTCCGTGACCAAGAGGTCGTATTGCGCCGCGACGGCGGCTGGAACGTCTTCCAGGCGCTGCGCGCGGCGGACCTCGAAGCGGGCCGGATCGATCGCCAGCCGGGGCAGGGCCGCCAACACGAGACTCGGCCCTGACACGTTGCCCTCGATCCAAGCCGCGGCGCGATCGATCGCCGTCGGCCGAGCGTACCGGGCCACCAGGGCGAAGCTGTCGCGAGCTTGGAAGGGCAGGCCGAGCGCCGCCAGGGACAGGCCGAGCAGAGCCGCAAGGCGACCCGGACGCGACACCAGGGCCCCGAAGCCCGCACCGACCAGGACCGCCAGGACGGCGCCGGACGGCACCAGGTGGCGCGGGTAGACGAACGCCGCCGGAGCCAGGATCACCAGGCTGGTGGCGAGCGTCACCACCGCCGGCAACGTGGCGCGACGTGGACGAACCAGCCACAACCCGCCGGCCGCGAGCAGGCAGCCGACCGGGCCCACGGCGGCCGCCAGTCCCGGCACGGCGGCCGCGAGACCACCCGCGCCTCCACGCGCCTCCTGGTTTCGCTCCGCCCGCTCCCCGTAGTAGTGGGTGAGGCCCGTGAGCGTGCCGCCTCGCTCGATGAGCTCGGACACCGCATAGGGCGCGGCGAGGCCGAAGGCCGTCACGGCGGCCAGGCCCATCCGCAGCCCACGTTTGGCAAAACCGCCCGACAACGCCGCGGCCGCCGCCCCCGGTACTCCGGCCAGGAGCCCGCTGAACTTCACGGCGGCCGCGAGGCCGGCCAGGGCGCCGACGGCGAGGTCGCGTCGCGCGCTGGGCGCCTCGCCCTTGGCCTCGCGGACCACCAGCAGCAGCGTCCCCAGGCACGCCGTACCCGCCAGCACGTCGGGAGTGATGTTGTGTGCGGCGCGCACCTCGAGCCGGGAGACAGCCAAAAGCGTCGCCGCGAAGAGCCCTGCCCAGGGGCCCGCCAGGCGCCGCGCCAACAGCCAAGCGAGCAGGACGCTCAAAAGCCCGAAGCCGGCCACCAGAGCCCGCCCGCCGATGGCTGCGCCGGCGTAGCCGCCCAGGGCGCGGCCGAGCAGCACCGGGCCGGCGGCGAGCCAGTTGAAGAACCCGGGGTATCCCTGGTAGACCGTGGGGTCGAGGCTGCCCTCGCGGGCCATGCGCTCGATCGGGCGCAGGAAGTTGTTCTGCTCGTCGAAACTCGCCGCCCCGCGCACGACGTGGTGGCTGATGCCGGTGAAGCGCAGCCCCGCCGCCAGGAGCAGCACCACGGCCAGCAGCAGGGGCTCGTGTCGCACGCGCGGCGAAGATACCCCGGGTTAGACTCAGCCGCCATGCGGACGGCCGAGCGGCCCGCCACCACTCTCGACGGGCGTTTCCGCCACCGGCCCTGAGGCGTCCCGGCAGATGCGGGCGACGTTTTCGCTGCTGCGCCGGCGCCCCGCCTTCGCGCGACTCTTCCTCGCCGAAGTGATCAGCCTCGGGGGCGACTGGTTCACCCTGGTCGCCCTGGCGCTGGTCGTGGCCCGGGCCGGCCACGGTTCCGGACTCGCCCTGGGCGGCCTGATGGCGGTGCAGCTGCTGCCCATGGTGGTGCTGGGGCCCTGGAGCGGCGTGCTGGTGGACCGCTTCGATCGGCGCCGTGTGCTGGCCGCGAGCGACCTGCTGCGTTTCGTGATCGTTCTGGGCCTGATCCCGGCCGCCGCCGCCCAACAGCTGCCCCTCGTGTACCTGCTGGCCTTCGCGCACTTCGCGGTGACCACGGTGTTCGAACCCGGCCGCGCGGCGATGTTGCCCAGCGTGGTGGAGGACGAAGAGCTGGTGGCGGCCGCGACGCTGTCGAGCGTCACCTGGTCCGTGATGGCCGCGGTGGGCGGACTCGCGAGCGGCGTGCTCGCCGCGCTGGTTGGCGTCCAGGCCGCCTTTCTGGTGGATGCCCTGAGTTTCCTGGGCTCGGGGCTGCTGATCCTCTCGATCCGGCCGGAGCAGGTGCGGCCACCACGGCCGCACGTCGGCGACACCCTCGCGTTGCGGGACGGCCTTGCCTACCTGCGCCGCACGCCGGTCGTGCTGGCCACCCTGCTCGTGAAGGCGATCGGCGGCATCACCGCCATCGAGGCGACGATGGCGCTCTACGCGACGCGGCTGTTCCCGCTCGGGGAGGGCGGCGCCCTGACCCTGGGCCTTGGCTGGGCCTGCTTCGGCGTTGGGGCGGTCCTGGGGCCTCTCGTCTGCAACCGCCTGGGTGACGGCAGCATGGGACGGCTCCGCCGCTTCATCGTCGCGGGCACGGCGATGATCGCGGTGGGCTTGTTCACGCTGGCGGCGGCGCCCCATGTGCTGGTGTTCGCGGCGGCCGTGCTGCTGCGCGGGGCGGGCGGCTCCACCAACTGGACCTTCAGCACCGTCTTGCTCCAGCGGACCGTGCCCGACGCCCTGCGTGGCCGGCTCTTCGCCCTGGAGCTGGCCGCCTCGCACTTGAGCGCGATCGTCTTCGCCCTGCTTTGGGGCGCGCTCGTGGACCGGATCGGACTACGCGAGACGGTCTTCCAGGCGGGCCTCCTGAGCCTGGTGCCCCTCCTGGCGTGGAGCCTGAACCTCGCCCGCATGGACCGCGCGGCGGCCGCGGCGAAAGGCTAGACTTGCCCACGATGGGCGACGCCGAGCGGCGTAGGGGCAGCCTCCTTCACGACCTGCGCACGCCTCTCACTCAAGTCATCGGCTTCGCGGAGCTGCTGGCCGAAGAGGCCGAGGCCGGCCCGCCCCGCCAGCTGGTGCCCTCGCTGCGGCGCATCGCCCAGGCGGGACGCCGCCTGACCCAGCTCCTCGACGATCACTTCGGACGCTCCGGCGAGACGCGGGACCCAGAGGAGTTGCCACCCCTCACGCCCACCGAGGAGACACGACTGCGGGCCGGCTTCGAACGGCGCAGCGGCCGGCTGCGGGACCTGCTCGGCCGCCAGGTCGGAGAGGAGGTGATGGCGTGGCTTCTGGAGAGCTCCCGCCCGCTCAACCTGCTGGACGCCACGCTGCTTGCGGCCGAGTGGCGGAACCAGGGTCCGCCCGCCGAGCTGGATCTGGAACGCCTGAACCGCCTCGTGGATCCCCTGCTGGGCCCGATCCTGGACGCGCGCGGTGCCGTCTTCTTCATGGCCCCCGATGGCCTCCAGGCGTTGTTCGGGTTTCCGGAGCCGAGACCGGACGACGCCGAGCGCGCCGTGCGCGCAGCGCTGCGGGTGCAGGTCTCGGCCCAGGGCATGGGCATCCCGCTCGGCATCGGCCTGGCCCGCGGGCGCGTGGCGGCGGGCCTGTTCGGACATGCGAAACGGGCCAGCTTCAGCGTCTTGGGCCCTCCAGTCGGGGCGGCGCAACGCCTGAGCGCTGCCGCGGTTCCCGGACGCGTCCTCGCGGGCAAAAACGTCGTGGAGGCCGCCGGTCCGAAAGTGGTGACCGGCGAACCGGCCGGCGAGCCGCTGAGTGTCGTCGGCCTGGCGGGCGTGGCTGGACTGCGCCTGCCTTAAGCTCGACGCGCCACCAGCGCCGTGATCTTCGCGAGCAGCCGGTCGAACTCCACCGGCTTCACCTCGTATTCGTCGCAGCCGGCTGCCAGCGCCCGCTCCCGGTCGCCGGGCATGGCGTGGGCGGTGAGGGCGACGAGGGGCAACCCCCGCGTCGCGGCCGAAGCGCGGAGCTGCCGCGCCACCTCCCAGCCATCCACGACGGGAATCCCCATGTCGAGCAGTATCAGGTCGGGCGCGTCGTTGAGCGCGGCGGCGAGCGCAGTTGCGCCGTCCGCCGCAAACAGCACCTGGTGTCCGCTCCGCTCCAGCCGGCGCGACAACATGTCGCGGTTCAGGTCGTCGTCTTCGACGAGCAGGATCCGGGCCACGCCCCGCAGGCTATCCGAAGCGTCGGGCTGCGGACAACCCCAGCCCGATTGGCTACCCGCCGGATCCGGTTACGATTCTCCGCATGAGCCCGCTGCTGCTCGGCCTCTTGTTCGCCCTCGCCGACGCGCCATCCGTCGCCGCCCGTCGCGTCCAGGACGACGTGAAGCGGCTCGCCTCCGCGGACTGGAAGGGCCGCCGCGCCGGGACGGCGGAGGCCGACCAGGCAGCGTCCTGGATCGCAGGGCAATGGAAACGCCTGGGCCTGCGGCCGGCATTTTCAGGTTCCTACCTCCAGAGCTTCGGCTTCATAGACGGGGTCGTGCTGGGAACCGCCAACCGCCTGCAGGTGAACGGCCGCGGCTTCCGCTCGGGGCAGGAGTTCCGGCCGCTCGCCTTCTCGGCGCCTGGGCAGGCGGCGGGCGAGGTGGTGTTCGCGGGCTACGGGATCGTGGCCAAGGACCTGGGGTTCGACGAGTACCAGGACCTCGAGGTGCGCGGCAGGATCGTGCTGGCACTGCGTTTTGCCCCCGGCGGCGACGACACCCAGTCCCAATGGGGCCCGTTCATGGCGCTGCGGCTCAAGGCCGCGGCGGCACGGGAGCGCGGAGCGGCGGCGCTCCTCGTCGTCGCCGGGCCACTCACGCCCGGCGCCCAGGACGAGCTCGTGCCCGCCCGCGCCGATGCCTCGCTGGTGGACGCCGGCCTGCCGGTCCTGTCGGTCCGGCGTTCGGTCGCGGAAGCGCTGCTCGCAGGAGCGGAAGTGAGCCTGGAGCAGGCCCAGGGCCGGGTGGACGCCGGCAAACCCGCGTCGTTCCCCCTCGCCACGCGGGCCAGCCTGGCCGCCGACGTGGCCCCGAAGCGTGCCAGCAGCTCCAACGTGGCGGCCGTCCTGCCGGGCACGGACCCGACCGCCGCGGCGATCGTGGTCGGCGCGCACTACGACCACCTCGGCCTCGGGCTCTCGGGTTCCCTGGACCCGAAACCCGACGGCAAGGTCCACCACGGCGCCGACGACAACGCCTCGGGCGTGGCGGGAGTCCTGGAGCTGGCGCGTCGCCTCGCGCCGCAGCGCGGCACGCTCGTGCGCAGCGTGGTCTTCGTGGCCTTCGGGGCCGAGGAGCTGGGCACCCTGGGCTCCTCGTACTTCGTCAAGAACCCGCCGCTGCCCCTCGACCGGATCGCCGGCATGGCGAACCTCGACATGGTCGGGCGCCTGCGGGAGAACACCCTGGACGTCCATGGCCTGGGCACGAGCCCGGTCTGGAAGCCGCTGCTGGAGGCCTCGAACCACGGACCCGGCCTGAAGCTGCGCCTCCACGAGGGCGGGTTTGGTCCTTCCGATCACAACGCCTTCTACGTCGCGGACAAGCCCGTGTTGTTCTTCTTCACCGGAGTGCACGCCGACTACCATCGTCCCAGCGACACCGCGGACAAGCTCGAAGCCCAGGGCCTGGTCCGGGTCGTGGACCTGGTCGAGGGCGTCGTCACCCGGCTGGCGACGACGACGACGCCGGTGGTTTTCACGCGCGTTGCGGCGGATCAGGAACAGCAGGCGTCCGCCGCCCGCGGCTTCCGCGTCTACGTGGGCGGCATCCCGGACTACGCCTCCGAAGGGCCTGGCGTCGCGATCTCGGGCGTCAGCCCCGGCTCGCCCGCGGAGAAGGCGGGCATGCAGAAGGGAGACGCGATCGTGGCCTTCGCGGGCCGCGAGATCCGCACCATCTACGACTACACCCAGGCCTTGAGCGAGCGCAGGCCCGGCGACGAGGTCGAGGTCGTGGTGCGCCGCGCGGGCGCGGAGGTCGTCCTGCGCGTGGTCCTGGGGGCGCGGCCGGGCACGACGCGCTGAGCCGCGCCCGGCCCCGTCCGATGGTTAGTCGCCGATCGAGTAACTCGTCGTGAACTCGATGTCTTGCCTCATGGAAAACCAGACCGAACAGTACTTCCCTCGCGACAACGCGATGGCGCGTTCGACCCGGTCGGGCCCGACGTCGCCCTGCAGCGCGAAGTGCGTCTCGACGGCCACCAGCCGGCGCGGGTCGGCATCCGCCCGGCGGCCGGTGAAACGGATCGCGCAGGCACGCAGTCGGGCGCGCTGTTTCCCCAGGATGTGGACAACGTCGCTGCCCATACATGCGGCCAGGGCGAAGCCCAGCGCCTCCACGGGCGAAACGCCGGCCAGGGAGTTCCCGTCCAGCAGCATGCCGCGGCCCTGGGCGTCGCAGCGAAAACGGAGGTCGCCCTCCCAGGTCAGGCTCAAGCTCACCGGCGATGGTTCGGCCATGTCCACGAGTGTAGCGTGGCCCCACGGCCCGGCTTGACACCGCCGAAGCCCGGCTCCTAGAATCCGGGCGATGCGTTGCTGGCGTCCGATCCACCATCACAGCCACCACGGGTAGTGCCGGGCCCGGGGCCCGGCCGCCTCGTGCGGAGCGGGTTGCCTGGGGAGATCGGACGGCGCCGAAAGACCTCTTCAGGGAGCCCTGAAGAGGTTTTTTGTTTCTCGACGCGATGACGAAGATCTGTGTCAGCCTGACCGAGCAGACCACCGAGCGGACCATCGACCGCATGGTGGACCTGGCTCCGCTCGCGGACCTGTTCGAGATCCGGGGCGATCTGATTCTCGACCTCGACCTGCTCACCCTGCGGCGGGCTCAAACCAAGCCGCTGCTGTTCGCCTGCCGGCCCGAGTCCGAGGGCGGGCGCTGGAGCGATACCGAGGCCCGGCGCCGCATGAACCTGCTCGAAGCCGTCAAGCGTGGGTTCGACTACGTGGACGTGGAGTACCGCAGCGACTTCCTCGAAGTGATGGTCGAGAAGGCCGGGCGCGGCCTGGTCGTCTCGTGGCACGACCTCGCGGGAGTTCCCCAGGACCTCGGGGGACTCTACCACCGCATGTGCGAGCGCGGCGCCGACGTCGTGAAGATCGCGGTCACGCCGCGCACGGTCGCCGACGTGGGCCGGGTGCTGCGTTTCGCGGAGGAGACGGCACGGAGTGGGAGACGGCCCCTGGTGGCGATCGCCATGGGCCCGCTCGGGACCGTGACTCGGATCCTGGCTGGCCGCTACGGCGCACCTTTTACCTTCGCCTCGGCCGCGCCGGGCGCGGAGTCCGCCCCCGGCCAGATCCCGGCGGCCTCGATGGCGAGTCTCTACCGGGTCCGCAACGTCAGCGCCGACACGAGGGTGTACGGCGTTCTGGGCAGCGACGTGACGCGCAGCCTGTCGCCGGCGCTGCACAACAGCGCCTTCGAGGCGCGCCGGCTGGACGCCGTGTACGTGCCGCTGCAGGCCGACTCGCTGGCCGGTTTCCTGGAGGCGCTGCCCGCGCTGCGGCTGAACGGGTTCAGCGTGACCCGGCCCTACAAGACGGGGATCCTGGAGCACCTCGACGAGGTCGAGGAGGACGCCGCGTTGTGCGGCAGCGTCAACACCGTGGTGGTTCGTGACGGCGTGCTCCAGGGCTCCACGACCGACGGACGCGGCGTGTCTCGGCCGCTCAAGGGGCTGCTCGACGTGAAGGGGAAGCGGGTCACCCTGGTGGGCGCCGGAGGCGCGGCGCGCGCGGCCGCCCTCGCCCTGCACCGCAAGGGCGCGCGGGTCACGGTGCTGGCTCGCGACCCGGACCGGGCGCGCTCCGTGGCGGCGGCCGTGGGCTGCGCCTGGGGAGACCTCGCCGACGGCCTGGCTCAGGGTTACGACGTGCTGGTCAACAGCACGCCCCTCGGCTCCCACGCCGCCCCGGAGGAGACCCCGGTGCCCGCCCCGCTGCTGCGCGAGGGCGCCGTCGTCTTCGACATGGTCTACGACCCGCTCGAGACGCGGCTGCTTCGCGAGGCCAGGCAGAGAGGTTGTGCGGTCATCGGCGGCCTCGAGATGCTGATTGCGCAGGCGGTCGCGCAGTTCGAGACCTGGACCGGGCTGGAGGCGCCCCTGGAGGTGATGAGGTCGGCGGCGCTATTGCAGGTCCGAGCAGAGGCGACGTGAGCGCCGAGGTGCTCGGCGCCGGCCGCTACTCGCGCCAGGAGTTGTTCGGCGGCATCGGCCGCGACGGCCAGGCGCGCATCCGTGCAGCGCGCGTCCTGGTGGTCGGCGCAGGGGCGTTGGGCTCCTGCCTGGCCGAGATGATGGCGCGCGCAGGCGTCGCGGAGCTGCGCCTGGTGGACCGCGACTACGTCGAGCCCTCCAACCTGCAGCGGCAGTCCCTGTACGACGAGAGCGACGCTCTCCAGGGCCTGCCCAAGGCCGTGGCGGCCGAGGCCAAGCTGCGTCGGCTCAACTCGGAGGTCGCCGTGAAGGGGATCGTGGCCGACCTGGGGGCCGACAACGCCCCGGAGCTGTTGCGTGGCGTGGAGCTTCTGCTCGACGGCACCGACAACTTCGAGACGCGTTTCCTGATCAACGACCTGTGCGTGCGTGAGGGCATCCCGTGGGTCTACGGGGCGTGTGTGGGCGCCTACGGCCTGGCCCTGGCCGTGCGGCCGCACGCCACCCCGTGCCTGCGCTGCGTGCTCCAGGAGCTGCCGGCGCCGGGTTCGGGACCCACCTGCGAAACGGCGGGCGTGATCGCGCCCGTCGTCCACGTGATCGCCGGCATCCAGGCCGGCGAGGCGCTCAAGCTGCTGGCGGGGAGGACCGAGGCCTTGTTGCCGGGCATGGTGACCGTGGACCTGTGGACGGGCCTGTTTTCCGTGATGGATCTCCGCGATCAGGAGCCCTCGTGCCCGGCTTGTGTCCTGGGGCGCTTCGACTACGCGTCGGCCCCGGGGGCCTCCGGCGTCCTGTGTGGACGCGACGCGGTCCAGGTGCGGCCCCCGCGGGGCAACGTCCTGGATCTCGAGGCGCTGGCGGCGCGCCTCTTGCCCCTGGGCCAGGTGCAGCGCAACGAGCACCTGCTGCGTTTTTCGGGAGCCGGCGCCGAGCTGGTCGTGTTCCGGGACGGCCGCGCGATCGTGAAGGGCGTGAAGGATGTCTCCGAGGCGCGCTCGATCTACGCCCGCTACGTGGGGGGTTGACGTGAACGGGTTCGGTCATGGTCGCGTGCAGGCGCCCCCCGGCGTGCAGTGTTTCGTCGGCGAGGAGGCGCGGCGGCGCCGACGGATCGAGGAGCGGGTGGTCTCCGTCTTCGAAGGCTGGAGCTACGAGGAGATCATCCCCCCGTTGTTCGATTACGCCGACGTCTTCCTGGGGGAGCTTTCGTCCAAGACCTATTCCTTCGTCGGCCGCGACGGCAGCCTGTTGGCGTTGCGCCCCGATTTCACGAGCCTGCTCGCCAAGATCGCGGCGGGACGCCTGCTGCAGCAGCCCGCGCCGATGCGCCTGTACTACTCGGGAGAGGTGTTGCGTTACGAGCCGCCCAAGGCAGGGCGCCAAAGCGAGCTCTTCCAGATGGGCTGCGAGCACCTGGGCGGCGCGCCACCCACCGCCGACGCCGAGGTGCTGGCCATCGCCGCCGAGTGCCTGGAAGCCGCGGGAGCCAAGGACTACGTGCTGAGTCTCGGCCACGTCGGCGTGTTTGCGGGCCTGGTGGCCGAGTCGGGCCTCGACGCCGGCCGCGTCGAGGCGCTGCGGGAGCGGATCGAGAGCAAGGACGAGGCCGGCGTACGCGAAACCCTGCGGGGCAGCGGTGCATCTGCACGCCTGGGGCAGGCCCTGGAAAGCCTGGCCTCGTTCGCCGGGGAGTTGGGCCGGCTGCGCGAGGCGCAGGAGGCCTTCGCGTTTTCTCCGCCGGCCGCAGCGGCGCTCGACGAGTTGGGGCAGAGTGCGGGAGCCCTGGCGGCGGCGGGACTGGCGGATCGCCTGGCCCTGGACCTTGCCGAGGTGCGCGGGCTGGACTACTACACGGGCCTGGTGTTCCGCGCCTACGCGCCGGGCCTCGGCTTCGAGGTCGCGAGCGGCGGCCGGTACGACTCGTTGCTGGCGCGTTTCGGCCGTCCGCTGCGGGCGGTGGGTTTCATGATCGGGCTGGACCGCCTGGCGCTGCTGCTGGAGCGCCAGGGTGGCCTCGGGTCGACCTCGCAGCCCCGCGCCGAGACCCTCGAGCCGCGGGGGGGTTTGGGCGAGCGACTGCGGCTGGCGCGTGAGAGGAGACGGGCAGGCGCGCGCATCCGTCTCGACGGAGGCGTCCGGTGAGCCTGAGCGTCGCCTTGCCAAAGGGCAAGCTGCTCGCTGGTACGGAGGCGCTGTGGCGCCGGGCGGGCCTGCCCTTCCCCGAATCCGAGGGCCGGCGCCTCGTCATCGAGCTGGACGGCGTACGTTTTCTGTTCGTGAAGGACATGGACGTGCCGACCTACGTCGAGTACGGCGTGGCCGACTGCGGGATCGCGGGCCGCGACGTGTTGCTCGAAACCGGGGCCGACGTCCTGGAGCCCGTGGACCTCGGCTTCGGGCGGTGCCGCCTCGTGGTCGCCGCGCCGCGCGGGACGCCCTTCGACTACCGGCGCGTCGCCAGCTTCCGCATCGCCACCAAGTACCCGAGGGTGGCCGCGGCCCACTTCCAGGAGCGTGGGGTCTCGGCGGAGGTGGTGAAGCTGAACGGCTCGGTGGAGCTGGCGCCGGGCCTGGGCCTGGCCGACGGGATCGTGGACGTCGTCGAGACCGGCCGCACCCTCGAGGAGAACGGGTTGGCTCCCGTCGAGGAGGTAGCGGTGTCCTCGGCGCGGCTGATCGTGAATCGGGCCAGCTACCACGCTCGGCGCACGGCGGTGGCCGCGTTGCTCGACGCACTGCGCCGGGCCGTGGCCGAGAGCGTGGAGGCGCGGTGAGGAGCCTGCGTTTCGGCGGCGCCGAGTGGCGGCGTTTCCAGGCCTCTTTGCCGCGCGGCGGCTCGCCTTCGCCCGCCCTCGAGCGCCAGGTGGCGCGGATCCTGCGCGAGGTGCGCCGCGACGGCGACCGGGCGCTGCTCCGTCTGACCGAGCGTTACGACGGCGTGCGCCTCTCGCCCGAGCGGCTCAGGGTGTCCGCCTCCGAGGTGCGCGCGCTGGCGCGCCATGCCGAGCCCGCCGTCGTGGCCGCGCTGCGCGCCTGCCGGGCGCGCATCCAGGCCTTCCACCGCCGCCAGAAGGGGCGCGGCTTCGTGATGCGTCTCGTGGACGGCTCGCGCCTCGAGGAGATCGTGCGGCCCCTCGACTCCGCGGGCCTGTACGTCCCGGGCGGCGCCGGGGCGTACCCCTCCTCCGTGCTGATGAACGCGATCCCGGCCCGGGTCGCGGGCGTGCCGCGCCTGGTGGTCGCCACCCCGCCGCGCGCCCTGGAGCAGAACCCGGCCCTGGCAGCGTCTCTCGTGCTCGCAGGCCTCGAGGCCGACGTGGTGCGCGTGGGCGGCGCCCAGGCCATCGCCGCGCTGGCCTACGGCACACGCAGCGTGGCACCGGTCGCGAAGATCGTCGGGCCCGGAAACACCTGGGTCGCCGAGGCCAAGCGCCAGCTGCGCGGCGTCGTCGAGATCGATTTCGAGGCAGGCCCGAGTGAGATCGTGGTGCTGGCCGACGCCAGCGCCGATCCCGAGCAGGTGGCGATCGACCTGCTGGCCCAGGCCGAGCACGGCAGCGGCAACGAGGTGGCGGTGCTCGTCACACCCAGCGCCGCCCTCGCCGAGGTGGTGCCTCGCCTCGTCGCGGCCGGCGCCCGCCATGCCTCCAACGTGGCTGCGACACGCCGAGCCCTGCGCCGCCACGGCGCCGTGGTGCGGGTGCGGGACCTGGAGGCCGGCGTGGCCGCGGTCAACGCCCTCGCCCCGGAACACGCCGAGGTGATGACACGCGACGCGGCAGCCGTCGCGCGCCGGATCGTGGCCGGCGCGGTGTTCGTGGGCCGTTTCTCGCCGGTGGCGGCGGGGGACTACGGCGTGGGACCCAACCACGTGTTGCCGACGGGCGGCGCCGCGCGGCGGGTCTCGGCGCTCTCGGTGCGGGACTTCGAGCGCCGCCACAGCCTCGTACAGCTCACGCCACGCGGCCTGCGCCGCGTGGCCCCCGACCTCGCCAGCCTGGCCCTGGCCGAGGGCTTCTCCGCCCACGCCGCCAGCGTGCTCCTGAGGACCTCGTGAGGGACCCGCTGCGCGTCGTCAAGCCGGCCGTCCGCGCGCAGAAGGCGTACACGCTGGCCGTGCGGCGCGCGCCCGTCAAGATCAACCAGAACGAGAACCCCTTCGAGCTGCCCGAGGCCGTGAAACGCCGGGTGCTGGAGCAGGCGTTGTTGCGGCCCTGGTCGCGTTACCCGGACTTCCATCCCAGCGAGCTGCTGCTCGCCATGGCCCGCTACGCCGGGTGGCGCCCGGACGGGGTGTTGGCGGGAAACGGCTCCAACGAGCTGATCCAGGCTCTGCTGCTCGTGACCGTGGGGGCCGGGACCCGGGTGCTGGTGCCCGAGCCGACCTTCACGCTGTACGCGCTGCTGACGCGGATCCTGGGGGGCGAGGTGGTGAACGTGCCGCTGGGCCCGCGTTTCGAGTACGACGTGGCCGCGGTCTCGAAGGCGGGCCAGGAGTCGGACGCCACGCTGACGATCGTGTGCTCGCCCAACAACCCGACCGGCACCGCGATGAGTGTCGACGACGTGGCCCGGCTGTGTCGCCAGGCACCGGGCCTGGTGGTCGTGGACGAGGCGTACCACGAGTTCTCGGGCCGGTCGGTCGCGCCGCTGCTGAGCGAGCACCCGAACCTGGTGGTGCTGCGCACCTTCTCCAAGGCCATGGCCCTGGCGGGCCTGCGCGTGGGATGCCTGCTCGGCGCTCCGGAGCTGGTGCGGGAGATCGACAAGGCGCGGCTGCCCTACAATCTCGACTTCTTTTCGCAGCAGGCGGCCCTCGCTGCGCTCGAGGAGCGGGAGGTCCTGGAGGCGAACGTGAAGCGTCTCGTCGCGCTGAGGCAGCGGCTGTGGTCGGCCCTCGGGGAACTGCCCGGCGTGCGGCCGTTCCCCAGCGAGGCGAACTTCATCCTCTTCGAACTCGAGCGCGCGGACCCCAAGGCCGTGTTCGAGGGGCTGTTCGCCCAGGGCGTGCTGGTGCGCGACGTGACCTCGTATCCCCGCCTGGGCCGCTGCCTGCGCGTGAGCGTCGGCAGCGAGGAAGAGAACGCTCGTTTCCTGGAATCGCTCGGGCGGGCCCTGAAGACCCCGGCGCCCGAGCTGGCCCGATGAAGACGACGCACCGCCGCGCCACGATCCGCCGCAAGACCCGTGAGACCGATATCCGCCTGGCGCTCGACATCGACGGCCGTGGCCGCTCGCGGATCGCCACCGGCATCGGTTTCTTCGACCACATGTTGTCGGCCCTCGCGACCCACGCGCGTTTCGACCTCGAGCTCCGCTGCCAGGGCGACCTGCACGTGGACGCCCACCACAGCGTGGAGGACGTCGGGATCGCCCTGGGCCAGGCCTTGAAGGCCGCGCTCGGGGACAAGAAGGGCATCGTCCGTTTCGGCCAGGCCTACGTGCCCCTCGACGAGGCGCTGAGCCGGGCCGTGGTGGACCTCTCGGGCCGGCCCTGGCTCCACTACGGCGTCGCCATCAAGGCCCGGGCGGTCGGCGCCTTGCCCACGGAGCTGATCGAGGACTTCTTCTGGGCGCTGGTGGACCACGGGCGTTTCAACCTGCACCTCGACGTGATCCGGGGCCGGAACTCCCATCACATCGCCGAGACGTTGTTCAAGGCTTCCGCCCGGGCCCTGCGGACCGCCACCGAACGCGACCCGCGCGTCCTGGGAGTGCCCAGCACCAAGGGGTCCTTGTGATCGCGGTCGTGGACTACGGGCTCGGCAACCTGGGCAGCGTGACCAAGGCCTTCCGCCACGTCGGCGCCCATGTGGAGCTGACCGGCGATCCGACGCGACTCTCGAGGGCCGAGGCCCTGGTGCTGCCCGGCGACGGCGCCTTCGGCGCCACCATGGACGAGATCCGGCGCCGCGGCCTCGCGGAGGTCCTGGTCGAGGTGGCGGCCGCGGGCACGCCCATCCTCGGCATCTGCATCGGGATGCAGGTGCTGTTCGAGGAGAGCGAGGAGCATGGAACCCACGCGGGCTTCGGCTTCCTGCGCGGGCGCGTCCGGCGCTTCGACGGCCCGCTCCCCGTGCCCCACATGGGCTGGAACCGGCTGCGGGCCGCGCGGCCCCACCCCGTCCTGGCCGGCCTCGGGCCCGCCGACTACGTCTACTTCGTACACTCCTACTACGCGGAGGCCGATTCCGACGACGTCCTCGCCAGCTCGGACTACGGCCGGGAGTTTCCGGCCGTGGTCGGGCGCGGCAACGTGCTGGGGATGCAGTTCCATCCGGAGAAGAGCCAGGCGACGGGGCTGCGCCTGGTGGAGGGCTTCGTCAAGTGGGTCGAGGCGCTGCGGCCCGCCCCCGCCCTGGGAGCGCGCCGATGATCGTAGTGCCGGCGATCGACGTCCGCGGCGGCAAGGTGGTACGCCTCAAGCAGGGGGAGCTGCAGGAGGAGAAGGTCTACGGTAGCGACCCGGTGGGCTGCTCACGATTCTGGGAGGGTGAGGGCGCCGCGCGCCTGCACGTCGTGGACCTGGACGCCGCCCTGGGCGGGAGGCCGCAGTTCGACGTGCTGGCCGCCATCATCGAGCACGTCTCGATCCCGGTCGAGATCGGCGGCGGGCTGCGCATCGTCGAGAACGCCATGCGCTACCGCGACCGCGGGGCCGACCGCATGATCTTCGGAACCGCCGCGATCGCGTCACCGGGCGTGGTCCAGAGGGCCGTGCAGCTGTGGCCGGCACAGGTGGCCGTGGCTCTCGACGCGCGAGACGGCAGGGTCGCCGTGGCCGGCTGGACGCGGGTGACCGAGGAGTCCGCCCTGGACCTGGCGGCGCGGGTCAAGGAGTGGGGCGTGACGCGGCTGCAATACACCGACGTGCTGCGGGACGGCACCCTGGTGGGCCCAAACCTCAAGGGCGTCGAGCAAGTGGCCCGGGGGAGCGGCCTCAAGATCACCGCGGCGGGGGGCGTCGCGACCCTCGACGACCTGCGACGCCTCGCCGAGCTGCAGGCCTGGGGCGTCGACGAGGTGGTGGTGGGAAAGGCCCTGTACGAGCGGCGCTTCAACCTGGTGGAGGCCATGGAGGCCGCGGGCGCATGATCCGCATCGGACGGGGCATCTCACGGGGGGCGGTGCGCGACGCCGTGGCGGAGGGCGACGTCACCACCGTGATCTACGACGACGTGCTCGAGGCCCACGACATCCGCGAGACCCTGGCGGGCATCCGCGAGGCGGGCATGCCCAGGGCCGCCACGGCGCTTTTGGGTTGGCTGGCCTCGCACCCCAACACGCCCGAGGATGCGCTGCGCGAGCTCTTTGCCAACGGCTGGCGCGAGGTCCTGGTCAGCCTGGCCATGAACCGCCAGCTCCCCGAGGACCTCCGCCGGGCGCTCCTCGAGCATGCCGACCCCGACGTGCGCGAGCACGCCCAACACACCTTCACTCGGCCCCGGCCGCACTGATGCTGGCGAAACGCATCATCCCGTGCCTCGACGTGGACCGCGGCCGCGTGGTGAAGGGGGTGCGTTTCGTGTCCCTGCGCGATGCCGGTGATCCGGTGGAGTGCGCGGTCCGATACGACGCCGAGGGCGCCGACGAGCTGGTGTTCCTGGACATCACCGCCTCGGCCGAGGCGCGGCCGATCGTGCTCGAGATGGTGCGAGGCGTGGCCGATGCGGTGTTCCTGCCCTTCACCGTGGGCGGCGGCGTGCGCTCGGTCGAGGACGCTGACGCGCTGCTGCGCGCCGGCGCGGACAAGGTCGCGGTCAACACCGCGGCGGTCCAGGATCCGAGCCTGCTCGACCGCCTGTCGCGGCGTTTCGGTTCCCAGGCCGTCGTGCTCGCGATCGACGCCCGCCGCAACACCGGCGGCTTCGAGGTGTTCGTGCACGGCGGACGCACGCCCACGGGCCGCGACGCCGTGGCCTGGGCGCGCGAGGGGGTCGAGCGCGGCGCCGGCGAGATCCTGCTCACCAGCATGGATCGAGACGGAACGCGGGACGGTTTCGACGTGGAGCTGACCCGGGCCGTCGCCGACGCCGTGGCCGTGCCGGTGGTGGCCTCGGGCGGTTGCGGCAGCGTCGAGCACATGGCCGAGGCGTTGACGCGGGGCCACGCGAGCGCCGCCCTCGCGGCCTCGCTGTTCCACTTCGGCGAGTTGCGGATCCCCGAGGCCCGGGGCCGGCTGCGTGCGTTGGGGATCGAGGTGCGGCCGTGAGCCTGGCGATGCCCGAAGGGCTGGTGTTCGGTGCGGACGGACTTTTGCCGGTGGTGGCCCAGGACCGCCGCAGCGGCGACGTGCTCCTGGTCGCCCACGCCAACGCCGAGGCCGTCGCGCGCACGGCGCAGAGCGGCTTCGCCTGGTTCTGGAGCCGCAGCCGCCGGAGGTTGTGGATGAAGGGCGAGAGCTCGGGCCACCGCCTGCGCGTCAGCGAGGCGCGGGCCGACTGCGATCGAGACACGCTGCTGCTCGTCGTGGAGCCCGAGGGGCCGGCCTGCCACACCGGCGCCCGCACCTGCTTCGGCGAGGAATCGCCGAGTGCGGCGGGGATCCTCGACGAGCTGCGGCGCGTGATCGAGGAGCGGCGCCGGACGGGCGACGCCTCGTCCTACACCGCGACGCTGCTCGCCCAGGGCCCCGACCAGGCGTTGAAGAAGCTGGGCGAAGAGGCCACCGAGGTGCTGCTGGCCGCCAAGGGCGAGAGTGACGAGCGCCTGGCCGAGGAAGCGGCCGACCTGGTGTTCCACCTGCTCGTGGCCCTGGCTCAGCGGGGCCTCCCGCCCGAACGATTCCTGGACGTGTTGAGGTCGAGGCGGCGATGAAGCGGCTGTCCTTCGGCGAGTACGAGGCGCTCTCGCGGTCGGGCGGGCTGGTGCCCGTGTTCCGCGAGCTGCCGGGGGATCTGCTCACGCCGGTGGGGGCGTTCCTGGCGTTGTGCGCCGACGCCGAGCGCGCCTTCCTGCTCGAGAGCGTGGTGGGCGGCGAACGCATCGCACGCTACTCGTTCCTCGGGCGCGACCCGGTCTCGACGATCGAGGTGTGCGGCGGCCGGGTGTACGTCGACGGCGCCGAGCGGCCTGGGACGCTCTTCGACGCCCTGCGGGAGGCGCTGCGCCCGCGCGCCGTGCCTCTGCCCGACCTGCCGCGTCTCACCGGCGGCGCGGTCGGCTACCTGACCTACGATGCCGTGCGCCTTTTCGAGCGGATCCCGGACCGGCACGGCGCCGCGGCGGGCCGGGTTGCCTCCTTCTCGCTGTACCGCAGCCTGCTGGCCTTCGATCACGTGCGCCAGCGGCTGGTGCTGATCGCCCTGGCCCCGCCGGGCTCCCGCGCGGCGTTCGACGCGGCCCAGCGCACGCTCGACGGCCTCGAGGCGGGCCTGCGCCGGCCCGCGCGAGCGCCGGCCACGGACGCGCGCCTCAGCTTGCCCCAGGCGCCGTTCGAGGACGGGTCCGCATACGAGGCGGCGGTCGTGCGCGCCAAGGAACACATTGCGGCCGGCGACGTCTTCCAGGTCGTGCTCTCGCGCCAGCGACAACTGGCGGGCTGCGTCGATCCCTTCGCGGTCTACCGGGCGCTCCGAACCGTGAACCCTTCGCCGTACATGTATTTTCTCAAGGAGGGCAGCCGAGCCGTCGCCGGCGCTTCACCCGAGATGCTGGTGAGGGTCGAGGGTGTGCGGGTCGAGACGCGACCCATCGCGGGCACCCGGCCACGGGGTGAGTCCCCCGAAGAGGACGAGCGGCTGGGGCGCGAGCTGCTGGCGGACCCCAAGGAGCGCGCCGAGCATCTGATGCTGGTCGACCTGGGCCGCAACGATCTCGGCCGCGTCTCCCGCTTCGGCAGCGTGACGGTTCCCGAGCTGATGCTGCTCGAGCGTTACAGCCACGTGATGCACATCGTCAGCTCCGTGGAGGGCGAGCTACGCGGGGGCATGGACGGCCTCGACGCGCTGCAGGCCACGTTTCCGGCTGGGACCCTGTCCGGGGCGCCCAAGATCCGCGCGATGGAGATCATCGACGACCTGGAGCCTGCGCCCCGCGGGCTCTACGGCGGGGCGCTCGGTTATCTCGACTTCACGGGCAACCTCGACTTCTGCATCACGATCCGCACCGTGGTCTTGGACGAGGGGCGGACCACACTCCAGGCCGGCGCGGGCATCGTGGCCGACTCGGAGCCGGCCGCCGAACGCAAGGAGACCGAGGCCAAGGCGGGAGCGATGCTGGAGGCGCTGCGGACGAGCGGCGAGATCGCCTCGTGGCGCTGAGGGTGCTGCTGCTCGACAACTACGACTCCTTCACCTACAACCTCTTCCAGTATCTCGGCGAGTTGGGCGCGGAGACCAGCGTCGTCCGCAACGACGCCCTCACGGCGGACGAGGCGCTGGCGCGCGGGACGGACCGGATCGTGATCTCGCCCGGCCCCGGCTCGCCGGAGGCAGCGGGCATCAGCCTAGAGCTGATCCGCAAGGCGGCCGGCCGCGTGCCCGTCCTGGGCGTGTGCCTCGGGCACCAGGCCCTGGGCCAGGCCTTTGGCGGCCGGGTCGTGCGCGCTCCCCGGCCGATGCACGGCAAGACCTCGGAGATCCACCACGACGGGCGCGGCCTGTTCGCCGGTCTTGCGAACCCGTTCACGGCCACGCGTTACCACTCCCTGGTGGTGGCTCCGGACAGCGTGCCGGCCGAGCTGGAGCTCAGCGCCTGGACCGACGACGGCGTGGTCATGGGCCTTCGACACCGCACCCATCCCCTGCACGGCGTCCAATTCCACCCGGAGAGCATCCTCACCGCCACGGGCAAGGATCTGTTGCGGCGCTTCATGGAGGCCGCTTGAAGTCGGCGCTGGCCAAGATCCTGGCGGGGGGCCGCCTCAGCGAGGACGAGGCGGCGGCGGCCATGTCCACGATCATGGACGGCGAGGCCACGCCGGCCCAGATCGGGGCGCTGCTGGCGGCCCTGGCGGTGCGCGGCGAAACCGAGGACGAGGTGGTGGGTTTTGCCCGCGTGATGCGCTCGCGGGCCGTGGCGATCACGTCCCGAGGCGCGGTCGACACCTGCGGCACCGGTGGCGACGGCGCACAGAGCCTCAACATCTCCACCCTCGCCTCCCTGGTCGTCGCGGCCTGCGGCGTGCCGGTGGTGAAACACGGCAACCGCTCCTCGAGTGGTGCCTGCGGTAGCGCCGACGTGCTGGAGGCGCTCGGGCTTCGCCTCGACCCCGGACCGGCGACCGTGCAGCGTTGCCTCGACGAGGTTGGCTGGTGTTTCCTGTTCGCGCCGGCGTTCCACGCCTCGACCCGCCACGCCGTGGGCCCGCGCCGCGAGCTCGGCGTGCGCACGGCCTTCAACCTGCTCGGACCACTCACGAACCCCGCCTTGCCCGAGGCCCAGGTGGTGGGCGTGCCCAGGCCCGACCTGGCCCCGTTCCTGGCGCGTTGCCTGCGCCGTCTGGGCGTGAAGCGGGCCTGGGTGGTCCACGGATCCGGGCTGGACGAGATCGGCCTGTCGGGGGAGACGGCGGTGTCCGCATTCGACGAAGGAGGCGTCCGCGACTTCGTGGTCCGGCCGGAGGACGCCGGCCTGGCCCGCGCTCCCGCCGAGGCGCTCCGGGGCGGGGACACACCGAAAAACGCAGCGGCTGCGCGAGAGCTGCTGGCGGGCCGGCCAGGCCCGCAGCGCGACGTGGTGCTGCTCAACGCGGCGGCAGCCCTGGTCGTGGCGCGGCGGGCCCGGGACCTGAAGCAGGGCGTGGCGGCGGCCGCCGAGGCGCTGGACCAGGGTCGCGCGGCCGGGCTGCTGGCCCGGGTCACGGAGATCGCGCGCGCATGAGGGGATCGGTCAGCGTCCTGGGGGAGATCGTGGCCGCGACGCGGGCGAGGGTGCACCAGCAGCGCCAGTCACTGCCCCTCGACCGGCTCCTGGCCCAGGGGCCGCCCAGGGCCGGCGCGCGACGCAGCTTGTCCGGTGCGCTGGCGCGCGCAGGTCGGGTCAACGTGATCGCCGAGTTCAAGCGACGCTCGCCGTCGCGCGGCGCGATCCGGTCGGACCTTCGTCCCGTGGCGGTCTGCCAGGCTTACGAGGCCGCCGGGGCGGTGGCGCTCTCGGTCCTCACCGAGCCCGAGTACTTCGGCGGTTGCCTCGACGACCTGCAACAGGCGCGTTCCGCCACACAGCTGCCGGCGCTGCGCAAGGACTTCATCCTGGACGTGTACCAGGTCTGGGAGAGTTGGATCGCCGGCACGGACGCCGTGTTGCTGATCGTGGCGGCGCTGTCGGAGCTGGAGCTGAAGACGCTCCTGGCCACGGCCGGCGAGGCGGGAATCGAGGCGCTGGTCGAGGTCCACGACGCCGCGGAGCTGCGCCGCGCCCTGATCGCCGGCGCCCGGATCGTCGGCGTCAACAACCGCGACCTGCGGACCCTCGAGGTCTCCCTGGACACGTCCTTCGGGCTGGTCGACGCGATCCCCGACGACGTGGTGGCCGTGGCTGAGAGCGGCCTGCGTACCGGAGAGGACCTGCGCCGTCTGCGCGAAGCCGGCTACGACGCCTTCCTGATCGGCGAGCGGCTGATGCTCGCCGAGGATCCGGGGTCCGCCCTCGCGACGCTGCTGGGGGACGCGGGCGACCCGGGGCCGCGAGGTGAAGCGCCGTGAGCCCGCGGCTGCTGGTCAAGGTGTGCGGGATCACCTCGCCCGAGGACGCGTGCGCCGCGGTCGAGGCCGGAGCCGATGCCGTCGGCCTGGTGTTCTGGCCGGGGAGCCCGCGTGTGGTCTCGCCGGGTTCGGCGCGACGCATCTCCGACGTCGTCCCGCCGTCCATCGTGCGCGTCGGCGTGTTCGTGGACGCACGGGCCGAGGAGATCGCGCGCACCGTCGAGGCGGCGGGCCTCGACCTGGTCCAGCTGCATGGCCACGAGCCGCCGGAGCTGATCCAGGCCCTGCCGCGTCGCGCCTGGAAAGCGTTGCGGGTCGGCTCCGGCTTGACGGCGAGCGACCTAGCGCCGTGGTCGGCGGCCGCCGGGGTGCTGCTCGACACCCGTGTCGAAGGCCGGCCGGGCGGCACCGGCCGCGTCTTCGACTGGGCGCTGGCGAGTCCGCTGCGCGAACGGATCGGATTCCTGGTCCTCGCGGGGGGGCTGGATGCCGGCAACGTGGCGCGGGCGGTCCTGGCGCTGCGGCCCGACGGGGTCGACGTGTCGAGTGGCGTCGAGAGCAACCCGGGGCGCAAGGACCCGGCCAAGCTGCGCGCCTTCGTGGACGCGGCGCGGCGGGCGTCGTGATCCAGCCCGACGCGCACGGCCGCTTCGGACCCTACGGGGGGCGCTACGTCCCCGAGACCCTGATGGGGCCGCTGCACGAGCTCGAGGAGGCGTACGCGGAAGCCCGCCGCGACGCGGCGTTCCGCGCCGAGTTCCAGGGCCTGCTGCGCGACTTCGTCGGGAGGCCCACGCCGCTGCTGCGGGCCCCGGGTCTCAGCCAGGAGCTGGGCTGCCGCGTGCTCATGAAACGCGAGGACCTGGCCCACACCGGGGCCCACAAGATCAACAACGCCGTGGGTCAGGCCCTGCTGGTGAAGCGGATGGGGAAGAGGCGCGTGGTGGCCGAGACCGGCGCCGGCCAGCACGGCGTAGCGGCGGCCAGCGTCTGCGCCCTGTTTGGCTTCGAATGCGTGGTCTACATGGGGACCGAGGACATGGCCCGGCAGGCCCCCAACGTCCAGCGGATGCGTCTGCTGGGCGCAGAGGTGCGCGAGGTCGACTCCGGCTCTCGCACCCTCAAGGACGCGATCAACGAGGCGATGCGGGACTGGGTCACGAACGTGCGCACCACACACTACCTGCTCGGGTCGGTGCTGGGCGCGCATCCGTATCCGATGCTGGTGCGCGAGTTCCAGTCCGTGATCGGCGAGGAGGCGCGGCGCCAGGTCCTGGGCCAGGAGGGTCGGCTGCCCGACCTGCTGGTGGCGTGCGTGGGCGGCGGCTCCAACGCGATCGGCCTGTTCCACGCCTTCCTCGAGGACCCGGTCGCAATGGTCGGCGTCGAAGCGGGCGGGCGCTCGCCGCGCCCTGGCGACCACGCCGCGCGTTTCCTCGGCGAGCAGCCGGGCATCGGCGTGCTCCACGGCACGCGCACCTACCTGCTGCAAGACGCCGCGGGCAACGTGCTCCCGACGCATTCCGTGTCGGCCGGGCTCGACTACCCGGCGGTGGGCCCCGAGCATGCCTTCCTGCGCGACACGGGACGTGTGCGCTACGACGTGGCCAGCGACGCGGAAGCGATGGCCGCGTTCCGGCTGATCGCGCGCATGGAGGGCATCCTGCCCGCCCTGGAGTCCTCGCATGCCGCGGCCTGGCTCGTGCGCGAAGCGCCGAGGCTCCGCGACCAGCTGGTGATCCTGAACCTGAGCGGGCGCGGGGACAAGGATCTCGCGGCCTTCGTCTGATGGCGAACAGCCTGGGGAGGATCGGGGCGCGATTCGGCGAGCTCCAGGCACGCGGCCGGAAGGCGTTCGTGGCGTTTATCACGGCGGGCGACCCGTCCCTGGACCGAACGCTCGCGATCGCCCTCGATCTCGAACGGGCGGGCGTCGACGTCCTGGAGCTGGGGGTGCCCTTCAGCGACCCGCTCGCCGACGGCCCCGTGATCCAACGGGCCAGCGACCGGGCGCTCCGGGCCGGGACGACGCTGCGCGGCGTGCTCGACGTGGTGCGGCGCATCCGCGAGCGCAGCGGGTTGCCGATCGTGTTGTTCAGCTACTTCAACCCGTTGCTGCGGCACGGGCTGGACGCGCTGGCGCGGGACGCGCGCGCTGCGGGCGTGGACGGAGTGCTGGTCACCGACCTGCCTCCGGAGGAGTCGGCGGACTGGCTCCGGGTCGCTCGCCCGGCCGGGCTCGACACGATTTTCCTGGCGGCGCCGACGAGCCCCGAGGAGCGCCTGAAACGCATCGCCGAGGCCTCCCGGGGCTTCGTGTACGCGATCAGCCGCACGGGCGTCACCGGCGAGCGGGACGAGTTGTCCTCCGACGCGTCGCCCCTCGTGACGCGGCTCAAGGCCCATACGAGCGAGCCGGTGGCCCTGGGCTTCGGCATCTCGACGCCGGAGCAGGTCCACGCGGCGGCAGCCCTCGCCGACGGGGTGGTCGTGGGCAGCGCGCTGGTCCGCTTCCTGGAGCAGGAGCCTGGCGGAGACGTGAGGGCCCTGGTGACCGCCCTGCGGGCCGGCCTTCCACAGGCGCCACCCGTGTCCTGACTTGACGCGCGGGCCGGGCCCCCTATAATCAGGCGCGATGTCCCCTGACGGCCGGTTCTACTATTTCTTTACCCGCTCCAAGGGAGCGGGTCGAGGGACCGTGTAAGCGGTCTTCACGACCGACCGGCCAGGGAAGCCCGCTCCCGGATCTCAACCGGGGCGGGCTTTCTGGCTTTGTGGGCGCAGGAGGAGGGACGATGGGCGGACGTGGTGACGGCCTCAAGGTGGCGATCCAGGGCGAGCTCTGGGCCTTCAGCCACGCCGCCGCCCTGCGCAGCCTGGGCGAGAGCATCGAGCTGCGGCCGAAGCCCAGCTTCGACGAGCTGTTCGAGGCCGTCGCGACGGGCGAGGCCGACCGAGCCGTGTGCCCGATCGAGAATTCCCTCGCGGGCTCGATCCACGAGAACTACGACCGCCTGAGCGCCCGCGGCCTCCACATCGTCGGCGAGACCCAGCTCCGCATCCGGTTGTGCCTGATCGCGCGCCCTGGGGCCAGCTTGAGCTCGATCCGGCGCGTGGCCTCGCACTCCGTGGCCCTCGCCCAGTGCCGGGGCTTCTTCAGGCAGAACCCTCGCCTGGAGGCGGTCACGGCCTACGACACGGCCGGAGCGGTGAAGGACCTGATGCGTGCCGACGGCTTCGCTTCCCAGGCCGCGATCGGACCGCGCATGGCTGCCGAGCACTACGGCGCCCAGGTGCTGGTCGAGGGCCTCGAGGACGACCCGCAGAACTACACGCGGTTCCTGGTGCTGGCCAGGGATCCCGCGCCGGCCGCGGGCGCGTCCAAGACCACGCTCGTCTTCACCCTCGAAAACGTGCCGGGAGCGTTGTTCAAAGCGCTCCAGGCCTTCGCGGGCCGTGGCGTCGACCTGTCGAAGATCGAGTCGCGGCCCCTGCGCGGCCGGCCCTGGGAGTACTCGTTCTACCTCGACGTGCTCGGCGACCCGTCCGCCGCGGCCGGCGAGGCGATCGGGGAATTGAGGGCCCTGGCCCGCGAGCTGCGCGTGCTGGGCTCGTACCCCGAGGGGCTGCGCAGCGCCGAGGAGATCGTCGCCACGCCATGACCCCCAACGGCAAGCAGGCGGCGGCCATCGAGGCCTGGCGCCGGCGCATCGACGAGATCGACACCCAGCTGATGCGCCTGCTCAACAGCCGCTCGGCCTGCGCCGTCGAGGTGGGTCGCATCAAGGCCGAGCTGGGCCTGCCGATCTACTCTCCGGAGCGCGAGGCCGAGATCCTGGAGCGCGTGATGCGCGAGAACCCCGGCCCCCTCGATCCGCTGGCGGTGCGGCGGGTGTTCGAGCGGGTCATCGACGAGAGCCGGCGCCTGGAGCGGATGTCGGCCGAAAACAAACACGTAGTGGGACAGGAGCGGGAGTAACGGCCATGGTCATCGTGATGGAGCAGGGCGCCGCCGAGGCGCAGGTGCAGAAGGTCATCGAGTCGCTGGTCGAGGCCGGCTACGACGTGCACCGCTCGACGGGAGCGTTGCACACGGTGCTCGGTGCCGTGGGCAGCCCCCGGCAGCCGGTCGATCCGCGTTCCGTGGAGCTCTTCCCCGGCGTGCGCGAGGTGATCAAGATCAGCGAGCCCTACAAACTCGTGGGGCGCACCTTCAAGCGCGAAGACAGCGTGGTGGACCTGGCCGGGGTGAAGGTCGGCGGACCCGAAGTGGTCGTCATGGCCGGGCCGTGCTCGGTGGAGTCGCGGGAGCAGGTGGGCATCGTCGGCCAACACGTCGCCGAGTCGGGAGCCCGGGCGCTGAGGGGCGGGGCCTTCAAGCCCCGCACCTCACCCTACGCCTTCCAGGGCCACGGCGAGGAGGCGCTGCGCTGGATGCGCGAGGCCGCCGACCGGAACGGCCTGTCGGTGATCAGCGAGGTGATGGATGCGCGCCAGATCGAGATGATGTTGCGGTACGTGGACTGTCTGCAGGTGGGCGCCCGCAACATGCAGAACTTCGATCTGCTCAAGGAGCTGGGCCGGGTGCGCAAGGCGGTGTTGCTGAAGCGAGGCATGGCGGCCACCATCGAGGAGCTCCTGCTCTCGGCCGAGTACATCCTGGCCGGGGGCAACGGGCAGGTGATCCTGTGTGAACGTGGCATCCGGACCTTCGAGAACGCCACCCGCAACACCCTCGACCTGTCGGCGATTCCCGTCGTCAAGAAACGCAGCCACCTGCCCATCGTGGTGGACCCGAGCCACGGCACGGGTCGACGCGACAAGGTCCTCCCCATGGCGCGCGCGGCCATCGCCGCAGGCGCCGACGGCCTCCTGATCGAGGTCCACAACGACCCGGAGCGGGCGCTCTCCGATGGGGCCCAGAGCCTGTTCCCGGAGCAGTTCGACCAGCTGATGGGCGAGCTGCGCGTGATCGCGCCGGTGCTGGGCCGCAGCCTGCCCCTGGCGCGCCTGCCGGCGGCGCGCTGAGATCCGCGGCCGTCGGCGGGGAGGCCTGGAGCCGTTCCTGCGACGGCGTGCTGCCGTGGTCGCCCTTAGGCCCCCAGGCGCGCCGGCAGGTCGTGGCCCATCTGCTTCAGCAGGAAGACGGAGAAGGACCGCTCGAAGAAGAACAGGGGCTGGAACAGGGTCTGGAGGACGACGGGAAGGAAACCGAGGCAGCAGGTGAGGCAGCCTCCGACGAAGATGATCACTCCGGTCAGGGTCACCGCGACCAGCTTGATCAGGAGGTACACGATGAAGGCGCCCGGATTGACGATCACGAGGCCTTCGAGCACCCGGGCAGCGGAGCCACAGCCGAGGCTGGTCGTGAGCTGCAGCGGCGCCACGAAGTCCCTGAGCGCCAAGCCGGCCAGGGCCAGGAGAGGCAGGGCGAGGAGCAGCAGCACGAAGACGGGCAGGAGCGCCACCAGCACGACGGGCACCGTCGCGCCCTCCAGCCTCCCGCGTGCGAACGCGACGAGCACCGTCGCGGCGAGGCCGGCCGCGAGCAGCACCACCACCAGCCCCGCGAGCGCGAGGGCGAGACGCCAAGCAAAGTACGAATCGGCCGCCGCCGCGTGCTGCCGCCACGCGCGACCGACGTTGGTGCGCCCGGTCGCCACGCCGTCCAGGTACATGAAGGTCCCACGCGCGTTGATCCACAGGACCAGGGCCACCAGCAGGCCGATCATGATCAGACCGAAGGCGAGTCCGACCGCGACCTGGGCGGCATGAGCCGCCAGCCACGTGGTGGCGGTGTTGACCGCGTGGGCCAGCTCCTCGCCCACGCTGCGTCCGAGGCCGGGCCAGTCTCCGACCTGCTTCCCACCGTCGCCAACCCCCGCCCCTCCTCCGCTGAGCGAGCGACCGCACTGGTCGAGGAAGGCGAAGAACCCGAGGACGATCCACCTCTCCACCCGGATCGGGAACAGCGTCCGGCGGGTGTGCTCGACTGCCGCCTGGGCGGCGTCGATCGCCGAGATCCTCGGGACCGGCGGGTTCGTCGCGCTCACCGCGTCCTCCTTTTCCGATGCCTGCGCTTGGCCTCTTATAGCCCACAACGTCATCCCGTCCGTGGGAGTTCTGGAAAAAACGCGGGCTGGCCGCTGGATCTCCCGCTCGATGGGGCGGTGGGGGCTGCTGGTAGTATCGAGGCGTGATTCCACCCGACGCCATCGTCGCGGCCGGGCTCGTGAAGCGGTTCCGGGACAAGGTCGCGGTGGACGGGCTGAGCTTCAGCGTGGCGCGTGGCCGCTTCTTCGGCTTCCTGGGTCCGAACGGAGCCGGAAAAAGCACCACCATGAAGATGCTCACCGGCCTGCTGCGTCCAACCGCGGGAGACGCGGCGATCGAGGGCCTCAAGCTCTCCGAGAACCTGCTGGCCGTGAAGGCGCTGATCGGCGTGCTCCCCGAGGAGCTGCCCCTGTACGAACGGCTCACGGGCGAGGAGTACCTTCACTTCGCCGGCCGCATGTACAAGCTGCCCAGGGCGGAGGTGCGCCGGCGCAGCGACGAGCTGCTGGAGTTCCTCTCCCTCCAGGACGAGCGCCGCAAGCTCATCGTCGACTACTCGCAGGGCATGAAAAAGAAGGCCGCCCTGGCCGCGGCGCTGATCCACAACCCGCGGGTGTTGTTCCTCGACGAGCCCCTGAACGGGATCGATCCCGTCTCGGGCCGGGTGGTGATGGACCTGCTGAAGCGGCTCGCCCAGAAGGGCGTCACGTTGTTCTTCACCTCCCACGTCCTCGACGTGGTGGAGCGGCTGTGCGACGAGGTGGCGGTGATCGACAGGGGGCGCATCGTGGCCCAGGGCAGCCTGGACGAGATCCGCAAGCAGCGGGCCGTGGGGCAGGACGCCAGCCTCGAGGACGTGTTCCTGAAGCTCGTGGCGGCCGACGTGGAGCGCCGCGATCTCAGCTGGCTGGGTTAGTCGAGTGCGGATCATGTGCCCCCCGCGCGGCGCTCCCCCATCCGGTAACCCCGCCGGTCGGTCGGCGGACCGCCGGGAGGGGCTTTCGCCTTGACGCGTCTCGGCGCGATCGTCGCGCTGCGACTGCGCCTCGAGCTGCGTGCGCTCACGGGAGCGCGGGAGCGGATCCTTGGACTGGTGCTGCTGGTTCCGGGGATGCTGGTCGGGTCGGCGCTGGTCTCGTTCCTCGCCTTCGTCGGCGTCCGCGCCCTCGACCGGACGCAGCCCGAGGCGGTGTTGCCCGTGGTCTCGGCGCTGGCGACGTTCTTGGGGCTGCTGTTCTGTGTGCAGCCGCTGCTCTCGGGACTTGCGCTGACCGAGACCCACGACCTGCGCCATCTGGTCCAGTTCCCGATCCCGTTCCCGACCCTGGCGCTGTCGAGCCTGATCGCGAACCTGTTCCAACCCGCCGTGCTCTCGCAGCTGCCGGTGGCGCTGTGCCTGGCCCTGGCCCTCGCGGGTCCGACACCGTACCTGTTGCCGGCTTCGACCGGCGCGGTGATCGGCGTGGTGTCGGTGCTGGCCGCGGCGCAGACCGTGGGTTTCGTGATCCAGGCCCTGACCCGGCGCCGGCGGCTGCGCGAATGGGCGTTGTCCCTGGGCATCCTGATCGGCTTCCTCGCGGGCCTGGTGCCCCTGCTGTTCCTGATGCGGGGCGGGGCGGCGTTCGGCAGGGTCGCCGGTTTGCTCGTCGAGACCGACTTGTTCGCGCTCTCACCCCTGGCCTGGGGCGCGCGCGCCGCGGTGCACGGCGCGCGCGGCGAGGCCGTCGGCTTCGGAGCCTTCACCTTCCTGGCGGTGGCGTTTGGCCTGGCCTGCATGCTGGCCTCGGGCCTGCTGGTGGGCCGGATCTACCGTGGCGAGCTGGACCTGGGCCGTGGCGGCTCCAGCGACCTGCCGACCCGGATGTACTTCGCCGGGCCGGTGGGGGCCCTGGTCGAGAAGGACCTGCGCTCGACGTGGCGCGACCCCGCCCTGCGCATGCTGCTGCTGGTCGGCCTCACGGGCCCCCTGCTGCTGCTGTTTTTCCTGACACAGGCGGGGCCCTGGCGAGGCGGCGGGCCGCTGCTGCTGCTCGCGACCTTCGTGGGCCTCTCCACCTTCGGCGGCAACGCGCTCGGCTTCGAGCGGCGCGGCATCGGGCTGCTGCTCTCCTTCCCGGTGCCGCGCTGGAGGCTGCTGGTCGCGAAGAACCTGACCCTGGCGCTGCTGCGACTGCCTCAGCTGGGGGTGGTGGCGATCGCCGCCGTGCTGATGGCGCCCCCCCGCGCCGTGCCCCCCGTGCTGGTGGCGCTGCTCGCGACGGCGCTCGTCGCCGCGGGCGTCGACAACTACCTCTCGATCCTGTACCCCGTGCCCTCTCCCGCGCCGGGCCAGAGCCCCCACGCCGGCGCCTCGGGTGGCCGCGGCCTCGCCGCGCTCATGGTCTCTTCCTTGTTTCTGATGGGTGCACTGGCGCTGGCGGCGCCCTTCGTGTTCCTGGCCTGGCTGCCGCAGCTGCTTGCCGCGCCCCGCTTGGCGTTCGTCGCGCTGCCGCTGGCCCTGGCGGGCGCGGCCGGGGTCTACACGATGCTGATCGCGGGTGCGGCCCGGCTCTTCGAGCGGCGCGAGCCGGAGCTGCTCGAACGCATCCTGGTCGAGTCGTGAAGCCGGCTGTCGCGGTGTGCGGCCTGGGCTTGATCGGCGGCTCCCTGGCCCTGGCGTTGTCCCGTCGCGGCCATCACGTGATCGGCGTGGATCGTCCCGGGCCGCTGCGTCGGGCGCGTCGTGCACGGGCGATCGCGGGCGCTGCGCCCCTGGAGACGGCGCTGCGCCGGGCAGGCCTGATCGTCCTGGCGGCGCCGCCGACCGCGAACCTGAGGCTGCTGCGCCGGATCGCGAGGCTCGGCGCCGCCGACGTCACGGTCACCGACGTCACCAGCGTCAAGCGGCCGATCCTGGCCGAAGCCCGGCGGCTGGGGCTGCGTGGCTTCGTCGGCGGTCACCCGATGGCGGGCAACGAGGGCTCGGGTTTCGCCGCGGCGTCGAGCACTCTGTTCCGTGGGCGTCCCTGGATCGTGGTGCCCGGGCCCGACCCGGCGGCGCTGCGCCGGGTCCTGCGCCTGCTGCGTAGCGTGGGCGCGCGGCCCGTAGCCCTCAGCGCCGCGGAGCACGACCGGGTGGTGGCCCGCCTCAGCCACCTCCCGCAGCTCCTCGCCTGGGCGTTGTTGAGCAGCGCCGCCGGCGATCCCGCCACGCGCCGGCGGCTCGGCATCGCGGGGCCGGGGTTTCGGGACATGACCCGCCTGGCGCGCAGCCCCCGCCGCCTGTGGCGGGAGATCCTGCGCGCGAACCGGGACGAGGTCGAAGGCGCGCTCCAGGACCTCCGCGCCGCCCTTTCTCCCAGGCGAATTTGGCGATAAGCTCAGCGCCTTTCCGTGGGCACCTGCTGCGCAGGGCGCCAGCAGAGCCGAGGAGAAGCTGCGGATGAACAAGGTGGTCAAGGACGCCGCAGAGGCCGTGCGGGACATCCCCGAGGGCTCCACCATCATGGTGTCGGGCTTCGGGTTGTGCGGCATCCCCGAGAACCTGCTGCGGGCACTGCGCGACCAGGGCGCCAAGGGGCTCACGATGTGCTCGAACAACGCGGGCACCAACGACTTCGGGATCACGCTCCTGCTCCAGAACAAGCAGGTCCGGAAGATGATCGCGACCTACGTGGGCGAGAACAAGGTCTTCGAGAAGATGGCCCTGGCCGGGGAGATCGAGGTGGAGCTGAACCCTCAGGGCAGCTTCGCGGAGCGCATGCGCGCCGGCGGCGCCGGCGTGCCGGCCTTCTTCACGCCCACGGGCTACGGCACGCTGATCGCCGAGGGGAAGGAGGTGCGCTGGTTCAATGGCCGTCCCCACATCCTGGAGACGGCGCTCACCGCCGACTACGCCTTCATCAAGGCCTGGAAGGGCGACACCCTGGGCAACCTGGTGTACCGGCGCACGACACGCAACTTCGCCCCCGTGATGGCCATGGCCGCACGCTGCTGCATCGCCGAGGTCGAGGAGCTGGTGCCGGCCGGCAGCCTGGATCCCGACGCTGTGGCGACGCCTGGCATCTTCGTGCAGCGCGTATTCCAGGGACGGGACTACGAGAAACGCATCGAGAAGCGGACGCTTTCGGGCGCCGGCGGCCTGGAGACCGACGCGCGCCGCGAGCGAATCGCGCGCCGCGCGGCCCAGGAGATGAAGGATGGCTTCTACGTCAACCTGGGCATCGGCATGCCGACCTTGGCCGCGAACCACGTTCCGGAGGGCGTCTCGATCGTGCTCCACTCCGAGAACGGCATGTTGGGCGTGGGTCCCTATCCCGAGCCCGGCCAGGAGGATCCGGACTTGATCAACGCCGGCAAGGAGACGGTGACCGAGTTGCGGGGCGCATCGTACTTCTCGAGCGCGGATTCCTTCGCGATGGTGCGGGGCGGCCACGTGGACCTCACGATCCTGGGTGCTCTCCAGGTGGACCGGGAAGGCAACCTCGCCAACTGGACGATCCCCGGGAAGATGATGAAGGGCATGGGCGGCGCGATGGACCTCGTCTCGGGCGCCAAGCGGGTCGTGGTCACCATGGAGCACTCGGCCAAGGACGGCAGCCCCAAGATCGTGGATTACTGCACGTTGCCGCTGACCGGTAAACGCTGCGTGAGCCTGATCGTGACCGAGCTGTGCGTGATCGAGGTGGTCCCGGAGGGGTTGCTACTCAAGGAGATCGCACCCGACGCGGACGTCGAGGCCGTGAAGAAGGCGACCGACACGGCGCTGATCGTGGCTCCGGACTTGAAGCGCATGGAGGTGTGAGTTGGGCCGATGCCTGAGCCTTGTCCTCGCCACGTTGCTCGCTGCCGGCGCCGCCTTGGCGCAGGAGGCCGACTACACGGTGATCGTGAACGCGGACAACCCCGTGGCGCAGATGAAACGCGAACAGATCGCCCCGCTTTTCATGACCCGCACGGCCAAGTGGGCCCACGGCCCGCTCGGCGTGGCCTACGATCAGTCCATGACCTCGACAGTGCGCCAGGCGTTCTCGCGGGAGGTGCTCGGCCAACCCGCCGAAGGGGTCCAGAACTACTGGCGCAAGCGAATGCTGGAGGTCAGGGAGTTCCCTCCGGCGGTCAAGGCCAGCGACGCGGAGGTCATCGCGGCGGTCACCAAGGACGTGGGTGGCATCGGCTACGTGTCCGCCGGGGCCGTGCTTCCGCCATCCGTGAAAGCCGTGAAGGTGGCCGACTCCAGCCGCTAGGTCGCCAGCCCGCGGACCACCAGACCCGGGGCCAGGGGACGGCCGAGGGCGGCGCAACGCCCGGTGGACCCGCTACCGTGGGCCGATCGCGCTCGAGTTGACAGCGACTGCGCCCCTTCGGTATCGTCGTGGTATCCGACCCAGATAGAGCCCTCGCTCTTCGCCCCTTTTCTTTTCCGCTTCCACCGAGTTCCGCCATGGCCAACGACGACCCCGTGAACCCGTCCAAGCCCGCTTCCTCTCCGCCCCGTCGCGGCCGCGCCCGCGGCGAGCCCCGTCGCGGCCGCGAAACCCGGGACGACTCCGCCGTCGCCACCGCCGAGGCCGAAGCGGCCGAGCCGGCCGAGCCCGTTCTCGAAGCGCCGGCCGCCGACGCCGAAGCGCCGGCAACGGCCGAGCCGGTCCTGCCCGCCGGCGAGGCGAGGGAGAGCTCCGAGGAGCGCCTCGACCTCGCGATCCTGAAGGAGATGGGGATCCAGAAGCTGGTGCAGGTGGCCAGGAGCCTCGAGATCCCGGGCGCCGCCGCCATGAAGAAGCAGGAGCTGGTGTTCCAGATCCTGCGCGCCCAGGCGGAACGCGAAGGGCTGATCTTCTCGGAGGGCGTGCTTGAGATCCTCCCCGACGGTTTCGGCTTCCTGCGGGCGCCCGAGTACTGCTACCTCCCGGGTCCGGACGACATCTACGTCTCGCCGTCCCAGATCAGGAAGTTCGACCTGCGCACCGGCGACACCATCTCGGGACAGATCCGTCCCCCGAAGGAGGACGAGCGTTACTTCGCACTGATCAAGGTCGACGCCATCAACTTCGAGCCCCCCGAGGCCTCGAAGGAGAAGATCTTCTTCGACAACCTGACCCCGCTCTACCCCCAGGGTCGGATCCGGCTGGAGACCGTCTCCGACAACCTGTCCAACCGGGTCCTCGACCTGATGACGCCCCTGGGCAAGGGGCAACGCGCCCTGATCGTGGCTGCGCCGCGTACGGGCAAAACCATGCTGCTGCAGGCCATCGCCAACGCCATCACCGCCAACCATCCCGAAGTGATCCTGATCGTGCTGCTCATCGACGAGCGGCCCGAGGAGGTCACCGACATGCAGCGCTCGGTCCACGGCGAGGTGATCAGCTCCACCTTCGACGAGCCGGCCGACCGCCACGTGCAGGTGGCGGAGATGGTGCTGGAGAAGGCCAAACGCCTGGTCGAGCATCGCAAGGACGTGGTGATCCTGCTCGACTCCATCACGCGCCTGGCGCGAGCCTACAACACCATCGTGCCGCCCTCCGGCAAGGTGCTCTCGGGCGGCGTCGACTCCAACGCCCTGCAGCGTCCCAAGCGTTTCTTCGGTGCCGCGCGCAACGTGGAGGAGGGGGGCTCCCTCACCATCATCGCCTCGGCCCTGGTCGAGACCGGCTCGCGCATGGACGACGTGATCTTCGAGGAGTTCAAGGGCACCGGCAACGCCGAGATCATCCTCGACCGCAAGCTCACCGACAAGCGCATCTTCCCCTCGATCGACATCCTGCGTAGCGGCACCCGCAAGGAAGAGCTGCTGGTGCCCAAGGAGGAGCTGAACCGGGTCTGGATCCTGCGCAAAGTGCTCTCGGCGCTGTCGCCGGTGGAGGCGATGGAGCTGCTGATCGAGCGGCTGTCCAAGTCGAAAAACAACCGCGAGTTCCTGGAAAGCATGTCGAGCGGGGGATAACCGGCGCCCGGCCCATCGTGTCCCAAAGCCCTGTCTCGCTGCCCCGCACGCGGCACGTCTGGTTCGCCGCCGCGTCGCTGCTGCTGGGCACCCTCGCCGGGCTGCTGCTCGCCGAGGTCGGTCTGCGGGCGCGCGAAGCCATCGCGCCACCCTCCCCGCGGCCGCAGGAGCAGCGGCTGCCGCTGTTCGTGCCCAACCCCCACGGCAGCGGCTCGTTCCGCCTGCGAACGAGCGCCCGCTTCGAAGTCAGGGTCGGGACACAGGACGTCACGCTCCGCACCAACAGCCTCGGCATGGCGTGGCGCGAGGTCTCCCTGCAGGCGCCGCCCGGCAAGCGCCGCCTGGCGTTCCTGGGGGACTCTTTCGCCATGGGCTGCTGGGCCCGCGACGCCGCCCACGGCTTCGTCGGCGTCGTGGAGGCTCAGCTCAACCCCGAGCGCTTCGAAGTCCTGAACTTCGGCGTGGGCGGCTACGGACCCGAAGACCAGGCCCTGCTCCTCGACGAGGAGGTGCTGCGATTCTCTCCGTCGTGGGTGGTGGTCACGCTCTTCAACGGCAACGACTTCCGTGACGCCTACCTGGGCCTCGACAAGGATCGGCTCGTGGACGGCAGCGTCGAGCTGCGCGAGGACGTGATCCGGGAGCGCGTCCCGCCGGAGTACTGGCGGCATTCGGGGCCCGTCTCGTTGCCGGCGGCGGAGCGTTCGGCGTGGAGAGCGGCCCTGCGCCGCTCCGCCCTGTTCCGGGCCACGGCGCCGTGGCTCCGGCTCGAGAACCTGGGCCTGCAGTTCGTGCCGTCGCCTCAGTTCACGCAGTACTCCTTCTGGTCCCGAGTGCCCGTCCCGCCGGTGGCGCTGCGGGCGAGGGATGTGGCACTCGCGGCCGTGGGCCGCATGGAGGCCGCGCTGGCCGCGGCGGGCGGCCGGCTCGGGATCGTGAGCCTCCCGAGCTGGGAGCAGGTCTACGCCGTGGAGGCCGCCGGCTCCGACTTCGACATCGCCCTGCCCCAGGTGTACGTCCAGACCTACGCCCGGGAGCGCGGCATCCCCTACCTCGACCTGCTGCCGATCTTGAGGGATCACGTGGCCCGCAGCAACGAGCGCCTCTACGTGGTGGGCGACACCCATTGGAACGAGCGCGGACACGCCTTGGCCGGCGAAGCCATCGTGCGCTGGTTTCGCTGCTGTGTCCGCAGCGGCCGGCCCGGGGTCGCTTCCGGAGGCGAGCCTTGAGCGCGCGCGGCCGCGGTTCACTCGAAGCCGTGGTGGAGTTCCTGGCCCGGGTCTCGCACCGCTGGGTTCCCGACGCTTTTTCGATTGCGCTGCTGCTCACCCTCGTGACCTTCGTGCTCGGCCTGCTCGTGGGAGGCGCCACTCCCAGCCAGTGCCTGGCGGCTTGGGGCGGCAGCCTGTGGACGCTGCTGCCGTTCTCCATGCAGATCGCCCTGGTGATCTTCCTCGGCTACCTGCTGGCCGTGTCGCCGCCGATGAAACGCTGGCTCGATCAGCTGGCGGCGCTGCCGCGGACGCCCCGCCAGGCGATCGCCTTCACGGCTTTCACCTCGATGGTGCTGTGCTGGCTGAACTGGGGCGTGGGGTTGATCGCCTCGGCCGTGCTCGTGAAGAGCGTGGGGCGGCGCCACCCGAGCGCCGACTACCGCCTGCTGGTCGCGGCGGCCTACCTGGGCCTCGGCGCCACCTGGCACGGAGGTCCGTCGGGCTCCGTGCCGCTGCTGCTGGCGACTCCCGGCTCCTTCATGGTCACCGATGGCTTGATCGCGGCGCCTATACCCCTCGCCGAGACGATCTTCACGCTACACAACCTGGTCCTGATGACCGGCATCGCGCTCGTGTTGACCCTGCTCGTCGCGAGCCTGCAACCCAGCGCCGATCGCGTCGTGACGGCCGACCGACACGTCCTCGACGCACTCGAGTCCTTCGAGCCCCCAGAGCGTCCGGCCCGCCCGCTTCCCGCCGAGCGCCTGATGCACGGGCGGGCCCTGAGCGCGGGCCTGGGCCTCCTGGGCGCCGCCTACGTGGCCGCAGAGGCCGCGGCCGGGCGTTTCTCCCTGACCCTCGACAGCGTGAATCTCGTCGTCCTGTGCCTGGCCCTGCTGCTGCACCCGAGCGCGGCGTCCCTGGGCAAGGCGGCCGAGGAGGCGGCTCGGCCCCTGCATGGCGTCGTGCTGCAGTTCCCGCTCTACGCCGGCATCTACGGGATCATCAAGGAGACCGGCCTCGCCAGCGCGCTGGCGCGCCTGTTCCTCGAGGTCGCCACGCCGCACACGTTCCCCTGGATCGTGTTCGTGTACTCGGCGATCCTCAACTACCTGGTGCCCTCGGGCGGTGCCAAGTGGGCGATGGAGGCCCCCTACCTGCTGGAGGCGTCGCGCGGCCTGGGCATACCCGTCACCGAGGTGGCCATGGCCTATGCGTATGGCGACATGTCGACGAACCTGATTCAGCCCTTCTGGGCGATCCCGCTGCTCGGTGTGGCCCGCCTGGAGTTTCGCGACATCCTGGGCTTCGAGATCCTGATGCTCGCCGCCTACACCATCCTGGTCACGGCCGCGTTGTTCCTCTGACTCCGCGGATCACGCCGCGGCCCGCGCCGGGCGGGTGTGGCAGGCCTCAGGGCTCCTCGAAGCTGCGGTCCCCGGCGCCCGCCCGCACGGTCAAGCGGAGGTTCTGGGCGGCGAAGGTCTTGCCCAGCCGCTTCAGGCTCACCTTGACGTTGTAGTTCCCCGCCTGCTTGAAGTCGTGCTCGGCCGAGTAGCGGCGGTCGATCTTGGTCTGGCCCGCCACGAAGGGCGGGCAATCGGCCTCGGTGACGCTCTTGCCACCGTCGTCCCAGTCCCACTCGACCTCGGGGCAGTAGAACTCCTCCACGTCGTCGCCGTTCTGCAGCTCCGCCACGAAGAGCACATGAGCGGGCGAGAAGGCGAAACGTGGTGTCGAACGCAGGCTGAGGCCGGGCTTCTTCTTGCCGTCGGCCGCCCCGACGTCGACCGCCGGCGCGACGAGAGCCAGCGCCAGGAGGACGGCGACCGGCCTGAATGTGGTCGCTCGGCTGTTGTACTCCACCACGGGCCATTCTAGTCCGAGTTCGGCGTCCGACTAGAATTCCAGGCATGGCCCTGATCCGCCTCGGCCCCCGGGCGGCCGCCAAGCAGCGACGCCTGGCGACGTTACGCGCCGAGAGGAGCGTCGACGAGGCGTTCCTGGCCACATGCGTCGGGGATGCGCGGCTGCTGGGTAGCCTCGAGCTCGCGGGGATCCGCGTGTCGTGGAGCGAGTTGCGCTCCGGCGCGGCTCCGGTCGAGGCGCAGCGGCTCCGGGCCGCCGCTCGAGTGGTGCCGTCGGACGCCCCGCTCGACCGCACGGCGCTCCGCGCGTGGCATGGCGCCGTCGTCGGGGTGCCCTCGGCGTGGCGCGGGGAGCCACGAGGACGTGCGGGGGCCGCGCCGGTCGAGCGCATCGAGGGGCGCCTCGAGATCCTCGAGGCCTGGCTGGCGGGCGACAGCGTGGCGCGGCTCAAGCCCGCCGAGGCCGGCAGCCTCGTCTTGTCGCGGATCGTCGAGATCCTGCCCTTCGACGACGGCAACGGCCGCGTGTCACGGCTGGCTGCGGGCCATGCCATGCTGCGGGCAGGTGGACAGGCGCCGATCCTGGTCGGGGCCGACGCCGCGCGGCTTCAGGAGTGCCTGCGGGCGGCCTTCGCCCTCGAGCTGGAGCCCCTGTCGACGCTGCTGGAGGAGGCGAGCGAGCGGGCGCTGGACGTGGAGATCCAGGTCCTGGAGGGACGTGTCCAGGGCTAGGGGTTGGCCGCGTCGCCCTCCAGGAACCTGAGCGCCCTTTCGGCGGCCCAGAACGAGCCCGGCGCGGCCGTGGGGGAGACGAAACCCACGTGTCCCCCGGTAGGCAGCAGCTCCAGCGCCACGGCCGGCGACAGCGACCAGCGGGTGACCGACTCGGCGGGGATCATCGGGTCGTCCTGCGCGGCCAGGATCAGGGCCCGGTGGCGCGCCTGGCTCAGGTGCGGGCCCGCGCTGCTGCGCGCGTAGTACTCGGCGGCGTCCCGGTAGCCGCCGTATCGGGCGGTGATGCATTCGTCGTACTCGCGCACGGTCCCGATGCCGCGTTCGAGACCGAAGGCGTACAGGTCGGGGCGCGCGGCCTGGCACTCGCGGTAGGCGCGTCGCAGGCCTCGCATGAAGTAAAGCTGGTAGAGCCGGTTGCCGGGCCGTTCCAGCGCGGCGGCGCAGGCGCCGAGATCGAGGGGTGGTGACACGCCGACGACTCCGTCGAGCCCGCCGGGAACCTCCTGGGGCCGGCGGCCCAGCAGCAGGAGCGCGAGGTTCGCGCCCAGCGAGAACCCCACCACGGCAAGACGCTCCAGTCCTGGCGCGAGGAACCGCAAGGCGCACAGCAGGTCGCCGTCAAGGCCGGCGTTGTAGAGGAGCGGGGACAAGCCCATTCCGTCCCCCGCGCCGCGAAGGTTCATCCGCACCACGTGCCAGCCTCGGCCGAAGGCCAGCTGGCCGGTGGCGAGGGTGTAGCCCGCCCCGTCCCAACCGCCGAGGCCGTGGACGAGGAGGAGGGCCGGGTGCGTGTGGCGCGGGCCCGGTTGCCAGGAGGCGCGGAGCAGCAGCTTCACGCCGCCTCCCAAGGCGGCAACGAGATCTTGTGTCGGGTGGGGCCAACTCAGCGTCCGCCGCCGCCAGTAGCCGAGCAGGGTCTGGCGGTGGCCGCCGCGGAGGAGCGGGTGCGGCCGGAACGGGTTCACGGCACCAGGACGATCTTCCCGAAGTGCTCGGACGCCTCCATGATCTCGTGGGCGCGCCTCGCCTCGGCCATGGGCAGCGTGGCGTGGACGACCGTGCGCAGCTTGCGGGCGAAGAAGAAGTCCGCGGCCTCCAGCAGCTCGGCCTTGCTGCCCATGTAGGAGCCGAGCATGGAGAGCTGCTTCGAGAACACGTAGCGCAGCTCCGTCATGCCCTGGGGACCGGTGGTCGCGCCGCAGGTGACGAGCCGGCCGCGCTGGGCCAGGGCCAGGATCGAGCGCTCCCAGGTCGCCTGGCCCACGTGCTCGACCACCACGTCCACACCCCTCTTGTCCGTGAGGCGCTTCACCTCGGCCACCACGTCGTCGCGATAGTGGTGGATTACGTGGTCCGCGCCCAGGAACTTGGCCTGGTCCAGCTTGCGGTCGCTACCGGCGGTGGCGATCACGCGCGCGCCCATCAGCTTGGCGACCTGGATCGCCGCCATGCCGATGCCGCTGCCGGCCGCCCAGACCAGGACGTCCTCCGCGGCGCGCAGGCGCGCCCGGCTGATCAGCATGCGCCACGCCGTGAGGAACACCAGGGGAAAGGCGGCGGCCTCCTCGAAGCCGAAGCCGTCGGGCAGCGGGATCAGGTTGGCGAGCGGGCAACACACGTACTCGGCGTATCCGCCGTGGAGCTGGCAGCCGAGGATCCGGTACCCGCGGCAGGAGCTGTCTTCTCCGTGCAGGCAGGCGCGGCAGCGGCCGCAGGAGATCCCGGGGGACACCATCACCCGCTGCCCCAGCGACAGGTCCTCCGCCGGCGAACCGAGGGTGGCGATCTCGCCGGCGATGTCGTTGCCGAGCACGTGGGGGAACGTAGTCGTCCGGCCGGGCAGGCCTCGGCGCGTCCAGAGATCGAGGTGGTTGAGGGCGCAGGCGCCGACGCGGATCGAGGCCTCGCCGTAGCCCGCGACCGGGTCCGGCAGCTCCTCGAGCCGCAAGACGTCGGGCCCGCCGTGCCGCCGGATCGCCGCCGCCTTCATGGCTCCTCCGCGCCCCTATAATCCGGGCAAGCCCCGAATGATACAGGCGTTCCACGTCTACAAGCAGTACGACCGCGAGAGCGTCGCGCTCTCCGACGTGACGCTACACGTCGAGAAGGGCGAGTTCTGCTTCCTGACCGGGCCGTCGGGCGCCGGCAAGACGACCTTCCTGAAGCTGGTGTTCCGCGAGGAGCTGCCGACCCAGGGGCAGATCCTGGTCGGCGGGCGCAACATCACCGCCATCCCGGACAGTCAGATCCCCGCCCTGCGCCGCGCCATCGGCGTCGTGTTCCAGGACTTCAAGCTCCTGAAACGCAGGACCATCCTCGAAAACGTCGCCTTCGTGCTGCGGATCCTGGCGGTGCCCCTGAAGGAGCAGAAGCGGCGCGCCTTCGCGGCGCTGAAGGCCGTGGGCCTGCACCACAAGATGCACGCCTACCCCCTCCAGCTCTCGGGCGGCGAGCAGCAACGCGTGGCGATCGCCCGGGCCCTGATCAACGAGCCGGTGCTGCTGCTGGCCGACGAGCCCACCGGGAACCTCGACCCCGACATGGCCCAGGAGATCATGAACCTGTTCCTGGAGGTCAACGCCCGCGGCACCACGGTGCTGGTCGCCACCCACGACCGCGACATGATCCAGCGCATGGGCAAACGCGTGGTCACCCTGGAGCATGGCCGGGTGGCCGGCCCGTGACCACGGCTCCGGCCGAGGCAGCGGCCGGGATCCGCCTCGTCAGCGCCCGGAGCCTGCGTGTTCGCGGCGCCGGGGACGCGGTTCAGGCGCGCATCATGGCCTGGGCGCGCGCCAGCACCGCTTCGAGCGCGACCTCGTTTTGCGCGCCCTCGGGAATGATCAGGTCCGCGTAACGTTTGGACGGCTCCACGAACTCCAGGTGCATCGGCCGCACCGAGTCCAGGTACTGGCTCTCCACGGACTCGAAGCTGCGCCCGCGTTCCGTCAGGTCGCGGCGCAGCCGGCGCAGGATGCGCACGTCGGAGTCGGTGTCGATGAACAGGCGGATCTCCATCAACCGGCGCAGCGGCTCCTCGGCGAGGATCAGGATCCCCTCCAGCAGGATCACCGGCTTGGGGGCCACGGCGTCGGTGAGCACGCGGCGCGAGTAGCTGGCGTGGTCGTAGGTCAGATGCGGCACGGGTCGTCCGGCCTTCAGGTCCCGCAGGTCCTGGAGCAGCAAAGTGGTATCGAAGGCGTCGGGGTGGTCGTAGTTGATCGCGGCGCGGGCTGTCGCCTCCAGGCCGCTGCCGTCCTTGTAGTAGGAATCCTGGGCGATGGTTACGCAGCGTTCGGGGCCCAGGCCCGCCCGTAGCTTCTCGGCGAAGGAGGTCTTGCCCGAGCCGCTGCCGCCGGCGATGCCGATCAGGACGGCCATGGGTGCGGGATTATAATCCGGCGCGGATGCCGCTCCTGCGCGCCCTCAGCTATTTCCTCGAGGAGGCGCTCACGAGCCTGTGGCGCAGCCGCCTGATCAGCGCCCTCTCGATCGTGACGATCGGCGTCAGCCTGTTCGTGCTCGGCGCCTTCCTGACCGTGGCCAGCAACCTGAACGTGGTCGTGGAGCGCTGGACGCAGAAGGTGCAGATCACGGTGTACCTCCGCGACGGGATCGATCCGCCGACACGCGAGCGGCTCGAGGAGCGGCTGGCGTCGGACGCCGCGGTGCTGGCGTTCGAGAGGGTCAGCCGGGAAGCCGCCCTGGACCGCTTCCGAGCCTTGTTCCGGGACCTGCGCAGCCTGCCGGACGACCTGGGCGAGAACCCGTTCCCGGAGTCCATCGAGATCACGCTGCAACCGGAGCATCAGTCGCCCGAGCAGGTCGGGCGACTGGCGGCGTCGCTACAGCGGGCGCCCGGCGTCGAGGACGTGCAATACGACCTGCTGTGGATCCAGCGCCTCGCCACCGCCGTGCGCCTGGTGCGCGGACTGGGCGCAGTGTTGGGGGGCATCCTGGCCCTGGCCGGCGTGTTCACGATCTCGAACGTGATTCGGCTGACGGTGTATGCGCGCCAGGACGAGTTGGACATCATGCGCCTGGTGGGAGCGACGCGCGCCTACGTGCGCGGCCCCTTCGTCGTCGAGGGCATGCTGCAGGGTGGCCTGGGTGGCCTCGTGGCCGTGGGCCTCCTGTACCTGGGCGTGAGCGTGGTGGCGCAGGACGCGCTCGCGGCCTCGGACCTGCTGGGGCGCGCCGCGATCCTGCTGCCGGTCGAGGTGTGTGTCGCCCTGGTCCTGGGCGGGACGACCGTGGGCCTGGTTGGGAGCCTGGTGAGCCTGGGCCGCAGCCAGGTCTAGAAGGAGTAGGTCCGTCCCTGGACCATGAAGCGGACATTCCTCCGCTTCAGCCGCCCGACCTCCTTGCGGATCACCTGGATGTGCTTCGGCTTGCAGCCGTACAGGTAGACGGGCACGTCGCGCTTCAGCTTCGTGAGTTCGGCGTCCAGCATCTGGGGCGTCAGGTGCCCCGACACTTTTGCCAGCCCGAGCATGCCGTCGGGGAACGAGCACTCCGTGATCACCGCCCTGAGCCGTTTCGTCTCGTTGCAGATCTCCCAGAAACGCTCGGTGGGCCCCGTGTCGCTCGAGAACGCGATCGCCGCGCGCTTGTCCTCGAGCACGTAGCCCGTCGTGGGCACGCTGTGGTCGACGCGCACCGCGCGGATCGTGAGGCCGTTGACCACGAAGGGCTCCTCGAGCGGGATCTCGACGAGTTTGAGGACCGGCGTCAGGTTGTTGGGCAAACAGGTGAAGTCGGGCCAGGTGTGGTTGTTGAAGAGGTGGCTGCGCATCGATGCCACGACTTCGGGGATCGAGTAGATCCGCAGCGAGAAACCCGGCGCCGTGTAGTTGTTGTCGATCAGGAACGGCAGGGTACAGGTGTGGTCGAGGTGGGAGTGCGAGATCAGGATGTCCTTGACCTTCTCCTGTTCCTTGAGGGACAAGGCGCTCGATACCCAGCCCGCATCCAGCGCGAGCGCGCCATTCACCAGGAATGACGTCATCCCATGCCCGGGGATGTTGCCGCCGTAGCAGCCCAGCGCCTTGAGCTTCATCCCCGGTAGCGATCCAAGTCTTTCATTCAGCGGCGGTTATTTCGGCTGAGCTGTCGAAGTTGGACGGTAGCATGCGCCTTCGTAAAGTGTCAAGCGAGCCGCCCCATGAGCCGTTTCTGCACGGTTCGTCACGAGGAGCCACCATCTTTGGTGGCGCTTCGCGAACGACGCGCCACCCCTTGTACTTAGGTCTTGACACGCCGAAGCCGGCGTCCGTACACTCGTCTCACGCGAGAAAGGAGGTGGTCCAGTGGACAGTTGCCACAAACCCCGCGAGGTGGCTGACGCTTAGGTCTCGAGCCGAAGCGTACCCATCCTGAATCGCAACAGCTGGATTAGCCTCCGACCGATGGCGGATCGGTCCCGCGCACGGCAGGGGGCCCGCTAGGCCGCGGACGACCTGGCGAATCCCAACAGCCGACCGGCCCCGGAGAGTGGAAAAGCTCTCCGGGGCATTTGTTTCCTGGTCCAGAGCCCGCGTGGTCGCGTCAGGCTAGCGGGCGTCTCCGAGCGGCTTGCGAGCGTAGTAATAAAGAGAGCTGCCCAGCACACCGAAAACAAACAAGCCAATGAGGTCGTGGCCTTCGATCCCGATGCCGCGACCCACAGCAGCCCAGTCGGTGGGCACCCAGCCCAGCCAGGGCAGGCGCCCCTTGGCGCCTTCGACCAGCTTGAGACCGATCGCCAGCAGCCCGACGATGCCGCCCGCCGCAATCAGCCCCGAGGCATAAAGTGCGCCCGGACTCGCTTCGCCTTCGTCGGTCTGCCTGTGATCGCGCTCCGCCAGGGCCTTGACGAGCCCGCCGCAGAAGATCGCGGCGGTGGTCCCGATCGAGAGATACGAACCCACCGCGAAGCTCAGCGAACGGATCCCCAGCAGCTCGACGGCGATCACCACGAAGACGCCCAGCAGGACGAGGCCCCAGGGCAACTTCTGCGTGAGGATGCCGTTGATCACCACCGACATCAGGCGGGCCTGTGGCGCCGGAGCGGCCTGGCTGCCGATGCCCTGGATCCACTGCACCTCCACCCGGCCGCTCCCCGGATCGGCCAGGTACTTGCCCTCGGGTACCGTCCGCGACCCGATCGCGTTCAGCAGGGCGTAACTGCGGCCCTGGTACTCCTTCGACCCTTCGACCACCACGCCGTCGGGGAGCGTGCCGAGGTCGAGCTGCAGGGAAACCGGTTCGTAGCGCTCCAGGCCCTTGTTCATGCCGATCAGGGTGCCACCGATGATGAAGGCCGAGGCCGTCACGCCGGCGAACAGACCCAGCTGCTGATGGGACGGCGTGGCGCCGACGAGAAAGCCCGTCTTCAGGTCCTGCGAGGTCGCCCCGGCGTTGGCCGCGGCGACGCAGACCACACCACCGATGGACAGCGCCAGCGCGGCGTAGGCCGGCGTCGTCCAACCCGCCGCGAGGAACAACGCACAGGTGGCCATCAGCGTCGCGATGGTCATCCCGGAAACCGGGTTGGCCGACGTCCCGATCAGGCCGCAGATGCGCGATGACACCGTCACGAAGAGGAAGCCGAAGAGCACCACCAGCAGGGCGGCGACGACGTTCTGCCACCAGGCCGTGCCGGCCCCCGGCACGGGCTTGAAGGTCAGCAGGCTCCACATGAACAAGACGATGGCCGCGGAGCCGCCCAGGACCAACAGCGGAGGCAGGTCGCGATTCAGGCGCTCTCCGAGGTTGTTGGCGCCCGCCGCCACCTGGTCCGCCGACTTCTGGAGGCCGGCCTTGAGTGCGGCGACGATCGTGGGCAAGGTCCGGATCAGGGTGATGAGGCCCGCGGCGGCCACGGCCCCGGCCCCGATGTAGCGGATGTAGTAGTTCCAGAGCTGGTCCGAGGACATCTCGGCGATCGGCAGCGGGCTCGGGTAGATCGGGTCGGCCACCCTGCTGCCGAAAAACTTGATGGCCGGCATCAGCACCAGCCAGGACAACACCCCGCCGGCGAAGATGGTGCCCGCGATGCGGGGCCCGATGATGTAGCCGACGCCGAGGTATTCCGACGTGATCGCGGCCCGCAGCGAAGCGCCGGGCATCCAGGCGGGGTTGTAGGTGGGCGTCTCCTTGAGGACCGCGAAGGCGTTCGAGTTCTGCAGCAGCGTGTACACCCCGCCCAGGCCCAGGCCCATGAACACCCGGCCCGCGAAGGAGCCGCCCTTCTCGCCCGCCACCAGCACGTCCGCGCAGGCGGTTCCCTCGGGATACAGCAGGTTGCCGTGCTCCTTCACGATCAGCTGTCGCCGGAGCGGGATCATGAACAACACGCCGAGCCAGCCGCCGATCAGGGCGAGCAGGAAGATCCGGGAGTACTCGAGGGGGAAACCCAGGAAGATCAGGGCCGGCAGCGTGAAGATCACGCCGGCCGCGACCGATTCCCCCGCGGAGCCCGTGGTCTGGACGATGTTGTTCTCGAGGATCGTCGCCTTGACCAGTGCGCGCAGCAGGCTGATCGAGAGCACGGCGATCGGGATCGAGGCCGACACGGTCAGGCCCGCCCGCAGGCCCACGTAGACGGTGACCGCGCCGAAGATGACGCCGAACACCATGCCCAGCAGCACCGCACGCAGCGTGAACTCTGGGACGCTGGCCGCGCTGGCGACGTAGGGCTTGAACTCGGCGGCCTTGGCGTTGTCCTGCGCCATACCTGGTCTCCTCTGGGGTTTTCCGGGGTCGCGCGGATCCTACTATACTCGGGTCATGAGGCTCCTGCGCCTCCTTCCGGCCCTGCTCTGGGCGGCCTCCGCTTCTGCCTACCAGGTGGACCTGGGCCGCAGGCTCGACCGCTACGAGTTGCAGTACGGAGAGCCGGTGGACGTCACGATCACCGACCTGGTCCAGACGCCGAGCGCCTACGAAAACCGCGCGGTGCGCACGAAGGGCCGCTTCAGCCTGGAGGGCCTGAGCATCTACACCCTGCAGGACAGCTTCGGGTCGAAGATCCTGGTCGCGCCGGTGAACGAGATCGGCGCCGAGTTCGACAACGAGGCCCGCCGCCTGTTCGGCCTCGAGGTGGAGGTCACGGGCGTGTTCCTGCGCACGAGCGCCACCGACTCTGCCGCGAACCAGAGGGCGGCCGGGGGCGCGATCCGCTTCTGGAGCTTCGTCGGCGGTGAGGCCGACCCGAAGCAGATCGAGAAGGCGCCGTCCTTGACCCTCGAGAAGCTGGTCGCCACACCGGGCAAGTACGACGGGCGAGTGGTCAAGGTGGTGGGCCAGTTCCGGGGCCGCAACCTGTTCGGCGACCTGCCCTCGAAGAGCCAGGGGGGCCGGTCCGACTGGGTGCTGAAGGACGAGCTGTTCGCGGTCTGGATCACCAAGAAAAAACCGAAGGGCGAGGGCTTCGAGCTGGACCTCTCCCTCAAACGCGACACGGGGAAGTGGCTCGAGGTGACCGGGCGCGTCGAGACGCGGCGGGGCATCGTCTACGTCGCCGCGGAGCAGGTGCTCTTGACCAGCGCGCCGACGCCGACCTCGCAGGCCCTGGCGGCGCCTCCGCCGCCCGAGCGCCCGAAGAAGGCCCCCGTGGTGGTTTTCACGCTGCCCCTGGACGGGGAGAGGGAGATCCCCGGCGACGCGCAGTTCGCGGTGCAGTTCAGCAACGACATGAAGGAGGAGACCTTCGACGGGCGCGTGTTGCTCCGCTACGCCGGTCCGGTGCGGCCCGGTGACCGGCAGTTCGACGGCTTGCGCCTGAGTTACGACGGCGGTCGGCGGGCGTTGCTGGTGGATCCGGGCGACCGCCTCCGCCCCGGGCGGGAGGTGGAGCTGATTCTCATGACGGGTATCGTCGACACGGAGGGCCAAGCCCTGGAAGCCCGCCCGGGCCGCCGTGCTCCGGAAGGCGGGGCCGTCGACGTGTTGCGCTTCAAGGTCCAGATGTTCTGAGGCGGGTGGCGCTCGGCGCCGTGGGCGCGTTGGCCCTTGGGGCGTCCGCGCAGCGGGTTTGCCGGTCGCCGTTCCGAGCTCAACGCGCGAGCGTGGCCTTCAGCTTGCGGTCGAGGCCCTTCGACTTCTCCAGGACGCCGGCGGTCAGCTCGCGTCGGCGCTCGGCAACGCGACGTTTCAGGGCGGCGTCGCCGGCGGCGAGGACCTGCGCCGCAAGGTGGCCGGCGTTGGCCGCGCCCATCGTGCCAACGCCGACCGTGGCGACCGGGACGCCCGGAGGCATCTGGACCGTGGAGAGCAAGGCGTCGAACCCCGACAGCGGCGAGCTGGCGAGAGGCACGCCGATCACCGGCAGGGTGGTCTGGGCCGCGACGGCGCCGGCCAGGTGTGCCGCGCCACCGGCACCGCAGATGAAGGCGCGGATGCCGCGTCCCTCGGCGGCACGGACATAACGCGTGACGTGCTCGGGCGTGCGGTGCGCGGACAACACGCGCACCTCGTAGACGATCCGATAGGCCTCCAGGGCCTTCACGCATTCGCTCATCACGGGCAGGTCGCTGTCGCTGCCCATCAGGACCGCCACCTGGGGCCGCCGTGCCGAAGGCACCTTCAGCGGACCGCCTGCAAGCGAGCCAGGGCCTTGCGGCCGATGTCCTTGCGGTAGTGCATGCCCTCGAACGAGACCTTCGACACCGCCTCATAGGCGCGTTGCACCGCCGCCTCCAGGTTGGCCCCCAGGGCCGTAACGCCCAGCACGCGGCCGCCCACGGTCACCAGGGTGTCCTTCCTCGCCGTGCCGGCATGGAACACGGCGACGTCGGGCAGGCCCTTGAGGACCTCCAGGCCAGAGATCGCGTGGCCGGTCTCGGGTTCGTCGGGGTAACCGCGCGCCGCGATCACGACGCATGCGGACGGCTCCTTCGACCACTCGATCTTCGACTCCTTGAGCTGACCCTCGGCCACGCCCTTGAGGATCGGCAGGATGTCGGACTTCATGCGCACCAGGATCGCCTGGGTCTCCGGATCGCCGAAGCGAGCGTTGTACTCGAGGAGCTTCGGGCCCTTGTCGGTCATCATCACGCCCGCGAACAGCACCCCCTGGTAGCGTCGGCCCTCGGCGGCCATGCCCGCGACCGTCGGAAGGATCGACTCCTGCATGATCTGCTTGTGGGCCTCCACCGTCAGCGTGGTCGCCGGGGACACGGCGCCCATGCCACCGGTGTTCGGGCCCTGGTCGCCGTCCTGGGCCCGCTTGTGATCCTGCGCCGACATCAGCGGCACCACACGGGCCCCGTCCGAGAGCACCAGGAAGGAGACCTCCTCGCCGTTCAGGAACTCCTCGATCACCAGCCGGTCGCCGGCGTTGCCGAACTTCTTCTCGGTCATCATCAGGTCCACGGCCGCCGTCGCCTCGGCCGCATCCTTCGCCAGGATCGTGCCTTTGCCCGAGGCCAGGCCGTCGGCCTTCAACACCATCGGGAAGCCGAAGGGCGCCGCCTTGACCGTCTTCTTGGCGTCCTCCAGGGTCCGGCAGATGCGGTAGGCAGGTGAGGGGACCTTGTGGCGCTGCATGAACTCGCGGGCGAAGGCCTTTGACCCCTCGAGCTCCGCCGCCGCCCGGCTCGGCGAGAAGATCGGAAGGCCGCGGCGCGCGAACTCGTCGCCGATGCCCAGCACCATCGGCAACTCGGGACCGACCACCGTGAGGTCGGCCTTGATCATCTGGGCGAAGTCGGCTACCTCGACGATGTTGGAGGTGTCGATGGGGACGCAGTCGGCGATCTCGGCCATGCCCGCGTTGCCCGGAGCGCAGTACAGCTCGGAGAGGAGCGGGCTCTGCTTGATCTTCCACGCCAGCGCGTGTTCCCGACCGCCGTTGCCCACGACGAGTATCTTCATGCGCTCCTATGACTTCCGGTGACGCTAGGCGATCGCGGAGTCTGGCACGTGTGGTGATTTGTTGTCAAGGTTCAAGAGTGTAGAGGTCCCGGCGCTGCGCTCAGGCGTCCTCTTCGTCGTCGTCCAGAACCTCTCGATAGATGTCCCGAGCGTGACGCCCCAGGAGACGCGCCGTCTCCTTCACCGCTTCGCGCCGCGTGTGGCCCTGCGCGGTCAGGGCCGCGAATAACTTCCGTGGGTTCTCGTCGCTGGCCTGGCGCGGCGCGCCCGCGACGACCAGCACGATCTCCCCCTTCACGCTGTCCCGAGCCCGCAACTCGTGGTGCAGCGCGCCCAGGCTGGCGAGGCGGTACTCCTCGTGGAGCTTGGTGGCCTCGCGACACAGGAAAGCGGGCCGATCGCCCAGGCCGGACAGAAGCTCGGAGAGCGTGTCGACGACGCGGACCGGCGCCTCATAAAAGACGAGGGTCTCGCGGACCGAGGCGAGCTCCGCGATGGCGCGACGGCGCTGGCCCCCACGGGCGGGGAGGAAGCCGACGAACCGGAAGCGGTCGCTTGGCAAGCCCGAGACCGACAACGCGGCGATCGCGGCGTTGGGCCCCGGCACCGGCACCACGGACAACCCGGCGGCCCGGGCGTCGCGGACCAGCCGAAACCCGGGATCGGAGATCCCCGGCGTGCCCGCATCGGAGACCAGGGCGACGTCCTGTCCGGCCCGGAGCCGTTCCAGGATGCGTTCTCCCTTCCAGAGTTCGTTGTGTTCGTAATAGGACGTCGCCGGTGTCGTTATCTCGTTGTATTGTAGCAACTTACGGGTACGTCGCGTGTCCTCGCAGGCCACCAGGTCCACCTCGCGAAGCACCCGCAGGGCTCGTAGCGTCACGTCCTCCAGGTTCCCCAGGGGCGTGGCCACGACGTAGAGGGTTCCGGCCATCGGCGCGACGATCATAGTTTGACTGGGGCCGACCCATCACCTACGATCCCGTGTTCGGAAGCCCGGCCGGGGCAGAGTGGGGGTGCAAGAGTTTGGCCGAGATCAAGATCCAGGAGGGCGAGTCGATAGAAAACGCCCTTCGTCGCTTCAAGCGCAAGGTCCAGCAAGAGGACATCATCAAGGACATCAAGAAGCACAGCTTCTACCTGAAGCCCGGCGACAAACGTCGAGCCAAGCAGGCCCTCGCCCGCAAGCGCAACCGCAAGAAATTGCGGCGCGAAGGCGAGTAAACCCCACTTCGAACCCCGGGGCCAGGTGGCCCCGGGACGCACACGCGGGAAGGGCATGCAGTACACCGACAAGACCCTGCACTGCGTCGCTTGCGGCGGCCCGTTCCTGTGGAGCGCCACCGAGCAGTTCTTGTATGCGGGCCGCGGCCTGCGTCACGAGCCGAAGCGCTGCCCCGCGTGCCGCGCACAGCGTCACGCGCCTCGGGACAGGGTCGGGGCCCTGGTCGTCTGCGCTCAGTGCGGGACCCAGGCCACCCTACGCTTCCAGCCCCGCGAAGGCCGCCCCGTCTACTGCGACGCGTGTTACACCGTCAGGAGGTCGGCCGGCCAGTCGCCTGGACCGCGGTGACGGCCATGACATCGACGATGTCCTCGACCGAGCAGCCCCGCGACAGGTCGTTGGCGGGACGCCGCAGCCCCTGAAGCAGGGGTCCCAGCGCCCGGGCCCCGGCGATGCGCTCCACCAGCTTGTAGCCGATGTTTCCGGCGTCGAGGTCGGGGAACACCAGCACGTTGGCGCGGCCCGCAACGGCGCTGTCGGGCGCCTTGCTGCGCGCGACCTCGGGCACCAGGGCCGCGTCGAGCTGCAGCTCGCCGTCCGCCAGCAGCCCCGGATCCCGGGCACGCACGATCCGCGCGGCCTCGCGCACCTTGCGGGCGCGGGCGTGATCGGCGCTGCCGTGCGTGGAGAACGACAACAACGCGACTCGGGGCCCATCCCGCAGGAACAGGCGCGCGCTGTCCGCGGTCAGGATCGCGATCTCCGCCAGCTGCGGGGCAGTCGGGTCGGGATTCACGCCGCAGTCGGCGAACACCAGCAGGCCCGCGTCCCCGAGGCTCGGGCTGGCCGTCACCATCAGCATGAAGGACGACAGCTTCCCGACCCCGTCCCTGACCCCGATGCCGCGGATCGCCGCACGCAGCGTGGCGGCTGTTGTCGAGCGCGCTCCCGCCACCATGCCGTCCTGCTGCCCGGAGTCCACCAGCAGGGCGCCCCAGAGCAGGGGGTCGGCGAGGTGCGCGCGTGCCTCGTCGGGCCGGATGCCGCGGTGCCGGACGCGCTCGTCGTAGCTCCGCAGGGCGGCCTCGAAGTCGGGCCCGGCGGTTGGGACGGTCTCCACGGCCAGCCCGGACAGGTCAACACCCGCCTGGGCGGCGGCCCGCCGGATGCGCTCGGGCTCCCCCAGCAGGGTCGGGCGGGCGATCCCGGCCGCCTGGGCCCGAACCGCCGCCTGGACCGTTCGGGGCTCATCGCCCTCCGGCAGCGCGATCCGGGCGGGAGCGGCCCGGGCGCTGGCGTGCAGCCTTTCCAGGAAGTCCATGGACCGGGGAAAGCTACCATGGCTTTCGTTGACACGCGGAAAAACCCTGTGGTACTGTGCCGCCTCCGTACAACTGCTTGAAACTGCGGGGAGAACGTCAATGAAGATCGTCGAGCGCCAGGTCGAAGACGTGGTGATCCTGGACCTGCACGGCAAGATCCTGATCGGCGAGGGGGACGACGCTCTTCGGGACGCCGTCAACCGCGTAGTGGACAGCGGCAAGACCAAGATCCTGTTGAACCTGGCCGACGTGCCCTACGTGGACTCGGCTGGCCTCGGCGAGATCGTGCGCTGCTACACGACGGTGAGCCGCAAGGGCGGCAAGCTCAAGCTGATCAACCTGACGAAGAAGATCCAGGACCTGCTCTCCATCACCAAGCTGCTCACGGTCTTCGAGACCTACGACTCCGAGGCCGAGGCGGTGAAGAGCTTCTAAGCCCCGGCGCGGCGCCTGAAGATCGCGCCCGTCGTGACGCCGCTGCTCGTCTCGCTCCGGCCGCACCAGTGGACGAAGAACCTGCTGCTGTTGGCGCCGCTGGCGCTCAGCAAGCACCTGTTCGAGGCGGGTCCCTTCGGGCGTTCGCTGGCGGCCTTCCTGCTGTTCTGCGGCTTGTCGGGCACGGTCTACCTGATCAACGATGTCCGCGACATCGGCCAGGACCGGCTCCACCCCCTCAAGCGGCTGCGGCCCATCGCCAGCGGGGCGCTGGCCGCGCGCTCGGCTCTGACATTCGCGGTCGCGCTCGGCGGAACCTGCCTGGCGGCCGCGTTGATCCTGGGCCGGGCCTTCGCGGCCACCGCGTTGGCCTACCTGGCCTTGAACCTCGTGTACTCCCTCAAGCTCAAGGAGATCGTGATCGTGGACGCGATCGCGGTCAGCCTGGGGTTCGTGCTCCGGGCCGTGGCGGGAGCGGTGGTGATCGGGGTGGTGTTCAGCGACTGGCTCCTCATCTGCACGATCCTGCTGGCGCTGTTCCTCACCTTCTGCAAGCGGCGGCACGAGTTGACGTCCCTCGAGGGCCAGGCCTCCGAACACCGCAAGAGCCTCGGAGAGTACAGCCCCTACCTGCTCGACCAGATGATCGCCGTGGTGACCGCCTCCTGCCTGATGGCCTATGCCTCGTACACCACCGATCCGCAGACGATCGCCAAGTTCCAGACCGACCGCCTGCCCTGGACCATCCCCTTCGTGCTGTACGGGATCTTCCGGTATCTTTACCTCGTGCACCAGAAGGAGCAGGGCGGCAGCCCGGCCGACATCCTGCTGACGGACCGGCCGCTGCTCCTCAACGTGGCGTTGTGGGCGATCGCGCTGGTGACCATCGTCTACACGGCCGCGGGGGCTCCGGCCCCGCTCTCGTGAGTTTCGAGATCAAAACCGAGGGCGTCGACGTCCAGGCGATCATGGGCGCGATCCGCAAGCGCATCGAGGAGAAACGCCAGGGACTCTACAGCGACGCCGAGATCCGCGAGATCGCCGAAAAGAGCCTGGACGCGGTCCTCGACGCCCACGAGTTCAACCCCGATTTCGTGAAGGACTTCCGGGCGCAGCCCAGCCGCTGGAACTTCTCGTTCCACGAGCAGACGCTCTACGAGTCGAGCCGCGGGGCGGTGGGCCGGGCGCTGCACGGACTGCGGCGCCTGCTGCAGCCGATCCAGAAGCTGTTCTGGAACCCGAACCCGATGATCTCGGCGCTGAGCCGGCAGTCCGACCTCAACGCCTACTACGCGCACCTGTTGACGAACCTCGCGGTCGAGCTGACCAAGCTGAACCTGGAGCTGCAGGAGCTGAAGAACCGTCAGCTCGCGCTCCAGGGCCGGGTCGAGTTCGACTCCCGGCGCGAGAGGACCCTCGAGCAGATGGTCGTCTTCCGGGAAGAGCCGGAGAAGAAGGGCCCGGACGGCGCTTGAGGCTGCTGTTCGTGGTCCAGCGCTACGGGCTGGACATCGCGGGCGGCGCCGAGTACCACTGCCGGATCGTCGCCGAACACCTCGCCCGCCACGCCGAGGTCGAGGTGCTGACGACCTGCGCGAGCGACTACGTGAGCTGGGAGAACCACTATCCCGAGGGCGTCGAGGTCCTGAACGGGATCCCGGTGCGGCGATTCCCCGTGGCCCGAGAGCGGGACCTGCGGCGCTTCGCCCAATGGTCGCGGCGGGTCGCGGGACCCCACTCGGACGCGGACGAGGAGCGCTGGCTCGAGGAGGAGGGGCCGCTCTCCCCGGCCCTGGTCGAGGAGGTTGCACGCCGCGGCGACGGTTACGACCACCTGATCTTCTTCTCCTATCGTTACTACACCACCTACCACGGGCTGCGGGCGGCCCCGGAACGGGCGGTGCTGGTGCCCACCGCCGAGAACGACGGCGTGCACCGCCTGCGCCTGTTCGCCCCCTTCTTCCGCCTGCCCCGGGCCATCGTCTGGAACAGCGTCGAGGAACGCGAGATGATCCAGGAGATCGCGCCGGTGCACAGGATGCCCGGCGACGTGGTCGGTGTCGGCTCACAACTTCCCGCGGGCCTCGACCCCGACGGTTTTCGGAAGCGGCGCGGCATCGCCGGGCGGTTCCTGCTCTACCTGGGGCGCATCGACCGCAACAAGGGCTGCGACGAGTTGTTCGCCTTTTTCCTGCGCTACCGCGAGGAGACGGGCTCCGCGCTCAAGCTGCTCTTAATCGGCAAGCCCGTGTTGCCGGTTCCCGAGCATGCCGCGATCGTGCAGCTCGGGTTCGTCCTGGATCAGGAGAAGTGGGACGCCCTCGGCGCCTGCGAGGCCCTCGTGATGCCCTCGCGTTACGAGAGCCTGTCCATGGTCACCCTGGAAGCATGGTGGGCGCGGCGGCCGGTGTTGGCGAACGGCCGCTGCGAAGTCCTGCGCGGCCAGTGCCGGCGCTCCAACGGGGGCCTGTACTACGCGCACTACGACGAGTTCCGGGAGTCGCTGTCGCTGCTGGAGGCCGACGCGGCCCTGCGCCGCGCCCTCGGCGAGAACGGGCGTCGCTACTTCGACGCCAACTACACCTGGGACATCGTCGAGCGCAAGTACCTTGATCTGCTGGGGAGCCTGGCTTGAGCGCGGCGCGCCAGGTCCATCAGCTGCTCGCCGCGCTCAGCTACGGCGATGCCATCGGGAACGAGGCGCTGTCGATCCAGGCGCAGCTGCGGGCCATGGGCTTCGATTCGGAGATCTACGCCGAACACGTCCACCCGCGCGTGGCCCACTTGGCCCGGCCGTTGTGGCGCTACCGCGAGGTCTCTTCACCAGACACGTTGTGCCTGTTCCATTTCTCGATCGGCAGCGCCGCGGGACGACTGATCCACGCGGCGCCGGATCGCCTGGTCTCCATCTACCACAACATCACGCCTGCCCACTTCTTCCTGGGTTTCCACCGCCATCTGGCGGGCCTGTGTTACCACGGCCGCCGCGAGCTGCGCGCCTTCGCCGCCCGCACCGAGCTGGCCCTGGGCGACAGCGAGTTCAACCGGAAGGAGCTGGAGCAGGCTGGCTACCGCCGCACGGGCGTGTTGCCCATCGTGCTGGATCTGGCCAGCTACCAACGCACGCCGTCGCCGGTGGTCGAGGGGATGTTCCGCGACGGTCGCAGGAACCTGCTCTTCGTGGGACGCATCATCCCCAACAAGAAGATCGAGGACCTGATCCGCGCCTTCGCGGTGTATCAGCGCCATATCGAGGCCCGCAGCCGCCTGCTCCTGGTGGGCGAGCACAAGGGCTTCGAGCGCTACTTCGACCGCCTGACTCAGCTCGCGCGGGCGTTGCGCGTCGAGGAAGTGGTGTTCACGGGGCACGTGGACGACGAGGACCTGATCGCCTACTACCGGCTGGCGGACGTGTTCCTGTGCCTGTCGGAGCACGAGGGTTTCTGCGTGCCGCTGGTCGAGGCCATGCACTTCGGTGTGCCGGTGATCGCGTATGCGGCCGGCGCGGTGGCCGAGACGCTGCGCGGGGGCGGCATCCTGCTCCGCGACAAGGCGCCGGAGCTGGTGGCCGAGCTGGTCGACGGCGTGATCCGCGACGGCGCCCTGCGCAGCTCGGTGCTGCAGTCGCAGCGGCGGGCGATGGACGCGGTGCGCGCCACGGACTTCGGCGCGCTGCTGCGCGAGCGGCTGCGCCCGGTGCTGCAGGGGTGAGGGCCGCCGTGCACCAGCTCCTCGGCGCGTTGCACGCGGGGGACGCAGTGGGCCACGAGGCGCTGGAGATCCAGCGGGCGCTGCGGGGAGCGGGCCTGCGCTCCGAGATCTACGCTGGCCGCATCGACGGCGATCTCCAGGGCCGCGCGCGGCCGCTGGCCGAGCGGCCGGAGCGCGGTGCGCTCCTCTACCACTTCGCCCCGGGCAGCCCCGCGACCGCCGCGGCCCTCGCCACCGCGGGCCCGCTCGGCCTCGTGTACCACAACGTGACGCCGGCGGGGTACTTCGCAGGCTGGGAGCCCGAGGCGGCACGCCTGAGCGCCCGAGCGCCGCTGGAGCTGCGACAACTCGGTCCGCGGGTGTTGGTGGCCCTTGCCCACAGCGCCTTCAGCCGAGCCGACCTCGACGCCGCCGGTTTCCGCCGGACGGAGGTCGTGCCGTTTCCGGTGTTGCTTCCCACGACGCCGCCGTCCCGAGTGCTGGAGCGGTTGTGGTGCGACGGCACACCGACCTTCCTTTGCGTGGGGCGTGTCGCTCCCAACAAGGGCCTGGAGGATGCCTTGTGCGCGTTTGCCGCTTACCGGCGGCGGCATGTACGCCGGAGCCGGCTGCTGGTCGTGGGGGAGACAGAGTCCTGCGCCCGATACGCGGCCGCGCTGCGTTTGCTCGAGGCCAGGCTGCGTCTCGAGGACGTCACTTGGACCGGGCGTGTCCCGGAGCCGGAGCTGAACGCCGCCTACGGCGCGGCCGACGCGCTCTTGTTCCTGTCCAGCCACGAGGGTTATGGCGCGCCCCTGGTCGAGGCGATGCTGCGGGGCGTGCCCGTGATCGCGCGCGACGCGGGGGCGGTGCGCGAGACCCTGCAGGGCGGCGGCGCCCTCCTCAGCGGGAGGGATCCCGAGCTGGTGGCCGACTTGATGGCTGGCGTGCAGAGGGGCGGTCCGCTGCGGGTTAACGTGCTCGCCGCCCAGGGCCGTTCCGTCGACTCGAAACGACGCCAGGACTTCGCGTCGTGCCTGCTGCGGGCGCTGGGCCCGATCCTGGACGAGGCCGCGTGAGGATCGACCAGTGGCTACCCGCGCTGCACCGGGGCGACGCCATCGGCGATTCGGCCCGGCTGATGCGGGACGCCCTGCGGCGCTGGGGCTACGCCGCCGAGCTCTACGCCCTGGACGGCGACACGGACCTGGCCGGCGACGGACGCTCCTTCGCCGAGTGGGCGCCGGGCGGGCCCGAGGACGTCGTGTTGCTCCACTACGCATTGCCGTCCCCGCTCACACAGGCCCTGCGCGAGCACCGCGGCCGGCGCGTGCTCCTGCACCACAACATCACACCAGCCGGGTTTTTCGCGGACTGGGATCCCGAGCTGGCCCGCATCTGCCGCGACGGACAGCAGCAGCTCAGCGGCTTGGTTGGCCAGGTGGACCTCGCCCTGGGCGACAGCGAGTTCAACCGCCGCGAGCTCCTGGAGGCGGGCTTCACGAACACGGCCGTGTTGCCGATCCCCCTGGACTTCGCTCGCTACCGCGAGGCTCCGAGCCCGGTACTGCTGCGCCAGCTCCAGGACGGGCGCAGCAACGCGTTGTTCGTCGGGCGGGTGGCTCCGAACAAGCGGCACGACGACTTGATCCGCATGGCCTCCTACTGGCGCCGCTTCATCGACCCGAACCTGCGCCTGCTCCTCGTCGGCAAGTTGCCCCGGCGCCGGACGGGAGGGGGCGAACCGCTGCCGCGCCACTACTTCGACGCGCTGCAGTCGTTCCTGTACGAGGAGGGCTTCACGCCGGAGCAGGTGGTCTTCACCGGCCACGTCTCCCATGCCGACCTGCTCGCCTGTTACGCCTCGGCCCGGGTGTTCGTCAGCATGAGCGAACACGAGGGCTTCGGGGTGCCGCTGGTCGAGGCGATGCTGATGGCCGTGCCGGTTCTCGCCTACGCCGCCGCGGCCGTGCCCGACACCCTGGGGGGCGCGGGGGTGTTGTTCCGCGAGAAACGCTTCGACGTCGTTGCGGAGATGGCCTTCAGCCTGGCCCACGATACGGCGCTGCGCGAGGGGGTCCTGGCCGGGCAGCGCCGGCGCCTCGAGTCCTTCACACCGGCAGCAGTCGAGGCGACCCTGCGCGGACACCTCGAAACGCTCGGAGTCCATCCGTGAGGCCACGGATCGCCCTCGTGGTGCAGCGTTACGGCGCGGAGATCACCGGTGGATCCGAGAGCCTGGCGCGTGCGTTGGCGCAGCGGCTCGTGGCCGACGCCGAGGTCGTGGTCTTCACGAGTTGTGCCCGCGACTACGTGAGCTGGCGCAACGAGCTGCCCGCCGGCGAGCAGCTCGAGGGCGGCGTCGAGGTGCGGCGCTTCCCGGTCGAGCGGGAGCGGGACCTGCTGGCCTTCAACCGCTTCTCCGACGGCCTCTACGACCGACCACACGACGAGGCCGCGGAGCTTCGGTGGCTGGCGCTCCAGGGCCCCGAGCTGCCAGGTCTGGTCCGGGCCCTCGAGAGCGAGCGGGACCGCTACGACGCCGTGTTGTTCTTCACTTACCTGTACTTCCCGACCTACTGGGGCCTGCGGGCCGCTCCGGAGCGGTCGATCCTGGTCCCCACGGCCCACGACGAGCCGCCCTTGCGGCTTGGGATCATGCAGCAGGTCTTCGCGGCGCCGCAGGCCTTGGCCTTCTGCTCCGCGCCGGAGGAGACCCTGGTGCGGGCGCGCTTCGAGCTGGGGGCGCGGCCGACGGCGGTCACCGGCATCGGCGTGGAGGTGACGCCTGCAGGCCTCGACGTGGAGGGATTTCGGATTCGCCACGACGTGCGCGGGCCGTACGCTCTTTATGCCGGGCGGATCGACGCCGGCAAGGGCTGCGACGTTCTGTTGCGCCACTTCGCCGAGTACCGGCGCAGCGTCAGCGGCGGAGCGGAGTTGTTGCTGATTGGTCGTCTCGCCATGGCGGCGCCGCGGGTGCCCGGCGCGCGTTACCTGGGGTTTCTCCCCGAGGCGGAGAAGCTGGCCGCCATTGCGGGGGCCCGGGCCGTGGTGTGTCCCAGCCCTTACGAGAGCCTGTCGATCGTGCTGCTGGAGGCGATGGCGCTCGGTGCGCCCGCCCTGGCCACCGCGGCATCACCCGTACTCCTCGACCACTGCCGCCGGTCGAACGCGGGGCTTTACTACTCGAACCAGGCTGAGTTCGTCGAAGCGCTGGACCTCCTGGTCAGGCACGCGCCGCTGCGCGCCGCCCTGGGAGACAGCGGCCGGCGCTACGTCGCCGCGAACTACCGCTGGGACGTGGTGCTGGCGCGTTACAAGGGCTTGATCGGGGCTGTCGCGGGGCGGGCCGTGAGCTGAGGGAGTATCGGCCCGGCCACCGCTGCCTGGTCGGAGCGAGCGCCCCAGAGGAGCCAGGCGAAAGCCACCAGGTTGAGAACGGACAGCGCCAGGGTGAGGTCGAAGCCCGGCGCCAAACGCAACGCCTCCACTGGGTTCAGGAACGCCTTGTAATGGGCGAAGCGTCCGTACATCCGGCCCAGGCCCGACTGGCAGAGCATGCCCAGCGTGTACACGATCCCGTTGAGGACGAAGATCCAGCGCAGCCGCCGCGTGGGCAGGCCGCTCAGCAGCAGCAGCAGGAACAGCGGCATCACGTGGTTCTCGTGAACGCCCACCGCGAGCAGGCCGTAGGCGGCCAGCAGGCCCGCGCCGGCGAGGGCCGCCGCCCGGGGGCCCTTGGCCTGGGCGCGCACGAGAAAGGCAGCCGCGCTGGCGAACAGCAACGTGCCGAGGGGTCGGGCGGGCCACTGCAGAATGTCGACGCCGGCGTGGTCCACGGCCTCGAGCAGCGAAGCGGTCGCACCCGTCGCCACGTTTGCGGCGTGCCCGATCAGCCACCAGATGTTCGGATAACCTCCCGAGAGGTGCGCCTGGGACAGGATCCTGTAGCAATGAACGACGGCCGTGGCCAGGGTTCCCTGCGCCAGGAAGGGAATCATGACGAGGGCCAGCGCCGCCAAACCCGACAACGTGGCTTTGGCCAGCACCGGGGCGGCGCGTGCTCCGGCGCCGCGACCCGCAAGCAGGGCGACCACGATGGCCGGCGCCACGATCAGGGCCGTCGGCTTGATCAGCGCCGCCAGGGCGAGACAGACGCCCGCAACCAGCGGCCGGCCGGAGCCGCTGGCCAGCAGCGCGACGGCGATGGCCGGCGCCAGTGCGCCGTCCAGGAAACCCAACACGGCGCTGCTGAGCCAGGAGCTGGGGAGCACCCAATACGCCGCCGCGAGGGTGTCGGCCCTGGGACGCGGCAGTCCGGCGCCGAACGCGATCAAAAGCGTGCCCAGCACGTCGCCGATCACGGCGGCCAACTTGACGGCGACGTAGTCGGCCTCGTTCGCGTCCATTCGTGGCGCCAGGGCCGTGACCACGTTCGACGACGCGGCCCACACCGCCATGGCCAGGGGCGGGTAGTCGACCGGGTAGGAGCGGCCCCGCTCCTCCACCTCCCAGCGAGGCTCAGCGCCCGTGAGCTGGGCCAGGAAGTGGCCGTCGGGCACCGACTCGGCCGGGCCGTACACCAGGCCCAGACCACTCCCGACGGTTCGATGCATCCAGGCCTTCCAGTACTCGGTGTCCCAGGAGCCGGGGGCCGGCAGGAAGAAAATCCGCAGCCAGGCACCCATGAAAAGCGCGAGACACAGCCCAACCCAGCCCGCAGCCTCGGGGGCTCGCCCCCGTGCCCGCGCCGCGAGTCCGAAGCTCGCGGCGCCGACGACCAGCAACAACAGCGGTCCGGCGAACACGCGCCAAGAGGATGGCAGGGTCAGCCAGTCGAGGAACGACGCCCGCGGCAGGCCCAGCAGGCCGGCCGAGAAGACACCGAAGCCAGCCGCCCCCAGTGGCCCGAACCCGCTCGCCACGAGAGCGGCGGCGACGGCGCCTGCGGGGGCGAGGCCCCACCAGCGAGGGCGGGGCGCGGCGTCGATCACCAGGGCCCGGAGCTCCACGGCGGGGCCCGGCGCCGGGGGCCGCAACACGAGCCGCAGGCCAGGATAACCGGCGGCCGGCAACAGGACCCGGCCCGTCGCGCCGCCCTCCAGCACCACGGTGACGGGCTCCTGCTGGTCCACGCGGACGCTCAGCGCGGAGCCTCCGTCGGACGCCGCTTCGACGGTCAGGAGCCGGGGCGTGCGGCGATCCAGGCCGGGCAGCACGATCACGGCGCCGCGCGCCAGGCTGCCGTGCCGTGCGCCGAGTACGCAGCGCCTCCAGGCCCAGGATCCGACGGCGATGCGGGTCTCGCCGGACGGCAGCCAGAAGGCCGCGGTTCCGAGCACGCCGGCGAGCAGAGCGCAGGGCCAAAGGCGTGACGGTCGCTTCAACACGCCGAGGCTTGATCCGCCGGCCCAGCCCGGCCCAGGCTCTTCGTTCGCAGCCGTCGCAACGCGCCGAGGCCCTGCCGAGCCAGGAACACAAAACACACCGGCTCGAGGAAAAACCGGTAGCGCATGTTCTCGCCGCTCTCGAACAGGATGCAGACCGCTGCCACGTACAGGGCCGGCAGCGCGTAACCCAGGCCCTGCAACAACGTGCCCAGACTCGGACCCGCGCCGCGCAGCCAGAACACCGCGCCCGCCAGCAGCAGGGTCGCCAGGGGCGCTCCCGACAACATGCCCTCGAAGGGCCAGCGCCAGGGCAGCCGGTCCACGATCACGTGGCGCGAATGGCGGCTGGTCGGGCGCATGTAGATCGTGAAGTTGTGGGCGACCACGCGCAGCAGCTGCCCGGTCGTGCGCTCGCGCAACAGCTGCTCGTACTCCTGCATCTGGGAGAAGGACCGGCGCAGGAACGCGAGTTGGTTGTAGTTGTACCCGCCGTCCAGCTTTCGCGTGCGCCTGAGCACCGAGGCGCTGCGCGCGTCCGGCAGCTCCGGAACCGGGGCCGGCGCCCGCCCAGGACAGTACTCCATCAACCCCTTACAGAAGCTGTCCGGACCGAAGCTGGAGGTGAGTGTGAGGCCGAACAGCGCGTACTGTTTCGCCAGGAAGCCGGCCATCAGCAACGCGGGCAGGCCCAGGGCCAGCAGCACGCGGCGCCAGTCCAGCCCCAACAGGCGCAGGGCGGCGGCGCAGACGAGCAGGAACGGCCACTGCACGATGGACCGCGTCAGGAACAGCACCACGAAGCTCGCTCCGAACCGCCCTCGCGAGCCCGACCCGCGCGCAAGACGCGTCAGCTCGTAGTAGAACCACAACACGAGCAGGGCGCTCAGGAAGGTGCTGTCCAGGAACGAGGCGTAGAAGATCGCCCCCGGCGACAGGGCGAACACCGTGGCCACGAGCCAGCCGGCCACGGGGCCCTCGGCCTGCGCCACCCACGCGGCCATGAGGGCGGCCAGGGCCCCGAGGGCCAGGACGCCGAGACCCTGGAGGCCCGCATCCACCGCGCCCAACAACGCGGCGCCGCGCAGCTCGCGGTTCCAGGCCACGAGCGCCGCTCGGATCGCATCGAAGGCAGGCGGCTGGATGTGGAGGTAGAAAAGCGAGCGCAGCGGCTCGATCCGCAGATCGGCAGCGCTCACGGTCTGCATCATGTACTCGGAGGTCCACTCGTGGAAGTACAGGCCCTGGTGGGCGTAGGGACGGTGAGCCCGCTCGATGCTCGCCAGGCTGACGACCGCGGTCAGGAACGCCAGCAGCGCCGCGCGCCGCGAGTGCTGCCTGCTCAGTCGTTCTCCAGCCTGTGCCAGGCAGCCCTCGCGACACGCAGCTTGCCGGCTTCCTCGACCAGGGTCAACTCGAACCGGAAACGCGCCGTCTCCGGGAGCAGACCCGCGAGCCCCCGGACCTGCTTCGGCTTGGCGGCGAACGAGGCACGGAAGCGCGCAACCGGGGCCGGTCCGGAATGGTCCACCTCGAGGCCGGCCGTCCCGACCACGACGGACGTGTACAGGCTGAAGTAACGTCGCAACTCGTGGAGCGCCTCGGCGCGGCCCAGGCCAGCCTGGCCGGCGAAGCTCCCGGCGAGCTGGGCTCCGAAGGCGTCGGCGTCCTGCGCGCTGGCAGCCCGCGTCAGGTCGTAGATCAGCCGCTCGACCGGATCCTGCGGTGGCCTCTCCCCGCAGGCCAGTAGAGCCAGCGCGGGTACGAGCCACGCCCGTGGCTTCAGCGCACGCCCTTGAGCTGCTCGAAGAGCTGGTCCGAGGTGGACGGCCCCTTCAGGATCGAAGCGGCCCGCGCGATCTGCCGGATCGCCTCCTCGATCACCTCGGCTCCGGCCCCTCTCTCCAGCTCGCCCCTGGCCTTCTCGTAGTGCTTGCTCACGACGCTCTCGCCCACGGCCCCCAGCAGGCCGTTGCAGACCTCGCGCACCCGGTTCAGCTTTCCGAGCAGCTCGGCGTCGAGGACCACCGACGCAGGCTTGGCGGGGGCCGGGGCGGCGGCCGGCGTTCTCGCGGCCTGGGCGGCGGCGCGGGTCGGGTGCGCGCCTGCCTCCTTGAGCCGGATCAGCCCCGTGGCGATCAAGCCGTAGAGGATCTTCGCCGAGTCGAACACCGACAGGCCGCCGGCCTGGGCGATCTGCTTGATCGAGCGCTGGCCGTCGATCTTGGACAGGATCAGCCACTCGCTGGTGTTGAGGTTGATCTGGCCCTCGCGGGTCTCCTGCACGACGAATTCCGGGACCATCTCCGTCGAGGGGATCTTCTTCGACAACACGCGCCACTCGTCGAGCCGCCGCGCGGCTTCCATCAGCAGGTTGGTGTTGCTCTTGGAGATCGTGCGGTGCTCAGTGGCCACGCCTGGCTCGAACTTGAAGTCGCCCCGGCTCCAGATTCCGAGGGCGTAGACCGCCTCCTCGCCCACGGCGTCCTCGATCTGGGCGTGCACGATGTGGCCCTCGTGGAGGAAGATTTGCCCCTTGAGGGCGCCGTCGGTGAGGTGGAAAACTCCCGTTTTCCCGCTGACGCTGATGAGCTGGATGATGTCCGGGAGGTGAAGCTCGGCGAGGGAGCCCTGAAAGGCCATGCAAGAGGCTCTAGGATCTTAAAGTTGTGCCGATGAGCGCCGTGAGGTTATCAGGCGGCCCCGCGGGCGTCAAGATCACGCGGAGGTGATCTTGGCGGCGGCCTCCTCCGCATCGCGAACCGCGGAGCTCGAGCCGCGCCGCTCCCGTGGGATCGCGATGTTGTGGCGCTTGATCATCTCGTTGAGGGTCGTCGGCTTCAAGCCCAGCAGCCGCGCGGCCTCCTTCTGCACGCCCTTCGTCGACTCCAGCGTCGACTCGATCAAACGGCGCTCGAAGCTGGCGATCACGTCCTTCAGGCTGATGCCCTCGGGGGGCACGGTCAGGTGGGGCACGTGGAACACCGGCGCGCTGCGCACGTGGTCGGGGATCAGGTCACGATCGATCAGCTCCGAGGTGGCCAGCACCACCCCCCGTTCGATGACGTTCTCCAGCTCCCGGACGTTGCCCGGCCAGTCGTAGTCCAGCAGGGACTGGAGTGCCGACGGCGACACCCCCGACACGTTCTTGCTGTTCTCCTTCGCGTACTTCTCGACGAAGTGGTTGACCAGGGCCGGGATGTCCTCCTTGCGCTGGCGCAGGGGAGGAAGCTGGATCGCGATCACGTTGAGCCGGTAGAACAGGTCCTCCCGGAAGCGGCCCTCCTCGACGGCTCGGCGCAGGTCGATGTTGGTGGCGGCCACGATCCGCACGTCCACCTTGATCGTCTCGACGCCGCCGAGGCGCATGAACTCCCGCTCCTGCATGACCCGCAGCAGCTTGGCCTGGGTCTCCAGCGGGATGTTGCCGATCTCGTCGAAAAACAGGGAGCCCTTGTCGGCCAGCTCGAAGAGTCCCTTCTTGGCGTAGACGGCGCCGGTGAACGCGCCCTTGACGTGCCCGAACAGGTTGGACTCCAGCAGGTCGTGGGGCAGGCTGCCCGAGTTGACGACCACGAAGGCCCTGTCGGCGCGCGGCGAGTTGGCGTGGATGGCCTTGGCCACCAGTTCCTTGCCCGTGCCGCTCTCCCCCACCACCAGGATCGTCGAGCGCGAGGGCGCCGCCTGGGAGATCAGGCTGAAGGTCTGCTGCATCCGCGGCGACTTGCCCACGATCTCGGTGAAACGCCCCTGGTCGCGCAGCGCCGTGCGCAACTCGCGGTTCTCGTCCTGGAGCCGGCGCTGGTTGAGCGCGTTGCGCAGGATGTGGAGCACCTCGTCGTGCTTGAATGGCTTGGCGATGTAGTCGAAGGCGCCCTTCTTCATCGCCGTGATCGCGGTCTCCACCGACGCGAAGGCCGTGATCATCAGCACCACCAGCTCGGGGTCGAACTTCCGGAGCTCCTCGAGCACCTCCAGGCCACCCATCTCCGGCAACATCACGTCCACGATGGCGGCGTCGAAGGTCTGGCGCCGGAGCATGCCGAGGCCCGCGGCGCCGTTCTCCGCCAAGCTGACCTCGTAGCCCGCCTGGCCGAGCAGGGTCTGCAGGACGTCCCGCATCACCTCCTCGTCGTCGACGACCAGGATTTTCTCGGCCATCAGCGCTGGGCGGCCTCGACCAGCTCCGCGGTCGGCAGCGCCACCTGGAAGGTGGTGCCCTTGCCCGGGGCGCTGTCCACGAAAATCGCGCCGCCGTGCTCCTGGACGATGCCGTAGGAGACGGACAGGCCCAGCCCGGTGCCGCGGCCTATGCCCTTGGTCGTGAAGAAGGGGTCGTAGATGCGCTTCACGTCCTCCTTCTTGATGCCATGGCCGGTGTCGCTGACCTCGATCACGACCGTGTCGCCGTCGGCGCGGGCGCGCAGGGTCAGCCAGCCGCCCCGCGGCATCGCGTCGCGGGCGTTCAGGATCAGGTTGAAGAACACCTGCTGCAGGCGGTTCTCGTTGCCGCGGACGGGGGGCAGGTCCGCGCCGAGCTCCTTCACCACCCGGATGCGGGCCTTCTCGAGCTGGTGCTCCAGCAGCGACAACACCTCGAGCACCAACTTGTTGGCGTCGAGCAGTTCGAACTCGGCGGCGCCCGAGCGCGCGAAGTTGAGCAGGTTGTTGATGATCTTGGCGGCCCTGAAGGTCTGCTTCTCGATCTTCTCCAAAAGCGGGAAACGAAGGTCCTCGGGCTTCACCTGCTCCTTCAGCATCTGGGTGTAGGAGGAGATCCCGGTGAGCGGGGTGTTGACCTCGTGGGCGACGCCCGCGGCCAACAGGCCGATGGAGGCCATCTTCTCGGCGTGCTGGAGCTGGTCCTCCAGGCGGATGCGCGCGGTCACGTCCTCCAGGATCAGGACCGTGCCGTGGCGCTCGCCGGAGTCCACCTCGAAGGGAGCGATGGACACGTTGACGATCGCGCTGCGCCCGTCAGGGGACTGCAGGTGGAGCTTGTAGATGTGGGCGATCTCCTCGTGGTCACCCATCACGAGGCTGCCCCGCAACGCCTCGAGGAACGAGGCCGGGAAGATCTCGTCCAGGGTTCGGCTCAGCACCTCTTCGCGTTTGCGCCCGTACAGGCCTTCCATGGCGCGGTTCCAGCGCGCGACGCGGCCGTCGAGATCCAGCACCAGGATGCCCGAGTCCATGCTCTCGAGGATGTTCTGGTTGTATTCCGTGAGGCGCTGCAGCTCTTCGGCCTTCTCGCGCAGGCTCCGGTACAGCCGGCCGTTGGTGAAGGCGGTGGCGGCCTGGCCGGCCAGGGCCTGCAGCATCTCGACCTCCTCGCTGTTGAGGGAGTCGAAGCCGTCCTTGCGCCCGACGGCCAGCAGCGCGATCAGCTCGCCCTTGACCCGGCACGGGAAGTACCACACGAGATCGAGCGGACCGGCCTCCGGGAAGTCACCGGTCTCCGCGTTGGCGGGGCTGCCCTCGGCCAGCCGCCCCAGCAGCGCACCGCTCGCCGGCAGGCGCACGATCTCGGCGCCCGGCGGGCAGCCGATCGAGGCGAAGATGCCGAAGGCCCCGTCCTTCTCGGGCAGGAAGGCGGCCACCGATTGCACCTCCAGGGAGCGCTGGACGCCAGCCAGCAGCCGGTCGGTCATGGAGGCGAGGTCCAGGTCGGTGTTGAGATCCTGGCTGAGGCGCAGCAGCGAGCGCCGCGGGCTGCCGCGCTCCTTGTAGAGCAGCCGATCCAAGGCGTCCTGGATGCGGTTCTTGACCGGTGGGAACAGCAGCACCACCACCAGCGTCGACAACACCGCGATCAGGGTGACGTGGGGCTCCTCGTCGCCGCTGATCGCCGAGTTGAACAGGCCCACCACCAGCACGCAGATGCCCACGATCGCTGCTGTCGCCAGCACGTAGACCAGGGCGCGTCGGAAGATCAACTCGACGTCCATCAGCCGATGCTTCACGACGGCGTAGGCCAGGCTCAGGGGGATCAAGGCGAGCGGGATGTAACCCGCCAGCTCCATGGCGAAACGCGGCTCGCGGCCGAGGGCGAAGGGGATCGCGTAGAAGGCGAAAAACGGCAACACTCCGGCCCCGGTGCCCCACACCAGCCACTTCATCTGCTTGCGCGCCGTCAGGCTGCGTGTCCTGCGGTAGGAGTCGAGCAGGATCGCGAAGCTGATCGCGAACAGCAGGGCGAAGTAGAACGGCTTCGAGCGGTCGATGGCTGCGGTGACGCGCCACAGCGCCTCGCCGCCCTGCGTGGTCACGAACAACACCTGGGACAACACGGCGGCACCGGCCAGGACCAGGGCCGGCAGGTAGGCGGCCAACACCAGCCAGGCGCGGCGATCGGAGAGCCGCCGCTCGGGGAAGCTCAGGCAGAAGTGCAGGAACACCACGGGCAGCAGCAGCACCGCCAGGTGATCGGTCCACAACAGCGTCCAATCGGCGATGTTCAGCTTTCCGGTGTAGGAGGTGGAGTACATCAGGAAGAACAGCAAGCAGATCGCGTAGAAATGCAGCGCGGCACGGTCGGGCGGACGCCGCAACATCACGATCGTGCCCACGATCAGGCTGAAGAACCCCACCAGCGAGAGGTAGTAGAAGAGGCTGACGTTGCCTTTGGCCAGCGGCTTCACGGCTACCTCGAGGGAGCGGCGCTCGTCGGCGCGCAGCAGCGAGTACAGCAGGCGATGTCCGGGTGAGCGCCGCGCCAGCCGCGCCTGCACCCGTTCGTGCGTCAACACCTCCTCGCCGTCCACCGCCAGCAGCACATCCCCGACCTCGACGCCGGCCAGGGCCGCGGGTCCGCCGGGGGCCACGCGGGCTGCGAGCACACCCGCCGGACCGGTTTTCCAGAACACACCGTCGTCGAGCAGGGTGAACGTCGCCTTCAGGAAGATGTTGTAGACCCCGAGGCCCGTCAACACGACCGCGATGCCCAGCACCGCCAGGTTCTTGATTCGAGCTTTCATGCGTGGCCGCAGGATCCCCCTGGGGCGCTGCAAACGCTGTGCCGTTCGATCCAACGTTCCGGAGTCCAGAATGCCCGATTCTACAACCACTTCCGTGGGGTTCCGCTCCAGCGAATCCGGCATCCCGTAGATTGAGTTCATGGTCTTGAATGTCTGCCGGAAAAAAGACAGGCGAGGCAGGAGCCGCCTCGCCCATACACCAGCACGTTCAGGACTTCAGAAGCGGACCGAGATGCCTCCGATCACTCGGGTGGGCGGATCCACAACGGCGAGCTCGTCCAGGATGCCGGCGTCCGCGGCTTCGTAGAAGAGGTTCCGCACCGCGACCAGCAGCTCCCAGTCGGCCCGGGTCAGGGCGCTGATGAACGGCAGGCCCTGGCTCACCTGCACGTCGAACCGGCTGTTGCGCAGCCGAGACTCCTCGCCGCGTGCGCGCATGACGTTCAGACGGTAGTAGGCCACGAGCCGAGTGTCGGTGGGGTCCATGCGCGCTTCGACGCGCCCGACGATGTCGTGGAATTCGCCATCCCCGGAGAAACCTGACGGGAACCGCGCCGACGCGAAAGCCAGCGGCGTGTCGCGCTGGATCCGCCCGAAGGAGTAGGCGAGCGAACCGCGCAGGGAGCGGCCGAACTCGCGAGTCATGTCGACGCTGGCGCCGTGCACGCCCGCGGCGCCGGCGTTGAAGATGCGCAGCTTGCGCAGGGAGTCGTGTTCGAAGAAAGCGTTGACGAGCCGGTCCGCCGACTCCTCCTCGAACAACCTCACGCCGAGCAGCGTGCCGCCGAAGCTGCGGTCGGCGCCGAGTTCGAAGCGAACCATCCTCTCGGCCCTGAGGTCCGAGGGCAACGCCGCGTACACGATGGCTGGGGCGGTCGCGAGCGTCGACAAGGTGAGCAGGTCCCCGCCCGGCACCAGGGTGCGCTGCTCCGCCGTGGCGAAGAACCGCGTGCTCCGCAGCGGCTTGAGCTCCAGGCCCAGGGACGGGTCGATGTGATTGCGGTCCTGGACGAAGCCGACGTAGGTCTGGCGCAGGCCGGCGGTGGCGCTCATCTGGTCGCTGAGCGCGATCCGGTCTTCGATGAACAACGCCCCGACGGCGCTGTTCTCCAGGCTCACGTCGGCCTCCCCGACGCCGCCCAGGGACCGCACATAACGTGTGCCGTAACCCGCTCCGACGCGCATCTCGTGGCCCTCGTCGGAATCGACCACGAACTCGCCGGCCATGCGCCAGGCGGTGTCCTCGCTCTCGGCCAACACTCCGCCCAGCGTGAACCGCGCGCTGTCGGCGATTCTCCCCTCGAGCTTCAGGGCGCCCGTACCTCCCGGCAGCAACTCGGCGCCCGGCGTGTCCCCCGTGGTTGTGGAGCTGGCGCTCGCCACCAGCTCCAGCGAGCCGCCGAAGTCACCGATCCAGGGAGCCAGCCCCGCGAGCGCGGCGGCCTCCTCGGCGTCGACGAGCGTCTGGACCCCGCGCTGCTCCAGGACCGAACGCGACTTGTGGCGCACGAGCCACGTCAACTCGCGTCGCTTCTCGGCCGCCTCCCGTTCGGACAACTCCCCCAGGCTGGGCAGGCTGAGGGCGAGGACGAACTCCTGGTTCGGCAGCACCTTGATCTGGCGGGCTGTGGCCGGCCTGAGACCGCGCCCCACCGCCCGCACCGTGTAGGAGCCGGGAGGCAGCGCGGGCAGGGAGAAGCGCCCGGCCTCGTCCGAGAAAGCGACGAGACCCCCGCCACGCATGCCCTTGGCGAACAACGACACCACCGCGCCTGCCACCGGGAGCCCACGGCTGTCCTCGACCCAGCCCAGCACCGAGCTGGGCGGCTCGGCGGCGCGGCTGATCGCGGCGGCGCCGAGAAGCAGCGCGCTCGTCAGCCCGAACGTCCAAAAGCGCTTCGACACAGGCCTTGACAAATAAAGACGCTACCCCGCCCCGCCGCGGCCTGTCAACACCTATCGAACTAAGCTACCATCCTCGGCGCTCCCTCCATGGCTCGCTACTACGACGTGACGGTCCCGCTGTCGGCGGCGGTCCCGGTGTTTCCGGGCGACCCGCGTTTTCACCTGGAGTTCACCCACCGCATCGCCGACGGCCAGCCCTACAACGTGGCGCGTATCACCATGGGCGCGCACTCTGGGACCCACGTCGATGCCCCGTATCATTTCCTGGCCGACGGCGGCACCGTGGACGAGCTCCCCCTCGAGATGCTGATGGGCAAGTGCCGGGTGATCGAGATCCGGGCGCGCGAGAGGATCGAACGCGCGGACCTCGAGGCCCAGGACCTGCGGAACGACCTGCGGGTGCTGCTCAAGACGCGGATGTCCGGCCAGCTGCGGGCCCGGGAGTTCCAGGAGGATTTCGTCTACCTGGCCCCCGATGCGGCCCAGTACCTGGTCCAGGCCGGGATCAAGCTGATCGGTATCGACTACCTCTCGGTGGAGAAGTTCGGCAGCGAGGACTTTGCGGCCCACCACGCGCTGCTGGGGGCGGGGGTGGTGATCATCGAGGGCCTCGACCTGTCGGAGGTGGAGCCCGGCGAGTACGACATGACCTGCCTTCCGCTGCGTCTGGTCGGGGCGGACGGCTCACCCGCCCGCGTGGTGCTGAAGGAGCGCTGATGGCCCACGCGCTCCTCGCGCCCCTGGAGGAGTCGCGCGCCTTTGCGGTGATCCGCACCCAGACCCCGGAGCAGGCGATTGCCGCGGGCCACGCCTGCCTGCGCGGCGGGCTGCGTTTCCTGGAGATCACGCTGACCGTGCCCGACGCCATGGGCGTGGTGGCCACCCTGGCGCACGTGCCGGCAGCCATCGTGGGTGTCGGCTCCGTCACCATCCGCGACCAGGTCCAGGCCGCCGCCCGCGCCGGCGCGGCCTTCTCGGTGTCCCCGCACCTGGACGCCGACCTCGTGGCCGCGGCGCGCTCACTCGGGTTGCTCGCCGTGGCCGGCGGCGTGACCCCCACGGAGATGATGGCGGCGCACCGGGCCGGTGCGGAGCTGATCAAGATCTTTCCCGGCTCAGCCTTCGGCCCGGGCTACTTGAAGGCCGTCCGCGAGCCCTTGCCCTTCCTGCGCTTGATGCCCACCGGCGGCGTCGACGAGAAGAACCTCGCGGCCTGGCTGGATGCCGGAGCCTGCGCCGTGGGCCTGGGCGGCAGCCTGCTGCCGCGACAGGCGGTGGCGGCGGCGGACTGGGCCACGGTCGAGGCGCGGGCGCTCGAGGTCGCGACCCTGGTGCGGGAATGGCGCGCCAAACGCGCAGCGTTGAGCACGCCGTGAACGTGCTGCTGCTGCGCGACGTCGTGGCCGTGTTGCTCGCCGGCGGGGCCGGCGAGCGGCTGTATCCGCTGACCCGGGACCGTGCCAAGCCCGCGGTGTCCTTCGGTGGCCCGTACCGGATCATCGACTTCACGCTGTCCAACTGCATCAACTCCGGCCTGCGCAAGATCTTCATCGCGACCCAATACAAGTCCCAGTCCCTGAACCGCCACATCCGCATGGGCTGGAGTGTCGTCAACACCGAGCTGGGCGAGTTCGTGGAGATCCTGCCGCCCCAGAAGCGCACCGGGGAGAACTGGTACCTGGGCACGGCCGACGCTGCGTACCAGAACCTGTATTCCATCGAGCGTGAAGAGCCCCGCTGGGTCAGCGTGTTGTCGGGCGACCACATCTACAAGATGGACTACGGCAAGATGCTCGACGTGCACCTCGCCCGCGGAGCGCAGCTCACCGTGGCCGCGATCGAGGTCCCGGTGCACGAGGCGCGGCGCTTCGGGATCCTCGAGGTGGACGAGGACAGCCGCGTCACCGGCTTCCGGGAGAAGCCCTTCGAGGCGCCGCCCACACCCTGGAACCCGGGGGTCTGCCTGGGCTCGATGGGCATCTACATCTTCGATTTCGACGTGTTCCAGCGCGAGCTGCTGAGGGACGCCGAGTCGTCCTCCAGCCACGATTTCGGCAAGGACATCATCCCTAGCCTGGTGGAGCGCGGCGAACGCGTCTACGCCTACCTGTTCTGGGACGAGAACAAGAAGGAGTCGAAGTACTGGCGCGACGTGGGGACCCTCGACGGCTACTACGAGGCGTCGATGGACCTGATCCAGGTGGACCCGGTCTTCAACCTCTACGACCCCGACTGGCCGATGCGCACCTACCAACCCCAGTTCCCGCCCGCCAAGTTCGTGTTCGACGAGGAGGGCCGGCGGGGCAGCGCGGTGCAATCCATCGTGTCCATGGGCTGCATCGTGTCGGGCAGCGAGGTGAAGCGCTCCATCCTCGGACCCAACGTCCGCGTGCACTCCTTCTGCGACATCCAGGACGCGATCCTGATGCCCAACGTGGTGGTCCAGCGTCACGCCCGCATCCGCCGCACCATCATCGACCGCGCCGTGGAGGTCCCGCGCGGCGCCGTGATCGGCTACGACGCGGCCGAGGACCGGCGCCGCCACACGGTCACCGAGAACGGCATCGTGATCGTGACCCCCGGCGAGGAGTGTCTCGTCGAGCCGTACTGAACACGGACCTCGCCCGGCGTCGACAGGTGTGGGTTACGATCGCCTGAGCCGAACCATCGGGAGGACGAGCCCGTGACGAATATCGACAGCGTCTTTGCGCGCGAGGTGTTGGACAGCCGTGGCAACCCCACCGTCGAGGTGGAGGTGGTGCTGGAGGGTGGTGCCCTGGGGCGCGCCGCCGTGCCCTCCGGGGCCTCGACCGGTGAGCACGAAGCCGTGGAGTTGCGCGACGGCGACAAGAAACGTTACCTCGGCAAGGGCGTGCGGAAAGCGGTGGCGGCTGTGAACGACGCGTTGTCCGGTGAGCTGATCGGCGAAGACGCCACCGACCAGGCCTTGATCGACGCGCTCATGATCGACCTCGACGGCACCCCCAGCAAGCGCAAGCTCGGCGCCAACGCGATCCTGGCCTGCTCCCTTGCCGTGGCCAAGGCCGCGGCCGAGAGCACCGGCCAGCCTCTTTATCGCTACGTCGGCGGAACCAACGCCCGCACGCTGCCGGTGCCCTTCATGAACCTGATCAACGGGGGCGCGCACGCCGACAACAAGCTCGACCCCCAGGAGTTCATGGTCGTGCCCCACGGCGCCAGGAGTTTCGCCGAGTCGCTGCGGATGGGCGTCGAGGTGTTCCACCAGCTCAAGGCCATCCTCAAGAAGAAGGGGCAGATGACCCAGGTGGGCGACGAGGGCGGTTTCGCGCCCAACCTGAAGTCCAACGAGGACGTGCTCGAGACCCTGCTCGACGCGATCCGCGCCGCGGCGTACAAGCCCGGCTCGCAGATATCGCTGGCCCTGGACGTGGCTGCCAGCGAGTTCCACGAGTCGAGGAAATACGTCTTCAAGAAGTCCGGCGGCGCCGTCAGGACCTCGGAGCAGATGGTCGCCATGTACGAGAAGTGGGTGAAGTCCTATCCCATCGTCTCCATCGAAGACGGCGTCGGGGAGAAGGACTGGGAGGGCTGGAAGGCGCTCACCGACGCCCTGGGGTCGAAGGTGCAGCTCGTGGGCGACGATTTGTTCGTGACCAACCCCGAGATCCTCGCCAGGGGCATTACGGCGGGAGTGGCGAACTCGGTGCTCGTCAAGGTGAACCAAATCGGCACGCTGACCGAGACCCTCGATTGCGTGGCGCTGGCCTCCCGCGCCGGCTACACCTGCATGATGAGCCATCGCAGCGGCGAAACCGAGGACGTGACGATCGCGGACCTCGCCGTGGCCACGAACTGCGGCATGATCAAGACCGGGTCCGCGTCCCGTACCGACCGCGTCGCGAAGTACAACCAGCTCCTGCGCATCGAGGAGGAACTGGGCCCGATGGCGCGTTTCGCGGGCAAGTCCGCCCTCAACCCGCGCCCGTAGGGCGCCGCCCCCGTGGCCGACGGCTCGCCCGCGCTCGACGCCACGCTCCGCTTCGCTGTCTTCGCGTTCCTGGCCCTGGTCTTGCCCGGCATCGCGATCCAGCGCCTGCTCCGGCTGCGCCCGGATCCGGCCCTCGTCCTGCCCCTCGGCTACGCCTTCGCCGCCGCAGCCGCCGCGCTGAGCCTGGCCACGGCACGGAGCTGGCTGTTCCCCGCGCTCGTGACGCTGCTCGGCGTGGCGCTGGCGTTGCCGCCGCGACGTTGGCGCCGAGCCCCGGGGCCGTCGCTGCGGGGAGCCGCGCCTGCCCTAGTGGCGGTCACGGCGCTGTTCGCCCTCACCGTGTACCCGCTGAACCGGCGCCTGCCCTCGGGCGACTTCGCGCTGGACCCGATCGAGCGCGTCGACACCGCCTTCCACGTGGCGGTCACCTGGGAGCTCGTCAATTACCCGCCCCAGGTGCCGGGCTTCGCCGGGCGGCCGCTCGAGTATCACGTCGGGCCACACCTGGTGCGCGCGATGGCCTACCGATTTGCGGGCATCCACCCGTACGACGCGCTGGCGCGGTTCGACCTCACGCTGCAGGCCGCGGCGCTCATCCTGGTGCTACGGGCGGCGGCGGTGGCGCTGGGTGGGGGCGCGGTGGCGGCCAGCCTCGCGCCGCTGACCCTGCTGCTCGGGGACCTGGCGTGGGTGTTCGCCGCGAACCCGCAGGCCCGTTGGTGGACCGAGCTGCTGGGCGGGAACATCCTGGTCCCGCTCGCGTTCGGCAACTCGATGGTGAGTGCCCTGGCGCTGGCGTTGGGCGGCCTGCTGGCGTTGCGCCGCCAGCTTTGTGGCGAAGGGCGGGGCTGGCTCGTGGTCGCGGCACTGCTCGGCCTGGCGCTGCCTTTCTTCAAGGTGTTCCTCGCCGCCCAGACCGGGGCCTGCGCGCTGCTCGTCGCCCTGGTAACGCTGCGACGCGGGGCAAACGCCGGCGGTCTGCTCGCGTTCGCGTTGCCCGCGGCACTCGGAGTGGCGTGGCTGAGTGCGGGCCCGGTCGGCCGCAGCGTCCAGATCCTGCTCGATCCGTTGGCGCCGGTGTCGCGGCTGCGGCAGCTCCTGGGCCTGGCGCCCGCGGAGACTGCGACGCTGGCAACCTGGGGCATCGTGTGGCTGGTGCTGGCGCTGGGCCTGCGTTGCCTTGCTCTCCCGACGGCCTGGCGGGCCGCCGTGGGCCGCGATCCGGTAGCGGGGACCCTCGGCCTGGCGGCGCTCGCGGGCTGGCCGCTGGCGTTGCTCGTCCGCGTGACCGCGGATGGCGTGTTCAACGAGGCCGTCTACTTCACGGTCGGCAGCGGCGCGCTGCTGTGGTTGTTCACGACCCAGGCCCTCGAGGGCGTGCGCGCGACGAGTCGGCGGCGTGTCGTCGCTGGCGCGCTGGCCCTGAGCCTGCCCGCGAGCCTCGAGTTCGTGTGGCGCAAGGCCGGGACGCCCCCCGACCTCGTGCCCGTGGTGGTCCTCGAGGCCATGCAGCGCCTGGAGGCGGACACTCGCCGCGGCGACGTCGTGCTGACGCGGCCGCACTCGCGTCAGCCGCCGCCGCCGGCGGTGTTCGTGGGCCGGCGCGTCGCGTACACGTCGTTCTTCGGTTATGCGGCCCAGTTCGTACCGGGCCCGGAGCTGCGCGGCCGCGCAGGGGCCGTGCGCGGGTTTTTCGGCGCCCAGACGGCCGACGAGGCGCGCGCGATCGCCGGCAGGCTGCGGGCGCGCCACGTCTTCCTGCAGGGATCCCGGGAGATGGGCGACGGCGCCCGCGCGGTCCTCGAGCCGGTCTACATCAGCGGGGATGTCGCGCTGTTCCGGCTGCGCTAGCTGCGGCTAACCTTCTTCCTCGACGCTGATCTTGAGCGAGCGCAGGAACTTCTTGTCCAGGGGTGTCATCTTGATCGGTTCGGGTTCGGGCCGCTCGACACGGAAGTCGAAGGTGGAGACCTCGGCCGGCTCGCGTGTGCCCGTGCGCGTGAAGCCGATCGTCGCCTCGAGCACCAGCGACACCTCGTAGCCCTCCGCGCGGATGCGGCTCAGGCAGTGTCCGATCTGCGGCGATTCGGAGAGGGTGCGTTGGATGGTCGAGCCGAGCTCGCTCACCAAACGCTTCACGTCCTCGCCGGCTGAATCGGTCTTCTCCATCGTCCCGGAAAAATGATACGGACGGCCCCTTCTCGCTGTCAAGGTCGCTTTGGCGCGTTCTCGCTCCGCGTGCTATTTTCCGCCCGCCATGACGCAGGACGCGCGGGTCCACCGACCGCAGGATCTGCCGCCCCCGCAGCAGATCGGCGAGCCCGGCCAGTACCCGTACACCCGCGGCCTGTATGCCTCGGGTTACGGCGGGCGGCTGTGGACCATGCGCCAGTACGCGGGTTTCGGCACCGCGGCCGAGTCCAACCGCCGCTATCGGTACCTGCTGGAGCAGGGCACCACGGGCTTGTCGGTGGCTTTCGACCTCCCGACCCAGATCGGCTACGACCCCGATGACCCCCATGCGGCGGGCGAGGTGGGCCGGGTGGGAGTCTCCATCGCCTCCCTGGAGGACATGGAGCTGTTGCTCGACGGCATCCCACTCGACCGCGTCTCGACTTCGATGACCATCAACGCCACGGCGGCGATCCTGCTGGCGCTTTACGTTGCCGTGGCCCGCCGCCGGGGCGTCCCCGAGCCCGCCCTGTCCGGCACACTGCAGAACGACATCCTGAAGGAGTACGTGGCGCGCGGCACCTATATCTTCCCGCCCGGGCCGTCGCTGCGCCTGGTGACCGACGTCTTCGCCTATTGCAGCCAGAGCGTGCCGAAGTGGAACACGATCTCGATCTCCGGCTATCACATTCGCGAGGCCGGGGCGACCGCCGCCCAGGAGCTCGGCTTCACCTTCGCGAACGCCCTCGAGTACCTGCGCGCCGCCCAGGCCGCCGGGCTGGATCCCGACCGCTTCGGACAGCGCCTGAGCTTCTTCTTCGCGTGCCATTCGGACTTCATCGAGGAGATCGCCAAGTTCCGGGCCGCGAGGCGGCTCTGGGCGACCCTGATGCGGGAACGCCTCGCGTCGGAGAACCCCAAGGCGCAGCAGCTTCGTTTCCACGTCCAGACCGGTGGCGTCACCCTGACTGCGCAGCAGCCCGAGAACAACGTGGTGCGGGTCGCCCTGCAGGCCCTGGCCGCAGTCCTGGGCGGCTGCCAGAGCCTGCACACGAACGGCAAGGACGAGGCGCTGGCGCTGCCGACCGAAGCCTCGGCGCTCCTGGCACTACGCACCCAGCAGCTCATCGCGTGGGAGAGCGGCGTCACGAAGCTGGTGGACCCGCTGGGCGGCTCGTACACGGTCGAGGCCCGGACCTGCGCCCTGGAGCGGGAGGCCCGGGCGCTCATCGAGCGGGTCGAGGAACGGGGCGGCGCGCTGCGCGCCATCGAACGGGGCGAGATCCAGCACGAGATCCAGGAGTCGGCCTACCGCTTCCAACGCGAGGTCGAGAGCGGCCAGCGCGTGATCGTCGGCGTGAACCGTTTCCAGGAACCGGACGAAGCGCCGCTGCCCGGCATCCTCCGCATCGACCCGGCGCTCGAGGGACAGCAGGTGGCACGCGTCCGGGCCTTGCGCGCACGCCGCGATGGCGCGGCTTGGGCCGCGGCGCTGGACCGCGTGGAGGACGCCGCGCGCGGCGGCGCGAACCTGGTGCCGGTGTTGATCGACGCCGTGCTGGCCTGGGCCACGGTGGGCGAGATCGCCGGCCGCCTGCGCGGCGTCTTCGGCGAGCACAACGAAACCCGGGTTTCGTAGCCGCAGCCTCCGCCCGCGTCCCGAAGGACACTCTCGCCTTCCCGGTGGCGCCTGATGCGTCTCAGAGTCCTTTCGGCACCGTCAGGACGAGGCAGGAACCGCGCCGGTCACTTGGCTGGCACCAGGTCGATCGTCCAGGTTCGGTCGCCCCAGGAGAAGGTCGCGCTGGCGCCGGTCGGGGACGGGGCCATGGCGACCGTGAACAGCTCTGCCGGCGGGGCGGCCGTGCCGGCGCGCATCTCGGCGCGGGCGACCTCGCTGGCGGCGATGTTCTGGTAACCCTCGAGATGCGGCCAGGGCTCGTTGGCCACGCTGGCCGGCGCCTTGTCCCAGAGCTTGATCAGCGGGATGCCCTTGTCGCTGTTGAGGACGAGGGAGGCGTTGCCCTGAGGCGGGATGTGCATGTAGACGGTGTACTTGCCGGCGGCCACCTTCCTGGTCCCCAACATCAGCTGCGTCTCCGTGCTGAAGGTCGTCACCTTGTCGCCACCGGCGCGCCAGATGCGATCCTCGGGAAGCTGGGCCAGCAGCTGATCGAGCGTTCGTCCCTTGAGGGACGGCCGGCCGTACTCGATGGAGACCTTCTTGCCGCCCACGCTGGCCGTGACGGTTTCGCGGGGCGCGTCCTGAGCCAGGGCGGCCCCAGAGACGGCGAGCGCCGCGACGAGAGCCGTGAGTTGAGTACGCATGCGGAGATCCTCCTTGGTCTATTGCAAAGCCTGCTTCACCAGCCTGTTGACGAGCTTGGGGTTCGCCTTGCCCCCCATTCTCTTCATGACCTGGCCCACGAACCAGCCCTGTGCCGCGGTCTTGCCGGAGCGATAACTTCGGACCTGGTCGGGGCTCCCGGTGATGACGTCGGCGACGACCCTTTCGATCGTTGCCTCGTCGGACACCTGGCGCAAACCCTCCCGCTCCACGATTGCCTCGGGCGTCTCGCCGCTGGTCCAGATCCGATCGAACACGTGTTTGGCGATGTTGCCCGAGATCGTCCCCGCGTCGATCAGTTGCAGCAGCCGGCCCAAGGCGGCGGGTGTGACCGGACAGTTGGCCGCGCCGGCACCGGTCTCCTTGAGCTTGCGTAACACCTCGGTCATCACCCAGTTGGAGACGAGTTTGGCGTCGGCGCCGGCCGCCACGGCCGCTTCGAAGTAGTCGGCCACGTCGCGGGAGGCGGTCAACACGCCTGCATCGTAATCCGGGAGCGCGTATTCGGCCGCGAAGCGCCGGCGTCGGGCCGCGGGCAGCTCGGGCAGGGCGGCGCGGGACTCTTCGATCCACCCGGGCGTGACGCGGAGCGGCGGCAGGTCCGGATCGGGGAAATAGCGGTAGTCGTGGGCATCCTCCTTGCCGCGCATGGGCAGGGTTTCGCCGCGGTCGGCCTGCCACAGGCGCGTCTCCTGCTCGAGCGTCCCGCCAGCCGCGAGCACCGTGCTCTGGCGCGCGATCTCGTGGCGCAGGGCGCGCCGCAGGTTGGCGAAGGAATTGAGGTTCTTGATCTCGGCGCGTGTGCCGAGGGCCTCGCTGCCCGCGGGCCGGATCGAGACGTTGGCGTCGCAGCGCAGGCTCCCCTCCTCCATGTTGCCGTCGGAGACCTCCGCGTAGAGCAGGATCGCCTTGAGCGCCGTCAGGTATTCGAAGGCCTCGTCGGGCGTGCGCAAGTCGGGAGAGGAGACGATCTCGACCAGGGGCACACCGGCGCGGTTCAGGTCGACGCCGCTTTTTTCGGCCGACCAGGCGTAACCCTCGTGGAGCAGCTTGCCCGCGTCTTCCTCCATGTGGATGCGCTGGATCCGGATGCGGCGCCCGGCGCCGATCTCGAGCTGGCCGTCGGTCGCGAGCGGCCGCTCGTACTGCGAGATCTGATAACCCTTGGGCAAGTCGGGGTAGAAATAGTTCTTGCGGGCGAATACCGAAATCTCATGGACGCGGCATCCGGTGGCAAGGGCGGCGCGCAACGCCAGCGTCACGGCGTGGCGGTTCAGCACGGGCAGGGCCCCGGGCAGACCCAGACACACCGGGCACACGTGTGTATTGGGCGGGTCGCCGAAGCGGTTGGGACAGGCGCAAAACAGCTTGCTCCGCGTGAGGAGCTGGCAGTGGACCTCGAGGCCGATCACCGCCTCGTAGCCTGGACCCAGGCGCGCGTCTGTCGCCATCCGCAGGGATTTTAGTCCGGTCTTGGTCGCGAGTCCGGCCGGTCCAAGTGGTATCGTCGTCCCAGGAGGCCGACCATGCGTCTCGTAGTCTTGGTTCTCGCTGCCGTCGCCGTCGGCGTGCCGGCCGCCGCAGTCGAGCGCTTCGGCAAACCCCTCGAGGGCCGCCCCGCCGACGACCTCGAGGCGATCCTGAAGGCCCCTCAGGACGGTCAGCGGGTGCACCTGGAGGGGCGGATCGAGGCCGTGTGCCGCAACAAGGGTTGCTGGCTGGAGCTGAAGCAGGGTCCGGGTTCGATCCACGTGACCTTCGAGGATTACTCGTTCTTGGTTCCGAAAAACACGGTCGGACGCCAGGTGGTCCTCGAGGGCCGGGTCAAGCTGGACAAGCCGGCGCCCGAGCAGCTGGAACACCTGGTGGGCGAGGGGGCCAGGCGGGCGGCGGCGGGCGTGTCGGTGATCGCCTCCGGCGTCGAGATCCGCTGAACACGCGATCAGGCGTAGCTCATCAGCCCGTTGCCGAAGGACCAGTCCTGCTTCGCGACCTCCACCAGGCTCACGATCACGTCCTCGCCACGGATCCCGGCCGCGGCGGCGACGCCTTCGGCCAGGCGGGCGTAGAGCAACCGCTTCACCTCCACCGTGCGGCCCTCGTTGAGGAACACCTGGATGATCGCGACGTTCTTGCCGTGGCTGATCCCCAGGTAACTCGGCGTCACGCGCAGCAGCGTCTCCTCGAAAACCTGGAACAGGTCGTCTTTCGGCACGCTCGCGACGCTGACCAAGGCGGCGTGGATCGCCTCGCCGATCAGGTGGCGCTGTTCGGCCGTCTTGCCGTTGACGCTGATGCGAACCAGGGGCATGTGGGACTCCTTTGGCAGCGTAGAATACGCCGCGTGCTGGGCAAAGACGACATCCTGCGCATCTTCGACTACACCAAGTGGGCGAACCACCGAGCCCTCCGCGGGGCCGCGCTGCTGTCCGTGGAGGACTTCAAGAAGGACCTGGGCTCGAGCCACGGGGGCGTCCGCGGCACCCTGGTCCACATGTTGAGCGCGGAGTGGATCTGGCTGGAGAGGTTCAAGGGCGTTTCGCCGCCGCGCATGTTCGATGAGGGCGAATTCCCCGACGTGATGGAGCTTCGCGAGCGCTGGGTCACGATCGAGGAGCACCGCGGGGCCTGGCTCGACATGCTGGCGCCCGAGAACACCGGGCAGATCGTGCGTTACCAGAACACCCGGGGCGAGTTGTTCAAGGCGCCCTTGTGGCAGCTGGCGCAACACGTGGTCAACCACTCGAGTTATCACCGCGGCCAGGTCGTCACCCTGCTGCGCCTGCTCGGCTCGCGGCCGACCAACAGCGACATGGTGGCCTGGGATCGTGAGCGCCAGAAGGAGGCCGGAGCGTGAGCCGCCGCGAGGACTGGCACCCGGAGCCGGAGCTGATCTTCCTGCGCGAGGAAACGCTCTCGCGGGCGTCCCTGGAGCGGCTGGGAACCGAGGCCTGGGCGACCTGCCTGGACTACGTCTACCGGGAGGCGATGCGGCGGCCCATGGGCCCCGACAGCTATCGGGAGTCGCGGGCGCGTTTTTTCGCGGGGGATCCGCAGGCCCCCGACGACCGGATCCGGCCCGCGGCGGCGCCCGAGGCCCCGGCCAGCGCGTCGGCGATCCTGGAGGAGTTCCGGGAGCGGCTGGCCCCGTTCCAGTTCAACGCCCACCACGCCGGCTCCTTCAGCTACTTCACGCCGCCGCCGCTGGTGATGTCCATCGTGGGCGAACTGGTCTGCCAGTGGCTGAGCCAGGGCGTCGACGTGTGGCACGCGGCTCCGAGCGGCGCCTTCGTCGAGGAGGAAGTCGTCGGCTGGTTGTGCGACCTGGTGGGTTACGGGCCCGGCAGCTTCGGCCTGCTCACCTCGGGGGGCGTGATGGCCAACCTGATTGGCCTGACCCTGGCCCGCGACGTGCGCTTGCGGGCCCAACAGGGCCGTGCCGCCGCGCCACGCGCGGGCGAGCTCGAGGGCATTCGTGTCTACGCCTCGGACCAGGCGCACTTCTCGATCGGCCGCGGACTCGACCTGCTGGGGTTCTCGAAGGACACCCTGCACGTGGTGCCGGCCGACGCGCGTTTCCGCTTGCGGGGCGCGGCGGTGGCCGAGGCGATCGCAGCCGACCGGCGCTCGGGCTTGCGCCCGCTGGCGATCGCGGCGGTGGCCGGTTCGACCAACACCGGCTCGGTGGACGCCATCGGCGAGTTGGCCGAAGTCGCCGAACGTGAGGGCCTGTGGCTCCACGTGGACGCGGCGTACGGGGGAGCCGCGCGCCTGTCGCAACGCGACGCCGCCCGTGTCCCGGACCTCGAACGCGCCGACAGCGTGACGATCGACCCCCACAAGTGGTTTTTCCAGGCCTACGACATCGGGGCGTTGCTCGTGAAGCGGCGCGAAGACCTGCCGGCCACCTTCAGCCGCAAACCCGAGTACTACCGCTCAACGCGCCCCGAGGACGAGCCCCTCAATTTCTACGAGTACGGGATCGAGGGCACCCGCCGCTTCCGGGCCCTGAAGCTGTGGATGAGCTGGAAACACCTGGGCACGGAGGGCCTGGGCCGGCTCGTCGAGATGAACAACGACCTGGCCGCCCACCTGGCACGACGCTGCCGCGACAGCGAGGATTTCGAGCTGCTGCCCGAGCAGCCGGAGTTGTCGGTCGTCTGTTTCCGCCACCTGCCGGGTGGGCTGCCGACGACGCTGGAGGGCGACGTTCTGGATCGGTATCAGGACCGCCTCCAGCGGGCCCTGGAGGTCTCGGGGCAGGGCTGGGTCTCGACCACCAAGCTCCGCGGCCGGACCTACCTGCGGGCCGGAGTCATGAACTACCTGGCCCTGCCCGCCGACGTGGACGCGGTCCTCGCGGCGCTGCGCCGGCTCTCGGCGGAGGCGCTTGCGGAGTCGGGCCTGGCGCTTCGCTAGAAGCCGGCGCGAAACGTGCAATGAGAACGGCGAGGAGGTTGTTGTGATCGAGGGCCTCGCCAGGTTGACCCACACAGAGCGGCTGCAGCTCATGAAGTTCGTCTGTTCGGCCGTGTGGTCGGACCTCGAGGTGAATGCCCCGGAGCAGAGGTTGGTGCTGAGCCTGGCGTTGCACCTCGGACTGCCCGAGGAAGAGATACGGCAGGTGCAGCGCTGGATCCAGGTCCCACCACCACCGGAGGAGGTGGATCCCAACCTCGTTCCGAGCCGGCACCGCGCCCTGTTCTTGCAGGCGGTGGAGGAGGCCATGAAGGCGGACGCGGAGGTGGACCCGCCCGAGGCCGAGAGCCTTCGCATCCTGCGGGAGCTGCTCACGCCGGCCTGAGTCGCGCGAAAGCTGCGCGGCCAGGACTGTTCGGCGCAGGCGCTTCGTAACCGCCCGCCGGGTGTCCGCTGTTGCGGCCCGCCGCGCGCCTGGTACGCGCCTTGATTCAGCTCCAGACATGGTCACGGACCTGGTGATCGGCATGGCGGGCGCCGGGGGCGACGGCGTGGTCTCGGCGGGTGAATCGCTGATCGGGGCCGGGGCGGCCCAGGGCTACCACGGCATCATGACCAAGAGCTTCGGCTCCCAGATCCTCGGCGGCGAGTCGTCGTGCCGCGTGCGCCTGTCGGTGGCGACGGTGCCGAACCCCGGCGGCCCCCTGGACCTCGCGGTGGCGTTCAACTGGGACGATTTCCTCCGCTTCGGGGCGGAGCTGCCCGTCGACGGCCGCAGCGTCGTCATCTACGACTCGGGTAGCGGCGTCTCCCCCGAGCGCCTGCCCATCGTGGGCCTGAGTCCGCGGCAGGCGCTGGCGGCGCCCATCGCCGACCTGTCGAGAGCAAGCGCCGGCAGCGAACGGAGCAAGAACGCGGTGGTGCTGGGCTTCCTCTCCACGTGGCTGGGCCTCGACAAAGAGGCCATGCTCGGTGGCCTCCGCAAGCGGCTTTCGAAGAAGGGCCCCGAGGTGTTCGAAGCAGGCCGGCGGGCCTTCGAGGCCGGCGTCCAGTTCGCGGAGAGAAACCCGCTGGCTCGCGACCTGCGACTCGAAGCGCCGGGGGGCCCACCCGGGACCCTGTGGCTGGCCGACGGCAACGAGATGTGCGCTGCCGCCGCCATCCTCGCCGGCTGCCGTTTCTTCAGCGGCTACCCGATTACTCCGTCCACGGAGATCATGCAGTTCCTGTCCCGGGAGCTGTGGAAGTACGACGGAGCCGTGCTCCAGGCCGAGGACGAGATCGCGGGGATCGGCGCGGCCCTGGGCGCCTCCTTCGCGGGACGGAAGGCGCTGACCGCAACCTCGGGACCCGGCATGTCGTTGATGGCCGAGGTCCTCGGCCTCGCAACCGTCGCAGAGCTGCCCGTCGTCGTGGTGAACGTGCAGCGCGGCGGGCCCTCCACCGGCATCCCGACCAAGGCCGAGCAATCGGATCTGTTCCAGGCCTGTTTCTCGGCCCACGGCGACGTCGTGCGCCCGGTGCTGGCCCCGACCCGCGTCTCCGATACGCTGCCAGTGACGATCGAGGCCTTCAACATCGCCGAGCGCTACCAGACCCCCGTCGTATTGCTTTCGGACCAGGAGCTCGCCCAGCGCAAGGAGACGCTGGAGCCGGTCGATCCGGGGCTGTTCAAGGTCGAAGAGCGGCGTCGCCCCACGCCCACGGAGCTCCAGGACTACCGTCGCTTCCGTGCCACCGAGGACGGGATCAGCCCGATCAGTCACCCCGGCCTGCCACGGGGCAACTACCTGGCCGCCGGGATCGAGCACAACGAACACGGCGACCCCACCGCCAGCGGCCTCGTCCACGCGCGCATGAACGAGAAACGGATCCACAAGCTGGAGCCCCTCAAGCGCCGGCGCGGCCTGTTCAGGACCCTCGGCGACCCCGAGGCGCCGCTGGCACTCCTGAGCTGGGGGTCGTGCGCCGGTATCTGCGAGGAGGCGCTGCAGAAAGCGCACACCGAAGGCCTGTGCGTCAAGCTCCTGGTCCCGCGCCTGCTGTACCCGGTGGCCGAGGACGTCTACCGCGACTTCCTGCGCGGAGCACAGGCGGGGCTGGTGGTGGAGCAGTCCCACCAGGGACAGCTGTTCAGGTTGCTGCGCATGTTCGTTGACCTCCCCGCCGGCATCACCTCCTTCGCGCGCAGCGGCGCCCACCCGATCCAGCCCGCCGAGGTGGTGGCGGGCCTGCGCGAGGCGGCCCTCGCTCTGCAGCGCGTGCACGCCCTCACACTGCAGCCCCAGGAGTGATCGCGATGCGACACGCCACGGATTACAAGAGCGAGCTGAAGCCGATCTGGTGCCCCGGCTGCGGCGACTTCGGCGTGGTGCAGGCTTTCTACCGCGCGCTCTGCGCGGTGGGCCGACCCGCCCACGAGATCGCCTTCGTCTCCGGCATCGGCTGCTCCAGCCGCATTCCCGGCTACACCTCGGCCTACGGCTTCAACAGCGTGCACGGCCGCGCCCTGCCCATCGCCCAGGGCATCAAGCTCGCGAATCCGGAGCTGCAGGTTCTGGTCGCCGGAGGGGATGGCGACGGCTTCTCGATCGGCGGCGGCCACTTGCCTCACGCGATCCGACGCAACATCGACCTGACCTACGTGGTCATGGACAACCAGGTCTACGGCCTCACCAAGGGCCAGCTTTCGCCCACCTCACCCCTTGGCCGCAAGACCCCGACCTCGACCTACGGCAGCCTCGAGGAGCCCGTGAACCCCCTGCTCTACGTGCTCGCCTACGGCTGCGGTTTCGTCGCCCAGGGCACGCCCGCAGACATGGCCGGGTTGTCGGCGCTGATCGAGGAGGCGATCCGGTACCCGGGCTTCGCCTTCGTCAACGTGCAGTCGCCCTGCATCAGCTTCGGCGATCCCGAGCTTCAGCTGCGCGCACACAAGTCGAGGATGCGGCCACTCGCCGCCCTGGCACACGATCCGGCCCAGAGGCTGCCGGCCATGGCCCTGGCCCAGGACTACGGCCGCGAGCTGCACACGGGTGTCTTCTATCGCAACCCCGAGCCGCCTCCGACCCTCGAAACACGAGTCCGCGAACGCCAGCGGGAGCTGGCGCCCGGCGCCTTGCCTCCGGAGCGGATCCTGCAGCTGTTCGGGGGCCGCTAGCGGCCGCGATCGTTCCTGTACACTCTGCCGCCCTTCATCACGAAAAGCACACGTTCCGTCGCCTTGATGTCGGCCAGGGCGTCGCCGGGCACGGCCACGATGTCGGCGGCCTTGCCGACCTCGAGACTGCCGACCTCCTTCGACACGCCGAGCAGATCCGCGGCCGCGGGCCCCGCCGAGCGCAGGGCACCCGCCGGGCTCAACCCGTGGTCCACCAGCAACCGGAACTCCTGGGCGTTGAGGCCATGAGGGCTGACCCCCGAATCCGTCCCGAAGGCGATCTTGACGCCCAACTGGATCCCACGGCGCAGCGCGGCGGCGTGGGAATCGGCCGCGGCCTTGGCCTTCCTGGCGATCTCCTCGGGATAGTTGCGCGGTCGGCGGCCCGTGTACTCCACGGCCATCGCCGTGGGCACGAGGTACGTCCCCTTCTGTTTCATCAGGCCGTGGGCCTCCTCGTCGAGGAAGGAGCCGTGTTCGATCGAGTCGATGCCCGCTCGGATCGCGACCTTGGCGCCGAGGGCGCCGTGGGCGTGGGCCGCCGCCTTGAGGCCCAGGCGATGCGCCTCGTCGACCAGCGCCTCCATCTCCGACTGGGTGAGCTGCGGCGTGTCGACCGCATCGCCCAGGGACAACACGCCGCCCGTGGCGCACACCTTGATCACGCTCGCGCCGTACTTGTGTTGCAGGCGTACGGCGTCGCGGAACTGGTCCGCCCCCGCCGCGATGCCCTGGGCGATGCCGGTCTCGTGACCGAAGAAGTTGTAGGGGAATCCGGTCTCGTCGCAGTGCCCGCCACGCGCGCCCAGAGAGTGGGCGGCGGTCAGCATGCGGGGCCCCTCGACGACCCCGGCGTCGATGGCGTTGCGCAGGCCGACGTCGACGAAGTCGCTCGCGCCGAGGTTGCGCACCGTGGTGAACCCTGCCTGCAGCGTCCTGCGCGCGAAGGCCGTGGCGCGGATCGCGTCCTCGGCCAGCGTGCGGCGCATGCCCTCGACGGTGTCCCGGTACCAGTTGTCGCCGGCCTCGCCGCCGAGGTGGACGTGGGAGTCGATGAAACCCGGCAGCAGGGTGGCGTCGCCGAGGTCGTGGACCACGGCGCCGGGCGGGACCGGCAGGCCGGAGCCGACGGCCTGGATGCGGCCCGCCGAGATCACGATCACGGCGTCCTTCAAGGAGGCCTCAGCCCGGCCGTCGAAGAGCCGCGCAGCCCTGAGCACCGTCACAGGCGTCGTGTCGATGGCCTCCTGGGCCGAGAGTGGCATCGGCGTCGCGGCGAGAGTGATGGCCAGGGCGAGTCTCATTGGTTGCCTCCGGGACGCGAATGGTAGCGCGGAACTCTCGTGGCGCCGGTCCGCTCAGACTTGAGTGAGACCGGCCGCTGAGCCGGCCGCCGCCCGCCGTGTGGCCGGGGCATACAATCCCAGCCCATGGCCCCGATCGACCTGCGCTCCGATACCATGACCCGCCCCACACCGGCGATGCGCCGGGCCATGGCCGAAGCCGAGGTCGGCGACGATCTGTGGGGCGAAGACCCCACCGTCAACGGCCTCCAGGAGCGGGCCGCGTCGCTGCTCGGCTTCGAGGCCGCGCTCTACGTGGCGACCGGCACGATGGCCAACGAGATCGCCATCCGTCTGCTGGCCCAACCCGGCCAGCTGGTGGTCGCCGACGAGCGGTCCCACGTCATCGAGTACGAGCTGGCCGGCATGGCCGCGCTCTCCGGCGTGATGGCGCGGCCGCTGCCGACCCGCGACGGCAAGCTGACACCCGAGTTGCTGCGCTCCGTGGCGAAGCCCGCCGGGATCAATCGGCCGCAGGTCGCCGCCGTCATCCTGGAGAACACGCACAACCTCGCGGGCGGGACGGTCTCGAACGTCGCCGAGATGCGCGCCGCGATGGCGGCCGCCCGCGACCTGGGTTTCAAGGTGCACGTGGACGGCGCGCGGCTCTGGAACGCGGCGGTGGCGCTCGGCGTGGCGCCCCGGGAGCTGGTCGCCGGCGCCGACACCGTGATGGTCGCCCTCTCCAAGGGCCTGTGTTGCCCGATCGGGTCGCTGCTGCTCTCCACGGCCGAACGCATCCGCGAGGCGCGTCGCGTGCGCTCGCTTTTCGGCGGGGGTTGGCGCCAGGCGGGCATCATGGCCGCGGCCGGGAGGGTCGCCCTCGACAACATGATCACGCGCCTGGCCGAGGACCACCTGAACGCGCGCCTGCTCGCCGACGCGCTCGCCACCCGGCGCGGCGTCGAGGTGGTGGCGCCCGAGACCAACATCGTGGTGGGTCGGATCGCCGCGGGCACGGCCAGCGAGGCCGCCCAGGCCCTCAGGGAGCGTGGTGTGCTCGCGACGCCGATGGACCAGGCAACGCTGCGCTTCGTCACCCACCACGACGTGTCCCGCGAGGACTGCGCCGCCGCCGCGGCGGCGATCCGCGAGGCGCTCCCGTGAACGGCCTGCTGCTCGGGCTGCTGGCCGCCCTTGTCGAGCGCGAGGTGCCGGTTCCGATGCGCGACGGCGTCGTGTTGCGGGCCGACGTGATGCGGCCCGCGGCAGGCCGCCTGCCGACACTGGTGTTCCGCACGCCCTACGGCAAGCACCGGGCTCCCGACGCCGAGCCCACCTTCGAGCGGGCCGTCGAGCGGGGCTACGCGGTCGTGATCCAAGACGTACGCGGGCGGCATGCGTCGGAGGGCGAGTTCGAGCCGTACCGCAACGAGGGGCACGACGGCTTCGACACCATCACCTGGGCTGCGGCCCAGCCGTGGTCGAACGGCGAGGTCGGGACCTTCGGCCTCTCGTATCCCGGCGCGGTGCAGTGGCTCGCGGCCCTGGAGTCGCCGCCGGCACTCAAGGCCATGGTTCCTGCGATGACGTATTCGACGCCGCGGAACTTCTTCTACTCGGGTGGCGTGTTCGATCTCTCCTGGCTGCCCTGGATCTGGAACAACATCGCGCCCGATGTCCGCCGCCGCAAGGACCTGCCGGGCCCGCGAACGGTTCGGGAGGCGCTGGCGGATTGGGAGGCGCGGGGCGAGGCGATGCGCAGCCGGCTGCCCCTCACGGCGCTGCACGAGCTACGCGAGGTGGCGCCGTACTACTTCCAATGGCTGGCGCACCCACCGGGCGATCCGTGGTGGCAGTGGGCCGAGGTTCGGGGCAGGCACTCGCGCACCCGCGCCGCCGTACTCAACGTTTCCGGCTGGCACGACGAGGCCTACGGCCCCGAGGGCGCCGTCACCAACTTCCTGGGCCTGGTCGAGGCCCGTCGGGCCGATCTCAACCCGCGGGCCGAGTTGGTGCTGGGCCCCTGGGTCCACGGCGCGCAGGCGCTGGGTGAGACGCGTTCGGGCGACCGCGAGTTCGGCCCTTCCGCGGCGCTCGACTACGCGGCCCTGGTTCTCGACTTCATGGACCGGCACCTGCGCGCTGCGAATGCTCCCGCCCCAGCGCGGGTGCGGGCCTTCGTGATGGGCGAGAACGCCTGGCGCTCCGGTCCCGGCTGGCCCCTCACCGGCACGGCTCAACGCACCTTCCGCCTTTCAGCGGGCGTGAGCGGGGGTCCGGGACGCCTGGTCGAGGCGATCTCGGAGCTGGAAGCGGGGTCGAGCTCTTTCGTCTCGGACCCGCGCGCGCCGGTGCTGGATCCCCACGGAGCGTCGCCGGGCGCTCACGACTACCGCGCGCTGGCGCAACGCTCCGACCTCGCCGTGTTCCAGACCCCGCCGCTCGTTGCGGACCTCACGGTCGTGGGCGCGATTCGGGCCGAGATCTTCGTTTCGGCCGATGCCCCCGACCTCGACTTGTGGGTGAAGCTCCAGGACGTCGCGCCCGACGGTACGGCCTGGAGCCTGATGAGCCCCGGCCTCGACGTGTTGCGCGCCAGCTACCGCGATGGTGGCCCCGAGCGCAAGTTGCTCCGGACCGGCGAGCCCGTGGCGCTGCGCTTCGAGAACCTGATGACCGGGAACCGCTTTCGGCGCGGGCACCGGCTGCGGCTCGTCCTGGCCCCATCCTTCGCACCCCACTTTTCTCGTAATCTCCAGACGGGCGAGAGCGAGGCCGTTGCGTCCGAGGCGCGGCCCGCCCGCATCACGATCCACTACGACGCCGACCGCCCCTCCCACGTCGTGTTGCCCGTCTTGCCCTGAAGCACGGGCCGGGCCGCGGCGGCCCACTCCCGGAGCGCGCGTCCTGGTCGAGGTGACGCGCTGCTAACGAAGCCCCGTGCCCACATAGAGCGTCGAGGTATCGTCGCGAAACGTGTAGGCGTACGCCTTGCCGTCGGGAGTGATCACGGGTCCCAGCACCCGCCCGGCGGGGCCGCCGCCTTCGCGCGACAGTTCCTTCCACGGCTCGCGCGTGCCGCGGGAGAGGTCGACGCGGAAGATCTTGCGGCCGCCATCGTGGACGAACAGATAGCGACCGTCCCCGCTGACGCGAAGCGGGATGTCGCCCAGGGCCGCTCCAAGCATGATCCGGGGCTCCCCGCCGGCGGTGGGATACAGGAGCACCCGCCCCTCCCGGCTTCCCACCACGAAGGCGCCGTCCGGCGTCACGGGCATCACGAAGGACGACGGGTCGCTCGCGGTCGAGATCGGCCGCGGGTCGGCGTCCCCGATGTCCTGGATGAACAGGCGCGCGGCCTGCCCTGGCGCGTTCGCGAAGAGCACGACCCGCTTGCCGTCGGGCAGGAAGGCGGCCGCGTGGATCTGGGCCAGCGGGCCGCGGGGAAGCGTCACCGCCTCGCCCGCGCCGGTCGGAAGCACGACGGCCTGCATCGGCTGCGTGAGGTTGACGACCAGGGCCCGGCTGCCGTCCGGCGAGAGCGCGAGGCCGGCCCCCTTGCCGAGGCGCACCGGCGGCCGGCCGTCCATGCCTCGGATGTACGCGGTGTACTCGGATCCGCCGCCCTCGCCCTGCTCCTGGAACAGCAGGGTTTTTCCGTCCAGGGAGATGTCGGCGGCGGTCCCGTAGTCGAGCCACGAAAGCTCACGCTCCTTCGTCTCTCCGGGTGCCAGGCCGTAAAGCAGGGGCCGCCGCTTCTGGACCGCGACGAGGACTCGGCCGTCGGGCGCGATGTCGTGCAGCGCGAGGCTGCCGGGCCCGCGGAAGATCGGCCGCTCCTTGCCGGCCAGGTCCACGGCCCAGAGTGCGCACTCGGCGCCCGCGCGCGTCGCCGTGAACCAGACCTCGCGGCCGTCCCGGGACCAGGCCAGGCCGCGGATGTCCGCCCAGTTCGGCGACCGTGTCGTCTGGCTGCCATCCTTGTCCACGACCACGACGTCACCCCGAAAATCGCCGGAGAAGGGATGCTCGCTGAACGCGACGTGCTGGCCGTCCGGTGCCACCCGGACGTGGCGGATGAACCCGGTCTCGTAGAGCGGCTTTCCGATCGGGAACTCGAGACGCATCTGCGAGCCCACCACCCGCAGCGCGGCGATGGCCGCTCCGTCGGGTCCGAAGTCGGCGTCGGCGACGCTCTCGAGGATGTCGCGGGGCGCTCCGCCCCCGATTGGCACCTGGGACAACGTGACGGACGTGCCCACGGCGCGACCGATCAACAGGTCGCCGTTTCGGGAAACGGCCGCCAGATGGTCGACCTCCAGGCGCAAGCTGCGAGACTCCGGGCTGCCCGCCCGTGTCACGTAGATGTCCGCACCGGAACTGGGCCAGATGGCCTGGTACACGATGGTCTGGCCGTCGGGGGCGAAACGTGCGGCGCTGACCAGGCCGTTCTGGAAGGTGATCGGCTTGAAGCTGGGCACGCCGGTCGGCTGCCGGCCCGGCCCCGCCCAATAGCCGAGCAGGCCACACCCGAAGCCCAGGCCGGAGACGAGGGCCACACGCCGCCAGCGCACCGGCAGGCCCGCGGAGCCCGTGACCGGCGCCTGTCCCGACGAGCCAGAGAGCTGGTCGAGGTCGAAGGCGACGTCGCGGGCCGACTGGAAGCGCTCCTCGGGGCTTTTCTCGAGGCAATGGGCCACGATCCTCTCGAGGGCCGGGGGCAGGTTGCGGTCGGTCTGGCTCAGCTCGGGCGGTTCTTCCTTCAGGATCGCGTTCATCGTCTCGACGCTCGACGCCCCGCGGAAGGCCCGCCGGCCCGAGAGCATCTCGTAGAGCACGGCGCCGAAGGCGAAGATGTCCGACCGGTGATCGACGGGCTGGGCCCGCACCTGCTCGGGCGACATGTAGCCCACCGTGCCGAGCACCGTCCCGGCATCGGTGCCGGGCGCGCCGCCCCGGGTGTGGGTCTCGGCCTCGCTCAGCGCCTCGCCAGGGACGAGCTTGGCGAGGCCGAAATCGAGGATCTTGACGCGGCCGTCCCTCGTGACGAAGACGTTGTCGGGCTTGAGGTCCCTGTGTACGACGCCCTTGTCGTGGGCCGCGGCCAGTCCCCGGGCGATCTGGGTCGCGTAGTCGATCGCTTTGCGCACGGGAAGCGCCACCCCCCCCATTCGCTCACGCAGGGTCGCGCCCTCCAACAGCTCGGAGACCACGTACGGCGCGCCGTCACAGGCGCCGGTGTCGTGCACGGCGAGGATGTTGGGATGGTTGAGCTGGCCCGTGGCGCGGGCCTCCTGCTCGAAGCGTCGCAGGCGATCGGGGTCGTCGGCGAACGAGGCGGGCAGCACTTTCAGGGCGACATCGCGGCCGATGCGGGGGTCGCGGGCCCGATACACCTCGCCCATGGCACCCGCTCCCAGGACCGCCGTCACCTCGTAGGGTCCGACCTTGGTGCCCGGCGTCAGAGCCATGGGGCCGGCATGTTAGCAGGCGGACACCACGCCCGGGCCCGCAAGCCCAATGCTGCGGGCCGGCTCCTGCCCCTGATTGGCTGACCCGCACGGTTCCAGGCTGGGCGCTTCGGCCGGCTCCCGGAGCGCGCCGGCTCGAGCTACCGGCGGGCCGTGCGCGGGTGCTAATGTCGCGCGCGTGAAGCGCGACCTCGCGGCCCTCTCCGAACGCGAGCACGACCTGCTGGTGATCGGTGGCGGGATCCACGGTGTCGCTGCGGCCTGGGACGCGACCCTGCGGGGCCTGCGCACGGTCCTCGTCGAAGCCCGGGATTTCGGGGGTGCGACGTCCTGGAACAGCCTCAAGACCATCCACGGCGGCCTGCGCTACCTGCAGCGTCTCGACCTACGTCGCGTGCGCGAGTCGGTCCGCGAGCGACGGGCGCTGCTCAGGATCGCTCCTGCGGTGGTGCGCCCGCTGCCCTTCCTCGTGCCCCTGTACGGACACGGCGCGAGGGGCCGCGAGGCCTTCGGCGTGGCGTTGCGGCTGAACGACTGGCTGAGCCGCGACCGCAACGCCGGCCTCGACGAGGCGCACCAGATCCCGGGCGGGCGGCTGCTGGCGCCGGAGGCGGTCCTGGAGCGAGTGCCGGGCCTGGACCGCCGGGGTCTCACGGGCGGCGCCTGGTGGTGCGACGCGCAGCTGGCCGCGGGCGAGCGGCTGGTGATGGGGTTCGTGCGGGCGGCGGCCGACGCGGGGGCCCCGGTCGCGAACTACGCGGAGGTGGTGGGCGTGTTGCGCACCCAGGACAGGGTCGCGGGGGCCCGAGTGCGTTGTGGCCTGACCGGCGTGGAGCACGAGGTCCGCGCACGGATGGTCCTGAATGCCGCCGGGTCCGGCACGGACGCGTTGTGGCGCCTGGCCGGGGCCAGCCGCCCGCCGGTCCCGCTGCTGCGGGCCTGGAACCTGGTGTTGCGCCGGCGCCCCCTGGAAGCGGACCACGCCGTCGGCGGCTGTGCCGACGGCCGCTACTTCTTCCTCGTGCCCTGGCGCGACCGGGCCATCGCCGGCACCGAGTACGCGCCGGCAGATACCCTGGCAGGACCGACGGACGTCGAGCGCCTGCTGTCGGTTTGCGCGCGGGTGTTTCCATGGGCGCGTCTGAAGCGCGACGACGTGAGCCTGGTGCACCGCGGAACGGTCCCGGGCCAGGTGGGCGCGAGTGGTCTCTGGACGCGCCAGCGGCTCGTGGACCACGACCGGGATGGCGCGCCGGGCCTGCTCTCGGCCCTGGGCGTGAAGTACACCACGGCCCGCGCCGTGGCCGAGCAGGCGATCGACCGCGTGGTCGCGCACCTGGGGACGCGTGTGGCCCCTTGCCGTAGCGCAGAGACGCCGCTCGTGCACGCCCGGCCCCTTGCAGGGCCGCTGGCCGCGCAGACGAGCGTGGCGGTGCGCGAGGAGATGGCGCTGCGCCTCAACGACGTGATCTTGCGCCGCCTCGACCTCGGCACGGCCGGCCCGCCCGAAGCGGCCGACGTCGAGACGGTGGCGAGCGTGATGGCGGCCGAGTTGGGCTGGGACGCGGCCCGTCAGGCCGAAGAGACGCGCGCACTCGTCGAGACCTATCGCCACTGACGGCCCGGAGGCCACACGAACCTGGGATTTTCGGTATCGTAGGCTCGCCGTGATCGCTGACGAGCGCAACGAGACCCCGCTTCGAGATGCTCAGGACCGCTCGATTCGCGCGTTGGTTTCCCTGGTCGACGAGTTGTCGGTGGAGCGGGACGAGGCCGGCCTGCTCGAGGCGACGCTGGAACGGGTGGTGAAGGCACTGGGGGTGGGCGGCGGCCTCACGTTGCTCCTGGACGCCCACGGCGAGCTGCAGGCGGCCGCGGAGTTCCGACTCGCCTCGAGCGACCTGGATGCGACCAGGGAGCTGGCGCGGGCGGCGGTGGCGCGGCGCGCGCCCATGGTGCGCACCCTGGCCGGCGGCTGGTTGGCCGCCGCGCCCTTGGTCTCGAAGCAGGTCGTGCTCGGCGTGCTCACGCTCCACGACCCGGGCGACACGGGCCGCCCGCCCGAGGGCGAGCTGCTGGAGGCGCTCGGCAAGCAGATCGGCAGCGGGCTGGACAACGCGCGGCTGTACACGGAGCTGCGCGCCTCGACCACGCGTCTCGAGTTCCTGAACCGGATCTCGGCGGCGCTCACGGCCAGCATGGACCTGAAGACGGTGGTGCCGGCTTTTGCCCAGGAGATCGCGGAGCTGCAGGCCTTCGATCGTCTCGCCTGCGGCTTCGTGAACGAGTCGGGCGACTACATCGAGGTCACCGGCTTCCCCGACGACGCCACCTGGGGCCTGGGATCGGTGCTGCCGGTGGTGGGCAGCGGGCCGGGTATCGTGGTGCTCAACAACGAGCCGATCCTGCAGAAGGACCTGCTCCACGCCCACCGTTTCATCGAGGACATGCGCCTGCTCGAGGAGGGGATCCGCTCCTACATGATCCTGCCCCTCAACGCCCGCGGGCGCTCCATCGGCGTGTTGTGCCTGGGCTCGGCGACGACCGGGGCCTACGACGAGAGCAGCGTGGCCAACGTGCAGCCCCTGGCGGACTCGGTGGCGCTGGCCTTCGAGAACGTGCGATTGTTCCAGAAGACCCGCGAGCTGAGCATCACCGACGACGTCACGCCGCTTTACAATTTTCGATTTTTCCACCAGATCCTGGATCGCGAGCTGAAGCTCGTGGAGCGCTACCGGTCCGTGTTGTCCTTGATCTTCGTGGACCTGGATCGTTTCAAGCCCATCAACGACCAGTGGGGGCACCTGCGGGGCAGCCGCGTGTTGCGCGAGGTGGGTTTCCTGCTGCGCGCGGCCGTGCGAGAGACGGACTACCCGGCGCGGTATGGCGGCGACGAGTTCGTGGTGATCCTGCCCCAGACCGACGGCCAGAGCGCACGTTTCCTGGCCGAGAAGCTGCGCACCATGGTCGAGGAGCACACGTTCCTGCAGGAGGAAGGCATCAACGCGCGCCTGGGCGTGTCGCTGGGCATCGCGACCTACCCGACCGACGGCCGCAGCAAGGAGGCGCTGATCCGCGTGGCGGACGAGCGCATGTACGCCGACAAGGAGACGCGCCGCCCGCAGGGCTAGGCGCCGTCGCGGGGCGCCTCCCGGCGCCGGGCGCGTGCGATCAGCATGTAGCCCGAGGCCCAGGGGATGAGGGCGTCCAGGGCCGCCAGGGCCGCCAGAGCCGGGTACAGCGCCGTGTAGGCGCGAAAGGCCGTGCCGTGTCGTGCCACGTCGGCACCGGTCACGATCACACCCTTGGCTGAGCTCCGCTTGCCGATGCGGTCCAGGGCCAGATTGACCAGGGTATCGACGAGCTCCGAGAAGAAACGCGAGTAGGTGTGGTGTCCCTCGAACTCGAAGCCCCCGCCGAACAGCGCCTGCAGCCGCGCCGGCGTGTAACCCGCGCGCAGGTGCCCGTGTTTTTCGTCGGTCTGGCCCAGGGCGTGGCGGAGACGCCGCAGCAGCGTGCGCTTCAGGTGGGGGGTGTTCAGGACCAGGCGGCCGCCGGGCCTGGTGACGCGGATGAGCTCCGCGGCGAAAGCCGCCTCGTCGGGGACGTGTTCCAACATGTCCACCACCACGACGCCGTCGAACTGCGCGTCCCCGAAGGGCAGGCGCACGCCGTCCGTGAGGTGCACATCGTCGCCGACCAGGCCACGGATGCTGACCACGGCCTGCTCGGTCAAGTCGGCCGACGCCCAGCTCCCGCCCTGCTGGCGCAGCAGCAGGCTGATCACGCCGTTGTCGCTGCCAAGATCGAGGCAACGCAGGCCGAGGCTGGGCCCGAGGCTCGCGCAGATCTGCTCGAACTTGCGTTGCTTCAAGACCGAGCGGCGGAACAGAGCGACGGCCCAGGCCTGCTGCAGCTCGAGGGGCGAGGCTCTAGCCACGTCGCTCCTGGCGCAGGATCACGGGCGAGCCGAAGGCGGCCACCAGGCCGACGGCGGCGGCCAGACCTTCGAGGGCGCGCGACAACGGCGCAAGCCCCAGGGCACGGTGCAGCGCCATCGGGAAGAAGAACTGCCCTCGGCGCCCCGTGGTACGAAAGCCCCGAGCCGCGAAGGCGGCCGCGATCTCCGGGTCGCGGAACACCCGGAACGGGCGCGTATTTCCCTCGACCACCTTCTTCGCCGCGAAGAGGCTCCGCCCGACCAGGTTGAAGCTGCGCAGGGTCGGATAATCCACGATCACCGCGCGCCTGGCCACGCGGCACAACTCTCCGATCAGCTCGGTCCAGCGCCCCACGTGGGGCAGGAGCCGGTACGACAACACGACCTCGTAGGCCTGGTCGGCGTACGGCAGCCTCAACAGCTCCCCCGACTCGAAACGCGCGCGGCCGGAATCCACGAGCGCGGAAACCCGCTGGCGGCAACGCGGGTCGGATCCGAAGACGGTCACGGGATGTCCGGCATCGGCCAGCGGCCCCGCCAGCTGACCGTGCCCGCCGCCCACGTCGAGGATCCCTGCGCCGCGGAAGGACGCGAGCAGGTCGAGGCTGGCCTGGGTCTGGCACTCGAGGAGAAACGCGCCCACGGGGCCGGCGAAGCGGCGTGCATACTCCTCGGAGGACGTCTCCAGATCGGCGTCCTCCCGGGCGGCGGCCATCGTCGAAGTGTATGCTCTCCGGCTCATGGCCGTCGACGCCGCGCTTTTCGTGATGGCCCTGTTCTGGGCCGCGAACATGGTCGTGCTGAAGTGGCTGCTCCAGCATGTGCCGGCGCCCGCGTTGTCGAGCCTGCGTTTCCTGCTGGTGTCGCTGCTGGGCTTTGCGGTGCTGCTGGCTTGGGGCGGCCCCTACAAGGTGGAGCGCAGGGACCTCTGGAAGCTGCTGGGTGCGGCCTTCTTCGGCTGTACTCTCTACCAGATGCTCTTCATCGAGGGTCTCGACCGCACCACGGCCTTCGTCTCGAACCTGATGCAGGGCACCGAGCCCCTGTTTGCGCTCCTGCTGCTGCGCCTGGTGGGCCGACCGGTGCTGGGGCGGCAGTGGCTGGGCGTGTTGGTGGCCTTCCTGGGCGCGGTCTTGTTTTTCTTGCAGGAGGTGCGCGGCGGCATCGAGATCGCCTTCGGCTTCGGCGACGCCCTGAACCTCACCAGCGCTGCGAGCTTCGCGGTCTACGGCCTGCTGAGCGGCGCGCTCTTCGAGCGGTACCCGGGGCGGACCGTGATGGCGTTGTCGATGGGTCTGGGCGTCCTGCCCTTGTTGGTGTGGTCCTGGCCGGATCTCGTGAGCATGGACTGGGGCGCCGTGTCGGCCGCGGTCTGGGCCGGGCTCGGGTTCTCGGCCCTGGTGCCGGTCTACGTCGGTTACTGGATCTGGAACTGGGCGGTGACCCGGAAGGGGCTGGCCCACGCTTCGCTCTACATCTTCGTCGACATCATCTTGACCGGGATCTTCGCCTGGGCCTTCCTGGGCGAGCGCTTCGGCGGCTTGCGTTTGTTCGGCGCCCTGATCATCCTCACGGGAGTGAAGCTCGCGCGATGAGGCAACGTTTCGTCATGGCCCTGGCGGGCCTGGCCCTCGGCGTCGGCTCTTGCGGCGGCGACCCCGGCCCGACCCCCGACGCCATGAGCAGCTGCTCGAGCCTCGGCCAGGTGAGCTTCGTCCGCGACACGCTCCAGAACATCTACTTCTGGTACCGCGAGCTGCCGAACCCCGACCCGGCGGGTTTTGATTCCCCCGAGGCGTACCTGGAGGCGGTGCGGTACCGGCCCCTCGATTCCAGCTTCAGCTACATCGCGAGCAAACAGGAGAGCGACGCCTTCTTCTCCGAGAGCCAGTTCATCGGCATCGGCCTCGCCACCTCGCGCACGGGCGACACCGAGCTGCGCGTGGCCCAGGCCTTCCCCGGCAGCCCTGCGGCCGAGGCCGGCCTGGCGCGCGGCGACTTCGTGCTCAGCATCAACGGACGCAACGTCCCGGAGCTGCTGAGGACCGGCGACATCGACACCGTCTTCGGCCCGGCCCAGGCCGGCGTGGTGGTGACCCTCTCCTGGCGCGGCTTCGCCGACGGCCAGACGCGGGAGGCGTCCCTCACCAAGCGGGCGGTCACGATCCCCACGGTCTCGGCGACGGCCGCCTACGACCTGCGCCGCGGGCCCCGGGTAGGCTACGTGTTTTTCCGCAACTTCGTGCAGCCTTCGAGTGCCGCACTCGACGCGGCTTTCCGGAGCCTGCGCGAGGCGCAGGTGGAGGAGCTGGTCCTGGACCTGCGCTACAACGGCGGCGGCTTGCTGAACGTGGCGCAACACCTCGGCGGCCTGATCGGCGGCGCGGCGACCCAGGGACAGGTCTTCATGGAGCTGTTCCACAACGACAAGAACCAGATCCGCAATAGCGTCTTGCGTTTCGAGTTGCCCGCCGAAGCGATCGGCTTCCGGCGCCTGGTGGCGATCACCACACGGGGCTCGGCCTCGGCCAGCGAGGGCGTGATCAACGGCCTGCGGCCCTTCATGCCCGTGACCCTGGTCGGCGACGCCAGCTTCGGGAAACCCGTGGGCCAGTACGGATTCGACTTTTGCGAGAAGACGCTGTTCCCGGTCGCCTTCCAGACCCGCAACGCGCTCGGACAGGGTGACTACTTCGGCGGCATCCCGGCCGACTGCGCGGCCGGGGACGACCTGGATCACCAGATCGGTGACCCGGACGAGGCTTCGTTATCCCAGGCCTTGGAATTCCTGCGCACCGGACGCTGCAGCGCCGCCGCCGAATTGGCGGCCGAGCTTAACGCGTCGCGATTCGGGCGTTTCGGGCATGGCCAGCCCAGAGACGGCTGGCGACAACTGGTGGGGGCGTATTAGCCGCCCTGCTCCAGAAGCTCCACCAGCACCCGCGTCAGGTCGGTGTCGGTCAGGATGCCCGCGAGCCTGCCGTCCTTCAGCACCGGCAACGCCCCGTACTTGGTGTCGTGGAGGGCGCGGGCCGCCTCCACGAGCGGGGTATCCACCGCAACCGTGACGAGCTGCCGGATCATCACGCGGGCGATCTGGGTGTCCTCCATGACCCGCTGGTACTCCTCCTGGGAGTCCACCAGCGCAGAGGGTTGGGCGCGCTTCAGGTCGCCCTCGACCAGCAGCCCCACCAGGGTCTCGCCCAACACGATGGGGATGCGGCGGACGCCGTGTTTGCGCATCAGCTCGACACCGGCCAGCAGCGTGTCTTCAGGGCCCAGGGTCACGGGGTCGCGTGTCATGGCGTTCGCCACCGTGAGCCGGCGGGCCCAGGCGGGCACGCCGTGGGGCAGGGCCGCGCCGCAGCTGGGACAGCGGTTCTCCATGGGTGGGAATCCTACCTCACGGCTCGTCGGCGGGTCCCGGCTCCGGCTCGGGGGGCGGCGGCTCCGCCCCCAGCGCTCCGAGGTCGCGCTTGATGTAGCCGGCGCGGGCCATCAGCCACAAGACGCGCCGCTGGGCCCTGGCGAAACGCGCCGGGCTCAGCTCCGGATGGATGCGCCGCGGGTTGGGGATCATGCCCGCCAGACCGGCGGCTTCCTCTTCGGTCAGATCGGCCGCGGCCTTGCCGTAACAGCGCCGCGCCGCCGCCTCGCAGCCGTAGACGCCCTCCCCCCACTCGATCACGTTGAGATAGAGCTCGAGGATCCGCGTCTTGCTGAGGTCCTGCTCCAGCCAGCGCACGACCAGTGCTTCGCGCAGCTTGCGGGTCAGGCTCTTCTCGGTGGAGAAGAAGAGGTTCTTGACGAGCTGCTGGGAGATCGTGCTGCCTCCGACGGCGAAACGCCGCTTCGCGATGTCCTTCTCGATCGAGGATTGGATGGCCTCCCAGTCGAGGCCCGCATGGCCCAGGAAGTTCTGGTCCTCCGAGCTGATCACCGCGTGAATCAGGTTCCGGGAGATCGCCGCGATCGGCACCCAGGTCTGCTCCAGCCGCGCCTTCCTGCCCGCCACCTTGGCCTCGGCTTCCCGCTGCCGCATCATCGCGGTCCGACCCGGGGCCTTCCGGGCGAGCGTGCGCACCTCGGCCCGCGGGGGCAAGCCAGCCACCACGTACACGGCGTAGGCCGCAACCAGGACCAAGAGCAGCAACACACCGCGGCGCAGCACGGCCGCGGATTGTATCCGTCGGTCAGCTCTTCTAACATCGCGGGCTGCGCCCGCCTCCGCGACGGCGCCTTTGCAGGAGGTCGTTTCGTTGGATTTCAGCCTGAGCGAGGAGCAGCAGCTCCTCCGGAACAGCGTCCGCGAGTTCGCGGAGAGCGAGATCCGGCCGCATGCCCGCGAGTGGGACGAGAAGCAGGAGTTCCCGCGGGAGATCTTCGCCAAACTCGGGGAGATGGGCTTGATGGGCGTGGTCTGGCCGGTGGAGTACGGCGGCTCGGGGATGAGCACGCTCGACTACGCCATCGTCATGGAGGAGTTGTCCCGGGCCGACGCCGGCGTCGCCTTGTCGGTCGCCGCCCACAACTCGTTGTGCTCCGGCCACATCTTCCTGGCCGGCAGCGAGGCCCAGAAGAAGAAATACCTGACGCCGCTGGCCAGGGGCGAGAAGATCGGGTGCTGGGGCCTGACGGAGAACAGCGCGGGGTCCGACGCGGGCGGCACACGCACCGGCGCGCTGCGCGACGGCCAGCACTGGGTGCTCAACGGTTCCAAGACCTTCATCACCAACGGGCGTCTGGCCGACATCGCCGTCGCCATGGCCGTCACCGACAAGACCAAGGGCAAGAAGGGCATCTCGGCCTTCGTCATCGAGCGCGGCACCAAGGGCTTCCGCGCCGGCAAGAAGGAGGACAAGCTCGGTGTACGCAGCTCGGACACCTCGGAGCTGGTCTTCGAGGACTGCCGCATCCCGGCCGAGAACCTGCTGGGTCGTGAGGGCATGGGCTTCGTCGATACCCTGCGCATCCTCGACCGCGGTCGGATCGGCATTGCGGCCTGGTCGGTGGGCATCGGCCAGGCCGCTCTCGAGGCGTCGATGAGCTACGCCGGGGCACGCAGGCAGTTTGGCCACGCGATCGCCGACTTCCAGGCGGTTCAGTTCAAGATCGCCGACATGGCGACCGAAGTGGATGCGGCGCGCCTGCTGGTCTGGCGCGCGGCCAGCCTGCGCGACACCGGCCAGGAGCACACCAAGGAATCCTCGATGGCCAAGCTCTTCGCCAGCGAGATGTCGGTGAAGGTGGCCCTGGAGGCGATCCAGATCCACGGCGGCTACGGCTTCACCAAGGACTACCCGGTCGAGCGTTACCTGCGCGACAGCAAGCTCGGCACCATCGGCGAGGGCACCAGCGAGGTGCAGCGGCTGGTGATCGCACGCGAGCTGCTGGGGCTGCGGGGCATGGTCCGCTAGGGCGAGGTGAGCTCGGTTTCGGCCCTCGTGGAGGGTGTCGTACACGGCGACGCGCGGGCGATCGCGCGGGCGATCAGCCGAGTGGAGGACGGCCACTCCGACGCGCCGGCCCTGCTGGCCGCGTTGTTCCCCCACGCGGGTGGCGCCCTCGTGATCGGCGTCACCGGGCCGCCCGGCGCCGGCAAGTCCACCCTGGTGGACCGCCTCGCCGCCCACTACCGCGCCCAACGCAAGACCGTCGGCATCGTGGCCGTGGATCCCACGTCGCCCTACAGCGGCGGCGCAATCCTGGGCGACCGCATCCGCATGCAGGCCCACGCCACCGACCCGGGCGTGTTCATTCGCTCGATGGCGACACGTGGTCACCTCGGCGGTCTGGCGGCAGCCACCGGGCAGGTTCTGACGATCCTGGCGGCCGCGGCCCGCGACGTCATCCTGGTCGAGACCGTCGGCGTGGGCCAGGACGAGGTCGAGATCGTGTCGACCGCTGACGTTTGCCTGGTCGTCCTGGTGCCGGGGCTGGGCGACGAGGTGCAGGCGCTGAAGGCCGGGATCATGGAGATCGCCGACCTGTTCGTGGTCAACAAGGCCGACCGTGAAGGCGTCGAGCGGGTGGTGGCGGAGATCCAGTCCATGCTCTCGATGGCGAGCCACGACGGACTGCGGCCCGAGATCGTGCAGACCGTGGCGACGACCGATCGCGGCACCGCGGATCTGGCACGGGCCGTCGCGGCTTTCCTGGCGGGGGCCGAGAGGACCGGCGCCCTCGCGCGCAAGCGGCGCTCGCACCTCGAACAGCAGTTCCGGGGGGCCCTGCAGCGCCTGCTCTTGGAGCGCATCGCGGAGAAGGGGCTGCCGGCCGCCGAGGCCGAACGTGTGGTCGATCGCCTGGCGGCCCGCGAGACGGACCCGTTCAGCGCGGCGGCGGAGGTGCTGAAGAAGATGGGGTGGTGAGATGAGCTTCCGTGTGCTGCGGATCGACCACCTGGGCATCGCGGTGCCCAGGGCCGAAGAGGCCGCCCGCGCCTTCGAGGCGCTGGGCTTCGCCGTCGAATCGACCCACGACGTCCCGACCGAGAGGGTGAAGGCCGTGTTCCTCCCGGTGGGAGACTCGCACCTGGAGCTGCTCGAGCCCACGGATCCCGGCTCGACGGTCGCGAAGTTCCTAGAGACGCGCAAGGGCCTGCACCACGTGTGTGTTCTGGTGGACGACATCGAGGCGGCGCTCCTCGAGTTGCGCACGAAGGGCGTCCAGCTCCTCGACCAGACGCCACGCCCCGGCGCGGGCGGCTGTCGCGTCGCCTTCATCCACCCGCGTTCGGCTGCGGGGGTGCTGCTGGAGCTCAAGCAGCTGCGATAGTCGGTCTCCGCCCTCCACCCGTCCTCATTCGGGCCCGTTTCCAGTTAGGGCCCCGCCGGGCCCCGCTGCCAGCAGGGTCGTCTGCACGTGCGCATGGACGATCCGAGCCATCAGCCGATGGGCGTCTCGGTTCCAGTGGGCATCGCCCTGGAAGTCCCAGTCACGCCCCGGAGACAACCTTCGTCCGCGCCCCAGGCTGGCTTCGGCGCCGATGTAGGCGATCCCGGCCGCATCCAGTTTCGGGCGCAGCGCGTGAAACAGCGTCGTCTCTTCTCCCCGGTGGCCGGTGTTCATGGTGATGAATGACGCCCCCGCGTCGGCGCACCAGCGGCTCATGGCCTCGAGCAGCCTGAAGGTGATCTCCACGGCGTCGGCGCCCGAGGCTCGTGGCGTGCCGGCCTGAAAAAAACCGAGGGCGGCGCCGACCCAGGGATTGTCGGAGCGACGCGAGCGTAGCCGGCTCCACAGCGCCGAGTGGTCCGTCAGCCAGAGTTTCGTCCGCTGCGCCGGCGACAGCCGCGGCACCGGCGTGTTCCGCAGGACGAGGCGGCCTCCTGCGTCCAGCTCGAAGTAGGGCTTGTAGTAGCGACCGAAGGCGAAGTCCTCCGTGTTGGCGCGGAAGTCGTTGTCGCAGGTCACGACCAGGACCAGGTTGGGGGAGAGCTGCGGCCCGAGCCGGCGCAGGAGCTGGAGCTCCTGGTCGGTCGAGTAACCCGTGACGCCCAGGTTGACCACCTCGAACCCGGGCCCGCCGCCGTTGAGCAGCCGTTCCAGGTGTGTGGTGAAGATGTTCTCCTCGTCGGTGCCAACCCCGAACACGTAGGAATCTCCGAGCACCAGGACCCGCCGGACGCCCTCCGGTCTCGGCGCTGCCAGCTCGCGGCCGCGCAGGCCCAGGGCGTTGATGCGAACGCGCCCGCGGTCGGGGCCGCTCAGTGTGCTGTGGCCGAAGGAGCTCGGTCGGTGGAACCAGCCGAGAGTGGCGTCGTAGACCCACAACGCACGGTCGGAAGGCGGGGCCGGTTCGAAGGCTCCGGACCGTGCGAAGAGGCGCGCGGCTGCCTCGAGGACCAGGAGCGAGAGCAGGAAGGAGGCGAGGACGAGACCACCCGACCAAACGGCGCGTCGCGTTCGGCCCGCGGTCAGCTCCGCGGCGGGCATCGTGCGGAGTCTAGCGTGGAACGCCGGGTTGTGGTGATCCCCCAGGCGGATGCCGGCCGGTTCGCAGTCGATGCTCCGCGCGCTGGAAGCTCGGGCGTAGAATCCCGCATATGGACTCCGTGGAGGTCTTTCGCGCCAGCCTCAAGCGCTGCCTCGCAGCGCCCGACTTCCTGCTCGACTTCTACGGGACCTTCATGGGCTCCTCTGACGAGATCCGCGAGAAGTTCCGGAACACGGACCTGAAGCGCCAGACGGAGGTTCTCGCGGATACCCTGTGGGCGATGGCCGTCGTGGCCCAGGGCAAACCCGGCAGCCCGGCCTGGGGTGACCTGCCCCGGCTGGCGGAGCGGCACAGCCGTCGGCAGCTGGACATCCGGCCCGGCCTCTACGACCAGTGGCTCGACTCCCTCGTCGACACGGCCCGCCGCCACGACCCCCGGTTCTCCGCTGAGATCGAGGGGGCGTGGCGCCAGACTCTCGCCGTGGGCATAACGTTCATGCGTTCTTCCTACTGAGGCCAAGACTCCCTTGACCGCCGAGCGGCGGGACACCAATAATCTGTTCCAGCTCTCATCATCAACCGAGCGGAGGTTTTCCATGTCGAAACGGGCTTGGCTGGCGATCGCGGGGGTGTGTGTCGTTTGTGCCGGTCCCGCCCGCGGCCAGGAGAAGCTGGCGTTCCTGATCCCCAACCTGTTCGGGCCCAACGGACTCACCGTGAACAGCGAGGCGCGGCTGCCGACGGGCGAGACCCACTCCGCCCACTTCAATAGCTCGTTTCAGACGAATTTCTCGCCCTTCAACGCCGCCCTGGGCTCGCGGCTGGCATCGGTTCCGCTGCCGGCCCCCGCTTCGGGCTTCACCTATACCTTCGACCCGAACCTGGGTGTGTTCAATCGCTCGACGCGGAGCTTCGGTCCGCTCGTCGCCGACCGCGCGGAGACCATCGGAAAAAACCGGGCTTCGGTCGGTGTGGCCTACCAGCACTTCAGCTTCGACAGCCTGGACGGGATCGATCTTGGCGACATCCCCACGGTCTTCACCCACGACAACCCCGCCCCGGGCACCGGCCGGGACGACGTGATCACCGCCCGCAACTCGATCGCAGCCGAGATCTCCCAGTTCACGACCTTCGTGAGCTTCGGTGTCAGCGACCGCGTCGACGTCTCGGTCGCCCTGCCCCTGGTCAGCGTGGATCTGGCCGTGTCGTCGCTCACCACCGTGCGCAGGATCGGGACCGTGAACCCCGCCGTGCATTTCTTCTTCGAGCCCACCGGGGACACCTTCGGCGAGGAGCGCACGTTCCAGAAGTCGGGTCACGCCACGGGCATCGGGGACGTGACGACTCGCCTCAAGGCTTCCGCGGTGCGGCGCCCGACCCTGGGCATGGCGATCGGCCTCGAGGCCCGATTCCCGACCGGGGACGAGCAGAACCTGCTGGGTGCTGGCGCCTTCGCGGTCAAGCCCTTCGTGGTGTTGTCCTCGCCCCACGGCGCGTTTTCTCCTCACCTCAACGCCGCCTATCAGTGGAACGGGAAGAGCCTCCTGGGGGGCAACGTCCTGACCGGGGAGAAACTCGACCTCCCCGACGAAGCCGTGTTGGCGCTGGGAGCGGACGTGGGGGTCGGCAAGAAGCTGACCGTCGCCTTCGACCTGGTGGGCCGCCGGGTGATCGACGGCGAGCAGGTCCAGAGGGATACGTTCACGGCCCTCGACAACCGCTCCCGTTTCCCCACCGTGCGTTTCACCAGGGGGTCCTACAACGTGTTCGACGGCGCGATCGGGCTCAAGGCCAACCCGGGCGGGGGCCTGCTGCTGGACCTGAACATCCTCTTCAAGCTGAACGACGAGGGCCTGCGGGACCGCGTCACGCCCCTGCTCGGGATCGAGTACAGCTTCTGATCCGCGTCCCGGCGGGCGAGGCTCGGACTACTGGCCGAGATCCGTGATCACCCAGCCGCCCTCGCGCTTGACCAGGCGCAGCACCTGGCGGACCGGCGGCACGGCCTGCCCGGCGACGCGTCCCGTGCGCGTCACGCGCAGCGTCGCGTTGTCCCCATCGATCGAGATCGAATCGATGGTGTAGTCGACCTGCTGCGAGGCGACGTTTTGGAAGGCGTCCCGCAGCCGTCGCTCATCCTCCTGCGACAACCCGGGCCGCAGCTTCCGGTAGAGCGCGAGGTCCTTGTCCTGGATCGCCCGCGCCAGGCTTCCGACGACTTGACGCACGGCCGCCTCTTCGTTGACCGACGGCTTCGGCGCGGGCGTGGTCACGGGGGGCGCCGTCGTGGGGGGCGCCGTGGGTGGAGGTGGTGTCGGGAGCGGGATCGTGACCGGGGCGACGCTCGGGGCCGCCGTGGTCGGCGGCGCGACGGCCGTGGTCGGCGGGGGCGGCGTCGGCTTGGCGAGATCCAGCGCGCCCTGCCGCGCCACCTCATAGGCGCGCTGGGCCGCGAGGTAGCCCTGCGCCGCTTCCGTGTACCGTTTGCGGCCATAGGCCGACTCCGCCCGCCCCGCGAGGCTGGCGGCGTCGGCGTAGGCCCGCAACGAGCTGGCTCCCGCCCGGCGCGCGGCCTCGGCTTCGCGTTTCATGTCTCGCGCGGCCGAGTCGGCCCGCGCCTTGAAGCGGCTGTCGAGTTGCGCGGACAACTCGCCAGCCACCGGGTGTTTCGGCATCACGGCCAGCACCCGGGCCAGGGCTTCGCTGGCGGCGTCCACATCCCCGGCCTGCGCGGCCTCGCGGGCCACGCGCGCCGCCGCCTCGACCTCCTCGATGGAGGCGCGGGCGCGCCGAGCGATGTCCTGGGCCTCGGCGTTGCCGGGATCGAGCTGCAGCGTCTTCTCGGCGGCGCCGATCGCGCCTTCGAGATCCTTGAACTCGAGGTTGCGACGCGCCACCTCGAGCTGGGCCTGGACGGCCACGCCGACAAGCGCCCGGGCCTGGGGGTCGTCGGAGGGCGCAACGCTCGCCTGGGGGCGTCGCAGCATGACGACCGTCCCGCCGATGAGCAGCGCCGTGACGGTCGCCGCGGCGATCCAGAGGGGTCCTCGGGAAGCGGACGGCGAGGCCGCTGGCGCGCTCGCGGGCATGGCTCGCGAGGCTCCGCGCATCGTGAGGCCCGGCTTCGAGCCGAGCCGGCCCCCTTTCCGCACCGACGCGACGGAGCCCAGGGCCGTGCGCGCCACCGGCAGCGAGCCCGACTGCCCGCGCCGCGTCGAGGCGGTCCCGAGCAGGGTGGGCGGGGCGCCGGGGGTCGCATCGGGACGCGGCGTCGCGGCGCCCGACTCGGGGTGAGACTGGACGATGGTCGGGGCCTGTCGCAGGGCGGAAAGCGCCGCCTCCTGATCGAGGGAGCCTTCGAGCACCTGGCGGCACAACTCCAGGGCTTCGCGCATCTCGGCGGCGTCTCGATACCGCAGCTCGACGTCCTTCGCGAGGGCCTTGGCGACGAAGACCTCGACGATCGGGTGGATGTCCGGACAGAACTCCGAGAGCGGGACCGGGTCCGAGTCGGTGACCTTGAACAGGATCGCGTGCATCGACTCGGAGTCGAAGGCGCGTCGTCCCCCGATCAACTCGTAGAACACCGCGCCCAGCGAGAACACGTCGGAATGGGGTCCTGCGCGCTCGCCGCGCACCTGCTCCGGGGACATGTAGTTGGGAGTCCCCATGATGGTGCCGGCGCGGGTCATCTCGGATTCCCCGAGCCGCGCCAGGCCGAAGTCCATGACCTTGACGCGGCCGTTGGACTGGACGTGGATGTTGGCCGGCTTCAGATCGCGGTGGACGACGCCCGCCGCGTGGGCGTAGGCGACCCCATCCAGGATCTGCTCCATGACCGCGACCTTCTCCTCGAAGGCCGCGAGGCCGCCGTGTTTGAGCAGGTCCTTGAGGTCCTCTCCGTCGAGCAGCTCCATGGCCATGAAAACGCGCCCGGCGTCCTCGCCGAACTCGTGGAGCGTCACGACGTTGGGGTGATTGAGGCGGGCGGCCGATTGCGCCTCCCGGAGGAACCTCTGGCCGAGCTCGCTGTCTCCCAGCACCGCTGCCGACATGGTCTTGATGGCGACGAAGCGACCCAACACGGTGTCGCGGGCCCGGAACACCTCGCCCATGGCGCCGTGGCCGATCCTGGCGACGAGCTCGTACTTGCCGATGCGGCCGCCGGGTTCGAATGACCTAGCGGTTCCTTCGGCGGCCATAGGTCGGAGGATCATAACATCGGCTCGTTGGCCAAGGCCGCCCGCACGGTGTTTTTCCGAGTCGCTCGGCGGCTCCTGCGCAGCCCGGCAGGCTGGTGAATAATGCGGGCTCTCGAGGCGCAGGAGGCGCCGGGCAGGGGTGTCAATGCTTTCCTTCGGGACCATCCAGGTGGACGTGCTCTCCGACGGCCGCTTCGCCCTCGACGGCGGCGCCATGTTCGGTGTGGTGCCGCGGGTCCTGTGGGAGAGGAGCGACCCGGCCGACGAGCAGAACCGCGTCACCTTGGCGCTCAACGTGGCGCTCATCGAGGCGGCCGGCAAGCGGATCCTGGTGGACACCGGCATGGGCGACAAGTGGGGCGAGAAGGAACAGCGCCTCTACCGCCTCGAGCGCGGGGCCGGCCTGCTCGGTGCCCTGGCGGAGCGCGGAATCGGGCCCCAGGACATCGACCTCGTCATCAACACCCACCTGCACTTCGACCACTCGGGGGGCAACACGCGCCGCGTGGATGGTCGCCCGGTCCCGACCTTCCCGAAGGCCCGGTACGTCGTGCAGCTCGGCGAGTGGGAGGACGCCACGCGGCCCCACGAGCGCAGCCGCGCCAGCTACCTCGAGGAGAACTTCGTCCCCCTCGCCGAGGCGCGGCAACTCGAAACGGTGCAGGGGCGGGTGGAAGTGGTGCCGGGCGTGTGGGTGGTTCCCGTGGGCGGGCACACCGCGTACCACCAGATGGTGGTGGTCGAGAGCCCGGTCCGGACGCTGGTGATCCCCAGCGATCTCGTCCCGACCGCAAGCCACCTTCCGCTGCCCTTCATCGCAGGCTACGACCTGTTCCCGCTCGGCACCCTGGAGGCGAAACGGCGGCTGCTGAGCCGCGCCGTGGAGGAGCGCTGGAGCCTGCTCTTCTACCATGACCCGCGCGTGGCGGTGGGCAGCATCCGCAAGGAGAAGGACCGCTACGTTCTGGAGGAGGCGCAGGCGTGAGCGGCGCCGGGGCCGAGGTCGGGATCATCGGGGGCAGCGGCCTCTACGACATCGAGGGCTTCAGCGGCCGAGAAGAGGTCGAGATCGACACGCCCTTCGGGAGGCCCTCGGACACCCTGGTATTGGGCGTCCTGGAGGGCCGGCGCGTGGCCTTCCTGCCGCGCCATGGCCGCGGCCATCATATCCTGCCCCACGAGCTGCCATTCCAGGCCAACGTCTACGCGCTGAAGGCGCTGGGGGTGGAGCGCATCCTCTCGGTGTCCGCGGTGGGTTCCCTGAAGCAGCAGTACGAGCCGCTCCACATCGTGATTCCCGACCAGTTCGTGGACCGCACTCTGGGGCGCAAGTCGACCTTCTTCGGCCGAGGGCTGGTGGCCCACGTGGCCTTCGCGCGGCCCTTCTGTGGGCCGCTTTCGGCCGCGGCGGCCGAGGCCTGCGTCGAATCCGGGGCCAGCGTCCACAGGGGCGGGTGCTACGTCTGCATCGAGGGTCCGCAGTTCTCAACCCTGGCCGAGTCCCGGCTGTACCGCTCCTGGGGCATGGACGTGGTCGGCATGACGAACCTCCAGGAGGCCAAACTCGCCCGCGAGGCCGAGATCTGCTACGTGACCCTCGCCATGGTCACCGACTACGACTGCTGGCACCCCGATCACGACGCGGTCACGGTGGACCAGGTGGTCGAGTATCTCAACAAGAACTCGGCGATGGCGCGCGCCGCGCTGCGGGCGACGTTGCGCCGGCTGCCCGGGGACCGCAACTGCGAGTGCGCGACCGCTCTGCGCCACGCCCTCTTCACCGCGCCCGAGCGGGTGCCGGAGCAGACGAAGCGGGACCTGGCGCCGATCATCGGCAGGTACATCCCGTAGACGGGCCACGGACTTTCGGAGAACACGAACATGTCCATCCTGGTCGTGGGCAGCGTGGCGTACGACACCGTCGAGACGCCCTTCGGTCGCGCCGAGAAGGTCCTGGGCGGGAGCGCGTCGTTTTTTTCGGTGGCGGCTTCGTACTTCGCGCCCGTGAGCCTGGTGGGCGTGGTGGGCGACGACTTCGGAGAGAAGGAGCTGAGCGTCTTCAAGAAGCACAACGTGGATCTCCAGGGCCTGGAGCGCTTGCCCGGCCGCACCTTCCACTGGCAGGGCAAGTACTCCTACGACCTGAACGCCCGTGACACGATTCGCACCGACCTCAACGTGTTCGAGTTCTTCAAGCCCAAGATCCCGGCGGCCTACGCCAAGTCCGAGTACGTCTTCCTCGGCAACATCGACCCCGTGCTGCAACGTGACGTGCTCGACCAGGTCGCGAAGCCAAGGCTGGTGGCCTGCGACACCATGAACTTCTGGATCTCAGGCAGGAATGAGGAGCTGAAGAAGACCCTGAGCCGGGTGGACGTGTTGCTGATCAACGACGCTGAAGCGCGGCAGCTCTCCGGCGAGTGGAACGTCGTGAAGGCGGCGCGGGCGATCCGGGCCATGGGGCCACGCGCCCTGGTTGTGAAGAAAGGGGAACACGGCGTTTTGATGTTCACCGACGACGGCAACTTCGCCGCTCCCGCGTATCCCCTGGAGAACGTCTTCGACCCCACCGGTGCGGGCGACAGCTTCGCCGGCGGATTCCTCGGCTACCTGGCCCACGCCGGGAGCTTGAACGAGCCCAACCTGCGCAAGGCCGTGATCATGGGCAGCACGTTGGCCTCCTTCAGCGTCGAGGCCTTCAGCCTGGACCGCCTCGTGACGCTGACCCGGGCCGAGATCGACGAGCGCTTCCGGCTGTTCAAGCGGCTCACGCAGTTCGAGGCGATCTGAGGCGGCGAAAAAACCGTCCGCGCCGCATGAGAGGGGCAAGGAGGTCTGCATGGCCGATTTCCGCGGGCGTTTCCTCTGGTACGAGCTCTTGACGACGGATCCCGGGTCCGCCAAGGCCTTTTACCCGAGGATCACGGGCTGGGGTCTCCAGGACTGGACGGGCATGGAAACGCCCTACACGATCTGGACGCTCGGCGAGCGGCCCGTCGGCGGGATCATGGAGCTGCCCGAAGCCGCCAGGAAGGCGGGGGCCCCTCCCCATTGGCTCGCCTACGTCGGCACGCCGAGCGTCGACGACACGCTGAAGGAAGCCACGCGCCGCGGCGCCTCGGTCCTGGCGGACCCGATGGACGTCCCGACGGTCGGCCGGATGGCCGTGCTCCAGGACCCGCAGCGGGCCGTGTTCGCGATCTACACGCCCGCCACCGATCCTGGCCCCGAGTTGGCCTACCAGAACGGCGATGTCTCCTGGCACGAGCTGGCGACCGGCGACCTCGATGCGGCCTGGGACTTCTACAGCTCGCTCTTCGGCTGGAAGAAGACGGAATCCTTCGACATGGGCCCCGGCGGCCCGTACCAGATCTACGCTCGCCCCGGCGGCCCGAACCTCGGAGGGATCTACAAGAAGTCCGCCGAGATGCCCTTCCCGCCGCATTGGATGCTGTACCTGAGCGTGGCCGACGTGAACGAGGGCGCGCAGCGTGTCCAGGCAAACGGCGGACGGGTCCTGAACGGCCCGATGGAGGTCCCCGGCGGCGACTGGATCGTCAACGCCATGGACCCGCAGGGCGCCGCCTTTTCCTTGCACCACGTCAAGAAGAGCTGACGTCCCGGCGCGAGCCGCGGGCCCCGGAATCCTCGTATGATTCGAGCGTGGAATCTGGTCCGTGATCAAGGTGCTCGTCAGCTCGTGCCTGCTGGGCGAGGCGGTTCGGTACCACGGCGGCGATGCCCTGTGTACGAGCACGATCCTGGATCGGTGGCGCGCGGAAGGGCGGCTGGTTCCGGTCTGTCCCGAGACCGCTGCCGGGCTGCCTGTGCCCAGACCCCCCGCAGAGATGGCCGGCGGCGACGGCGCCGATGTCTTGAAGGGCCGGGCCGTCGTCGGGGACAGCACCGGCCGAGACGTGACCGGCGCTTTTGTCGCGGGCGCGCGCGCGGCCCTCGCCAGTGCGGTCGCGAATGGGGTCCGCCTTGCGGTACTCAAGGACGGCAGCCCGTCGTGCGCCAGCAGCTACATCTACGACGGGTCGTTCCGCGGGCAACGTGATTCAGGCCAGGGCGTCACCGCTGCGCTGCTGTCCCAAGCCGGGATCCGACCGTTCAGCGAAAAACAGCTGGAGCAGGCCGCCGCCTACCTCGAAGCGCTCGAGGGCGGCCGCAGCCCCCGCCGCTGACCGGTAAAATCGCGCACCATGGCCGTCATTCCGACGTTGTGGATCGCCGACATCGAGGCACGCTTGCGCGCGGCCGAGGACGGCCAGCAGCATCGCACTGAATGACCGAGCGCCTCGCTGCTGCGCGCGCACCTGGCGTGTCGCAGGGTCTCGACCTGCCCTTCACGCCCCGCGAGCGCGACGTCATCCAGCGTCACGCCACGCCTCCCGCGGTGCAGCGCTGGCTGCACGGCCTGCGTTACAACGCGGAGACGGGGGGCGGAACCCTGCGCAGCTTCCGCGGCGTGGTGCGTTACGGCCTGGTCCACTGCCTGGAGGCGGCCCTGGCCGCGGCGGCCATCCTAGAGCAACACGGCTACCCGCCCCTGCTTCTCAGCTTCGAGTCGGTGGACCAGCTCGACCACGTGTTGTATGTCTTCCGCGAAGCGGGCCACTGGGGCGCCGTGGCTCGCTCCCGCGACCCCGGGCTTCACGGGCGCAAGCCTGTTTACCGTTCGGCGAGGGACCTGGCGCGTTCCTACATGGATCCCTACGTGGACTTCACGGGCCGCATCACCGGCTACGTGGTCGCCGACCTGCGCGAGCTCGGCCGCTATGACTGGCGCCTTTCGCGGCGCAACGTCTGGAGGGTGGAACGCTGGCTGCTCGAGATGCCCCACACGCCCCTGCGCATGTCCGAGCGCCGCTACCGGAAACTGTACGACCGTTACCGCCGGTACCGCGCCCGCCACCCCGGGCGCAAGCCGACGTACTACGAGAGCCGCCGCAACTGGATGTGACGCGTCAGCGCCCGTCCTGGGTCTGGCGCACGCCCTCCGCGTCGGCGGCCGCGGCTTCGGCCGCGGTTTGGACACGCGCGAAGTACGCGTCGAGCGAGGAGGAGACGCCTGCAAAACCAGCGAGCGGCGGCCGCACCGTGTAGTCGTTCTGTGGCATCCCGAGTCGCTGGGCGGCCAGGCTGCTGGTCAGCGACATGCCGAGCCAGAGAGCCGTGACGGCTGCCGCCCAGCCCAGCGTGAAGGCGCGTCCCCGGTCCGGCCGGCGCAGGCCGGCGAGGAAAACGACCGCGGCCAGCGTGGCGGCCCAGGCCAGGAGCGGGCTCGCGAACGCCGCCGCCGCACCGGGCAACAGGTAGTCGGCCGCGGTCGTGAGGATGATCCAAAGGGGCGACAGCCAGACGACCCGCGCCAGCGCCGAAAGAGTATCCGCGACACGCACCCGCCGTCCCGCCGCCTTCAGCGCGACGAAGAGCAGGAAGGCGGCGAGTGGCAGCGCGATCAACACGGCCACCACGCTCCCGACCAGCTCCGAGGCCGGGCTCCGCTGCCAGGGTGACCAGAGACCAGGGTTCATCAGCTGGCTGGCCACGGCACCCAGCACGCCCAGGCCCAGATACAGGCCGTGGTGGCCCAGGCCGCGACGCTGCTCCTCGTGATGCCACGGCACCGAACGCAGCTCGAGGGTCGGGTCGTCGGTCACCGGAGCGATCTCGAGCTCGACCGCTCCCAGCCGACAACGCGTGGTCCCAGAGATCGAGAGCGCCTTGACGCGCTGCGCTCCAGCGTGGAGCCCGTTCACGCCGCCGAGGTCGACGAGCTGGAGCCGGCCCTGCTCGTCTCGCTCGAGCTGCGCGTGGGCTCGCGAGACCGAGGCGTCCGCCAGCACGAAGTCGGCCTGCGGGCCGCGGCCCAGGACCAGCGGAAGGGCAGGGAACACCTGCTCCCGCACCACGGCGCCCTCGCGCAGCAGACGGATGGCGATCATGGGGCGTCCTTGAAGCGGGCGCCCTCCAGCAGGCGCCGCGCCACGGTCCTGAAGGATTGGAAGCGGAAACCCCGCAGGTGCAGGCTCACGAACACCGACTCGTCTGGGCGCGAGAGGCTGCTGGCGACGAGATCGAAGTTGTAGAGGCCGGGGTGTTTCACGAAGGCGTTGAGGCAGGTGTGGACCTTGAACACCATGGCGCCGGCCCGCGTCCGCTCCGCCACGCACTCCGGGGCGGTCAACACGCCGTTTTTGGGGTCGCGAGGTTCCAATTCGTGGTGGCTGCCCGGATGCTCCGAGAGCGCGCCGTAGAAGCCCCAGCGCCCGGCCCTGGCGGAGGCAAAATGTTCGAACAACAGCTCCACGGAGCCCACTTCTCCCAGGCTCTCCTCGGCCGGCGTGAACTGCAGGTTGCAGCCGTAGCTGGTCTTGGTGACGCCCTCGTCCTTGAAGACGCTGGTCTGGTTCCAGCAGTCGAACAGCTCCGGCGGGCGCTCGAACGCGCCGCCGCCAACCACCACGCGCGCCGGGCGTTCGGGGGCCAGGAGCCGCCCGACGAGCTTCGAGAAGGCGTCCTGCTCGAGGGCCAGGAGCTGCCGGTGCGTCTCCGCGCGCAGCGCCTCGCGGGTCAGGCTCAGGGGCGGAACGTCGAGCAGCGGCCGCAGCCTCGACTCGGGCACGCCGAAGGAGAGGGAGTTCTGCAGCCACATCACCGAGACGTTGGTGCCGACCACTTCCCCCTTCTGGTTCAGGATCGGCCCGCCGCTCATGCCGGAGTTGAGCGGCATCGAGAGCAGCATGCGATCCACGAAGCCCTTCTCTGCGAAGCCGTTGAAGATACCCTCGATCAGGCTGAGGCCCAGGCCCTGGGGGTTGCCGAAGGAGACGATGGCGGAGCCGGGCGGCGGGAGCGTGCGGGCGAGGGGCAACACCGGCGCGTCGAGACCCTCCACCCCGAGCAACGCGAGGTCGTTGGTGAGATCGAAGGCGACCAGGCGCGCGGGATGCTCCACGGCGCCGCCCCTCACGCGGATCGCGTAACGCTCGGGAGCGTCCACGTACGCGCCCACGACGTGGTAGTTGGTCGCGATACGGCCCGGCGCCACCACGTACCCGCTGCCCAGGGAGTCCTTGGCCTCGTTGTCGCCCGAATGCACCTGGACCGTCACCACGCTGTGCTTGATGCGGTCGTAGGTGCGATCGGTCGCGGGCCGCGCCTCCTGGCCGGATGCGAGCTGGGCCGTCAGGAGCCAGGCCGCCCCGTTGGCCGGGACGCGAGCCCTCAAGCCGCGGCTACTCGAGCTTGTGGCCGCAACTGCCGCAGAACTTCGTCTCGGGTCCAACCGCGGCCTTGCAGCTGGGGCACGACGTGGGGGCTGCCAGTAGGGCCGCGCCGCAGTTGCCGCAGAACCTGGCGCCGGGGCTCGCGGGGGCATGGCAGCGGGCGCACACCGCGCCGGCCAGGCTGGCGCCGCAGTCGGCGCAGAACTTCGCTCCGGGAGCGACCGCTGCACGGCACTTGGGACAGGCTGCGCCGGCGGGCGGAGCGCCCGGCTTCGCCGCGCCCGCCACCGCCTGGGCCATCATCTGCGGCATCATCATCCCGATGCCGGCGCCCAGGCCCAGGCCCGCCGCGCTGCCGGCCTCGCCCGGGTTGCTGGCCGCTGCCTCGATGCCGCGGGCGGCCTTGAAGGCCATGTAACGTTGCATGTCTCCGATCGCGCCCATGCCGGCGCGCTCGTCGATCATCTTCTGGACCTCCTCGGGCGGCGTGATGGCGCCGATCAGGAAGTCCACCAGCTCCAGGCCGTACTTGCCGAAGTCGTCGGACACCCGGCCCTTGAGACCGCCGGCCAGCTCGTCGTAGTGACGCGGCAGGTCGAGCATCGTCTTCAAGGTCTCGCCCAGCAGGTCGTTGAGGCGCGCCACGCACAGGTCGCGCAGGAAGTCCTCGATGGCGTCGGTGGAGTAGAAGCCCCGTGTGCCGACGATCTGCTGCAGGAACAGCCGGGGCTCCGCGACCCGGGTCGAGAAGCGGCCGAAGGCGCGCAGCCGCACCATGCTGAGCTCGGAGTCGCGGAAGGTGATGGGCTCCTTGGTGCCCCACTTCAGGTCGGTGAAGGTCTGGCGGCTGACGAAGTAGACCTGGGCCTTGAAGGGCGACTCGCCGCCGAAGGGCAGCCCGATCACGCCGCCCAGCATCGGCAGGTTCAAGGTGGTGAGGGTGTGGCGTCCGGAATCGAAGGTGTCGAGGGCCTTGCCGTCGCGGAAGAAGACCGCCCACTGGTTGTCCTGGACCACGAGCTGCGCGCCGAGCTTCAGCTCTGCGGAGCCCGACGGCGGCTCGCGGTGGACGATCTCGCGGCCGGACTCGTCGAAGTGCTGGAGGATCTCGAGGGCCATCACGTCCTCCTAACGGATCCCCGCCAGCATGTCCTCGCGTTCCCCCAGCTTGGCGTCCAGGCTGTCGACGCGCTCGATCATGCCCCTCACGGCGTCGGCCGAGGAAAGCGCCCCGCGGATCGCGTCCACGTCGCTGAGCAACGCCGCGTCGAAGGCGTAGACTCGCGACAGGGCCTCCTCGTCCAGCTTGACCGCGTCGAAGAAGCCGGCGTAGCCGCGGTCGGCGTAGCGGATGCGGGCGATCAACTTGTCGAGGCGCTTGCGCGCGGTTTCGATGTCGTTGATCGAGTCCAGGGCGCCCGAGCGGCTGGCGTCGGCGGCCCAGGCATCCAGGGTCTTCTTGCACTCCTCGAGCTGCCGCGCGAGGTGCTCGCGCTCGATCCGGTCCGCGTCGCGCCGCAGCTCCTTCTCGCGGTAACCCCTGAAGCCAGGGATCCTGCCGGCGATGCGCTCGAGGAGGTTCTGCTGCGAGCGCGCCTTGCCGAGAATGTCCATGGCAGCGGCCTCCTCAGGAGCTGGACCCCGATTCGAGCATGGTGTTGACGATCGTCAGCAGCTTGTTGGCGGTGAAGGGCTTGTTGATGTACATCACCGCGCCCGACTCGAAGCCCTCGGCCAGCGCCTCGCCGCCCCCCTTGGCGGTGAGGAAAATCACCGGGATGTCCCTGAGCTTCGGGTCTTCCTTGATCTGCCGGCAGACGGTGAAGCCGTCCACCTCGGGCATCATCACGTCCAACAGCACCAGGTCGAAACTCTGCTCGCCGAGCAGCTTGAGGGCCTCCGCGCCCCCCCCGGCGCCCGTGACGTCGAAGCCTTTTTGTTCGAGGATCGTCTTCTCGAGGTTGAGGATGTTCTCGTCGTCGTCGACGACCAGGATCCGCTTCGCCATCAGCGCCCTCCGCTCGGCGTGCGCTTGCGTGGAACGGGCGGGATCATAACAATCTCGCCTGGGCTTGTCAGCATGGACTCGAGCTCCCACAGAAAGAAGAAAAGCGTGCCCGGGCGGGTCACCAGCCCCGACAACTCGGTCGCCGCTTCGACCAGGCCAAGGGCGGCGGCGCGGCCAGCGTCCTCGCCCGGTCTGCGGAAACGGTCCAGGTAGCCGCGCACCAGATTCTCGTCCCCGTCGTCCCAGGTGCCCTCGAAGCGCCGCAGGAAACGACGAGCCAACACGCGTTCCCCGGGTGTGGCGACCAGGCGACGACCCGCGCCAGGGTGGCCCCGCGCGCGGGCGCCCAGCCATCGCAGCCGGCGCGCCAGCAGCACCAGGTAGCGGGCCGCCTCGGGCGGTCGCGGGTCCGGCAGGGCCGCGGCCACGGCGTGAAGCAGGGGATGTTTCACGGCAGCAGCGCGGCCACGGCTTCGGCGGCGCGTTGCGACGCGCCGGGGCCGCCCAGGCGAGCGCGCACGTCGGCCAGGTCCCTGAGCATGGCCTCGCGCCGGGCGCGATCGTCGAGCAGCCGCAGCGTCTCCGTCATCACCCGCTCGGGCGTGAAGTCGCCCTGGATCAGCTCGGGCACCACGTCGCGTTCCGCGATCAAGTTGACCATGGCGAAGCGGTTGAGACGCACGAGCGGCCTTCCCAGGAAATACGTCAGGGGCGACAGCCGGTACACCACGACCATGGGCAGGCCGAGCAGCGTGGCCTCGATGGTCGCCGTGCCCGACGCCACGATGCCGGCATCGGCGCTGCCCAGCAGGTCGTGGGTGCACTCACGCAGGATCGGCACACCGGCGCCGGCCAGCGCGGCATCGGGCAGGTGGGGTGCGGCAGCCAAGGCGAGCTGGACCTCGGGGCGGCGCGCGCGCAGCAGGCCGGCGGCGTCCCGCAACGGCGGGAGGTTGTGGGCCACCTCGCGGACACGGCTGCCGGGTAATACCGCGACGACGGGTCGCGTGGGGTCGAGTCCGACCTGACGCAGGAATGCGGCGCGGTCGGCCACCGGCTGGAGCCGCTCCACGAGCGGATGGCCCACGAAGCTCACCGGCACGCCGGCCTCGCGGTACAACGGCTCCTCGAAGGGGAACAACACCAGCATCCGGCTGACGTAGCGACGCAGCTGCCGTAGCCGCCCGCGACGCCAGGCCCAGATCTGGGGCGAGACGTAATACACGACCGGGATGCCGCGCCGGTGGAGTCGCGCCGCCAGGCGCAGGTTGAAGTCCGGGTAGTCGACGAGAACGGCGACGCTCGGGCGCTCCCGGTCGACCTCGGCGAGGATGTTGTCGAAGATCCTACGCAGGGCACGGAGGTGCCGTAGCACCTCGATCAGACCGACCACCGCCACCTCGCGAACGTGGGCGATCAGGCGTCCGCCGGCTGCGGCGACGTGATCGCCGCCCAGGCCGAACACGTCGAGCCCCGGGCGGACCCCACGCAGTTTGTGCAGCAGGTCTCCCGCGTAGACGTCACCCGAGGGCTCGCCGGCCGAGATGAGCACGCGTGGGTGCGAGCCGTTCAAGGCGGCCAGTATAGCCGCCGGGTGTCACCGCCGTGTCTCGCAGTGGGGACAGTGGCGGTGAGGGCATTCGGGCGTAACTTGTTGAGGAGGCTTGAATTCGGTGGCGACCCGCTCGGGCACACGGATTGCTTCGGAGATGGATGGATGATGGTCCTGGAACCGGGGAGGCGCACGATGACTGCGGCGACGCGAAGGGTTCTGTTCCTGGCAACGGCGGCGGCCCTGGTGGCGCAGCCGGTCCTGGCCGAAGACGCGAAGCGCCGCGACGGCAGCAGCGGCTCCTCGAGCGCCGGCTCGCGGCATCATTCCGGCTCCTCGGGCTCCGCTTCGAGCTCGTCGCGTTCCGGCTCGGTGGGCTCCTCCCACTCGTCGCGGTCGGGCGCGTCGAGCGCGAGGCTGACCGACGCGCAGCGACGCCACCCGCGCGCCGGCACCGGCACCGGTTGGCGCGACGGCTACTCCGGCCGCTTCTCGGGCCGCTATTACGGCGGCTATTACTCCCGCTACCCCTACTACCGCTCCTACTACAACCCGTATTACTCCTGGGGTTACGGCTACTACCCGTATGCCGGCCTCTACTTCGACTCCTGGTGGTGGACGACGCCCTACTATGGCCACGGCGTCTACGTGCGCTCGTACCGGGACACCGGCTCGGTGCGCCTGCTCGTCGAGGAGCGGAAGGCGAGCGTCTACGTCGACGGGTACTACGCGGGCCTGGTGGACGACTACGACGGCCTGTTCCAGCGGCTCCACGTGTCGCCGGGCCATCACGACATCACCCTCAAGCTCGAGGGCTACAAGACCCACAACTTCAGCGTCTACGTCCCCCACGAGGGCACCCTGAAGCTGCGCTGGGAGATGGAGCGGGGAGAAGGCCACGACGGCACCGGGGATCCCACTCTCGCCCCCCCCCGGCGTGAGGCGCGGGCCGCGCGTTACGAGGGCGAGGACTACGAGCGCCGCGAGGCGGACAGGGCGGACAGGGAGCGGGCGCGGGGCGAGGCGCGCGCCGAGGACCGTGAGAGCATCAGCCTGTCCGACCGCGACGCGCGGCCCCGCGAAGAGCCGGCAGGCTCCGGCAGCGTGCGTTTCGAGGTGCGCCCCTCGGACGCCTCCATCTACGTGGACGGCGAGTTCCGGGGCACCGGCCGCGACCTGCGCTCCCTGGAGTTGAAGGCGGGCAGCCACCGCATCGAGATCGTGAAGCCCGGCTACCACACCTACGAGCGCGACGTGACCGTCGCCGCCGCCGAGTTCGTGGACCTGAACGTGGAGCTGGAGAGGTAGGCCCGTCGCTCGGGCGCCGGCCTACCGCGCTCCGGCCGCCGTCGCGATCGGCGCACTCGGCTGCGGCTTGTACAACTCCTGGTAGATCCGGCCGGCGATCTCGGCGGCCTGGTGGCCGTTCCCGCGACGCACGAAGACCACGAGCACGATCTCCGGCCTCGGCGCGGGCCCGTACGAAGCGAACCAGCCGAGCCGCGAGCAGGACCCGGTCTTGCCGGCCACCACGACCTCAGGGTCGAATGCCGTGAGCGCGCTGCCTTCGTTCACGGCGGCCAGGAAACCGTCGGCGAGAGCGTCGAGGCGCGTGGTTTCGGGCAGCCGCCAGCGCTGCTTCGGCACGAAGTCCTGGGCGGCGGCGACCTGGGGCTGCCACACGACGCCTCCGTTGATGGTGGCCGACAGCAGCACCGCGAGCTGCACCGCCGACGTCGTGATCCCCGCTGCATGGCTCGACAGGTGACCCACCGCCGCGGCAGAGACACTGGCCGGCAGACGGCCCCGGGTCTCGCCCGTCAGGTTGATGCCCGAGGGCTCGCCGAGGCCCAGCAGCTTCGCATAGTGCTCGACCTTGGCGTAGCCGAGCTGCTCGCCGATCCACTCGAAGTAGGGGTTGCAGGACACGCCCAGCGCCCGGCGCAGATCGATCGGGCCGTGCCCCGGCCAGCTCCAGCAGCCCTTCTGGCAGCGGTAGGTTGTCTCCGTGGTGATCACACCTTCGGTGAGGCCCGCGATCCCCACCACGATCTTGAACACCGAACAGGGCTGATAGGCGTTGAGCAGCCCGTAGGTGGGGTTGACGATGGTGATCACGCGGCCGGTCCAGGGATCCATGGCGACCACGGCCCCGGCCGTCTTGCCGAGGCCCCGCCGTGCCGCCTCGACCACCGCGAGATCCTGCAGCGAGGCTGAGGGCGGCAGGATCACCGCCGGTATCGCGGTGGGTTTCGCGGCCGGCCGGGGGCCGGCGGCGTCGGCCCCATTAGCGAGCAGGAGCGCAGCGAGAGCGAAGGCGATTCGGGGCATGTTCGGCGACGAAGCGTAACACGACCTGTCGCATTGCGGCCGCCGGTACCCGAACCGTAGAATGCGCTGTTTCCACACGGAAGGAGAAGCCCCAATGCGCGCTCGCATCGCCCTGGTCCTCGGTCTCAGCCTGCTGGCGGTCTCGGCGCGGGCCGACAAGCTGAGCAAGGAGGAGAAGGCCTGGCTCGATTCGGTGTGGCCGTTGATCCTGCAGGACGAGGAGCAGCGTTTCAAGGACCTCAAGGAGAAGGCGGACCGGGCCGAGTTCCAGAAGATCTTCTGGGCCCGGCGTGATCCCGATCTCGAGACGCCCGCCAACGAATACGAGCCTGAATATCTTGCCGCCGTGGCCGAGGCCGACAAGCGCTTTACGACGCGAGCGAAGAAGGGAACGCAGACCGACTGCGGCCGCGCCTACATCCTGTTGGGCGAGCCGTCCGAAGCGAACAAGGACGGCGTGGCGAAACCCGGCGAGCGCGCGCCCGAGACCTGGATCTACAAGGGGGCCCAGTACCAGGGTGGTCAGGCCGTGATCGCCTTCGACGGCGCGTGCATGGGCCAGGCCGACCTGCGGCAGCAGTTCGACCGCGTCGCGGAGGCCAAGATCCTGCAACCCAACATCGACTACCGGCGTGGTCCCGACGGCAAGATCGTCAAACTCGCCGACCAGCTTCCGAAGCCGACCCCGATCCAGGCTCTGCTCAAGGAGCCACGCCAGGACTTCCGGCTGGGCGCGGAACCCTCGTTCCTGAAGGTGGAGGGGGGCGGCACCGCGGTGATGGGCCTGATGCGGGGCGAGGGCGCGGACCTCAGCAGTTTCGAACAGGGCGGCAAGAAGATGGCGCAACTCACGGTTGGTGCGCGCGCTTTGGCCGCGGACGGCAGGCTCGCCGCGGTGGACGAGCGCCAAGAGGCCGTGGAGCTGGCCGCGGACGGCAGCTTCACCGCCTCCTACCGACTGATCCTGAAGGCCGGCAAGTACACGTTGCATTGTGGCGCTCTCGACCCCAAGAGCTCCAAGGGCTCTGCCGTCGAGGCGCCCCTGGAGGTTCCCGACTTCAACACCGGCCAGCTCAGCGCCACCATGATCCTGCTGCGGGAGATCCAGGAGACCCCGGCCGGCTCAGTGGACGACAACCACGCGTTGTCGGGTTTTGCCCTGCCCATGGGGCGCCTGCACCCCACCTTCAGCGGCACCCTGACCAAGGCCGACTCGATCGAGATCTTCTACCAGTACTACGACGCCAAACTCGACGAGGCCACCCAGAAGGCCAACGTGATCGTGGGCGTGTCGCTGCTCAAGGGCGTCCGGCCCGTGGCCAACGCTCCCGAGCAGTCCTTCGATCGCGTGGTGGCGGGCAGCGCGGTGGGCCCCATTTCCCTGGCGGCGTATACGCCCGGCAGCTACACGGCTCGAGTCCGCTTCAGCGACACCGTCGCCCGGGCCGAGGTCGTGAAGGAGATGAGCTTCGAGCTGAAGTAGGGAATACCGGCCCGCCCGCGCACGATTCGGCGGGCATGACGACGCCCCTTTACTTCGCGTTGTTCCTGCGCCCCGCCGGAGCGTTGCCGGTGCGGAGCCCTCGTGGTCTGGGTCGCCCTGCTTCCCCGCCTGCCGCGCCGAAGCGGGCGGCTGAGGCGTAGGACAATGGCCACGGTCACAAAACGCTACGGAAGCTGGGAGGTCCGCATGTCGGAGCCCGATCGTCACGAAGGGGGCGGCGGGACGCCGCGCGCCGGCACCAGTGGAGTGGAAGTCGCTCCCGTGGCGGCCGAAAAGGTCCGCCTCGAGGAGGACGCCCGGCGCGCCCGCAACTGGAAGCGCTGGGGTCCTTACCTCTCGGAGCGCCAATGGGGCACGGTCCGGGAAGACTATTCTGCCCACGGCGACTGCTGGAACTACCTCCCCCACGACCACGCCCGCAGCCGTGCCTATCGCTGGGGTGAAGACGGCTTGCTCGGCATCACGGACCGCGAGGGCCGGCTGTGCCTAGCCCTGGCGTTGTGGAACGAACACGATCCGATCCTCAAGGAGCGGATGTTCGGCCTCACCGGGCCCGAGGGCAACCACGGCGAGGACGTGAAGGAGCAGTACTTCTACCTCGACTCGACCCCCACCCATTCGTACATGAAGGCGCTCTACAAGTACCCGCACGCGGAGTTCCCCTACGCGCACCTGGTCGAGGAGAACCGGCGGCGGGGCAAGGACCAGCCCGAGCTGGAGCTGATCGACACCGGCGTCTTCGAAGACGGGCGCTACTTCGACGTGTTCGCCGAGTACGCGAAGGCCTCGCCGAACGACGTGCTGGTGCGCCTCACGATCGCCAACCGCGGGCCCGAGACGGCGCGCCTCCACGTGTTGCCACAACTCTGGTTCCGCAACACCTGGAGCTGGGGCCGCAGCGGCGAGGAATACCCCGCGAAGCCGAGCCTCTCGCGCCAGGCCGACGGCACGATCCTGGCCGAGCACGCCTCGCTCGGCCGCTTTCGCCTCGCGGCGGCGCCCGGCCCCGATGGCCGCGCGCCCGAATGGCTCTTCACCGAGAACGAGACCAACGGCCAACGGCTGTTCGGAACCGCCAACACCTCGACCTGGGTCAAGGACGCGTTCCACGAGCGCGTGGTGAACGGCCGGGAGGAGGCGGTCAACGCCGCAGGCGTCGGCACCAAGGCGGCCGCCCACTACGTCCTTGAAGTGCCCGCTCAGGGCAAGGCGGTGTTGCACCTGCGCCTCTTCGCGGAGGACGAATCCCCGAAGCAGCCCTTCGGTCACGCCTTCAACTGGGTCTTCGAGTCGCGGCTGCGCGAGGCCGACGAGTTCTACGAGACCCGGCTCGGTCACCTGGACGACGACGAGCGCCGAGTCGCACGCCAGGGTTACGCGGGACTGCTGTGGTCCAAGCAGTTCTTCTACTACGTCATGGACGAGTGGCTGGAGGGCGACCCGGCCCATCCGGCGCCCCCCGCCGAACGCAAGTCGGGTCGCAACTCCGAATGGCGCCACGTCCACAACCGCGACGTGGTGTCGATGCCCGACAAGTGGGAGTACCCCTGGTACGCGGCCTGGGACCTGGCCTTTCACATGATCCCATTCGCCCAGATCGACCCCCAGTTCGCCAAGGACCAGCTGGTGTTGTTCCTGCGCGAGTGGTACATGCACCCGAACGGGCAGATCCCCGCCTACGAGTTCGCCTTCGGCGACGTGAACCCGCCGGTGCACGCCTGGGCGGTCTGGCGGGTCTACAAGATGACGGCGCCCCGTGGCCAGCGCGACCGGCTGTTCCTGTCGCGCTGCTTCCAGAAACTGCTGCTCAACTTCACCTGGTGGGTCAACCGCAAGGACGAGGAGGGCAAGAACATCTTCTCGGGCGGCTTCCTGGGCCTCGACAACATCGGCGTGTTCGACCGCTCGCGGCCGCTGCCCACCGGTGGGCACCTAGAGCAGGCCGACGGCACCGCCTGGATGGCCTTCTACTGCGCCACCATGCTCTCGATGGCCCTGGAGCTGGCCCGGGACAACCCGGCCTACGAGGACCTGGCGTCGAAGTTCTTCGAGCACTTCGTCGCCATCACGGACGCGATGAACAACCTCGGCGGCACCGGCCTCTGGGACGAGGCGGACGGCTTCTACTACGATCAGCTCCACGCCAACGGCCAGTCGATACCGCTCCGTGTGCGCTCCATGGTCGGGCTGATTCCGCTGTTCGCGGCGGAGATCCTGGAGGACGACGTCATCGACCGGCTGCCGGGCTTCAAGAAGCGCCTGAGCTGGTTCCTCGCCAACCGCAAGGATCTGGCCCGGCACATCGCCTACATGCAGGAGGATGGCGGCTCGGGCGGCCACGGCCACCGGCTGCTGGCGATCCCGTCCAAGGAGCGCCTGGTCCGTGTGTTGCGCTACCTGCTGGACGAGAGCGAGTTCCTCTCGTCCTACGGCATCCGCGCCTTGTCCCGATTCCATCAGGACCAGCCCTACGTGTTCCGGGCGGACGGCCAGGAATACCGCGTGGACTACGTCCCCGCGGAGTCCAACACCGGCCTGTTCGGTGGCAACTCGAACTGGCGCGGGCCGATCTGGTTCCCCGTGAACTTCCTGCTGGTGGAGGCGCTCGAGCGGTACCACCACTTCTACGGCGATGCGCTGAAGGTCGAGTGCCCGACCGGCTCCGGGCGGTTCCTGAGCCTGGGCGAGGTGGCCGACGAGATCAACGCGCGACTGGCGCGCATCTTCCTGCGCGACGCCAGCGGGAGGCGGGCCTGCCACGGCGGCCTGGCCCCCTTCGCCAGCGATCCGCACTGGCGCGACCTCGTGTTGTTCCACGAGTACTTCCACGGCGACACCGGCCGTGGGGTGGGCGCCTCCCACCAGACCGGCTGGACCGCGCTCGCGGTACGCTGCGTCGAGGAGCTGGGCAAACTGCGGCGCGGCGAGCACAGCCATCGCGCCGCCGGCCACGGCCATGCGGAAGGGGTCCACGAGCACGCCCATGGGCGGAGCTAGGGCATGCAGCCCGATCCGTACGCCGAGTGGCTCGAGACCGACGGCCTGGGCGGGTTCGCCTCGGGACCAGCCGTGGGGCCGCGGCGGCGGCGGTACCACGCGCTGCTGCTGACGGCCACGAACCCGCCCACCGGGCGCTACGTTCTCGTCAACGGATTCGATGCCCTGGTCGAGACCACCGCGGGTCGTTATGCCCTGTCGGCGCAGCGTTACGCCCCCGAAGTGGTGAGCCCCGACGGAGAGCATCGCCTCCGCGACTTCAGCGTCGACCCCTGGCCTCGCTGGAGCTTCGAGCTGGAGGACGGGACGCGCCTCGAACACGAGTTGTTCGTCGTCAAGGGGATGCCGCTGGTCGCGTTGTGCTGGCGGCTCGTGGCCAAGCGGCCCGCCACGTTGACCGTGCGGCCCTTTCTCTCGGGACGCGACTACCACGCGTTGCACCACGAGAACGGCGACTTCCGGTTCGACGGCGAGGTCGAGGGCGACCGGGTGAGCTGGCGCCCCTACGCCTCGGTGCCGTCGCTCACGGCGCTGGCCAACGGCGGCTTCTTCCAGGAGCCGGACTGGTATCGGCGTTTCCTGTACGCGGAGGAGCAGGCTCGCGGTCTGGATCACGTCGAGGACCTGGCCACGCCTGGCTACTTCCGTTTCGACCTGGAGCGTGGCGAGGCGGTGCTGCTGCTGGGGGCCGAGGGCGAGGCCGCGGATCGGCTGCGGCGATCGAAGTCCGCCAGCGCGCTGCTGCGAACGCTGCGCAGCGCCGAGCAGAAGCGCCGACAGGCCCTGGGTGGGCGCCTGGAGCGCGCGGCCGACGCCTACCTGGTGAAGCGGGGCGCCGGGCAGACGATCGTGGCCGGCTATCCGTGGTTCACGGACTGGGGCCGTGACACCTTCATCGCGTTGCGTGGGCTGTGCCTGGCGACGGGGCGCCTGGAGGAGGCGCGGGACATCCTGGTCGAGTGGGCCCACGCGGTCTCCCAGGGGATGTTGCCCAACCGTTTCCCCGACCGGCCCGAAGAGGCGCCGGAGTTCAATGCCGTCGACGCGTCGCTGTGGTACGTGGTCGCGGTGGGCGAGTATCTGGAGGCCACGCGGGGCAAGGACGAGGCCGGCCACTGCTGGCTGTGTGGTGGCGAGTCGGGTTGCCTGGAGGGGGCCGTCAAGGCCATCCTCGACGGTTACGCGTCGGGCACGCGCCACGGCATCCGGATGAACGCCGACGGGCTGCTGGCGGCCGGCGAGGGGGGCGTCCAGCTCACCTGGATGGACGCCAAGGTCGGAGACTGGGTGGTCACGCCGCGGATCGGCAAGCCGGTCGAGGTGCAGGCGTTGTGGGCCAACGCCCTGGCCGTCGGGGTGGCGCTCGACGGGCGCTGGAGCGACACGCTGCGGCGCGCGCGCGCCGCCTTCGCCGAACGTTTCTGGAACGCGGAACGCGGCGCGCTCTTCGACGTGGTCGACGCGGACCACGAGGCCGGCCGCGTGGATGCGAGCCTGCGCCCCAACCAGATTTTTGCCGTCGGTGGCCTGCCCCTCGCGCTGCTCGAGGGCGAACGCGCCCGACGCGTGGTCGAGACCGTCGAGGCTGCGCTCTGGACCCCCGTCGGCCTGCGGTCGCTGGAGCCGGGAGCCGCAGGCTACACGCCTCGCTACCAAGGTGGCGTGCGAGAACGCGACGGCAGCTACCACCAGGGCACGGTGTGGCCCTGGCTGCTCGGAGCGTTCATCGAAGCCTGGGTCCGGGTCCGCGGCGGCACTAGCGAGGCGAAGCAGCAGGCCCGGGAGCGTTTCCTCACGCCGCTCTTGCGGCATCTCGACGAGGCCGGGCTCGGCCACGTCTCCGAGATCACCGACGCAGAGTCCCCCCACACGCCGCGAGGGTGTCCCTTCCAGGCCTGGTCCGTGGGCGAGGCGCTGCGTCTCGACCGCGGGGTGCTCGCCGGCACCCCGTAACGCAAGTTGTCCTCACGGCATCCAAGCCGTCGGAGGACGTCATGGGAGAGCGTTTGCTGGAAGCGTTGTTCGCGCTGGTGGCCGCAGTCCTGATCGCGTGCTCGGAGATCGTCGAGCTCTTCGAGCCGAAGCCACCCGCGCCAGACTGGCGTTACCGCACCTACCGGACCGCGGTGCGGCTGACCTCGATCCGCTAGCGGCATGGTCGCGGCACTACGCGAGCACTGGCCGGAGTACCTGATCGAGGCTTTTGCCCTGGGCCTGTTCATGGTCTCGGCCTGCGCCTTCAGCGCCCTGCTCTGGCACCCAAACTCGCCGGCGGCTGCCGCGATCCCCGACGGCCTGCCGCGGCGGTTCCTGATGGGCCTGGCGATGGGGGGCACCGCGATCGGGCTGATCTACTCGCCGTGGGGACAACGCTCCGGCGCTCACATGAACCCGGCCTTCACGTTCACATTCTTCCGGCTGGGGCACGTGAAGCCCTGGGACGCCCTCTTCTACACGACGGCCCAGGTCGTGGGCGGCCTGCTGGGCGTCGTGCTCTCGGCCTGGGCCCTGGGCGGCGCGCTGGACCATCCGTCGGTCCACTTCGCCGTGACCGCGCCGGGAGGGAGCCTGGCGCTGGCGTTCCTGGCGGAGGTCGCCATGACTTTCGCGCTGATGTCGATGGTGCTGAACGTGACCGCCGGCCCGCTGACGAAGGCAACCGGCCTGTTCGCCGGCCTCATGGTGTGCGCCTACATCACCCTCGAGGCGCCGATCTCCGGGATGAGCCTGAACCCGGCTCGCAGCCTCGCCTCGGCGCTGCCGGCGGGGGACTTCCGCGCGCTCTGGCTCTACTTCAGCGCGCCGCCCCTCGGCATGCTGCTGGCGGCGGAGTTCCACCTCTGGCGACGACGGCCAATGGCGTGCGCCAAGTACGACCACGAGAACCGGCAGCGCTGCATCTTCTGCGAGAAGCCCGCTGGCTAGCCCTCCAGGCATCGCGGCACCCAACACTGGTCAACGAGGCCCTGGGGAGGGTATCGGCGGAAGGCGCCGCGCGGGTCGGAGACGCGGGAGGCGGGAATAGGGTCGGCGTGTACGCGCGATCCCTGGGCTAGGACCCATCCGATTTCGGGGAGGTGGAGGCGTGGCGACGAACGGCCGTTACGACGTGATCATCATCGGCACGGGGGCCGGAGGCGGAACGCTGTTGCACCGCCTGGCGCCCACCGGCAAGAAGATCCTGGTCCTGGAGCGCGGCGATTTCGTGCCCCGCGAAAAGGACAACTGGGACTCCCGGGCCGTCAACGTGGAGGCGAAGTACAACACCAAGGAGACCTGGTACGACAAGGACGGCAAGCCGCTCCACCCCCACACCAACTATTACGTCGGAGGCAACACCAAGTTCTACGGGGCGGCGCTGTTCCGCCTTCGCAAGCAGGACTTCGGCGAGTTGCGGCACCACGGCGGCATCTCGCCGGCCTGGCCCATCTCCTATGACGACCTCGAGCCGTATTACGCCCAGGCCGAGGCTTTGTACGAGGTCCACGGACAGGTGGGGGAGGACCCGACCGAACCCTGGCGCAGCGGGCCCTTTCCGCACCCCGCCGTCAGCCACGAGCCGCGCATCCAGGCGCTCCACGAGGACTTCACGCGCCTGGGCCTGAAGCCGTTCCACGTGCCCCTGGGCGTCAAGCTGCGCGAAGGTGACCGGCGCAGCCCCTGCATCCGCTGCTCGACCTGCGACGGCTACCCGTGCCTGGTCAACGCCAAGGCCGACGCCCACGTGTGCGCGGTCGAGCCGGCCCTCGCACATCCCAACGTGACCCTGCTCACGAACGCTCTGGTCTCGAGGCTGGAGACCAGCGCCTCGGGGCGCGAGGTCACCGGCGTCCGGGTCAAGCGCAACGGGGCCGAGGAGCTGTACACCTCAGACCTGGTGGTGGTCGCGGCCGGGGCGATCAACTCCGCTGCCCTGCTGCTGCGTTCGGCGAACGACAAGCACCCGAACGGGCTCGCCAACGGCTCGGACGTCGTGGGCCGCCACTACATGGGGCACGTCAACTCGGTGGTGCTCGCGGTGTCGTTGTGCCCCAACCCCACGACCTTCCAGAAGACCCTCGGTGTGAACGATTTCTATTTCGCCTCCAAGGAGTGGGAGTACCCGATGGGGCACATCTCCTTCGTCGGCAAACTCGACGGCGTTGCGCTGTCCGCGGGCGCGCCGCCCCTCACGCCGGGCTTCACCCTGGACCTGATGGGCAAACACTCCCTCGATTTCTGGCTCACATCCGAGGACCTGCCGGCTCCCGAGAACCGGGTGACCCTCGACAAGCAGGGGAACATCGTCCTCAAATACACGGCCAACAACGAAGAGGGCCACAAGCGGCTGCGGGCGAAGCTTCAGAGCCTGCTGCAGCAGCAGACGAAGTGCGGCCACCACGGCCACCAGTGCCACCAGGGCCTGTTCGCCCGGAGCCTGTTCGTCGGCGAGAAGATCCCCCTGGCCGGGGTCGCTCACCAGAACGGCACGATCCGTTTCGGGCGCGACCCGAAGACCGCGGCCCTCGACGTCAACTGCAAGGCCTGGGACGTGGACAACCTGTACGTGGTGGACGGCAGCTTCTTCGTGTCCAGCGCGGCCGTGAACCCAGCCCTCACGATCATGGCCAACGCGTTGCGGGTGGGTGACCACCTCAAGGAGCGCCTGCGGTGATCCGCCGGCTGCAACTCGTCGTCCTCGGCTTCCTGGTCGGCTTGTGGGCGGCCGCCGTCCTGACGGCGCCCCTGCTTGCGGCAGAGGCGCCCCGCGTGCGCGCCGTGGACGCCGTGGCGTTGACGGTCTCCGACATGGACCGGTCCCTCGACTTCTTCACGCAGGTCCTGAGTTTCGAGAAGGTTTCCGAGGCGGAGGTGCTGGGCGCGGATTACGAGCGCCTGCAGGGAGTGTTCGGGGCACGCATCCGGGTAGTGCGCCTGCGCCTGGGGGAGGAGCACATCGAGCTGCACGAGTACCTGGCCCCCAAGGGTCGTCCGATCCCGCCCGATGCGCGCAGCAACGACAAGGCGTTCCAGCACGTGGCGATCATCGTCAGCGACATGGTCAAGGCCTATTCACACCTGCGACAACACAAGGTGACCCACGCCTCCACGGGTCCCCAGAGGCTGCCCACGTACATCACGGCGGCCGCCGGCATCGAGGCCTTCTACTTCAAGGACCCGGACGGCCACGCCCTGGAGGTGCTCGCATTCCCGCCCGACAAGGGCGCGCCCAGGTGGCACGCCCAGGATCGCTTGTTCCTCGGCATCGACCACACCGCGATCGTCGTCAGCGACACCGAGCGCAGCCTGCGCTTCTACCGCGACCTGCTCGGACTCCAGGTGGGGGGGGCGAGCGAGAACTACGGGCCGGAGCAGGAACACCTGAACAACGTGTTCGGGGCGCGCCTGCGCATCACCGGCCTGCGCGCCGCGGCGGGCGCAGGGGTCGAGTTCCTGGAGTACCTGGCGCCACGCGACGGCCGCCCCGCGCCCGCGGATCTCAAGGCCAACGACCTGCAGCACTGGCAGACCGTCTTCGAAGCGCGGGACGCGGCGCCCTCCTTCGCGGCGGTGCGGGACGCGGGCGGCCTGTTCGTGTCGCCGGGGGCCGTCAGCATCGCGGACCGGGTCCTCGGCTTCGGGCGCGCGTCGCTGCTGCGCGATCCCGACGGCCACGGCGTTCAGCTCGTCGAGCGGTGACGCGTTCAGGGCGCAGCCGACGGCGCGCCCGGCGCCTGGGCGCGGTGTCCCACGCGGCGCAGCAGCTCCCGGAAGCGCGGATCGCCACGCAGGCCGTCGAAGGTCGGCTCCACGTTCAGGAACACCATCCAGCCCGACCGGTCGCGGAATGCGGCGCCCAGGTGCTCCAGCGCCGCGTCGTGGTCGCCCCGCCCCACCTGGACCATGGCAGGGTAGATCGGGGAGACGTAGCGGCCCTGGCCCATCTCGGCGAGCTGGGCCAGGATCGCGTCGGCCTTCGCGTGTTGACCTGAGGACGCCGCCGCAAAGCCCACCCATCCCAGCACCCAGGGGCTGCCGCCCGAGTCGGCGAACGCCCGTTCCGCGTCGGCCAGGGCACGCCGCCGCTCACCGCGCTGCCAATGGGACTGGGCCAGCCCGATGCGAGCCACGAAGGCTCGCGGGTTCTGGTCGAGCCCCCTCCGAAACTGAAGCACCGCGCGCTCGTACTGGCGAGCGTAGAAGAGTCGCCAGCCCAGTGTCTGCGAGGCGGGCTCGGAAACGGGATCCAGCTCCAGGCCACGTTTGGCTTCGGCGACGGCCTCCTCGAAGCGGCCCATCGCGGCCAGGAACGCGGAGTACGAGATGCGAGGCTCGGCCAGGCCGGGGCTGCGCGCGATGGCGTCGCGCATGCGGGCCTCGCCGCGGCCGAAGTCCCAGTCGTAGTCGATCTCGAGCATGCCCAGGGTGGCCTGGGCCGTGGCGAGGTCGGGATCCAGGGCGAGGGCCCGTTCGGCCGCCGCCTTGGCCTTCGGAGCCGTCTCGGTCTGGGGAGCCGTCTCGAAGCCGGCGCCGCCCATGACCCAGTAGCAGTAGGCGATGCCCGCATAGGCGGGCGCGTAGCCGGGATCGATCCGGATCGCCTGGTCCATGTACTCGACGCCGCGGCGCAGGCCCGCTTCCGTCATCGTCTGCCAGTGGAAACGCCCCCGCAGGTAGGCCTCGTAGGCCTGGGGGTCGACCTGTCCGGATTGCTCGAGGCGCGCCTGCTCCTGCGGCGTGACGGTCACCCGAACCCCGAGCGTGATCGCCCGCGCCACATCCCCCTGGAGCGAGAGGATGTCGCTGAGGTCGCGCTCGTAGGTCTCGGACCAGATGTTGCGATCCGTGGCCGCGTCGACGAGCCGGGCGGTGATGCGCACGCGCTCGCCGTACCGCAACACCGAACCCTCGACGACGGAGTCCACCCCCAGCTCCCGCGCGATCTCCGGCAGCCGCTTGGCCGTCGCTTTGTAGGGCATCACCGAGGTGCGCGAGATCACCCGCAGCGCGCCGATCTGGGCCAGGTCCGCGATCAAGGCGTCGGTCAGGCCGTCGGCGAAGTACTCCTGGCCGGGGTCGCCGCTGACGTTACGAAAGGGCAACACCGCAAGTCGCATGGGACCGCCTGGCGCCACCTCGGCGGCGCGCCGCCCGAGGGCGAGCAGCGCCGCCAGGGAGACCGCCAGCACCACGGCGAGCGCAGCCGCCGCGGAACGCAGGCGCCGCGGCCCCTGACCTGCGCCGGACCCCGGGACCGGTGGCTGCGGGGCGTCCGGCTTGTGCGCCGAGTCGACGATCGGGGCGATGAACCGGTAGCCCCGGCGGGGAAGCGTCTCGATGAAGCGCGGGTTCTCGGCCGAGTCACCCAACGCCTCGCGCAGGCGGTTCATGGCGGTGTTCAGGCCGTGGTCGAAGTCCACGAACGTGTCCGCCGCCCAGAGGCGCCCTTTCAAGTCGTCGCGGGTCACGACCTCACCCCGCCGCTCGATCAGCAGTTCCAGGAGCTCGAACGGTTTCCCTCTCACCCGGACCTTCAGGCCCTGTTTGCGCAGGTCCCCCGCGTCGAGGTCGACCTCGAAAGCGCCAAAACGCAGTTGTCGCGGCAAGCCCGTGAAGTCTAGCACCCGGAAATGCGTATGAGGTGACATCGCAACCACTGTGGAATCAAACAGTTGCCGTGAGAGGTAGGTTCGAGCGGGCGTGCATTGATCGGGGACCGGGGTTTGGCCTACGTTGCGGAGCATGGATGGGCTTGCCGCGACGCCGACGCCGGCTCTCGCAGAGAATGCACGCCGTTCGAGCCACGACGATTTCGAACGGCTGGTGCGCGAAGAGGGACCCCGCATGCTGGCGACCGCCCGGCGCATGCTCCGGAACGAGGACGATGCCAGGGACGCCTTGCAGGAGGCCTTCCTCCAGGCTTTTCGCGGCCTGGCCGAGTTCGAGGGCCGCTCCCGCGTCTCCACCTGGCTGCACCGGATCCTGGTCAATACCTGCCTGATGCAGCTTCGCTCCCGGCGGCGGCACCCGGAAGAAACGATCGAACCCCTGCTGGCCGATTTCCTCGACGACGGCCACCACGCGCGGCACCCCCGCGAGTGGCGCGGCCAGCCCGACGGATTGCTCGCCGCTCGGGAGAACCGGGAGCTCGTCCGCGCCTGCATCGATCGGCTTCCCGCCGAGTACCGGACCGTGATCGTGCTCCGGGATGTCGAGGAGATGTGCACGAAGGACGCCGCGCGGGCCCTCGGCATCAGCGAGGGCGCCTGCAAGGTGCGGCTGCACCGTGCGCACCAGGCCCTGCGGGGCCTGCTGGCCCCGCACTTCGAAGCCGGTCCCGTGTAACCGCAGGACCTGCCGGCGCATCCAAGCTTCGATGACACAAAACGATCAGGAGCCCTGCGCCCTGTGTGGCGGCGCGTTGCCGCGGGGCGTGCTGGACGAGGCGGGCTTCGTGCCGGACGACGCCCGCGACGTCCTGCGTCGCCGCAAGAGCGGCTGGCGCCGGCAGGATGGCGCGTGTCCGGCCTGCGTCCAGGAGGCGCTCCTGACCACGCTCCTCGAACGCGGCGAGGACGCGCTCCACGCGGAGGTGCAGCGGGTGTGGCCCCTGGACGCCGAGGCGGCCTTTGGCGCGCTGCCGACGCCCCTGCGCCTTCATGCCGACCCGCGCATGACCGGGCGCGGCGTCACGGTCGCCCTGGTGGATGCCGCCTTCTACCCGCACGCGGACCTGGTGCAACCGCGGAGCCGGATCCGCGCCTGGGTGGACGCCGGCCGGGAGCCGGTGCAGGTCCTGCGCTTCGGGCGCGGGCAGGAGCCGGCCTGGCCCGGCTCGGACGCGCGCGATGCGGGCCAGTGGCACGGCCTGATGACCAGCGCGGTCGCAGCCGGCAACGGCCACCTGAGCCACGGCTTATACCGCGGCCTCGCGCCGCACGCCGAAGTGGTCCTGGTTCAGGTCCGCGACGCCGCCGGCCGCATCGGAAACGCCGCCATCGCGCGGGCGCTGGACTGGCTGCGCTGGGAGGGACCCGGGCTGGGCGTGCGGGTCGTCAACCTCTCCCTGGGCGGAGACCCAGTGAACCCCTTGCACCCCAACCCCGTGGACATGGCCGTGCAGGCGCTTGTGGACACTGGGACGACGGTCGTGGTCGCCGCGGGGAACGACGGGCAGCGGCGGCTGGTGCCTCCCGGAACGGCACCGGCTGCGCTGACCGTGGGCGGCCTGGACGACCGAAACACCCTGGACCACGCCGAACGCCAGCTCTGGCGGAGCAACTACGGCGAGACCGCCCACGGAGTCGCGAAGCCCGAGCTGGTCGCCCCGAGCTTGTGGGTAGTGGCTCCGATCCTGCCGGGGACCGACCTGCAGCGGGAGGCGCTGGAGTTGTTCGCGCGCCGGGCGCGGGACGAGGCGGCGGCCGAACCACGCCTGCGCGAGCTGAAGATGGTGACCCCCCATTACCAGCACGTCGAAGGCACGAGTTTCGCCGCGCCGATCGCGGCCGGAGTCGTGGCCTGCATGCTGGAGGCCAAACCCGACCTCACGCCGCAACGGGTGCGCGAGCTGCTCACGGCCTCGGCGCACTCCGTGCCAGGAGCACCCGTCGAGCGTCAGGGGTCGGGGGCGGTCGACGCGGGCCGGGCGGTGGCACTGGCCCTCGATGCGGCGTGACTCAGTTCAGCCAGACGTGGCGAGGGGCGAAACGCTGCTCGAACGCCGGCGAGGGCTGGGGATCGGGCAGGCAGCGCAGCCGGAAGTGTACGCTGCGCTCCTCGCCGACCTGGGTGCGGCAGCGCGGGCACCCGAGCACGTGCTGCTCGATGAGCTGCCGGGAGGGCTCGTCCAGTTCTCCGTCCACGTATGCCGTCACCCATTCGGGCGCGCAAGCCATGAGTCGCCTCCTGTACGGCCGAACGCTGGAGGGGCTGCGGTTTATTCCCGGACGATCCGCCACTCCACCATGGAGTGTGGCAGATCCGAGCGTACCAAGGTCGCACGGTCGCCGGCGCGCAGGTTGAAGCCCTGGGCTTCTGCTCCGTCCGGCGTGCGGTACGGGTAGGTCTCCTCGCCGCCGATGCCCACGATCGTGTCACCCACCTTGGGGACGATTACGGCCACGTCCCATTGCGGCCCGGGCCGCACGACCTGGATCCCCGGATAACGCTCCGGAGCATGCGGCGTCACCACGCTGCGGGCGCCGACCAGGGTCTCGTGCGTCACGAGACCCTCGGCCCCAACGCCTTGCGGAGCAGCGCGCGGCCGCGGTGGATGCGCGACATCACGGTCCCGATCGGGATCTCGAGGATGCTCGCGATCTCCTCGTAGCTGAAATCCTGCATGTCCCGGAGCACCACCGCGCTGCGGAAACTCTCGGGCAGGGCCGCCAGCGCCCGGGCGACCTCCTCCTGCCCCCGGGCCAGCGCCTCCTGGGGCGGGGCGACGCCGGGCCCCTCGCCCTCCAGCTCCACGGTCTGCGGTGAACGGCCCACGCGGCGGTAATGGTCGGCCCGGACTCGGTACAGGATCGTGTACAGCCAGGCCCGCGCGTTGGTGTCGGGCGTGTAGCCTTCGAAGGCGCGGTAGGCCCGCAGGTAGGTCTCCTGCACCAGGTCCTCGGCGTCGGCGGCGTTCCGGGTCAGCCGGTAGGCGGTGGCGTAGAGCGACTTCATGTGGGGCAGCGCCTCGCGCTCGAAACGCTGGTCCAGGGTCTGCCGCGTCTGCGCCGCCTCGCCGCTGCGGCTGGCCAGGCTGGCGCTGAACGGGGCCACCAGGTTCGCTTCCATCTTCGGCATCCTGTCCTCGCTTTCGAACGATTGGATGCCGCCTGGGCGGCGTGGTTACGAGGGCCGGGAATGATCCCGCGCCCTGAGAATGGCCTGGACCAGCTCCTCGGGCACGCCACTCACCGGGGCGTCGTCCTCGTAGGCCACACGCGCCAGCCGGATCGTGGCCCGGTAGGTCTGTGTGTAGACGATGCAGGCCGGGCACGCAGCCAGGTGCTGGTCGAAACGCGCGCTGACCTGGGCAGGCAACTCGCCCGCGAGATAGGCCTCCAGGAACTCGACGAACTCGCGGCAGCTCAGCAAGGCAGTCGGACCCTCCAGATCTTGGATGCCGGGCCGAGCCCTGGGTTACGGGTTTCTTCGGGTCAGCGACGCGTCCGCGCCGCCAGGATCGCCTGGACCAGCTTCTCCGGCACCGTGTCAGGCACCGGATCGTCGCTGCGGAGCAGCGCCTGGCGGCCGAGCACGATCGCCTGCTGGTAAGTGGCCATGTAGGCGACACACGAGGGACAGTCCGAGAGGTGTTTGTCGAACTCGGCCCGCGATTCGACGGGGAGCGCCCCGGCGATGTAGTCGTCGAGGAACTCGACGAACTCGCGGCAGGTGAGATCGCGGATCACGGTTGTACCTCCCGGAACAGGGGCTCGAGCAGCGTGCGCAGAGCCTGGCGGGCCCTGTGGAGCCGGACCTTCACCAGATTCTCGCTGATCTCCAGCAGACTCGCCACCTCGCGCGTGTCCAGTTCCTCGATGTCGCGAAGCAGCAGGACTTCCCGATAACTTGCCGGGAGCTCGTCGATGGCCGCGCGGACCCGTTCGCGGACCTCGTGTTGCTCCAGGAGGGCTTCGGGAGTCGGCACCCAGGGCGCCGGATGGGCCAGGTGGGTTCCGTCCTCCAGGTAACGCGGCAGCAGGTCTTCTATGGAGCTCTCGGATCGACGCCGGCGCGAGCGCAGACGCATGAGGGCCGCGTTGGCCGCGATGCGGTGCAGCCAGGTGCCGAGTTGACACTGCCCCTCGAAGGCCCGCAGGGCCCGGAAGGCGCTGAGGAAGGCCTCCTGGACGGCATCCTCCGCCTCCGCGCCGGGGCCCAGGATACGGCGGGCCACGGCCAGCAGCCGCGGGCTATGGAGGCGCACCAGGCGCTCGAAGGCGGCGTCGTCGCCCTCGCGCAGGGCCGCCAGCAGCCTTGCCTCACCCGCATCCGAGCCTGAGGCGGGGGGAGAGGTCGCCATTCAAGCCCCGGCCCCGACTGACGCGCGTCCGTCCGCGAGCGCGCCAAGCCCTGCTTGAATCGGCTCGGCCGCCAGCCAGACGCTCATGGACAAACCTCGCGCTCGTGCATGAGATCTGCGGTCGCCCGGCTTCTATTCCCTGAGGCCGGGGGAATAGGAGGAGCCGGATCCTTCGTTCCCCGCCCCGAGGAGGCACAAGATCATGTTGTCGAGGAAAACCCTTTGGGCGACGCTGGCCCTGGCCGTGAGCCCGCTCGCGGCCGAGGCGCAGTCCGTCGCCGCCAAGAAGACGTTGACACTCGAGGGCGCCCGCAAGGCGATCGCGGCGGTCGAGGACGCAGCGAAGAAGGCCGGCGCCGGGGGCGTGGTGGCGGTCGTCGACGATGGCGGCAACCTGATCGCGGTGGCGCGCCTGGACGGCACCTTCGCCGCCGGCGCCAACATCGCGATCGGCAAGGCACGCACTGCGGTCCAGTTCAAGAAGCCCACCAAGTTCTTCGAGGACGTCGTGAACAAGGGCCGTACCGCCATGGTCACCGTGGACTTCGTGCCCCTGCAGGGCGGCGTGCCGGTCATCCTCGACGGCCAGGTGGTGGGCGGGGTCGGAGTCAGCGGCGCATCGAGCGCGGCACAGGACGAGGAGTTCGCCCTGGCTGCTTCGAGCGCCCTGGGCTCGGCGAACTGAGGCGGCCATGAACGCACTCGTGATCGCCACGCTCCTCGCGTCCGTGACCTACATCCCGGCCGACAGAGTCGGCGCCGCCTTCCAGAAAGGGATGCCCCTGCTGGAGGTTCAGAACTACAAGATCCACGCCAGTCGGCGCGAGGCACCCGGAGAGGTGGAGGTCCACCAGAAGGACACCGACATCATCTACGTCCTGAGCGGAACCGCCACCCTGGTCACCGGCGGCACGATCGTCGGTGGCAAGAGCATCGGTCCCGAAGAAGTACGCGGAACGGACGTCAAGGATGGCCAGACCCGCGAGATCCAGAAAGGCGACCTGATCGTGGTGCCCTACGGCACGCCCCACTGGTTCAAGGCCGTGCCGGCGCCGATGACCTACTACGTCGTGAAGGTGCGGGCCGAGGAGGGGAAGTGAAACACGCGCTTCTCGGCCTGCTGGCCCTCGCCCTGGCGGGAGCAGCGCACGCCCAGGCCCTGGTCGAGCCGGCGGAGCCCATGGGCGCACCGGACGCGACCATCGACCTGCAGACGACGGAGGGCGTGGCCCTCGTCATGGGCCGCTGGCGTTACGCCGATGCCCGGCTCGTGGAGGTGGACTTCAAGGCTGCGGGCCCCGACGGCCAGCCCACGGGTGCTCCGATCAGGACCAGCGAGATCGAGCCCCATGCGGGAGTTGCCGGTTTCGACGACTCCGGTTGGGAGCAACTCGACCCGACCACGCTCCAGGCGCGGCGGGGCACGGGCCGCGTGTGTTTCAACTGGTACCGAATCGCCGTCACGATTCCGGAGCGTGTCGGCAGCCTCCAGACCCAGGGCTCCACGGTGGTGTTCGAGACCTCCCTCGACGACTACGCCGAGGTCTGGGTGGACGGCGAGATGCCGCGCCGCCCGAGCCAGAGCGGCGGCTCGGTGGTGAAGGGCTGGAACGCGACGAACCGGCTCGTCGTCGGTCGCGACGTCAAGCCCGGGCAGACGATCCAGCTCGCCGTGTTCGGGATCAACGGGCCACTCTCCAACCCGCCGACCAACTACATCTGGATGCGTTTTGCGAGGCTGCTCTTCCACCGCGACGGCGGGCGGGGTCCGTACGCGGTGCCCGTCCACGAGGTGAACGTGGAGGTGGATCGCCTCGATCCGACCATCGACGCGATCGTGCCGCCCAATCCGAAGATCCACAAGCTCGCCGAGGGGTTCCAGTTCACCGAGGGCCCGATCTGGGTGAAGCACGACGGCGGCTATCTGCTGTTCAGCGACCCGAACGCCAACCGCATCTACAAGTACACGTCGGCGGGCGAGCTGAGCGTGTTCAGGGAGTCGAGCGGCTACGCGGGCGCCGACATCGCTGCGTACGGCCAGCCGGGCTCGAACGGGCTGACCTTCGACAACCAGGGGCGGCTCACGATCAACCAGCACGGCAACCGGCGCGTGGTCCGGCTCGAGAAGGACGGGCGCGAGACGGTTCTGGCGGACCGGTACCTGGGCAAGCGCCTCAACAGCCCGAACGATCTCGTGTATCGCAAGGACGGCGCGCTGTTTTTCACCGACCCGCCCTTCGGGTTGCCGAAGTTCCACGACGACCCGCGCCGGGAGCTGCCCCACTTCGGGGTGTACGCGCTGGTCCGGGGCAAGCTGAGGCTGCTGAGCAACGAGTTCCGCGGACCCAACGGGATCGCCTTCTCGCCCGACGAGAAGTACCTGTATCTCGGCAACTGGGACGAGAAGCGGAAGGTCGTGATGCGCTACGAGGTCAAGCCGGACGGCACGCTCGTGAACGGCGTGGTGTTCCACGACCTGACGAGCGCGCCGGGCGAGGACGCGATCGACGGCGTCAAGCTGGATCAGCAGGGCAACGTCTACGTCTCGGGTCCCGGCGGGTTGTGGGTGCTCTCGCCCGAGGGCAAACACATCGGCACGATCCGCGGCCCACGCCACGTCCACAACATGGCCTGGGGTGATGCCGACGGGAAAACGCTCTACCTGTGCGCGCGCTCGGGCCTGTACCGGATGCGCCTCGACGTTCCGGGGGTGAGGCCGTGAAGCGGAGGCCGCTCCATTCCCGTCACGCCGCCGTGCTCTTCGCGGCGATCCTGGTCCCGAGCCTCACCAACATCTCGGCCGCCCCTGGGTCCGAGCCGGTGGGCCGCATCGAGCGCCGGGACCCGCGTTTCGACGCGCTCGTCCCGAAGGAGGCCCGGATCGAGACGCTGGCGGACGGCTTCGCCTGGGTCGAAGGCCCGGTCTGGGACCGCCGGGGCGGTTACTTGCTTTTCTCCGACATCCCGAACAACCGCATCGTGAAGTGGCAGGAGGGACGAGGAACCAGCGACTTCATGACGTCGAGCGGCTACAGCGGCACGGCGCCCTTCGCCGGGCGCGAGCCGGGCTCCAACGGCCTCACCTTCGACCTCGAGGGCCGCCTGGTGATGAACCAGCACGGCAACCGGCGCATCGCGCGCCGCGAGGCCGACGGCCGGCTCACGACGCTGGTGGAGCGTCACGAGGGCAAACGTCTCAACAGCCCGAACGACCTCGTCTACAGGAGCGACGGCTCGCTCTACTTCACGGACCCCCCCTTCGGCCTGCCGAAGGGGGCGGACGACCCGGCCCGCGAGTTGCCCTTTGCGGGGGTGTATCGGCTGGCCCCCGACGCTCAGCTCACCTTGCTGACCAAGGAGCTGGCGTTCCCCAACGGCATCGCCTTCTCGCCCGACGAGAAGACGCTCTACCTCTCCAACGCCGACTTGAAGCGGCCCGTCTGGATGGCCTTCGCGGTCGACGCCGCCGGCGGCCTCGGCCCGGGTCGCCAGCTCTTCGACGCGAGCCAGTGGGTGAAGGAGGGCCTCGGCGTCCCGGACGGGATGAAGGTGGACGCCCGCGGCAACCTGTGGGCGGGTGGCCCAGGCGGCCGCATCTTCGTGATCGCGCCCGACGGCACCTTGCTCGGCAGCTTGTCCTTCGGCGTGCCAACCGCCAACATGAACTGGGGCGGCGACGGCTCGGTGCTCTACATCACGTCGAACACCGCCATCCGCCGCCTGCGGACCTCCACCCGGGGTGCCGCATGGAGGTAGCCGTGCCGACTTGCCCGATGTGCGGGATCGAAGCGCCCAGCCTCGTCCACCTGGACGTGGAGCGCGTGAACATGCAGCTGATCGCGCGCGACCATCCCGAGTGGCGGCTCGAGGACGGCACCTGCCCGCCGTGCCTGTCGTACTACGAAGACTTGGGCCCCGACGTGGGCCCCGAGGACCTGGGGTAGTCATGGAGAAGAAGAAGACAAGCATCGTGGTGCTTGGCGGCGGCTTCGGCGGGGCGTTCACCGCCAAGCGCTTGCACGATCGCCTGGGGCGCGACCCGAACGTCGAGATCTCCCTGGTGAACCGGGAGAACTACTTCGTGTTCCAGCCGATGCTGCCCGAGGTGGCGGCCGGCTCCATCGAGCCGAGCCAGATCGCCAACCCGCTGCGTCGCATGCTGAAGGGCGTGCAGTTTTTCGCCAGCGACGTGGCGTCGATCGACGTGGCGAAGAAGCAGGTCTCGATCTTCGCGGGGGAGGGCCGGCACCTTCGGGTCCTGCCCTACGACCAGCTCGTGATCGCCCTGGGGACGATCGTGGACCTGTCGAGCCTGCCCGGCCTGTCCGAGCACTCGCTGGCTCTGAAGAACATCGGCGACGCCTTCTACCTGCGCAACCACGTGATCGGCTGCCTGGAACAGGCCGACATCGAAGACGACGAGGAGCACCGCAAGGCCCTCACGACCTTCGTCGTGGTGGGCGGCGGCTTCAGTGGCGTCGAGACCATCGGCGAGCTGCAGGAGCTGGTCAGCCTGGTTTTGCCCCACTACCGGAACCTGCCTCGCGAGAACGTGCGTTTCCTGCTGGTCCACAGCCAGGAGCGGATCCTGCCGGAGGTGGTGCCGGGGCTGGGCGACTACGCCGCGGAGGAACTGCGCTCGCGCGGCATCGAGATCCTGCTGAACCTCAAGTGCAAGGCGGCGACGGCCGAGCACGTGTTCTTCTCGGATGGTCGGAAGGTCGCCACCCGCACCTTGATCAGCACGGTCGGCAACGCTCCCAACCCGCTGCTCAAGACCCTGCCGTGCAAGACCGAACGCGGCCGGATCCTGGCCGAGACCACGCTGAAGGTCCCGGGCTTCGAGGGGTTGTGGGCCTTGGGCGACAACGCCGCGGTGCCGAGCCCCGACGGCCGGAGCTACGCGCCGACGGCACAAAACGCAATCCGTCAGGCCGCCGTCTGCGCCGACAACATCGTGGCCACGCTGCGGGGCGGGGCGCTCAAGCCCTTCGTGTTCAACGCCCTGGGCAAGCTGGCGTCCCTCGGCGGCCGCAGCGCGGTGGCCGAGATCCTGGGCCTCAAGTTCAAGGGCTTCTTCGCCTGGTGGCTGTGGCGCACGATCTACCTGATGAAGCTGCCGGGCCTGGAGCGCCGGATCCGAGTCGCCCTCGATTGGACCCTCGACCTGGTCTTCCAGAGGAACATCGTGCAGCTCAAGGTGTTCCGCACCGAGAAGGTGGATCGGGGCCACTACGAGGCCGGCGAGGCGATCATCACCCAGGGCGAGATCGGCGACCGGTTCTACATCGTCGAGCAGGGCCGCGTTGAAGTGGTGCGTGTCTCCAACGGTGGCCCCGAGGTGCGGCTCGCCACACTGGGCCCCGGTGAGTACTTCGGCGAGGTGGCGCTTTTGCGCGACCTGGCCCGGACCGCGACGGTGCGCGCCCTCGAGCCGACGGACGTGATCAGCCTGGGCCGCGGCGACTTCGCGGCGTTTGCCCAGAACCTGAGCCTGCTCAAGTCCAGTTTCGAGGAGACCCTGGCGCGGCGCAGCCCCGCGCCGCCTGGGGCCGCAGAGGAGGAACGGGCAAACGTCACGGCCTAGCGCGCCCCCGCCCGGCTCGCCGGACGGCGCTCAAAAGGCCTTCTCGCCTCCACGACACACAGCTTGATCCGCTCCGTGCCGGCGCTGATCACGCGCGAAGGTTCTGCAGCAGCTTGCTTCATCGCGGGCCTTCCCGTAGCGGGGAGCTCGGTCGGGCCTGCAGGATCTCCTCGACCCGTTGCGCGAGCGCCGCACCCACCACGGCATGCCCGGCCTGGTTCCAGTGGCTCACGTAGAGCGAGCGGTGGTTTTCTTGCCAGTCCTTGCGGAACACGGTCTGCAGTCCGAGGTGATGGAAGCCCTCTTCGCGCGCCAGCTGGCCGAGCGAATCCTCGAAACAAGAAGCGTTGAAGCTCGGGTCTTCGGCCCTGCGCTCCGCCTCTTCCTCGAGTTGCCACCCGGGCGACGGCATCGTCGCGAGCAGGAGACGGCTCGGGCCGACCAGCCGGGCGATTTCCACGATGAGCCTCTTGTTCAAGGAAAAGGCTCGAAGGTACTGGGGATCCGGCTGCGCCGTGCAGAGGCTCAGGTAACCTCCCGGGCTGGCATCCCTGCGGGACGTCGCGGTCCTGGCCCGGGCACGCTGGGTGGCTCCAATCCGTGTAGCCAGCAACGAGACGAGGGCCGAGTGCCGCTTCAAGGGGTTGATCCACTTCCGCACCTTGAACGACTTCGAATCCTTGAAGGACGTGTCAAGAACGAGGCCGCCCTGCGCGTCCTCGACGAAGAACGGACGTTCATCGGGGGCGAGGTCCTTGGACACGTCCCTGATGTCGTTGTAGGGGAAGAAGAAGAGCGCCACGAGGTCCGGCTCGAAATCCAGGACACTGTCACGGATCACCAGGAGCTCCTCGGTCGTGGTGAAACCGCTCTGGGCGAAGCTCATCATCTCGACCCGGCGGCCTCTCCTCGACAGCAGGTCCTGGGCGATCTTCGGAAAGGTCGCCGGCAGCTCCACCTGGAAGGCCTCCACGAAGCTGTCGCCGACGACGGCCACGCGGAATACGCCGGGCGCCTTTTTCGCGTTCCACTCGATGTCACGCCATCCGAAGCTGTTGATGAAGCCGGAGGAATATCCACCTTCCAGGTGACTCCAATACGGCGCGTTCGGGGCGTAGTGGTGGCCCAGCACCTCGTCGGGCTCGGACCAGGCAACGGCGGCACCGAACAGGTGCGTGTATCTCAGAACGGCTTCCAGCAGCAGCAGGAAGAGCGAGACGGAAACGAGACCGAGAACGCGTGTGGGGCCGCGGCTCTCGCGGCCACCCTCCGGGACGGCGCTCAATAGGCCTTCCTCAGGTTCACGCCGGTGTAGTAGTGGGTGAGGATCTGTGCGAAACCCGCGCCCGCACGGGCCATGCCGAACGCGCCGGCCTGGCACAGGCCGACGCCATGGCCCCAGCCCTGGCCGGTGAAGACGAAGCGCCGCACGGACCCCTGGGCGTCCCTTTCGCGACCCATCACGAACAGGCTCTCCTTCAGGCCCAGGCCCCGGCGCACGTCGAGTCCCTTCAGCACCAGTTCCTTGTGATCGCGATCCCCGATGACGGCCAGCTCGACGATGCGACCCGACACGCCGACCCGGCGAGCCTCCAGGTCGCGCACGTCGTTGAATGTGCCGTAGCGACCCACAGCGTGCGCGACCTGGCCCGGAGTCATGTGCACCTGCCAGCGGCGCGCGCGTTTGTCCGACGTGCAGGCGACCCCACGCAGGTAAGGCCTCGCGCGTTTGCCCTCGAAGATGTTCTCGGCATCTTCGGTGTGGCCGCCGCAAGCCGAGGTGTAGAGCGCCTTGATCGGGGCGCCCCGATACTCGAGGAGCAGGCCGCGGGTCTGCTCGACCGCCCGATCCGCCAGGGGATGTTCGCTGGACCGGCCGCGGTAGACCTGGCAGGCCGGCGTCGCGCACAGGTCATAGTCCTTGCTGGTCGACTCGCCCCGGTAGCTCAAGGCGTAGGTGCGCGCTGCGACGGCCTGCGCCTTCAGGGCCTCGAGCTCCGGCGCGGCCAGTGGCGAGAGCTCGTTCGGCACCACGCCGCGCACGTAGTCCTCGATGTTCACGACGTTGACGACACGGAGTGCCTTCCCGGCTGGCAGCACTTCCAGGTAGCCGCGATAGGGTGTGGCGTCGGCTGCCAGAGTCTCCGCCGGCGCGGCCGGCACCACCAAGGCGGCCCGGAGCCCGGTCCCTGTCTCACGCAGTCGCAGCCGAACCGGGGCTGCTCCGGGTGACGTGCCGAGCCGAAATACGGCGGGCGGGGCGGTGTGCCGGGCCCCGGAGTAGCCGTCGTCGGCCAGGAAGGTCGCCCGCGGAAGCGTGTAGCCGGGGCCGTCCGGCGCGCCGTCAGTCCCCAGGGGGAACACGGCCACTCCTGAGGCAGCGTCGACGGACACGCCCCGCGCCTCAGGGATGATGCCGACGCGAACCGACGGCTCGGGGGCCAACACCCCGATGGGCACCCCCCAGGCGAGCGCCGGCCCAGGGTCGGCGTGTTGGTGCGGGGCCTGGGATGGCCAGGGGCCCCCTGCCTGCGGAGCCGAGCCGGTTCCCCGACTCGTCGTCATGCAGAACACGGCCCCGAAGGCCGCGACCGCGGCCACGCCGCGGCGTCGCGGCGCCCATGCCTCCGGTCCGAGGGACGCTCCTCTCGATGAAGACGTCGTGCCCTGACCCACACGCATCCCTTCCGGAGGGGGTTGCCGGCCTGGAGGGCTGACGGAACGTCGCCAACGAGAACGAAGCTCCGGAGGGGGGACCGAAGGAGGGATCAGGATTATACACGGAGCTGCTCAGAAAAACGAGGACGGGTGGACGCGGACCCGCGGGCGTGTGCGACTCGGTCAGGCGGCTTTTTTCAGCTCGCCCGACAGCAGCTCGATCGCCTTTTCGAGAGCCAGGTCCCGGGTCGGGGTGTCGGCGACCTCGTCGTCGTCCGCTTCGGACGCCACCGCCACCGTCGGCTCGACGCCCTTGCCGTGGATGACGTCTCCCTTTGGCGAGAAGTAGCGTGCCACGGTCAGCAGCAGGCCGCCTTCGGGCAGCGGCACCAGTTTCTGGACGGGAGCGCGGCCGATGGTCCGCTGGCCGACCACCGGATGCCCCGCGTCCTTGAGGGCCGCGGCCACGACTTCGGCCGGTCCGGCCGTGCCGTTGTCCACCAGCACGGCCAACGGCAGGTCCCAGGCGGTGCCCTTCGAATCGGCGTTCAGCACTTCCTCGGGGGCCTGCCGTCCCGCGATCTTGCCCACGACGCCGGTCAAGAAGACGGAGGCTGCGGCGACCCCCTGGCCCGGCTGGCCGAAGGCCGCGGCGCGCAGGTCGAGCACCAGGCTGTGCGCCCCGCCGGTCCTCAACGTCAGCACTTCTTCGCGGATCTCGTCGGCCGTGCGCGGGCCGAACTCCAGGACCTTCACGTACCCGGGACCCTCGGGGAGCAGGCGCCCCCTGGGGTGCTGGGGCTCGATGCGCTCGCGCACCACCTGCAGCTCGAAGGGGTCGGTTGCGGGCCTCAGGATCTGGAGTCTCACGAGCGAGCCCGGCGCGCCCCGCAGGAGCCGTTCGCCGACGGGAAGGCTCAGGCCGCGCGTGTGGCGTCCGTCGATGGTCTTGAGGTAATCGCCGGTCTTGACCCCCGCCTTTTCGGCCGGGGAGCCGGCACGGGGAGCGACGACGGCGAGGTAGCCGAAACGCCGGGTCAGTACGATCCCCAGGTCGGCATCGGCGTCGCGGGCCGGCTCCTGGTAGGCCTTGAAATCGTCGGGCTCCAGGTACGCGCTCTCGGCGTCGAGGGCGTCCGTGAGGCCCGCCCGCGCTCCGTTCATCACGCGGTCGAGGTTCACGGGATCGACATAGGCGTCGAGAACCAGACGCACCACTTCGTTGAAGACCGAGAGCTGGCCGTAGGTCGTATCGCCCAGAACCCGGCCCAGCAGGTTGCCGAGCACGATGTAGCCGCAGAGGGCGGTGGAGACGAGCGCGACCAGGAGCCGCGAACGCGAACTCATGCCCCGATTATGCGTCAGAAGGGGCGTCCGGCGAACCGGACGCCCCTCAGGCGAGCGAACGGCCCCGAAAGCCTAGGCCTTGCGGGCCACCTTCTTCTTGGACGCATCCTCCTCGATCACGAACCCGCCCTGCGTCTTGCACTCGCCGGCGCTGGTGGGCACCCAATTGAGGATCTGGTCGCTCGCGCCACACTTGGCATGGCTGCCGCAGCCGTGGACCTCGGACTTCCCGAACCGCTTGGCGTACTCCGCGTCGCCGAGCAGCTTCTTCACCGCCGAGAGGTCGGCCTCCGACACCGAGCACTTGGCGTGAGAGCCACAGCCGTTGATGCCGTAACACTTGACCTCGTCCTTCTTGGCGTCGGCCGCCTGCGCGCCGCCGCTCACGCCCAGGCTGATGCCAGCGACGGCGGCCATCAGCATCTTCTGCTTCGTCATTCTTCCTCCTTGGACTCTGTCCGTGACGGGGATCTCCCGGCGGGCCCGTGTTATTCCCCGTAACCCAGGGGGAAAGCCGTGCATCATAGGGTGTAGTTCGGGGGCGCCAACCGCGCCCCCCAGGAGGAAACACACGATGTCGACCGTCGCCGCCCTTCGCCGCGCCCGGAGCCTGGGCCTCCGTGCGGCCGCCCTGCTCGCGTTCCTGCCGCCGCTGCTGACGCGGCTCGTCATCGGCCAGGCCTTCTACCAGACGGGGAGCGGCAAGCTCCGCAATTTCGAGGGCACGGTGGCGTTTTTCACCGATCTCGGCATCCCGATGCCGGAGCTGAACGCCGCCTTCGTCTCGCGGCTGGAGTTCTACGGCGGGTTGTTCCTGATCGTGGGGCTGCTCACGCGCCTCTTCGCCGCGGGGTTGCTCTCGACCATGGTGGTGGCCCTGGCGACGGCCGACAAGGCCAGCTTCATCGAGGCGTTGCGCGGGACCGGGGATGCCGGCCTGACCGACGTCGTGCCCTTCGTCTACCTGGTGTTCCTGCTGTGGCTCGTGATCGCGGGTCCCGGCAAGCTGAGCCTCGACGCCATCGCGACACGACTGCTCGGCAACGGCACCTCGCCTCAGCCGGCGCCCGCCACCGCGTAAGAGCGACCTCAGGGGGACGCGCGCAGCCACTCCAGCGGGTCCTCCGGTCGGCCCTGGAAACGCACCTCGAAGTACAGGCCGGGCCCGTCCAGGCCGGTGCCGGCCGTGCCGATTTCTTGGCCCGCGGTCACGCGCTGGCCGGCCTCGACGGACGCCTCGGCCAGGTGCGCGTAGAGCGTGTGGTGTTTGCCCCCATGGTCGATCACGACCATGAGCCCGTAGCCCTTGAAGCGGTCCACGAACACGACGCTGCCGTCGTAGACAGCGGCGGCGGGAGCGCCCTCGGGCACGCCGATCTCGATCCCGTTCTGCACGGTGTAGGTGTCGAAACGCGGGTGCTTGCGCAGGCCGAAGGGCACGCGGACCCGGCCGGCGGCGGGCCAGGGCAACGTGCCCTTGAACGCGGCGGGCGGCACCTCGACCTCGCCGGGCGCCAGCCCGTCGATCAGCCCCTGCAGCTTCGCCTCCGCCGCCTCGAGCTCCTGTAGGTAAGCCGCGTTCGTCTCCTTCTTCTGGACGATGCCGGTCAGCAGCTCGGTCTTGCGCTTGCGATCGGCGTCGAGCTGGCGCCGCGTGCGCTCGAGGCGGGCGCGCAGGGCCTGGGCCTGCTGGGTCTTCAGCTCGAGTTCCAGCCGCGTCAGCCGCAGCGTCTCGAGGTCGGCGCGGAAGCGGGCGATCCGCTCGTTGTCCCGTCGTGCCAGGGCCGTGACCCACCGGTAGCCATTTAGGAAGTCGCTGGGCCGCTCCACCGAGAGCAGGAGACGCAGGTACGAGACCTCGCTCAGCTTGTACAGGTCGCGCGCCCGGGCGCGCAGCAGGGGCCGAGCCGCCGCCACGGCGGCCGCGGTCTCACGGGCCTTTTCCAGCGTGGCGTCGAGCTCGGCGTTGGTCCTCTGGAGCAGGAGTTGCGCCTCCCGCAGCTCCTCGCCGCGCAGGCGTACCTCGAGCTCCAGGCGCTCGACGTCGCCGAGCAGGCTTTTTTCCTCGGCCCGCAGCCGCACCACCTCCCTGGCCAGGGCGGCGCGGCGGTCCTGGACCCGTCGCAGCCGTTCGTCGGGCCCCGGCGGCGAGCCTGGGGACGGCGCCTGGGCCGCGGGCAGCAGCGCCGCGGCCAGGCCCAGGACGACGCCGCCTAGAGCAGCGGCTCGCCGTCCAAGTCGGATGGCAGGGGCACGCCGAGCAGCTTCAGGACCGTGGGTGCGAGGTCCATGATGCCGGGCTCGGTAGTAGCGATCTTCCGGTTGCTGAAGAAGACCCCGCCGCTGATCTCGGTGGCCGTGGCGCAATGGTCGCCGCTCCACTTCCTATTGTTGTTCTCGACGACGCTGCGCGTCACTCCGCCCAGGGTGTCCTGCCAGCCGACGCGGTAGCCGTCGTTGAAGCCAACCTGCAGGTCGGGCGCGTTTTGCAGGTATTCGCCTTGGTAGATGTCGTCGCGCCTGTAGACGTCGCGGAACACCGGTGCGCCGGTGTCGGGATCCTTCAGCTCCAGGAGCTTCGAGCGGACCTCGTCCTGCAGCGCCGTGTACTCGGCGCCGGCCGAAACGATGCCCTGGCCCTCGCGACCGCGCAGGTTGAAGTAGATCTGGCCCAGGCCCACGGCGTAGGCCCTGGTCTGCGACCAGTCGACACCCTCGAAGAACTTGCCGCGGCCGAACAGGTCGGTGAGGGACTTCGTGGGGCCGTCGGGCTGGCCCTGGAACCGCATGTAACCGTTCTGCACCAGCCAGGTGTTGAGGTTCACGCCTCGCCGGAAGGAGTGGAATCCGTGATCGGACATCACCATGAAGGTCGTGTCCGCAGGCAACTTCTCGAGCAACTTGCCCACCAGTCCGTCGGCGCGCCGGTAAACCTTCTCGATGGCGTCGCCGTGGCGTGCGGCCAGCTCGGCGTCGTACATCGGGTGCTTCGGGTCGATCAGCCGCCACATCATGTGGGAGATGCGATCCGTGGTCTCGATGGCGGCCACGAACAGGTCCCAGTCCGTGCGCTCGAGGTTGCTCAGGATGATCCGCTCGCGGTCCTCGAATGCCTTCTCGGAGTCGTACAGGAAGTCGGCCTCGCTCAGGCGCCCCTCGTTCAGGGCCTTGTCCGCCGACTCCGCCCAGCCCAGCGTCCTGTAGAGCCCGAGCTCTTTGGCCAGGCGCGGCGCGAAGTCTTCCGGCTTCGAGATCGGCAGCCACGGGTTGCGCGGGTCCATGTTGAGGGGCGACGCGTAGATCTGCAGCTCCTTGTCGGCCCGCACCACGTAGAACTGCGTCATGCCCTTCACGGTCACCAGGAAGTTGAACTTGAAGCTGAGCGGCACCCAGTCGCTCCACTGGCCGGCCTTCAGCGCGAGCTTCTGGCCCTGGATCTCGATCTCCGCCTGCCCGGAGTCCTCCTTCCAGCGCACCTTCAGGGGCACCAGAACGTCCTTGCCCTTGGCCAGCGCGTCGAGCCGCCCCTGCTCGGCCTCGCCGAGCGGGCCCTGCTTCTTCTTGTCGCGGAGCTCCCGCTCCTGCTGGCGCAGGATCGGGTTCTCGGGGCCCTTCAAGACGGTCTCCGAGACGCCGGCGTCGAAGAGCAACGTCTTGAGGTAGCCGCCGAACTCGGTGTTGCCCTCCTCGAAGGAGGTGAGGTCGGTCGCCCAGTAGTAGAAGGTGCCGACGGTGCCGCGCAGGTCGGGCAACGGCAGGCCGGCCAGCATCTCGCCGTGCTCGATCTCTTCGGGTGGGAAGGTGACCGGGACGGTGAGAACGATGCTCCGCACGCCGTCACGACCGGCGTGGACCCAGAACGACGTTCCTCCGCGGAGCGACGTCATCTTCTGTGCCTTGCTCGGCCAGAAGCCCCAGCGGAACTCCGCCGGCTCCTTCTTCACCATCCCCAGGTCGGGCAGGTAGGTGTCGAAGTCGCGAACCAGGAAGTCGTAGATGTTGTGTTTGCCCGGGTTTACTCCGGTGGCGAAACTCGACCAGGCGGTAGGGGACTCGGAGGGCTGCGTGGAGCCCAGGGTGGCGAAGCTGCCCTGCTCGGCCAGCCTCTTGAGGTTGGGCAGCTTGCCCTCGTCCATGAACTTGCGGGCCAGCGTGGGGTCCATGCCGTCGAAGCCGATCACGAAGACCTTGTTGTCCGCCTTGCGAGCGGGAGTGGTGGCCTGGGTGGCGCGCTGGCAGGCCGTGGCGAGGCCAACCGAGGCTAGGGCAACGACGGCGGTGCTGCGGAAGAGCGACATCGGACTCCTTGGCTCGTGGTGGGCTGCGCCGCCCTGTAGCGAGCGGCTCTCACTTGCGGCAAAAGGGGGATTCTAATCGAAACCCGGTCGACCCTGCTCTGCGCGAGGTGTCGAGCGTGAGTCGCCGGTCAGACGCTGCCGTCACCGCGGCAGGGCGTGCGTCGCGCACCGGGAGCTCCTGGTCTCCGAGCCCGGCCGTCCAGATACAGGGGTCCTACCGAGGCGCCTTAGGCGGGACGCGGCGCCGGCCGCGCCCGCCCGCGAGCCCCGGCGGCCGCGGCACCGACACCGGCGTCGGGTCCCCCTGGCCACGCGCCCGCGGGCTTTCGATGGGGAAGAGGGTCGGCTCGAGCTCGATCAGGGCGTCGGCGAGTGTCGGCGCGTAGACGACCTCTTGCGGGAACAGCTCCCTGAGGTGGTGCTTCAGCGTCAGGTTGGTCGGTCCGTAGCCCTTGTCGTAGAGGAAGTGCTCGCAGGCGGCCCCCATCTCGGCCGCCGAGGAGAAACGGTTCGCCGGCTCCCGCTCCAGGCACTTCGTCAGGATCTCGAGCACCGCGTCCGGGATGTCGGGGTTGACGCTGCGCGGCGACGGCGAGGTGCCCGCCACCACCTGCTCGAGCACCACGGCCGCCTTGTCGCCCTTGAACAGGCGCTCGCCCGTCAACATCTCGTAGAACACCGCGCCCAGGCTGAACAGGTCGCTGCGGTTGTCGGCGCGCAGCTCGATGATCATCTCGGGGGCCATGTAGGCGGGCTTGCCCGTCAGCCCCGAGTCCCGGGCCCCGGAATGCGTGGCGATGCCGAAGTCGATGAGCTTCACGGCGCCTTCTCGCGTGATCATGATGTTGCTGGGGCTGATGTCCCGGTGCACGATGGCCGCCCGCTCGAACACGTACTGCAGCGCGCGGCAGACGCGACTCACGATGAACACGCCCAACTCGAGGTCGGGGCGCCGCCCGAGCTGCCGGTGGCGCTCCAGGTACTCGACCAGGCTCCAGCCGTCGATGAACTCCAGGATGATCGAGAGCTCGCCCCCGACCTCCTCGAAGTCGAAGATGCGCCCGATGTTCTCGTGGTCGAGCAGCGCGTAGCGGCGTGCCTCCTCCACGAACATCCTCACGTGTCTGGGTTCTCCGGAGTCCCTCAGCTTCTTGATGACCACCGGCCTCTGGAATCCGGCCTGGCCCACCACCGCACCCTTGTGGATGGTGCCCATGCCGCCGGCGCCGAGTGGTTCGAGGACGATGTATTTCGGCGCCTCGGGCATCGGCCTCCCGCGAGAAACCAGCGGAGTATACTGCCGCTTGCCATGCGCTACCTGGCTCTCGACGTCGGCGACGCGCGGATCGGAGTGGCGCTCTCCGACGAAACCGCCACCATCGCGACCGGGCTGCCCACCCTGGAGCGCGTGGGTCCCCGGAAGGACCTCAAGGCCATCACCCGGCTGGTGCGCGAGTCCGGGGCGGGAGAGGTGGTCGTGGGCCTGCCACGCCGACTCGACGGCGAGCTGGGTGCCCAGGCCCAGAAGGTGCTGGCCTTCATGGAGGCCCTGCGGGGCAGTGTGACGGTACCGGTGGTGGCCTGGGACGAGCGCTTCACCACGGCGCTGGCCCAGCAGGCCCTGATCGAGGCCGACGTGAAGCGCAGCGAGCGCAAGGGTGCGGTGGACAAGGTCGCCGCGATCCTGATCCTGCAGAACTACCTCGACTACCGGAAGCTCGCCGATGCCGAGGCTCGCGCGCCCGCGCCTTAACGCGATCCTGGTCGCGCTGTCGCAGCTGCTGCTGCTCGGCGCGCTCGTCCTCGCGCTGCGTTACGTCTGGGTCCACGAGACCACCGACCCGGTGCGGCTCGCGGGCCAGCCGCCTCATCCGCTGACGGTGCGCCCTGGCCAGAGCGCCGCCGCCGTGGCCCAGTCGTTGGCGGAGTTGGGGCTGCTGAAGCACCCGCTCCTGTTCCGCGTCCTGGTCCTCGTGCGCGGCGCGGGTGGGCGTCTGCAGGCCGGCGAGTACAGGCTCGACGGGAACCTGTCTCTCGATGGCATCGTCGACAAGCTGGTGGCGGGGGAGGTGGCGCGGTATGAGGTCACCTTCCCCGAAGGCAAGACCTACGAGGAGATGGCCGCGATTGCCGCGGCCCGGGGCTTGGATCGCGAGGCGTTCCTGAAGGCGGCCCGGGAGCCGGCCCCGATCCGCGATCTCGACCCCCAGGCGCAGGACCTGGAGGGTTATCTCTTCCCCGACACCTACGACGTGGCGCCCCAACCCGACGCGGCTCGTCTGGTGGCGCGGATGCTGGAGCGCTTCCGCGACGTGGTGGGGCCGCTGCGCCCACGCCTCGATGAGCGCAAGCTCAGCCTGCGGCGGCTGGTCACCCTGGCCTCGATCGTGGAGCTGGAGACGGCTCGCGCCGACGAGCGGCCGCGCATCGCGGCCGTGTTCCTGAACCGGCTAGCGAAGGGCATGCTGCTCCAGACCGATCCCAGCGTGATCTACGCCCTGCGCCTGCGTGGGACCTGGGACGGCAACATCCGCAAGGTCGACCTGCAGATGGACTCGCCCTACAACACCTACCGCTTCCCCGGCCTGCCGCCGGGGCCGATCGCCTCGCCCGGCAAGGACGCGTTGCTCGCGGTGCTGGATCCCGCGCCCACGAAGGAGCTGTATTTCGTCAGCCGCAACGACGGCAGCCACGAGTTCAGCGAGGATCTCGGGGCGCACGAGCGCGCGGTTACGCGTTTCCAGCGTCAGCGGCGGCGAGGCGGCGCCTAGGTGGCCGGCCGCACGCCCCCGCGAGATCGCCCCCTGCCGCCGAGGCCGGTTGAGCCGGCGCTGATGTCCGCGGTGTTCCTGGGCATCACGTTGTTCGTGCTGCTGATGCTGAACGGCCGCGCCATCGAATCCGGGGATACGCGCGCCCTGGCGCGCACCGCCGCCAGTCTGGTCCAGGAGCTGGACTTCGACCTCGACGAGTACCCCGACGCCGAGTTCCCCTTCGCCCGGGAAGGGGAGGCCGGCCGGAAATTCAGCATCTATCCCCCGTTGCCGGCCGTGATGGCGGCGCCCGTGTTCCTGGTGGCGCGTTCGTTTTTCGCCCTGGACGAGGACGGAGTGGCCTTCGCCGGCAAGGTCGCATCGTCGTCGTTCGCCGCGGCTGCGGCCGCACTGCTTTTCCTCACCCTGGCCCGAGCCCACCCGGCCATCGACGCTCGCTGGGCCGCGGTCGTGCTTGCCCTCGGCACCCCCCTGTGGTCGACCAGCCAGGCGCTCTGGCAACACCCGGCGGCGGTGTTGTGGCTGTGCCTCGCCCTGCTGTGGCTGATGCGGGCCGGAGACGACGAAGCCTGGGCGGGCCGCGCGGGGCTGCCGCTGGCCCTGATGGTGGCGGCTCGGCATGCCGATGTCGCCCTGGCGTCGGTCCTCGCGTTGGGTGTCGCCCTGCGCTGGCCGCGGCGCATTCCGGCCTTCGTCGCCTGGAGCGCGCCGGTGGTGGCCCTCGTCGCCCTCTACCAGTGGCACGCCTTCGGCTCCCCGTGGCGGCACGGCTTCAGCGGCAGCCTGGACCGTTTCTCGGAGCCCTGGGGCGTCGGCCAGCTGGGCCTGCTCGTGTCGCCAGGCAAGGGCCTCTTCGTGTTCACGCCCGTCGCCCTGGTCGGGCTGGTCGGCTTGCTGCAGGTTTGGCGACGCGAGCGCTGGCTGGCGGCCACCCTGGGCGGAGCGTTCCTCGCCCATCTCGCCTTCACTGGCCGCTGGCGTGAGTGGCACGGTGGCGAGTGTTTCGGTCCTCGCTTGATGACGGACGCGCTGCCGCTCTTGCTGTTTTTCGCCCCCGAGGGCCTGGCGAAGCTGCAGGCTCTCGGCGCGTTGCTGGCGGCGATCTCCATCGGTGTTCAGGCGCTGGGAGCCATGGCCTACGATGGCCGCTGGGAGCGCCTGTTCCAGCGGGACGCCCCGCCGCGGCGTGCGCAGGGCCTCGCCGCGCACCCGGAGTTGTGGGAGATCGCCCGCAGCCCCCTCGTCTTCCATGCGACGCGACGCGTGATCCTGCCGTCCTTGCCTTCGCTCCGCGACGGACGGCTGGTGATCCGCCAGCACCCCGTCGTGCTCTTCGGCGCCACCGGGTCCCGCTTCGCATTTACGGGCGGCATCGACGAGGTCGTGGTCAAAGGAGCCGACAACACCGCGGGGGACCTCCACCTGCAGCGGGGGGCCTATTGCGAGGAGAACCGTCTGCGACTGCGCGGACGTTGGGACGCCCTGTTCCTGCGTGTCCGGCCCGGGGCCCGCCAGCGCCGCCTGGAGCTGCGCTTGTTCGGCCATGGCAACGGGACGCTCTACGTGGGCGAGCGTTCGGTCTGGAGTCCGGGGCCCCGCTTCAAAGAGTACGCGGTGAGAGGGCCCTTCCGTATTCGACACCCCTACCTGTACGCGGACTCGGGCGGCGCGGACCTGCTGGTCACGACCGGCCGCGGCGGGGCCGTCGTGTCCCTCGACAGCGTGGCCCTGGTCGCTCCGGGCGATCCGGACCAGCCGCTGCAGCTTCCCTGAGGGCTGGGCCTCAGTCCCCCTGTTCCGGGAGGCGGGCTGGATCCGGCTCGCCTGTATCCGTCCATGCTCCACGCTGGCCGCGGGGAGCCACGCGGCGCGGGACCACCTCCAGGGCGGTCAATGTCGCCCCGGGACGAATGCCGGTCGCCCACACCTCGAGTTTGCGCGCGCCGCGCGCCAACTCGAGGACGATCACCGGCGCCCGCTCCTCACTTCCGAAAAACGCCCGTGCCAGGTCGTCTCCGTCGAGGGTGACCACGAGGCGCACCAGGCGGCCAGTGGCACGGGACTCGCCGCGCACACGGACCTCGTAGTCGCCCGGCGGCAGGCCGATGCGCGGCGTGCTGCGTGTTTCATCCCGGCCCAGGGGCCAGGGGGTGTCGAGGAGTGGGATCGCGAGTGCGCGGGGATCCAGCCGCCCGGCCGCGCTCCGCACGTTGCCGCCGTCCCAGTGGAGCAGCGCGCGTAGCGCGGCGCTGCGCCGGTCGATGTCGGCGGCGGTCGCCGGACCCCAGGCCGGCTTCGCGCCGACGAAGGACGGGAGGGCGCGCTCGAGATGCACCGTCGGCGCCACCACCCGCAGCAGGGCGCTGTCGCCGTCGGCGCGGTTGTGGAGGGCGCGTGGCTGGAGAATGGCGATCGAGACGACGCCGGCCCCGAAACCGAGAAGCGCCGCCAGCAGGCGAGGCGCCCGCCGCCAGGCGGGGGCCAGCAGCAGGGCGAAACTGGGCAGCGCCGGTACCAGGAAGCGGCCCGGAGGGCAACTCCCTCCCCACCACATGCTGTAGGCGGCGCCGACCAGCACCACCGATGCGGCCAGCAGCAGCGCGCGCGTCAGGTCGCCCGGGCGTCGTCGCCACAGGGGCCCCAGGCCCAGGGCGCACAACGCCCAGGCCGGCGCGTGGAGCAGGAGCCCGAACTCGCGGTCGAAAAACAGGCCCGGCAGGCCGCGTGCCGCAAACGCAGACTGGACGTCGTCGGCCACCCTCCGGCCGTAGGCCGCGGTCAGGCTGGGAGTTCCGTAGGTCGAGTTCATCCACAGCTGCAACGTCACGAGGCCTGTGGCGAACAGGAGCGCGCCGGCCGCGCGCCAGGGGACCGGGCCGCGGCGGGCGAGCGTGAGCAGCAGGCCGACCAGCGCCAGCGGCAGGAACTTTGGATGCAGCCACACCAGCGCGCCGGCGCCGAAGCCAGCCACCAGCACGCGCGCGACGCCTCCGTCGCGGCGCGACGTGTGCAGGAAGCAGGCGCTCACCAGCGCTGCCGCGACTTCGGGGTAGATCTGGTTGGCGTAGAAGGCCAGTGGCGCTCCGAGCACGAGGGCCGCGAAGGACACCCGCGCCGCGTTCTCGTCCCCGTTCGCCTCGCGGACCAAGGCGAAGACCAGGGCCGCGGTCACAGCCGAGAGCAAAGCGAGCAGGATACGCACGCCGGCCTCCCCGCCGAGGACGTAGCCGGGCAGGATCACGAACGCGAGCCCCGGGGCGTGGATCGCGTAGAGCTTGCCCCTGGGCGAGGCCGGCGACGTGTGGGCGTCCAGATCGCCGCGGTAGAAGCTGCGGTACTCCCGACGCCGGAACTCGTCGCGCAGGTCGAGGTCGCCGTCGCTCCACAGGCTCTCGGCCATGGTCAGGTAGTGGGGCTCGTCTCCCTGGGCGCCCGCCGGCCCCGGCAGCCGCGTCGCCAGGACGAGGAACACGAGAGCGGCGAACAGGCCCGCGAGCCCGGTGGGCCACGGCCGGCGCGGCGGCGACAGCGACACGAGCGCCACGGCCGCGGCCGGCAGGGCGACCAGCAACAGGCCGAGTCCTTGGAAGAACAGCAGCGGCAGCAACTGGCCTGTCGCCACCGGGACGAGCGGCGCGGCCGCGAGGCCGAGGCACAGGAGCGGCCCGCCCAGGGCCGGTCGGCGGTGCTCGAGGAGGGTCGCGGCCACGGCCAGCCCCGCCGCCACCACCAGGCGGGACATGCCCGGCGGGTCCAGGACCCCGCGCCAGACGCCCTCCAGGGTCGGCACCACATGCAGCGACGAGCCTACGAGGCTCACGAAGGCGAAGATCGCGGCGAAGACGGATACCGAGCGCAGCGCCCGCAGCAGCGTCAGCGCCGGCCTGTCGTGGACTCGCCCCACTTGAGCTTGGTGCGCAGCACGGCGAAGAAGTCCCGCGTGGGGGCGCGCACCAGGCGCAGCGAGCGCGAGCTACGCGTCACCACCACGGCGTCGCTGGGCGTCAAGGGGCAGCCGAACTGGCCATCGAAGGTCACGTGGACGTCGACGTCGCGGTCCGGATGCAGCCGCACCTCGACCGTCGATGCCTCATTCACCACCAGCGGCCGGTTGGTGAGCATGTGGGGACAGATCGGCGTCAGCACCACCGCCGGCAGGGTGGGGTGCAGGATCGGTCCGCCCGCCGCGAGGTTGTAAGCGGTCGAGCCGGTGGGGGAGGAGACGATGAGGCCATCGGCGCGGAAGGCCGAGACGAAGAGTCCGTCCACGAACACGTCGAGCTCGATGATCCGGGACAACGCGGCCTTGGTGATCACCACATCGTTCAGCACGTCCTCCGAGCGCAGGGCCTGCGCGTCGCGGCGCACGACGGCGTGCAGCATGCGCCGCTCGTCGTACTCGTAGCGGCCGGCGAGCACGCCCTCCAGGGCCGGCAGCAGCTCCGAGAGCGCGATCTCCGTGAGAAAACCCAGGCTGCCGAAGTTGACGCCCAGTACCGGCACGCCCTGCCGCGCCACCAGGTGGCTGACGCCGAGCAGGGTGCCGTCGCCACCCAGCACCACCAGGGCGTCGGCGCGCGCCGCAACCTCCTTGGCCTCCTCGACCTCCGCCCGAACGCCCGGCACCAGGGCCGCGGTGCGCGTGTCGAGGAGCGCGGCGGCCCCCTGCTCGGCCAGCCAGGCCAAGAGCTCGCGCAGCGCGGGGCCGGCCTCGACCAGGTCCGCGCGCGCCAGCACGCCGATCGTGACGCTCATGCGAGGGCTCGCGCCATCATCGCAGAAAACGCTTCGGGGGCGAGAGCGGCCCCGTCGCGCCGGAGGTGGAGGAAGAACTCGCGGTTGCCCTCGGCTCCCAGGATGCGGGAGGCGCAGGCCCCGGCGACAGCGTAGCCGAGGGCCTCGGCGCCACGAGCGACATGCTCGAGGGCGGCCTGGTGGTCCGCGGCGTTGCGCACGACCCCGCCCCTGCCGACGCGTCCGCGGCCCAGCTCGAACTGCGGCTTCACCAGCACGGACAGGTCCGCGTCGGGGGCGAGCAGCGGGCGCAGCGCCGGCAGGATCTTGAGCGCCGAGATGAACGATACGTCGATGGTTGCGAAGCCGCAGCGCTCCGGCACGTCGGCCGCGGAGAGCCTCCGAGCGTTGGTCCGTTCCAGCACCACGACGCGAGGGTCCGCTCGAAGTTTCTCGTGGAGCTGGGCGCGGCCGACGTCCACAGCGTAGACGCGGCGGGCCCCCCGCGCCAGCAACGCCTCGGTGAAACCGCCGGTGGAGGCCCCGATGTCCAACGCCACGCACCCCGCGGGGTCGAGGCCCAGGTCGTCGAGGGCGCCCTCCAGCTTGAGGCCACCACGCCCGACGTGTTCGGGTCCACCCAGGACCTCGAGTGCCGCTTGCGGGCTCACGGCCGTGCCGGGCTTCGAGGCCGGCTTGTGGTCGACACGGACGCGGCCCGCCATGACCAGTGCCTGGGCCTTTTCTCGGGAGGCAGCGAGGCCGCGGACCACGAGCAGGAGGTCGAGCCGCATGCGTTGGGCCGCGGCGCCTGTGCCGCGCGTCACGCCCGGCGCGCGACGATCAGCCGCGCGAGGAACGCCAACATCCCCGCCCGCTCGCCCAGCGGCTGGAGCGCCAGGAGCGCCTCCTCGAGCAGCCCGCCGCACATCGCGCGGGCGCGCTCCAGGCCGTGCACGCTGACGTAGGTGGCCTTGCGGGCTGCCGCGTCCTTGCCTGCGGTCTTGCCGAGCTGCTCTGCGACCTCGGTGGCGTCGAGCAGGTCGTCTACGACCTGGAAGGCCAGGCCCACCGCGCGTGCATAACGATCGAGGCACTGGAGGTCCGCGCCCGTCGCACCCCCCAACAGGGCGCCGCCGTTCACGCAGGCGCCGAGCAGGGCGCCCGTCTTTGCTCGGTGCAGGCGCTCCAACTCCTCGGCGGAGACCAACCGGCCCTCGGACTCGAGGTCCGTGACCTGGCCGCCGATCAGGCCGGTGGTGCCGCAGGCCTCCCCGAGCAGGGCCACGACCCTCAGCCGTCTTGCCACGCGCTCCGCCTCCAGGGAGGGCGGAGTTTGGGCCATCACCTGGAAGGCTCGTGTCAGCAGCGCGTCGCCGGCCAGGATTGCGATGGCCTCCCCGAAGACCTTGTGGCAGGTCGGCTTGCCGCGGCGCAGGTCGTCGTCGTCCATGGCCGGCAGGTCGTCGTGGATCAGGCTGTAGGTGTGGATCATCTCGACGGCGCACGCCAGGGGCACAACGTCGCTGGACTTGCCTCCCACCGCCTCGCCGGCTGCCAGCACCAGCTGCGGCCGGACGCGCTTGCCGCCGGCGAACAGGCTGTAACGCACGGCGTGGTGGATGGTGGCGGGCCAGGCCCCCTCAGCGGGCAGGGCGCCGTCGAGAGCCGTCTCGATCTGGCGTCGGCGCTCCTCGAAGGCGGCCTCGAGGTGGTTAGAAGGCGTCGTCATCCTCCGGGGGCGCGAGCGGCATCGTGCGGGGCCGGCCGGCGGCGTCCGTCACGGCCTCGCCCCGGGAGTCCTTGAGGAGCTGCTCGATCTTGCCCTCGGCCTCCTCGAGCTTGGCGTGACAGAACCGCGACAAGCGGATGCCCTCCTCGTACAGCTTCAAGGACTCCTCCAGGGAGAGTTCGCCTTTCTCGAGCCTCTGGACCAGCTCCTCGAGCTGCTTCAGGGCGGACTCGAAGCTCGGCGTCGCGTTGTGGCTCACTCGCTCTCCCGTTTGGTGACGGTGGCGCGCAGGGCGCCCTCCTGGAGTCGGATGCGCAGGCCGTCGCCCGGCGCGGCATCCGCGGCGCGACGCAACACACGTGAGCCGCTGGCGTCGAAGACCAGGGCGTAACCGCGGGACAACACCCCCAGCGGCGACAGGGTGTCGAGTTTGCCGGCGCTGCGGCCCAGGACCGAGCGCCTGTCGTCGAGGGCGCGGCGCAACGCGGCGCCGAGCCGCTCGCGATGCCGCAGCAGGCGCTCGCGGCGTTCTCCGATCTGACGCTCGAAACGGAACGCCCCCACGCGGTCGTCGAGGCGCCGCAGGTGTTCGCGGGCGCGCTCGCGCCGGCGCTGCAGGAAGCCGCGGGCGCGCTCGGCGTAGTCGTCGACGCGCTGGGCCGAGCTGCGCAGCCGCCCGCGCTCGGTCTCGAACACGCGGTGGACGGCCACTCCCTGGAGCCGCGCGCGCACGCGGGTCAGGCGCAGGCGCAGTGCCGCCTGCTGCCGGCTCTCGAGATGTCGCAGCCGATCCGCCAGCTCCTGCTTCGCCTGCACCACCATTTCGGCAGCCGCGGACGGCGTCGGGGCGCGCAGGTCGGCCACGAAGTCCGCGATGGTGAAGTCCGTCTCGTGGCCCACCGCGGAGACCGTGGGCACGGGGCAACTGGCCAGGGCCCGCGCCAGGGTCTCCTCGTTGAAGGCCCACAGGTCCTCGAGGCTGCCGCCGCCGCGGGCCAGGATCACTACGTCGAGGCCGAGCCCGGCCAGCACCCGGACCCCCTGGGCCACCTCCCAGTGGGCGCCTTCGCCCTGGACGCGGGCGGGGTAGAGCACCACGTCCAGGTTGCGGTACCGTCGGCGCAAGACCCGCAGCATGTCGCGAATTGCGGCTCCTGTAGGCGAGCTGACGATGCCGATCCGGCGCGGCAGCATGGGCAGGGGGCGCTTGCGCGCCGGGTCGAACAGGCCCTCTTTCTGGAGTTTCTCCTTCAGTTCTTCGAAGGCCTGCTGCAGCGTGCCCTTGCCCAGCGGCTCCAGGACCTCGATCTGGAGCTGGTAGTCGCCACGCGGGGCGAACACGCGGACGGTGCCCCGCGCCAGGACCTTGAGGCCATCCTTGGGCTTGAAGCGCAGCAGCCGCGCCTGCGTCTTCCAGACCACCGCGCGCAGCTGCGCGTCCTTGTCCTTCAACGAGAAGTACAGGTGTCCGGAGTCGGCCGCCTTCAGGTTCGAGACTTCGCCTTCGACCCAGACGTCGAAGAACTCGGTCTCGAGCAGGCCCTGGATGCGCTGGGTCAGCTCCGAGACGCTGAAGGTCCGGCGGCGCGCCGGGGACGGGGCGGGCGCCTCGCGCCCCGGCTCGCCGAATTCGAGGCCCTTCTGGCGCATCGAGGACGGGGTCAGGCGCCGCCATCGGCGCGGCCGGCGGGGGCCATCTCGCCCTGGATCTTCTCCAGACGGTACTGGAGCGTGCGACGCGACAGGCCCAAAAGGCGGGCGGCCCGCGACACGTTGCCCTCGGTCTTCTCGAGCGCCTTCAGGATCAACGTCCGCTCGACCTCGTCGAGGTCGATGCCCGAGTCGGGGATGTCGAGGGCGAGCGGGCCGCGCATGGTGGTGATCCCGGCGCGCACCGCGGCCGGCAGGTCCGCCGGCACGATCACCTCCTCCTCGGCCAGGAGCAACGCGCGCTCGATCACGGACTCGAGCTGGCGCACGTTGCCGGGCCAGTCGTAGGCGGCGAGGATCTTGAGGGCGGCCTCGCTCATCTCCTTGGGGCGTTTGGCGTCGCCGTACTTCCGCATGAAGTGCTCGACGAGCAGCGGGATGTCGGTACGGCGCTCGCGCAGCTGTGGCAGCACGATCGGGATCACGTTCAACCGGTAGAACAGGTCCTCCCGGAAGCGGCCGGAGCGCACCTCGGCCTCCAGGTCGCGGTTGGTGGCGGCCACGATGCGCACGTCGATCTTGACGCGCTCGGTGCCGCCCACGCGCAGGATCTCCCGCTCCTGGAGGGCGCGCAGCAGCTTCACCTGCAGGTCGCGCTTCAGGTCCCCGACCTCGTCCAGGAAGAGGGTCGAACCGCTCGCCTGTTCGAAGAGCCCGATCTTGCGGGCGTCGGCGCCGGTGAAGGCGCCCTTCTCGTGGCCGAACAACTCGGCCTCGAGGATGCTCTCGGGCAGCGCCGCGATGTTGACGGCCCAGAAGGGCCGATCGCGCCGGTCGCTCTGGTGGTGCAGCGCGCGGGCGATCAGCTCCTTGCCGGTACCGCTCTCGCCGTAGATCAGGACCGTGGCGGTGGAGGCGGCCACCTTGTGCACGATGCGGAACACGTCCTGCATCGAGCCGTGGGCGCCCACGATGTTCTCGATGCGGAAGCGGTCGCGGAGCTGCTCCTGCAGCATGCGGTTCTCGCGCACCAGCCGGCTGCGCTCCACGGCGCGGCCCAGGACCACCAGCAGCACGTCCCGTTCGATGGGCTTCTGCAGGTAGTCGAGGGCGCCCTTGCGCATGGCTTCCACGGCGCTGGTGATGGTGCCGTGGGCGGTCATCAGCACCACGCTGGCCGCGGGTTGGGCCTTCTGCAGCTCGGTCAGCAGCGTGATGCCGTCCATGTCGGGCATCTTCAAGTCCGTCAGCACCGCGTCGAAGACCTGGGTGCGGGCCACGTCCACCGCGCGCTGGCCGTTGGCCGCCGTGACCGGCTCGTAACCCTCGGACTCCAGGATCACGTCCAGGATCTCACGCTGGTTCTCCTCGTCGTCCACGACGAGTACGCGGCCGCGGCCGACGCTCACGAGGCCAGGGCCTCGGCGCGGCCGGGCTCCCTGACCACCGGCAGCACCACGCGAGCCGTGGTGCCGGCGCCGCGCGTGCTCTCGAGGGCGATCGAGCCGCCGTGGTCGCCAACGATCTTGCGGGTCAGGGACAAGCCCAGGCCGACGCCGGCCTCCTTGGTGGAGAAGTAGGGCTCGAACGCCGCCTGGATCTGCTCCGGCGTCATTCCGTGGCCGTTGTCGGAGACGGTGACCAGGATCACGTCGCCGCCCGAGTCGCGATCCTTCTTGGCCGCCACCCGCAGCAGGCCTCCCTGGGGCATGGCGTCGACCGCGTTGATCATGAGGTTCAGGAAACACGTCTTCAGCAGCTCGGGATCGGCCTGGGTCTCGGGCAGGTCGCCCTCGATCACCGTCTCCAGGCTGATGCCCTGGTCCCTGGCCTTGTGGTCCACCAGGGCGGCGACCTCCTTGAGGATGCCGCCGATCGAGCAGGGGCGCCGGTCGAGCCGCATCGGTCGCCCGAAGGAGAGGAAATCGTTGACCAGGCGGTTCAAGCGGCTGATCTCCCCCTTCACGTTGCCCAGGATGCGCTCGAAGCTCTCGCGGCGCGCCGGGTCCTCGGGGGAGAGCCGCTCCCGCACGTGGTCCATGGAGAGGTTGATGAAGTTGAGCGGGTTCCGGATCTCGTGGGCCACGGCCGAGGCCAGGCGCCCAATGGCGGTGGAACGTTCGGCGAAGTGCAAGCGTTCCTCGAGCAGCTTGTTCTCGCGCAGGCGCTCCACCATCTCGTTGAAGGTCCGCGCCAGGGCCCCGACCTCGTCTCGCCCGTGTTCGGGCACCTTCACGTCCAGGCTGCCCGCGGCCACGGCGCTGGCGGCCTGGGTGAGCTGGTTGAGCGGCCGGCTGAAGGTCCAGGACAGGTACAACGAGACCAGGATCCCGAGGCCGAACACCGCCAGGGTGGCGATCAGGCGATTCACCAGCGCGTCGTTGGAGAACTCCGAGAAGTCGCCGATGTTGCGCGTGATCACCACGTAACCGACGCGCCGGTCGCCCACCACGACGGGGATGGTGAGGGTCGAGGTGGAGGTGCGACCCTCCGAGCCTTCCTCGCCCAGGACGCCGCGGATCACATATTGCTTCGGCCCCTTCTTCTTGGGGCTCGCCCGGACCAGGCGCTTGCCGACGTTCTGGGGGTTGGTGGAGGCCTGGACCTCCTCGTCTGCGTCGGCGATCGAGACGTCCTTGACGCCGAGTTGTCGCAGCTTGTCGGCGTAGGCCTTCAGCACGACCTGGGCGTCGCCCTCCCCGGCGGGTTGCTCCTGGGCGATCTCGATGGCGGTGGACATCTCCTCGGTGTACTCGCGGACCTTGGAGAGGAGCTGCCGTTCGTTGAGCAGGTGCAGAGCGAACAACGCCGACACGGACAGCAGCAGCAGCGATGCCATCATCAGCAGCAGCTTGGTCCGGATCGGGGAGTCCCCCAGGCGGCGCAGCGCCACGCCCAGCCAGCGCATAGGATGCCAGTCTAGATCCCGGCCGGGGCGCCTGCAACGGCTGCCAGGCGCGCGGCGCTATACTGAAGCTTCGTCAGGACGAAGGGAGGAGACCGAAGCGCATGGCCACCACGGAAGCACCACCCCGGCGGCGGGAGACCCTCGAGCAGGCCGTGATCCGGTTCTGCGGCGACTCGGGGGACGGGATGCAGATCACCGGCAGTCAGTTCACCAACACGGCGGCCCTGTATGGCAACGACCTCGCCACCTTCCCGGACTTCCCGGCCGAGATCCGCGCCCCCGCGGGAACCCTGCCCGGCGTGTCCGGTTTCCAGATCAACTTCTCCTCGAGCGACGTGTACACCCCCGGCGACGCGGTGGACGTCCTGGTCGCCATGAACCCGGCCGCCCTGAAGATGAACGTGGCCGACCTGAAAACCGGCGGCATCCTGATCGTCAACGCCGACAACTTCCGGGACACCGACCTGCGCAAGGCTCAGATCGCCCAGAACCCCCTGGAGGACCACTCCCTCGACGGCTACCGCGTGTTCGCCGTGGAGCTGACCAAGCTCACGCGTCTGGCCCTGAAGGAGCTGGGCCTGGACGCCAAGAGCATGGACCGGTGCAAAAACTTCTTCGCATTGGGCATGTGCTACTGGCTCTACAACCGGCCGATGGACGCGACGGTGCGCTGGCTGGAGGACAAGTTCAAGGACAAGCCGAAGCTGGTCGAAGCCAACCGGCTCGCGATGCAGGCCGGCTACAGCTACTGCGAAGCCACCGAGGCCTTCCAGGTCAGCTACGAGATCCCGCCCGCCCGGCTGTCGCCCGGCACCTATCGCAACATCTCCGGCAACGGCGCCCTCGCCCTCGGGTTCGTCGCGGCCTCGGTGCGTTCCGGCTTGCCGTTGTTCCAGGGCAGCTACCCGATCACCCCGGCCTCCGATGTCCTCCACGAGCTGTCGGGCTACAAGAACTTCGGCGTCACCACATTCCAGGCCGAGGACGAGATCGCGGCGATGACCGCCGCCATCGGGGCGGCCTACGCCGGCGCCCTCGCGATCACCACCACCTCGGGCCCCGGCATGGCCCTCAAGATGGAAGCCATCGGCCTGGCGGTGATGGCCGAGTTGCCCGTGGTGATCTGCGACATCCAGCGCGGCGGGCCCTCCACGGGCCTGCCCACCAAAACCGAGCAGGCGGACCTGCTTCAGGCGCTGTTCGGCCGCAACTCCGAGGCGCCGCTGCCGGTGATCGCCCCCCAGACCCCCGGCGACTGCTTCTGGGCCGCTCTCGAGGCCAGCCGCATCGCGATCCGCTACATGGTGCCGGTGATCCTGCTCTCCGACGGCTACCTCGCCAACGGCGCCGAGCCGTGGCGGATCCCAGAGGCCGCGGAGCTGCCGGAGATCCCGGCGCGGTTCCGCACCGACCCGGATGGGTTCCAGCCCTACCTCCGCGACCCCGAGACCCTGGCCCGGCCCTGGGTCAAGCCCGGCACGCCGGGTCTCGAGCACCGCATCGGTGGCATCGAGAAGCAGGAGAACACCGGCAACGTCAACTACGAACCCCAGAACCACGAGCGCATGGTGCGGCTGCGCGCCGCGAAGGTGCAGGCGGTGGCCCAGGACGTCCCCGAGGTCGTGCCGGCCGGCGATCCCGAAGGCGAGCTGCTGATCGTGGGCTGGGGCTCGACCTACGGCGCGATCACCGCAGCCGTCAATGCGCAGCGCTCCCGAAGGCGGCGCATCGGCCACGTCCACCTGCGCCTCCTCAACCCCTTGCCGCGCAACCTGGGCGAGGTGTTGCTGCGCTACAAGAACGTCCTGGTGGCCGAGATGAACATGGGCCAGCTGCTCATGGTGTTGCGCGCCAAGTTCCTGATCGACGCGGTCGGGCTCAACAAGGTGCAGGGCAAGCCGTTCCAGCAGGCCGAGATCGAGGCCAAGATCGAGGAGATGATCCAGTGACCGCGACGCCACTCCCGGTGCTCACCCGCAAGGACTTCCAGACCGACCAGGAGGTCCGCTGGTGTCCCGGCTGCGGCGACTACGCGATCCTGGCCGCCGTGCAGTCGGTGTTCCCGGAGCTCGGCGTGCGCCGCGAGAACTTCGTGGTGGTCTCCGGCATCGGCTGCTCCAGCCGCTTTCCGTACTACATGAACACCTACGGATTCCACACCATCCACGGCCGCGCGCCGGCCGTGGCGACCGGCGTGAAGCTGACGCGGCCCGAGCTCGAGGTGTGGATCGCCACCGGAGACGGCGACGCGCTCTCGATCGGGGGCAACCACACCATCCACATGCTGCGCCGCAACGTGGGTGTGAAGGTGCTGCTCTTCAACAACCGCATCTACGGCCTCACCAAGGGCCAGTACTCGCCGACCTCCGAGAAGGGCAAAAAAGCCAAGTCGACGCCCTACGGCTCCGTGGACCAGCCCTTCAACGTCTTGTCCCTCGCCATCGGCGTCGAAGCGACCTTCGTGGCCCGCTCCGTGGACGTGTTCCAGCCGCACCTCAAGGCGATCCTGAAGCGGGCGGCGGCGCACCGGGGCTCGGCCTTCCTCGAGATCCTGCAGAACTGCAACATCTTCAACGACGGCGCCTGGGAGAGCCTGACCGAGAAGGACGTGCGGGAGGACCACGTGATCGCCCTCGAGCACGGCCAGCCCCTCGTCTTCGGCAAGAGCAAGGACAAGGGCATTCGCATCAACGGCCTCAACCTCGAGGTGGTGAGCCTGGGCAGCGGCGTCACGGAAGGAGACCTGATCGTCCACGACGAGAGGCACCCGAACCCGGCCTACGCCTTCCTGCTCTCGCGCATGGAGACGCAGCCGGGTTTCCCGGCGCCGATCGGCGTGTTGCGGGCCGTGGACGCGCCCCGCTACGAGGACGAGGTCAAAACCCAGATCGACGGCATCGTGGCGAAACGTGGCCCCGGCGACCTCGGGCAGCTGCTGCGGGCCGGCGACGTCTGGGAGGTCAGCTAGACCGCCAAAATCTCTTGACAGCCGCTGGCGAGCGGCCTAGGTTGAGGGTGACGGAGGTCGATTCGAGCAGGAGACGTGCCCGAGTGGTTACTCGGGATTGAGGACTCGGAGGTGCTTTTGATGGAGGGCACTCCGCCGAAGAACGTTGGGGGCTCGAAGAGCCCCGCAAGTCCAACGTCGCTGTAAAAAGAGCGCGCCCTGAAGGCGCGCGGGGGCGAATCGAGCCCCGCAAGAAGGTCCATCGGGCCCGGGTGCCAAGCACCCGGGCCTTTTTCTTGGCTTCGCACGAGCCCTTCGCCTACAGCCAATCCTCCGCGATCAGCGGGCCGCCGGAGGGAGCGCGAAACGCAGGTCTCCTTCGTCGGTCTCGAGTAGGACGTCCGTCGACTCGATGCTCTTGATTCTCGCGTCGGCGAGCCGGTCACCCTCACGGTATGCGAAAAGCGCCCCGCTTGGAGAATAGGCGAACGCGACCCAGCCGTCTCCCGCGGTCGCGAGGCCAGTCGGCTGGAACTCCAGGAGCGCCAGGTCCTGCGGACGCAGCTGCAGGCGCGGGTCGGCCGCGCCACCCGCCACCGGCACCATCTCCTCGCCGCTGCCCCCGGGCAGCTCCACGATGCGCCGACCCTCCTCGACCCGCTCTCGGAGGCCCACGGCATCGAGGAGCGCCTGGCGCAGAGCCGCCGCAGGTGCGTCCTTGGCCCACACGCTGAGCCGGCCCAGCGAACCGGACGGCCCGAGCGAAGCGAGGGACGAGTCGACTTCCGTGAAAACGGCCAGCAGGTCGCGAACCGGCGCCCGCTTCAACTCGAAGCCGACGCGAGCGCCCTCTGCTGGGTGCGCTTCGGGGACTGGAGCTGGCGCGGCGTCCTTCTTCTGCTCCTTGCCCGAGCGGGCCAACGCCACGCGTCGCACAGGACCGGCCTCCGTGATGCGCAACCCGCCCGCCTTGGCCAGCAGCGCCAGCGCCTCATCGGCGCCCACGCGAGACAACTCCACGTGGCTGCGGCCGAACACGCCCGCGTCCACGACGAAGCCCTGGCCCGTCAGCGTGGTCAGCACCCGGAACACGTCGGGCAGGTCCACGTCGCGCAGACGGAGGGTGAGGGGCCCCCTGCCCGGCGACTTGCCGCCGGATCCCTGGACGTTCGGGCCACGCAGCGTGTCGCGGTCCACCGCGCAGGCCGTGCCCGGCTCCTCGAAGGGGTCTTCCCCCGGGAGCGGCAGGTCCGCCTCGGGCCCGGCCACCGGGCTCGTGCCATGGGCTTCGAAGCGCAGGCACGCACCCTGCCGGGTGACGAC
>Ga0187893_10000129_pt1 | contig 169837 bp, 136 predicted proteins | sample MA1701074metaG_FD_139574 | JGI IMG/M metagenome (GOLD analysis project Ga0187893, IMG submission 139574) | White microbial mat communities from a basaltic lava cave in the Kipuka Kanohina Cave System on the Island of Hawaii, USA - MA170107-4 metaG ...
GCAGATGTAAACGCTGCTAAAAACATTTCTCGGAAAGCTGCTGTCAACCAGCTTAATGTCTCGGAACCTGAAGACTCATCTGAGCCTTCGGAAGTACAGGGACAAGCCGCTTGCTTTAGCGAGAGGTAGTTGACCTACCTTCATTCTTGAATTTCATAACTTGTTGGGGACGAGGTTTTGAAACTTGAAGCCCACATCCGTCTCTAATCTGGAGATCGAAACTTCACGCGCCGACCAGTTCATAGAAGAACTCGGACGTGTGACGGATGCGCTGCCGGATCGCATCAATATCGATGCGAAGAATGTGGAGCAAGGACTGGCAAAACTCGTTCTCACGCTTATCGAACTCATTCGTCGTCTTCTCGAAAAGCAGGCCGTCAAACGCATGGAGGGAGGCTCCCTCTCACCTGAGCAACTGGAGAATCTGGGACTGGCTTTGATGAGACTGGAAGAGAAGATGCGAGAGTTGAAAGAGCAGTTCGGGCTGGGGGAAGAGGATCTCAATCTCAACCTCGGCCCGCTCGGTCGTTTGATCTGAAACTCGAAGTCTCGGATTCTTCCTAACTTTCACATTGCGGAGGGGCAGTATATTGCCAACCGATCAACCAAGCTTAGTGACATCGCGTTCGCCCGGTTTAGTCGATGTTCTGGATCGCATTCTCGATAAGGGACTCGTTATCGCGGGCGATATCAAAGTTTCACTCGCCAACGTGGAGTTGTTGACCTTGCAGATACGCCTGCTTATATGTTCGATAGACAAGGCGGAGCAGATAGGGTTGAACTGGTGGCGCTATGATGCGAATCTCACCAAACACGCAGAAATCCCTGAAGGAGAAAACGCCGCGCTGCACGAGAGATTGACGAAACTCGAACGCGAAATGAAACGGCTGAACGCGCCCGCAGCGAAGGGTTCGACCAGCCGACGCAAAGTCACTGCGGCAAAAAAGAGCCGGACGCGTTCTCGCCCCTGAGAGCAGGAAAGGGCGGCGCGCTGCCGCTCAATAAATCATGGTGTCATCACCAATGAAAGAGGATTGAGCACATGGCTGTTGAAAGAGCACCTGGCGGAACCAGTTTGATAGACATACTCGATCGCGTCCTCGATAAGGGCATCGTTGTCGATGCGTGGGTGCGTATATCGCTGGTTGGAATCGATCTGATCACGGTCGAAGCCCGCATCGTCGTGGCTTCAATAGACACTTACCTGAAATATGCCGAGGCTGTGGGCCTGACGCCCGCCGTGTCGCGTCCGGCAATAACTTCAGGCGCGGTGGATGCGGTTGAAGAAGAGACTCGCCATCGCACGACGACGGAGCCGAGGTCATAACCCAGCGAGAAAAGCTGCAAAGAAAGCGGCAAGCAGCAGAAATCCTCGAAGTCCTGAAGGAATTCGGCTGCCGTACCTCCTGTCCTTGAATTCAAACGGGATGGAAGACCGACTGACAAAATCGACACCTGTAGAGGACGCGATTGATGAAAACGCGGAATCCAAATTGTCCGCTCATCAATATGAAATTCTGCTCAAGATGATGACCGAGTTGGCAGCCACCAACAGCCTGAACGAGCGAATGCTGCTGGCGCTCGATACGATTTCATCCGATCTCGGATACGAGCGCGCTGCCATCGCCTTGATAGACGAAAGCACCGCCACCCTGCGTATGCATATGGCTGTAGGATTCGAAAATAATGCGGAAGTGGAAAGTCTGTATATGCCGCTCGACTCGGCGGGGAAAGGCGTCTCGGTCGTCTATGAAGGTCGCCCTGTCTGGATCAGTCGCGGGGGCGATGAATACAGCCCTTTTATCGGCTCTCTCGCAACTGACACGGATATACTCGGTCTCCCGCTTTTTGGCGGGCGATGGGCAAAGAGGACTGAAGGAGAATTCGCGCGCAAATTCCTCAGAGAGGACAAATACTGGCAGCCGGAGGCCGTGTGTCTGGGCGCGCTCTACATCGGCGCAAATCGGAACACAACGGACGAGTCCGCGCTGAAACTGCTGTTGCACTGCGCTGATCAGATAGGCATCACTATGGCCGCAGCCATTCAGAATGATTACCTGACGACGACCGTCAGGGAGTTGCGGCGCGAACGATTGTGGATCGAATCAATTCTGGAATCAGTCGCCGACCCTATAGTGCTGACCAATCTCGACAACGAGATTCTGCTCCAGAATCGGCGAGCCGAGGAACTCTTCAGCGGTTCGGAAGATGCCAGCGAGGGCAAGCGACGCGCTTTGAACATGAACGACCTGCTTTTCTCCACTTATCTTTCGAGCGCCATTGTCGCTTCGACCGCAGCGATTGGAAGCGACCTGACTTTAGTCGATCCCATAGAAGGTTCGGATATACATTTCGAGGTCATTTCGACGCCCGCTCTCAACGAACAGGGCGAGCGCATCGGTCTGGTTTCAGTCTTTCGCAATGTGACCGACCTCAGGCAAACCAATGAAGAACTGGCGCGCAATTATTTCAAGCTTCAGCAGGCCGAAGCCGAGGCTCGCCGCGAACGAGATCGCCTGAACCTCATCATCGGCAATGTAGGTCATCCCATAGTCGTTTTCGATGCCGGAGGCAATTTCATTTTGTTCAATCGTCGAGCCGAGATTCTCTTTCAACAGGAACGGCTCTCCGGGCAACGAACCGAATTAGACCACCTCGATGCGCGGGCGCTGGCGGCGGTGCGCGCCAATTCCGTCAAGCTTACATCTTTCATTTCCGGTCTCGCTTCCGAAATTCACACGGGGAGGCAGGCCGAGATAGACCTGATCGATCCTGAAACGGGCGAGTTGCTGCCTATGGAAATCAATTCGGTAGAGGTTCTCGATGCCAAAGGAGAAGTGACGGCTGTCGTTTCGATACTTCACGACCTGTCGGAGATACGGGAACTGGAGCATCGTCGTGTCGAACAACAGCTATTCGAATCGGAGAAGCTTGCAGCTATCGGCACGCTGGCCGCTTCCATCGCGCACGAAGTCAACAACCCCCTCGAAGCCATCAAGAACTCTCTCTTCCTCCTGCAATCGAGCACCGATCAGGAAGCAAATGAGCGATTCTGGGGCATAGCGATCAAAGAGACCGAGCGCGTATCACAAATCATCCGCCGGATGCTCGGATTCGCGCGACGTTCGGGCGGCGTCGAATGGGTCGATGTGAATCAGTTGATCGAAGAAACTCTGGTGCTGGTCGAAAAGAAACTGCAACAGGCGAGAATAAGAATCGTGACCGGCTTCGATAACGATCTGCCCATCATTCTCTGCTATGCAGATCAACTGCGGCAGGTCTTCCTCAACCTGATCCTGAATGCGCAGCAGGCAATCGCCGGTCCCGGCACGATCTCGATCAAAACGTCCAGATGCCAGCTTGCAGCGCAGCCTGCTGTTTCAATAGAGATCAGCGATACGGGAACCGGAATAGGCGAAGATGCGTTGGCGCGCATATTCGAGCCTTTCTTCTCGATGCGCAAAGACGGAACCGGATTGGGCCTCTGGGTGACGCAAAATATCGTGCGGCAGCACGGCGGTAGCATCGATGTGACCAGTTCGAAAGAGGACGGCACTACTTTCAAGCTTATCCTGCCGATAGATTCGCCCGCGCTGATTGGCGCAGGGCAGTAGTGATCGTCTCGCAGCACGCAAAACGAACCCGGGTTGCACCAGCACCACCTTGATCAATTTTGAAGCGAGGTATTATGCCTTCTGGTATGAGTATGAATGTCGATAGGGATGTCGAAGACCGTGGATGCTCTCGCCTGCTCATAGTTGATGATGAAGAAAGCGTCGCCGTCACAGTCAGTGAGGTTTTGCGCCGCAGCGGATTCGTCGTCGATACGGCCCTCAGCGGCCAGCAAGCTTTGGACTACATTCATGAGTCGCAATACGACCTTGTGATGACGGATCTGCACATGGAAGGCGTCGACGGAATTTCGTTGCTTGCAGACATACAACGCATCACTCCTATCACGATCTCGATAGTGCTTACGGGCTTTGCTTCTCTCGAATCGGCCATCGCCGCCATGCGGCACGGGGCGTATGATTACCTCATCAAGCCATGCAATATCGAAGATATGCTCTATACCATTCAGCGCGGCCTCAACCATCGCCGCCTGATGCTTGCCGAGCGGGAGGCGCAGGCGCGACTCAAACAACTCAATCAGGAACTGGAACGCCGCGTCGAACAGAGGACGGCGGAACTCAAGCGCGTCAATGAAGAATTAGCCGAGGCCAATCGCGCGAAGGATATCTTTCTCGCCTCCCTTTCTCACGAACTGAGAACGCCGCTTTCGCCCATACTCGGCTGGACGAAGATTCTGCGCTCCGGCAAAGCCGACCCAGCATTGACCGCCAAAGGGCTTGACGCCATAGAACGCAACGCGCAGTTGCAGGCGCATTTGATAGATGATCTGCTCGATGTATCGCGCATAGTCGCCAACAAACTTACTATAGAAAAAGAGCCGACCGATCTGCGCTCGATCGTCAGTGAAGCTGTCGAGACGGTGCGCGATAAGGCATCGGCGCGTGGCATCTCGCTCAAGATCGATCTTTCGGACAAGCCGGTAATCGTGCTGGGTTCGCCTGTGCGCCTGCAACAGATCATCTGGAACTTTTTGACCAACGCCATCAAATTCACCGAAGGCGGCGGACAGATCAGCGTGCGAAGCTTTCGTGATCGAGAGAAAGCGTATGTGCAGGTTTCCGACACGGGCAAGGGAATACCGTCGGATTTTCTGCCCGCCATTTTCGATCCTTTCAAGCAAAGCGATTCTTCTCAAAAACAGGGAGGGCTGGGGCTGGGGCTGGCTATTGCGCGCAAGCTGGCCGAGTTACACGACGGTCAGGTGTTGGCCGAATCTGAAGGTATAGGGAGAGGAGCGCGCTTCACTTTCGTGTTGCCCTGCGCCGATTCGGACACGGATGTGGAGCGAAAAGGAGAAAGCAATCTGACGCTCGGTTATATGCCCAAGCTGGTGCTAGTCATAGATGACTCGACCGACACGCTTGAAATGATGGATGTGATATTCACTCAGGCAGGCTGCCGGGTGGTGACGGCTGATTCGGCGCAGGCGGCTTTGAATCTGGCAACGGCTGAAGCGCCGGGAATCATAATCTCGGATATAGGAGTGCCGGATGCAGATGGTTTCGAATTACTGGCCCGGTTGCGCCGTTTGCCGGGACTGGAGAAAGTCCCGGCCATTGCGGTTTCCGGCTACGCCTCAAAAGAAGATGTGGCCCGCGCCTATGACGCGGGCTTTCTGGCGCATCTGGCCAAACCTATCGATTTCGACAAGCTCTTCGAGGTGATACACGATATCGTTTCCTGATCTTCAGCCGGACGCTCAAGGGGCAAGCTTTGCGCAAAGAGTCTCCCTTATCGTATCAATCGCCACATCTTCCGATGCGCGAGTCGAGCGCGTGAACAATTCGACTTTGCCTTCTTTGATCTTCTTGCCGACAGTTATTCGAAACGGCACGCCGATCAAATCAGCATCGTTGAATTTCACACCGGCACGCTCATCGCGATCATCTATAAGCGTCTCGATGCCTGCCGACTCAAGTTCACCATAGAGTCGCTCCGCCAGGTCATTGATCGCCTGATCCTTGATGTTCACAGGAGTGATGATGGCGTGGAAAGGCGCAATAGATGCGGGCCAGATTATCCCCGCGTCGTCATTATAAAGCTCGACCGCCGCAGCCATCAGTCGCTCGACTCCTATGCCGTAGCTCCCCATCACTATTGGGACTTCCGTCCCCTCGGCAGTCAAAACCCGCGCGCCCATGCTTTCCGAATACTTCGTGCCGAGTTTGAATATGTGACCCACCTCGACGGCTTTGAATACGTCGAGCGCGCCTTCACAATTCGGACATCCTTCGCCTGAAGCGACTGATCGCAGGCTTGCCCATCGGTCGACTCGGATATCGCGGTCAATGGAGACGCCGCGCAGGTGAAAATCATCCTTGTTTGCGCCCGTCGTCATGTTGCGGCGAGCGCGCAGAGATTCTTCAGCCAGAATCAGTTTGATATGACGATGAGCTTTCGCGTCGATGCCGACGGCTCCGAGCGATCCTGCCGATGCGCCCAGCGCCTCGCGTATCTCTTCCGGGTGCGCGGGCCGCACGTTTATCGCGGCAGTCGCATCGATGAGTTTCGTTTCATTGAGTTCGTGATCGCCGCGCATCAAAACGAGCGCGAGAGCGCCGTCGAGCGAATAAACCAGAGTTTTAATCTGACGGTCTGCCGCCGCGCCTCCGGGAAAAGTGGTGAGGTCTGAGATAGTGCGAACGCCGGGAGTGGGAAATTCTTCGGGAGCCGAAGGGCCTTCCTCATCCGTGACGGCGGCGATGCGCGATGTGGCTTTTTCGACGTTCGCTGCGTAGCCGCATTTTTCGCACACGGCTATGAGGTCTTCTCCCGCTTCCGTCCGCACCATGAATTCCGTCGACTGGCTCCCGCCCATCGCGCCCGAACTTGCTTCGACCGAAGTGTATTTCAAACCGCAGCGCGTGAATATGCGACAGTAAGCGTCGTACTGATCCTGAAAGGCTTTGTCTAGCCCCGTGCGGTCTGTGTCGAAAGAGTAAGCGTCTTTCATTGTGAACTCGCGCACGCGCAGCAGGCCGGATTTGGGCCTCGCTTCGTCGCGAAATTTGGTCTGAATCTGATACCACACCTGCGGAAGCTGGCGATAGGAATTGATCGCATTACGGGAGATGATCGTAAATATCTCCTCGTGCGTCATCCCAAGACACATATCCGCGCCGCGTCGGTCGCGCAGGCGGAACATATTGTCGCCCATCACTTCCCATCGGCCCGACTCTTTCCACGCCTCAGCCGGATTGAGGGCAGGGAGAAGGAATTCCTGTCCGCCGATTCGATTCATCTCTTCGCGGATTATCTGCATAACCTTGAGCCGAATTCGCTGGGCGAGAGGCAGGAGCGAATAAACGCCTGCCGTGAGTTGACGGATGAACCCGGCGCGCACGAGCAGGCGATGGCTGGCGACTTCCGTATCCGCCGGGTCTTCGCGCAGCGTCGGGACGAACAGATTAGACCATCTCATTAGCGATTCTCCTCAGCGCAAAAACTTCAATGCAATGGAATCAGCAAAGGTAACAAGCGAAAAAGTCGACTGTCAACCGTGCTTGCAAACAGCCGCGACGCTCTGATAGCATCCCGTGCTGGGTCGCAATCGTCCAGCATCTTCTTTCAAAGCTCCGCAGGGAGCGATGTAATTAACGCGCGACGAGCGCAAAGCAGTTGAGGTGAAACGATGCTGGAAGGCAATATCCCCGAAGCTCTGACCTTTGACGACGTTTCGATAGTTCCCGCAAGAAGCGGCGTTCTTCCTACCGAAGCAGATACCACGACTCGATTCACGCGTAACATCCCGCTCAACATTCCCATCACATCAGCCGCGATGGATACGGTGACGGAATCGCGCCTCGCCATTGCCATCGCGCAACACGGCGGGCTGGGAGTCATTCACAAAAATCTTTCGATAGACACACAGCGCGACGAAGTGGATAAAGTGAAACGAAGCGAGTCGGGCATGATCGTCGATCCGGTGACGATGACGCCCGATCATCCCATCTCGGAAGCGATGGAAGTGATGGATCGCTATCACATATCGGGCGTTCCGATAGTCGAAGAAAACGGACATCTGGTCGGCATACTCACCAACCGAGATTTGAGATTCGAGACTCGATTGAATCTTCCCATCAGCGAAGCGATGACCAAGGAAAATCTCATCACCGTTCCCGTGGGTACGACACTCAACGAAGCGAAGGCCATACTGCAACGGCATAGAGTCGAGAAGTTGCTCGTCGTCGACGAAAACTACAAGCTCAAAGGTCTGATCACGGTCAAAGACATTCAGAAGGCTATTCAGTATCCGCTGGCGGCGAAAGACAGTCTGGGCCGTTTGCGCGTGGCGGCGGCGATAGGCGCGACGGGCGATTTTCTGGAGCGCGCCGAAGAGTTGGTCCGCGCCCGCGTCGATTGCCTCATAATCGATACGGCTCACGGCCACACCGAAGGAGTGATTGCAGCGGCGAAGAAGATCAAGAGCCGCTTCCCTGAAATCGATCTCGTCGCCGGAAACATCGCCACGGCTGAAGCGACAAGGGATTTGATTTCGGCTGGGGTCGATGCGGTTAAGACTGGCATGGGCGGCGGGAGTATCTGCGTCGAGGGAGACGCGCTGATCCTGATGGCTGACAGCGGCGTGAAACCTGTCAGAGAAATAAGATCAGGCGAACTGGTTATCACTCACACAGGAGAAGCGCATCCGGTGACCAAAACCTACCGGCGTTTGTACCGGGGACAGATGATTGCTCTCAAGGCAGGAGGCTGTCCGGGCAAATTGCGGATGACTCCCAACCATGAAGTGCTTGCGGTCACTTTCGACGTTCCCCTGAATGTGCGCAAAAAGAATGGAGCAAAGTATTTCTTCTCAACCCAAAAGTACAACAACGGTTTGCGATGGGTGCGCGCCGATGAGTTGAAGCCGCAGGATGCGCTTGCTATTCCAAGGCAGCAGTACAAAATCGAAGCTCGCATCTTCGATCTGGCCAGAGCCATCCCTCATTACCAAGCAGACGATTTATCGGTGTGGGCGAACAAACCGAGCCGCAATTTCAACGATGAGAATTACCACGAATTGGCTGACCGATTCGGCACGACAGCCAGAGTGATAGGCGCGATTGTGACGCGCAAGCGTCGTGTGATAGATGAACTCAACGCCAGTGTCAGTTCATACCTCGATGAGATCGGATATGTACGATACCTTCATCCGGTCAAGCTGCACCGCTTCATTCCACTGGACGCGAATCTGATGCGATTGATCGGATATTACATTGCCGAAGGCTATCCGTCGGGAGCGGCGAACAACCGGCAGGCTCGATTCTGTTTCAATATCAAAGAACGCGCTTATGCCGAGGATGTTCGCAGTTTGACAGGCTCGATATTCGGCTATCATGGAACAACACTTAGAGAAACGCCGCGCCATGCGCTCGAAGTGATCGTACACAATCACGCCATAGCCCGGTTCTTCGAGACGCTTATTCCGAGCGGCGCGCCCAACAAGCGATTGCCCGGTTTTCTTCTTAATCAAACACGAGAATGTCTGCGCCAGTTGTTGATAGGCGCGCTGCGCGGCGATGGTTGTTTGAAGAATCCACGGCGAATTTCTTATCACACAGTTTCGCCAAGTCTTGCCCATCAAATCGCCGAAGTTTTCTCGCGGCTCGGCTATATGCCTTCGATCCAAAGCTATCAACCTAAACAAAAGAAATGGTCGCCCAAATACACAGTTCGCATCAGCGGCGCGCAGTGCGCCAGATTTGCCGAAGAGTTCCCTGAGCTTGGTCTCCGATTCCCCGCCGATATGAAAGCGAAGCAGGACTATTTCGCGGACGAGAGCTACATTTACGTCCCGATTCTCTCAACTCAAGTCGAAGAGGATCAGGAACTGGAAGTATTCAATCTCGAAGTGGCTGAAGATCACACGTACATCGCCAATCGTGTAGCGGCTCACAACTGCACGACCCGCGTGGTGTCTGGCTCAGGCATACCGCAGATCACAGCGATCATGAATTGCGCGCGGGCGGCTCGCGGCACAGGCGTGCCGGTGATAGCAGACGGCGGCATCAAGTATTCGGGCGACATCGCCAAAGCGATAGCTGCGGGTGCGGACTCCGTGATGATCGGGTCGTTGTTTGCCGGAACAGATGAAAGCCCCGGCGAGATAATTCTTTTTCAGGGCCGTTCTTTCAAAGGCTATCGCGGAATGGGATCGATTGCCGCGATGAGAGAAGGCAGCCGCGACCGCTACGGCCAGTCGGATCAACCTCTCTCGAAGCTCGTCCCCGAAGGCATAGAAGGGCGCGTTCCCTACAAAGGGCCGCTTGCGGGAGTCGTAGAGCAACTCGTCGGCGGATTGCGCGCGGGGATGGGCTACTGCGGATGTCGCACCATCGGCGATATGCAGGAGCGGGCGCAATTCATACGGGTGACGGCAGCAGGCTTTCGCGAAAGCCACGTCCACGATGTGATCATAACGAAGGAAGCGCCGAATTATAGAATCGAGTAGTCAGGGGTCAGGAGTCAGGAGTCAGAAGTCAGGAGTCAGAATGAAGCATCAGGCATCAGGCTCTACTTTTCTTTTCGACACGAGCAACGATTACGTTTAGCCGCTTGAGCCTATGACGTGGTTTATGAAACCTCGACTCTTCCGGCTTCTGACTCCTGACTTCTGACTCCTGACTCCTGACTTCTGAAGCATTATGCCTATCGATGTAAAGAAAACATGGGACGCTTGCGGCGCGGCGTTTGATCGCTTCACTTCGGCTGAAGATTCCTGCTCCGAAAATATCGAGTGGCCCGTTGTCGCAGGTATGATCGAAACGGTCGAAGGTCAGCGTGCGCTCGATCTCGGCTGCGGGTCAGGAGTTTATTCATTGCGATTCGCCGAACGCGGAGCCGAAGTCACTGCGCTCGATCTGTCATCGGTGATGATATCGCTTGCTCGCGAGAAAGCGAGCGAGCGGAGATTAAAAATAGATTTTCAGGTTGCCGATATCAGCAGGCCACTCTCGTTGGGCGACGATCAGTTCGATCTGGTGTTCACCGCAACCGTGTTGCATTACGTCGAAGACCTTGAAAGTTTTTTTCGAGAAGCGGCGCGAGTGATGAAATCCCATGGCCGAATGATCGCAAGCGTACTGCATCCGATGTCGACGGCGTTTTTTCCCGTGGCAGACGGCGTGAAATCTGATACGGGACAGCCGGTTTATTTGGGATCACGGTTGAGAAAGATAGAAACCCCTTGGCTTGAATTCGGCGAAGTGTCGGGCGAAGGCCGCGAGATCACTTCTTATCATCATACGATTGACGATTATTTCAATGCGATGAGCCGAGCCGGGTTGAGAGTCGCAGCGTTGAGCGAACCTCATCCGTCACCGGAGTTCGCCGCGAAAAATCCATCTCGCTACGAAGAGGCGATGCGCGTGCCGGTTTACCTGATATTCAAATCCGTGCGCTGATCGGTTTCTTCACAACCAGCCGCTGTGCTTCGCGCACAAACCCGCCAATCGTCGCGATAATCCTGCGCTTGCTCATATCTTGCCCGCTCAATCCACACAGCTTTACAATGATTACACACGGTTGTTAAACGGCACCGAACTTGCACACGGAGAGACTGACCCCATGGCAATCAAGCGAGCGACGATAATTTTCAACCCTGCATCGGGGCGAAGCGGACGCCGCGCCGAGCATTCTCAACTGATGGCGCGACTGCTGGGCGAGCGAGGCATCGAGGCGCAATCTCGCGCGACTCAAGGCCCGATGGATGCCACACGACTTGCCCGCGAAGCTGTACAGAGAGGCGTTGACATAATCATAAGCTACGGCGGCGACGGCACTCTCAACGAAGTGATTCAGGCCATGGCGAACACCCCGACGCAACTCGCAGTATGGGCAGGCGGAACAGCGAATGTCGTCGCAGTCGATCTCGAAATGCCTACGGACGTGAACAAACTCGCTGACGTTATAACAGCCGGTCGCGTGAAGCGAATCGCGCTTGGCAAGGCCATCAGGTTACAGGTTACAGGGAACAGGGAACAGGAAGAAAAAGAACGATCCTCTGTCCCCTCGGAAAGGTACTTCTTCATGTTCGCAGGCATAGGGCTTGACGCTTCGATAGCACGCAATGTGAACCCCCGGCTTAAACGCCGAACGGGCGAGTTCGCTTTCTGGGTCGAAGGAATCAAACATCTCTTCTCGTGGAAGCCTGAGAATTTCACCCTCGACATCGATGGCGAGAAGCACGAGGCGGTGTTCGCGCTCGTCGGCAAAGGCAAAGGATATGGCGGCGGGTTTCATGTCACTCCGAATGCCCGGCTGGAAGAACCGTGGTTCGAAGTGTACATAGTACCGCGCCGCTCGAATAATTTTGCTTATCTCGCTGATCTCGCGCGCTGCTTCCGCGGCGCTCCTCCCAAAGAGGGAGTGAAATTGATTCAGGGTCATCGCATCGAAGCCAACTCGTCGGAAACGTGGGTCGAAGTCGACGGCGAAGTGATAGGAAAGCTGCCGATGACTTTCGACGTAGCGCCGAGCGCGCTGTCAGTCATCGTCCCATAACGGCATTGAGAATTTGTTCAGGTCGTCACTGACAACGCCCTGAAAGGATGAAAACCGGGAGCGCGAGTCAATAACCGAATGCACGCATTCTGACTTCTGGCTTCTGATTTCTGTTTTTTGAGGAGTACAAAAAATGCACACTCTCATGATTTCTTTTCTCGTAATTTTCATTTTCGCAGGGTCAGCCATCGCTCAACCACGGTCGACAGAACTCGACCGTTTGAGAATCGAAGGCTTCGATCTGGTTTACAATCTCGAATATCAAAAGGCGCGCGAGCGATTTCTTCAGATGACCAGACTCGCGCCCGATCACCCCGCTGGTTACGTTTATCTCGCCAACAATCTCTGGCTCGAATACCTTAATGCCAGCCGCAGGCTTTCGACTTCGCTCTACACAGGACAATCCTTTTACCAGCAGGACAAGGAAGAAGACGGTTCCGATATCAAACGCGACCGCGAATTCGGCAACCTCATCCGGCAGGCTATCATCGTGGCTCAGGAGCGGGTGAAGAAAAATTCGAATGACGCAGAGGCTCTCTACTATCACGCATCCGCGCTCGGCATTCGAGCGGGTTACAACGTTACAGTCAAGCGAAGTTTCCGCCGCGCAATCGGCGACGCCAACGAATCGGTTCAGCTTCATCGCAAGGTCATCCGTGTCGATCCCAATTATGTCGATTCGTACCTGAGCATAGGGCTTTACGAATATGTCATCGATTCGCTGCCGTGGGTGTGGCGAACTTTTGCGCGGCTCGCAGGGCTTTCGGGATCGAAGAAAAAAGGCATCGAGCATCTCGAAATGGTCGTCGAGCGCGGCAAGTACGCTTCGGATGATGCGCGAGTCGTTTTGATAGGGCTTTACAGCAAAGACGGAAAGACGGATCGTGCGCTCGACATGATAAGCCAGCTTTCGAATAAATATCCGCGCAATTATCTGTTCGCAGTCGAGCGCGCGGGATTATTTTATCGCGCGGGCCGCGCTGAAGAAGGCAGTCGCGTTTACGCCGATCTGCTCAAGGACGCAGCAGTGGCGCAGATAGCGATCGATCTGGTGAATTATCAGTGGGGCGAGTCTTTGATGGCGAAAGGCGATTATGCGGCTGCGCTCGAAAAATACAACGCCGTCAAACAGTGGAAAAAATCCGATCCCGATCTCGTCTCGCTCTCTCATCTTCACGCGGCGCAATCGCTCGACGCTCTGGGGAAACGCCCGGAAGCCGTGAGTGAGTATCAGGCAGTTCTCAAGCGCGAGAATGTTTTCGATTCGCACAAGCAGGCTAATGAATATGTGAAAAAACCGTTCGTGCCTGCGAGTTGATAGGGCGATATCAGTCAGGCGAAAAATTCGGCGATCAGGCGAGTCATCTCCCCGGTCACTTCAGCCGGAAAACAGACGCGGTCTATGCGATAGCCGCGCATGCCGCGCACGACTTCCGAGACTTCGCTTATCTCGCGTATCACTGAGAGCGGCCCTTCGGTTTCGATGTAGATCAGATTTTTTCGATCAACCGCGACGGGTCGATAATAACCATAGTAAGGCACGTCCGAAGCGCGATCCATTATCAGGTAATACTCAGGGTCGAATCCTGCGCGGGCGATTATCTCGCTCGCCCCGTGGATGAATTCTTCAGAACGGTCTCCCATCGCTCCAATATCCATCGCCTTGAATAATTTTCTATCGATGAAGCGGCGCGCAAGGTCCGAAAGCAGCGGGTCACGGTCGCGCATCCATTGCTTGAGGTGAAACGTTACGTCCGTATCGTCCATCTGCAAATACTCATGGGTCGTGACCTTTTGGCCGCAGAGCATCTTCTCGAACACAGACCCTTCAAGGCGAAAGCCTATCTCGCCGCGCTCGGTCAGCCAGCGAGCGCGCTTGAGAGTTGAGACAAGCACGGCTTCGGCTGACCGCAGCGTGCGATGAAAATAGACCTGACGGAACATGTAATAACGCGCCTGCAAATACTCCTCAACCGCGTAAAGCCCTTTCGCTTCGACATAGACGCGATCCGATCCTTCATCGATCTTGAGCGCGTGCAGCACCCATTCCAGATCATAGATTCCGTACTTTGCTCCGGTCATGAGGCTATCGCGCAGCAGATAATCCATGCGGTCGCAGTCGAGTTGTGATGATACGAGTTGCGAGATGAAAGCGGGCGAGTATTGGTGACTATAGAGCGCGGCGAGTTTTTCAGGAAGCGAAGCGTCGAACCCGCGCAGCACCTGATTGACTTCGGTTTCGGGGTCGAGGACTATCCGTCGCGACCAGTCTTCGTGATGGAAGCGGAAAACTTTTTCTATGACATGAGAAAACGGCCCGTGTCCTAGGTCGTGCAGCAGCGCGCTCGCTCGCCCCACGACGCGCGCTTCATCGCTTATCGAGTGATGCGCGCCGAGGAGTTTCAAAGCGCGCGTCATCAGATGCATCACGCCGAGGGAGTGAGTGAATCGGCTGTGTTCTGCGCCCTGATAGGTGAACATCGCAAGGCCGAGTTGCTTGATGCGACGCAGGCGTTGAAACTCAGCCGAATCGATGAGATCGACTATGAGCCGATCATCCTCGACCGTTTCATCGAGCGAGATGATGTTATGCAAAGGGTCGCGATAATTTCTCTGAGGCAAGATAGCACCTCTCGGTTTGAAACCACTGCCGATGTCTCCGTTGTCTCCGTCGTCAGATATTACCACAGGCATAAAACTATGGTCGCAAGCGCGCCCGTGTTTCGATATAATCGTCCGTTCGCAAAGCCGAATCCATGTAGCGCAATCTGGCAGATTGCGCTGCGCCCTGAATGTATGAAAATCGTGGAACTCGCAAGCTCGTCTTGCGCCACTTCTTCAAAGCAGTCCTGAGCAATGAAAAGGATCGTCAGGCTTTCGGCAGTCTCGACGCTTGCATTCATCTTCATCAGCGCGGTTTCGCTTCAGAGTTTCACCCTCGCGCAAACGGCGGCGGACAAATCAGCGAAGATAGATCAACTGATGACAGAGTATTTCAAACAGGGGACGTTCAACGGCTCAGTGCTTGTGGCCGAGCGGGGACATGTGATTTTCAAAAAAGGCTACGGGCTTGCCGACATGGAATGGGAAATTCCCAACGCGGCGGACACCAAATTCCGATTGGGATCGATCACGAAACAATTCACTGCCACTTTGATCCTTCAGCTTGTCGAGCAGGGAAAGATCAAACTCGATGCGCGAATGACTGACTATCTGACTGATTATCGCAAAGACACTGGCGACCGCGTGACCATTCATCACCTGCTCACGCACACGTCAGGCATACCGAGTTACACGGGCCTGCCGGAATTCTTCAAAGATGTCAGCCGCAACCCTTACGCTGTGGCTGATTTCGTGAAGAAGTATTGCAGCAATGATCTCTCGTTCGAACCCGGCTCGAAATTCGCCTACAACAACTCAGGTTATTTTCTGCTCGGAGCGATCATCGAAAAAGTCACGGGCAAAACCTATGAGCAGGCGTTGAAGGAAAACATTCTCGACCCGCTCGGCATGAAAGACACAGGCTATGATCGTCACGAGACGATTTTGAAGAAGCGCGCCGAGGGCTATGAAAAATCTCCACGCGGCATCGTCAACGCGCCTTATCTCGACATGGGGCTGCCCTACGCCGCAGGCTCGCTCTATTCTACGGTCGAAGACTTGTTCCTCTGGGATCAGGCTCTCTACGCCGATAAAGTGATTTCAGCGCAAAGCAAAGCGTTGATGTTCAAGCCGAACCTGAACAACTATGGCTACGGGTGGATCATGAACACTCAGACGGTGGGATCGAAGAGCATCAACGTCATCGGACACGGCGGAGGGATAAACGGATTCAACACCCTCATCACGCGGCTTACAGATGATCGCCACTTGATCGTGCTTTTGAACAACACGGGCAGGTCGAGTCTCGGCGAGATGAGCCGCGAGATAACCAACATACTTTACGATCAGCCGTTCAATCTGCCTAAGAAGGCTGAGTGAATCGGGATTTGAAAATGCGCGCCGAAGAGTGGTCAGCCGAAAACTGATCGGCGCATCTGGGGTTGCCGCATCGCGGCTTGCGCCGGAGCGGTATCATCCAGCACAATAGCGGAGTGTGGCCAAGCGCTCACAACTCAATCAAAAAATCAGCGAGGACGACAATGAAATCAGCAACTTTTTCCGCAACGCGGGTGCTTGCCGCATGCGCTGCGCTTATGGCAGTCGCGACTTTCGGTCTGGCTCAACAAGACCCTTACAAGACTCAACAGCCTGCTCAACCCCAGCAAAAAGCGGCGCAGGTTCCCGAAGGCGAGCGCAAAGCCGTCGAGAAAATTCAGACCGCGCCCGACATTCCGACAAAGATGAAAGCCGCAGGCGAGTTCATCAAGAAGTTTCCCAAAAGCACGCTTCGCGCCGAGGTAGTCGGGCATCTGGGCAATCAGGCGACCAAAATTCAGGACCAGACGCAACAGATCGCGCAGCTTGAAAGCCTCGCCACTATGTTCGACCAGCCATCCGAATCGCAGGTGATCTATCCCGCGCTGATCGAGGCATACATCAAAGCTCAACGCGTCGACGACTCTTTCACCGCCGCGACCCGGCTGCTCGAAAAAAATCCGAATGATGTCTCGACCCTTCTGCGCATGGCTATTCTCGGCACCGAGCAGATCAAGGTAAGAAATCTCAAATACGTCCAGACTTGTCAGCAGTACGCGGCGAAGGCTGTCGGATTGATCGAAGACGACAAGAAGCCCGACACGCTCAATGCCGAGCAGTGGGGCGAGTACAAAACCCGATGGCTGCCTCACCTCTATTACCTGCTCGGTTTCATGTCTTACTTCTCGGATAACAAGCCGGGGGCCGTCGAGCACCTCGAAAAAGCGGTCGCGCTCAAATCTGATGACCCGATGACTTATGTATTATTGGGTACGATCATAAACGACGAGTACGAAACGCTGGCCAAAAAATTTCAGAGCTTGTCAGGCGGGCCGCTCAAAGAGGAAACGCTCAAACAGGCTCAGGCCAAGATGGATCAGGTCATCGATCAGTTCGCGCACGCCGTCGCGCTCGCCGAAGGTCAGGAGCAGTACAAACAGCTTCACGATCAAATCCTGCCCAGCCTTGAGAACTACTACAAATATCGTCACAACAACTCTACGACGGGGTTGAGAGAGTTGATCGACAAACACAAAAAACAGTGATGAGTGATGAGTGATGAGTGATGAGTGATGAGTGATGAGTGATGAGAAGCAGCAAAATGCTTTAACTTCTTCTCACCACTCATCATTTTCCTGTCCGCCCTTCTGCGTCATCTGCCTGGTGATGGCTCATGTCTGATCGCTCAAATCGGGGAGGAACGATGGCCGTAAGCAAGGATGAGTTTCGCCGCGCGATGGGAAGCTTCGCAAGCGGCGTCAACATTGTCACCAGTCGCAGCGAAGACAACGCGATGCACGGCATCACGGTGAGCGCGTTTTCTTCCGTGTCGCTCGAACCGCCTCTCGTTTTGATCTGCATCAATAAGCGCGCATCGATTCACGAGCACCTCCGGGAAGGGTGCCATTTCGCCGTCAACATCCTGGCCGAAGATCAGGAATCGCTATCGGCGCGATTCGCTTCGCGCGACACGGATCGCTTCAACGGCGTCGAGTGCTCGGAAGCCCCTCACGGCTCGCCGCTCATCGCGGGCGCTCTTGCCCATATAGAATGCCGAGTCGTCGCAGCCTACCCCGCCGGAGATCATACGATTTACATCGGCGAAGTCGAGGCGACGCAAGTGAGCGATAAAAATCCGCTGGCCTACTTCCGGGGTCGCTACTCCCGCCTTGGGTGAACCGAGCGATATCTCTGTGACAATCCAGAAAGTGTCATAGCGCGAATGGTCGCATCCATCGCGCGGCTGTATTCTCAGCCCGACCTTTAGCGGTCGAGTCCGAAGACTCGACGGCAAGGCGCGACTGCGTGCCTTCGAGAGGCACGGACTTTCTCTCACGCGGCTCAACCCGGCCATTTCATTCCACCGGGTTGAGCGCGTCTTTTTGTCGCTCACGGGCAAATTCAGGAGGCGATTATGATGAGGTCTTTTGGCAGGAAACTGGTCGCTATCGCGATGGTTTTCATTTTCTCAGGCGCGGTCTGGGCGCAGCAGAAAGATGAGCCTATCAAACTGGAATCGACTCTGGTGCTTGTCGACGCCATCGCGTTGAGCAGGAAAACCAATACGGTGGTAGGCGATCTCAAACGAGATGACTTCAGGATAGAAGAAGACAGCAAACGGCAGGAGATAACTCATTTCAGCCGCGAGGAGCTTCCTTTATCCGTCGTTCTTCTCGTCGATATAAGCCAGAGCATGAATCCCATAATCGATGAGCTTCAAAGAACGGCTCTTGAAGCGCTCGGTCGTCTCAAGCCGGAGGATAAAGTCGCGCTGATGGTTTTTGCCAACAAGTCCCGTCTCGTTTCCGACCTGACTACCCAGCACGAGAGCATCGCTGAAAAGCTCGGCAATTTATGGAACGAATCGGGCAATGTCGGATATGCCACTTTCATCAACCTCGCCATCTATAACGCGGCGCGTTACCTGCGCGCGAAAACCGAACCAACCGAGCGCCGCGCCATCGTTATGATCACCGATGATGTCGATACGAATTGCGCTAACCTGGGGCCGACGCGCGACGCCGTTGAAAGAGAGCTTTTTGAAACCGGCACGACATTGTGCGCGATAACAGTCGGGGCCGAAGGCGCGGGGCGCAAAGCTGTTAGAGCCGGTGTCACAGCAGCCGTAGCGATTGCCTCTCCCGGCCTCGGAGCCGCGATTATCGCATCCAGATTATTGCACCGATTTTCACCCACGCGCGGCAGCGCCAAACATTATGCCGAGCGAACAGGAGGCGTGGCTGTCAACGCAAAGCGCGATGAAGTGGCTGTCCACTTTGCCGGGTTGCTGGAACTGCTGCGCACTCGCTACACCTTCGGCTATGCGCCCGCAGACACTGCGCGCGACGGCAGATTCCGCGCGATCAAAGTCACGGTGAGCGACAAGGCGAAAAAAGAAAAAGGCGATATGCGAATACTCGCCCGACGCGGATACTACATTCGCAAAGAATTCGACCCCCGCACTTACCGCGTAAAAAGCAATTGATCGACTGCGCGCAACTGTCTCGTGAGACCGCCTCGCCGCGTTCGTTCTGCTCGCCGTCATTCTGGAAATGTTGTCGTATTGAAACTTTTCTTTTGAGAGAGGGGAACCAGACAAGCTACCGCTACAGCAAACCCTTCCCCGGAGGGCAATGTGCCGGTGAGAAAATTATTAAAACACTTCGCACTCTCTGTTTTCGCTTTCCTGCTGCTCGCGGCAGCGAGCCACACCGCGCTTGCGCAGACTTTCGGCCCTGAGACATTCACGATCACAAAGAAGCGAGCCAACATCACGCGCAATTTTTCGGTCATCGATGCCTCGATTCCCTACACGCTCAAGGTGACGAACGGGCGCGACGGCGGGACTCGAATCAAAAAGGGCAAGGTCATACTCAACGGCAAAGAAATTCTTTCGAAAAAAGTTTTCTCCTCGAAGTTCGCGGGGCTAGTCGTCGCCATCTCTCCCGCGCAGCAAAATGAACTGACCATCAGTTTGAAAGGGCCGGAGGGTAGTTTCGCCACCATCTCCATCGAACCGACTCCCAACGCGCTGCTCAACGATCCTTCTTCACAGCGCGGGATAGGCTATCCGTATTGCGTGACGGTCGATCAAGCGACTCATCGCGCTTATGTGACAGACCGCCACCTCGATTCGATTCTCGAATTCGATGTGGCGCAATCGAGCGTCACCGAGACATTTTCAGGCATCGACGGCGATCAGACTGTGGGAAACGGAGCGACTTCCGGCGCACAGTTCAACCCGAACGCGCGCACCATCGTCGCCGTCAATGAAGGAACTGTCAACAATCCGTCAGGAAGCCTCGCGGTACTCGATCTTTCTACAGGCTCGGTCAACGTCACTCAACTCTTCGATTCGGGCAACATCCTCAATCCGGTTTACGTCGCGGTCAACCCCAACAGCAACGTCGCGGCATTCAACGCGCGTTATGCCGCGAGTGGCCGACGCGCTTACTTTTTCAACATCGCGACCGGAGCGATTTCATCGCGCGGCGAGCCGATGACGCTCAACGGCGTTGCAGCCAACTCGATGACCAATCAGTTCATCTTCACGGGAACCGACGCGGATTCCGCGCCCGCGCTTTTCCTCTACAGCGCGCTCGCGCCTTTTCAGCGCATAAGAAGAATCGATTCGACTGCGCGCGCGGGGACGAGCTTTGAAAGAATAGCGATCAATCCGGCGACCAATATCGCCGTGGCAGTCAATCAGCGCGATGGAGCCGTCTTTCTTTTCGATCTCGAAGCGGGCAATCAGACTGCGCGCATTCCAATCAATGTGGGCGAAGTCGGAGAACCGAGCGCGGATGTCGCTGTGAATCCTGAGACGAATCTGGCAGTAGTCGTGAGCCGCTACACCACGCGAGTTTCGGTCATAAGTCTTACGACGAAACTCGTGATGGCCGAACTGCTTCTTCCCGCCGGCGTGCGACCGCTAGGCGTAGGAGTAGACAATCAATCGAACCGCGCAGTGATAAGCGAGAACGGATTGTCCAGCACCGAGCGAAACGGCAGCCTGCTGGTGATTCAACTGCCCACGCCATAAAATCGCTTTCCCGATTCAGGAGTCGCCAGCCACCTGGGGCGTCATCGGAATGATCCGACGACAGGCGCGCGACTCCTCCTCAATCTTCATCCTCCTTCAAAACCTGTGGTATGCTCTTCGGCGGCGACGCCGCTGCGAGCGAGTTGTGATCGCGCCTGTAAAAATTCCCGATTCAAGATTTTCACAGGGGACGTGCGGCGCAATCTGACAGATTGCGCGCCCTGAAAGTATGAGATTTGCAGCCGAGCAAGCTGTCAGCTTGCTCCACAATTTCAGAGGGACATGTGATGCTCAAAAAAATTGCTCTTCTCTTCCTGCTCGTTTGCCTGATCGCTCCCGCCTCTCGTTCACAGGCCACGCCGCCCCAATATGATCTTGCGATAATCAACGGGCGCATAATCGATGGCACGGGCAATCCGTGGTTTTACGGATCGGTCGCCATAAAAAATAACCGCATAGTCAAAGTCGGGTGGGTCGATCCGCAAAGCGCCGCCCGCACGATAGACGCCACAGGCCGGATCGTCGCTCCCGGTTTCATCGATGTTCACACACACGTCGAAGGCAGCCTTGCCAACAATCCGACTGCTGACAACTTCATTTATATGGGCGTGACTTCTCTCGTGACCGGAAACTGCGGCTCATCTTCTATCGATATCGCGGGATCGCTTTCGAAACTCGAAAGCGACGGCATATCAACCAATGTCGCTTCGCTCATTGGCCACGGCTCGGTCAGGCGCGAAGTGTTGAAGGAAGAAAATCGCCAGCCCACGACGGAAGAGCTTGATCGAATGCGACAGATAGTCGACCGCGCGATGCGCGATGGCGCGGTAGGCATGTCTACAGGTTTGATTTATGTCCCCGGCACTTACGCGAAAACCGATGAAGTCATAGAACTGGCCCGTGTCGTGTCGCGATACGGCGGCATCTACGCCACTCACATGAGAGACGAAGGGGATTACATCCTTGATTCGATCAAAGAGACTCTCACCATCGGCGAGAAAGCTGGTCTTGCAGTCGATATATCTCACTTCAAAGTTTCTTCCAAAAAGCGATGGGGCCTGAGCCGTGAGACCTGCCGCCTGGTCTCGGAGGCGCGCGCGCGCGGCCAGCAGGTGACTGTGGATCAGTATGTTTACACCGCGTCATCGACTTCGCTCAATACATTGCTTCCTTCGTGGGTTCTGGAAGGCGGGCGCGAGAAGGCGAAAGAGCGGCTCGATAATCCGGAGATGCGCACACGGATCAAACGCGAGATGATCGCGTCGATTCGCAAAAGCGGCTTCAAAAATTTCTCCTACGCAGTCGTCGCGGGCCATCGGGCCGATCCTTCATTCGAAGGCAAAAACATCTCCGAGATAACCAAACAGGCTCGCGGCAAGTCGAGCGTCGAGGAAGAAACTGAACAGATAATCGCGATGTATCTGGCCGGATCAGCCCAAATGGTTTATCACAAGATGACCGACGCGGATATAGATAGAATAATCGCGCAACCTTACACGATGATCGCATCCGACAGCGGCGTGATTCAGATGGGGCGCGGCGCTCCTCATCCGCGAGGCTACGGAAACAACGCTCGCGTGCTTGCGGTCTATGTGCGCGAGAAGAAAATCATCCAGCTTGAAGATGCGATTCGCAAAATGACATCTCTTCCTGCTGCGACCTTCAAGCTGTGGGATCGCGGTTTGATAAGACCGGGCATGGCCGCCGACATCGTTGTGTTCGATGAAAAGAAAGTCGCCGACCGCGCGACTTATGACAAGCCTCATCAGTATACGGAAGGATTCGCTTACGTCGTCGTCAACGGCAAGGTGGTCATCGATGCGGGCCGCCACACGGGGATGAAATCAGGCCGCGCGCTTTACGGTTCGGGCAGAATCAAACGCGAAGAAACCCAACCCGAATAATCGAAACCGGCTCGGTTCAGCAGTCGACGCAGACCGTTTTCTATCAACCTTCACGGGCAGGCTGCGAAGGAAATCCGTCAAAGCCTGATTGATCTCATCAATCAGAAGTTGACGCTGAAATTCTGGCTTCTGACGCCTGACGCCTGTCTTCTGCAAGATCGTTTCCATTCGTTACGCGAGGAAATCAACACTTAGAGCCATTACCGTTTTGCAAGAAAAACGCAATAAGTGGTCATAAGACGTTTTTTCAGCACAAGTAATGGGGCTGCTCGATTGCAATGCGAATAGAGTTGCAGTTTTTTATATACCGAGATTATTGACATCGCGTGTTAGACTCAGCGTCTTTGTGAAACGCGCTGTCGGGAGGTTTGAAAAGAGACGCGCAAGCGTCCGGCTCCGAACAAGCGCAAGGCATCAACAAAAAAACGGAGGTTTGAATGGCAGCAGCCCTGAAAAGAAAATCCAAATATCTTTCATCGTGTCTCTCGGTCATGGCGATATTCGCCGTCAGTTATCCATCCAGCGGAGAAATCTATTCGGCACTCGCATCAGACGAAAAGGCAGCAAAGCCCGCCGCTTCAACCGAAACATCACCTTCTTCGGAAAAAGATGAGGCAGTAAATAAAAAGCCCGTCATAGAAGATAATTCATTAACCGCGACAAAGCCTGTTACGGAATCAATCAAAACACCAGCCGTACCTGAAACGAGGTCTGAAGAAGAAGACTTCCTCGAATTTCAGGCGACAGCCTACTGCCTCAAAGGGCGCACGGCTTCGGGCGAGTACGTCCGTCCCGGAATCATAGCCGCCGATCCGCGCGTGCTGCCTCTCGGAACAATCGTTCACATAAAAGCGGGCCGTCACACGGGAACATACACGGTCTCTGACACGGGAGGACTGATTAAGGGTCGCAAGGTCGACATTTACTTTCCGACCCGCAGAGAAGCAATCCAGTTCGGTCGTCAAAGAGTGATGGTCAAAGTGGTCAGCCGCAAAAGGGGCGTAAAGCGCAATCGCGCAATCGCGCCTGCCGCAACAGAATCTCTTCAGTAGTCACCTCTTCAAAAACACAGCGCAGGAATCCTGCATTAAAAGCCTGTATGATTTTTGCGCTGTGATTTTTTATCTCTGCCTAAGAGAGCTATCAAGCGAGGCGCGGCGGCGGGTGGCGATTGAAAAATATTTATCCTGTTCGCGGCGATAGCGGTCAAGTTTTTCAATCGTCGCTGGCGAAGGCTGCTTTCCCTGCTCGACAACGAGCACGAATGCCGTGCGAAAATTCGTCGGCGACGAAGAGGCATCAGGAATTCGCGGCCCTTCTTGGCGGATTATTTTATCGATTGAGACTTTTTTCTGCGGCGCGCTCATCGAAAATCCCGAAACGGGCGACCTCGAACGAATCAACTCTTTGAGGTCTTCATCCAGATCGAGATAAGCGACATCGGCGACTTCATCTGCCTCAAGCAGTCCCATCAGATAAAGATCGAGATCGCTGAAATGATTGACCGCCGTTTCGATTGTAGTAAAAATCCCGACGCCGTTGTTGCGCCATGCATTGCCTTCCATGAGCGATGAAAAACTCCCCGCGGAGTTCGTGCGAGTGTCGAGGAGAAAACTCCAGTGTTCGCGGCTGCGTCCGAGCAGATCATCGCTCGCCTCTCGGCCTTCGGCGAATCTCACATAAGAGAGCCAGCGATGCCCCTGCTCATGACACACTATGCTTATCGCCGAGTTGAGTCCGACCATGTGAGACTGCGGATCATTGGGCCAGTCGGCAATGACGTTTCCCATAGTGAGAATCGAAGCGAGCCGTGCGGGGCTTCCGTAGATCGCGCCCTGATCGTAAATTCTCAGCCCGATTCCTGAAATGTGATTGCGCACGTTGAAGGCGTGCGCGTAGCCTGTGCCGTTGTCGAATTTGAAATCAGTCCACACATAGAGGGAGTCGAACTCATCCGGGTGCGCGCTGTAGAAAGCCCTTGCGAGGGCAGGCTCGTCGAGGCGTTTGTCTTTCGTGAAGGCTTCGAAGACCGGATGGTTGAAAGGCGCGTCGGGCGGATCGGAAAAATCGATCAGCGCGGCTCTCTCTTCCCGCCCGCCCGGAGAGAGACCGACGAGCGAGGCGTGCGCTTTTACTTTTTTATAGACGAAAGCGATTCGACCGTCATCATAAAGAGTGACCTGAAACGTTGACGCGCCGCTGTAGCGCACCTGATTGACTCCGTTCCACGTTATGAGGTGATGATCCGAGAATCGGTTGTAGTAGATCGATCCTTTGGATGTGATATCCAAATCGGCCCACAGCGGAGCGATGCGCGGCTGTTCGGTCGCAAGCGACGACGGCGAAGGACGAGCGAGAAAATCGCTCGAATTGAAAGTCACATAGCCGTTGGTTGAAACGAACAGGCGATCATACTGCGCGCCGTAGAATGTGAACTGTGCGCCTTCAAGTTGGACTTCGCGCGAGCCGTTGTTGAAATTCGGAGCGCCGCTCAGCCCCGTGAAATCACTGAGCCGGGTCCCGAAGTTTTTGTCGAAGGCGATAGCGGCGCGCTCCGTGCGATAACCTGCCTCTTCGGGGGTGAAGAGGAGCGATTTGTTTTTCAGATCGAATTTATTTGGTGGCATCACTATCGAGCCGTCGTCTTCTATCACGGCGATGTCGCCGATGTCTGAGACCTGCGGCAAGGCGGCAGATAAATTAAAGCCTTCACGCGAGAGGCGGCGGACGTTAAGCTGATGGTCGTAGAGTCCGTCTTCAGCGCCGCGAGAGTCATATCCGCAATCGAGCGGTTCGAAGACAGGTTCATTGACTTGAGGCGCAGCGGCGCCAGCAATCGAAGCGAGAAGGAAGCAGAGAAAGATTGAGAGGAATCGATGCAACTTTTTTCGCCCTCCGGTCGTGCAATTATAGCTGCGTCGGGTCGAAGTTGAAAACTCCGCGCAATTATTAGCTTGACAAAAATATTGCGTTGGCATAAAAGGCAACCAGCAACGGAGACCCCTTGACTCCGTACCCCCTAAGCTTGGCGAGTTGTGTCCGAACAGGTCTATAATCATAGCCAGGAGGTTACGCCTTCAGGCCCGACTCTCGAATCGCTCTTTCAATCGTTTTAGTTTGCAGGCGCGACCCCGCAAGGTCGCCTTTTCTCAGGCTGGAGTAGGTAATGGTGGAAGAAACACAATCGAAGAAGCAACAACGCGTGGCTCTCAATCCTGACAAGAAAAGTCCGCGCGCTCAGGAGTTCGAATCCAAGCTGGCGGGACTCATAGTCGGACAGGAGCGCGCAGTGCGGAGGATTTCTGCGCTCTATCAGATTTATCTGGCGGGGATGCAGAACCCAGGCCGACCCATAGGGACGATGCTCTTTCTCGGCCCTACCGGCTCGGGCAAGACTCGCGTGGTCGAAGCTGCGGCTGAAGTTCTCTTCAGCGACAACAACGCGGTGGTCAAAATCGATTGCGCCGAGTTTCAGCACTCTCACGAAATAGCGAAGCTCATCGGATCGCCTCCCGGCTATCTGGGACATCGCGAGACGGCTCCCATGCTGACTCAGGAAAATCTGGACAAGTATCACAACGAACAGGACAAGCTGACATTCGTCCTATTCGACGAAATCGAAAAAGCTTCCGACGCTCTGTGGCAACTGCTGCTCGGTATTCTCGACAAGGCGACGCTCACTCTGGGCGATAACCGTAGAGTCGATTTTTCGCGGTGCATGATATTTCTGACTTCGAATCTCGGCGCGAAAGAGATGAGCGAACTCATCACCGGCTCGATAGGATTCGCTCCGGCTCGCGGCAAGAGCTTTATCGAGGACGAAGTAGATCAGAAGATTTATCGCACGGCGAGCGAAGCGGCCAAGCGCAAGTTCTCTCCCGAATTCATGAATCGCATCGACAAGGTGGTCGTCTTCCGCAGCCTCAAGGAGTATCACCTCAGACAGATTCTCGACCTCGAACTGGGCCTTGTGCAGGATCGAATAATGAAGAGCGTCGGCGAAAAATTCGTCTTCACCTGCACGGAAGAAGCCAAGAAATTCCTGCTCGACGAAGGAATAGATTTCAAATACGGCGCGCGCCACCTCAAGCGAGCCATAGAACGATTCCTCGTCTTTCCCATGTCGAACCTCGTCGCTACGGGGCAGGTCGTGACCGGGGATTTGCTCGTCGTCGACTTCGACGACGAATCAGGCAAGCTGTCATTCTCGAAGGAAGAAGGCGGCGCGTTGATCGATCCTTATCGCGATCAGTACAAGGAAGTCTTCGAAAACACTTCGAACGGACTTGCCGCCGCTGCCGAGGCCAGCGATCAGGGAGTGACGACCGCGCCGCTGAAGGCGGGCGAAAAATAAACTCGATCAATCCGATCCCCGGAAAGCGCAAGCCTCGTGCTTGCGCTTTGTGCTTTCATGCCAACTCTGGTTGCCACACTCGCGCTGATTTGTTCCTTCTCGCCGCTGACAGAACAAACAGTGCGTATAAATGTGTTCAGTTTGTTCAAGCCTCAGCTACTGGATGCCCGCATTTCGCAAGGTGAGAGCGCGCGACTCGAATCCAGTGATTTCTCCGGCTCGATTCCGTCAGGCGCATCTCTTCGAATGCGAAACACGGATGGCAATCTAAACATCACGGTCACAGATTCCTTTGGCCGCGTGCTTCGCTCGCTCGCCACGCGCGAAGTTCGCATCATTTCGCAAAACGCGATTGAATTGACTATCCCAGGAAGAATCACCAGAGAATTTCGCGGGCAGGTCGAAGTCCGTGTCGAGCGAGGAAAGCCTCTGCGAATCAATGTGGTGACAGACCGCGAAGCGGCGGTCGCTTCTGTGGTCGCGGCGGAGATGAAAAGCCGCAGGCGGGAAGCTCTCAAAGCGATGGCCGTGATGGCTCGCACTTATATGCTCTCGCATCCCGACCGTCACAGCGATGAGGGTTTCGATTTTTGCGACACCACGCACTGCCAGCTTTATCGAGGCGAAACTGATCTTGCGAACGACGCGAACCGGCGAGAGATCATAACCGCCGTAGCTGCGACCGAAGGCGAGCGATTGAGCTTCAATAATTCAGTCGTAGAAGTCTACTTCACCGCCGTATGCGGAGGGCTTTCGGCCACACCCGCGCTTGTGTGGGGCGGAGAGGCGCGAGGCTACGGCTATCACCGCGTCGCGTGCGAGTGGTGTCGCGCTTCGCCTTACACGAAATGGGAGCGAACGGCTTCGGTCGCGGCGGTGCTTGACGCGCTTTCGTCATCTCTGCGGTCGAACATTTCGCAGGATGCGGAGATCAGGGTCGAAAGAAGCGGCGATGATCCGGTGCGCGCAGTTATCATTCGCAATCGAGGTCAGCAGATGATTTTGAGCGCGGACGAATTTCGCCGCGCGCTGGGGTTGAGGCTGGGATGGAACAAGGTGCTGAGTCCGACGTTCGAGGTGGAGCGGCGCGGGCAGCGATACGTTTTTCGCGGGCGCGGATTCGGCAGTCAGGTCGGTCTTTGCATCGACGGCGCGGTGCGTCAGGCTGCAGCAGGTCGCTCTTATCGTGATATTCTGTTTTTTTATTTTCCGCAAACCATTATCGATCAAGGTGCAAAATAGATGGCTTTCCTCGTCGGCATAAAAGACTTTCTCGCGAACCTCGGAGGGAAACTGATAGGGCTTGGCGCCGCGGGGCTGTTCGCTATCGCGCTGCTCGATTCCGCATTCGTGCCGCTTCCGGGCGGGCCGGATGCGGCGATGATATTACTGAGCGCGAAGTGGCCCGCGTGGATGCCGATGTATGCGCTTGCGGCCACCCTCGGGTCGACCATCGGATGCGCGGTGTTATATCTGATAGCGCGGCGCGCAGGCGCAAGCATACTCAAGCGCGTCAGGGCGGAGCGACGCGACAGGATCGAAAATCTGCTTGGCCGTTACGATATGCTCGCCGTGATGGTGCCTGCCATTCTGCCTCCGCCTTTTCCGTTCAAGCCATTCGTGCTTTGCGCAGGCGTCTTCAAGTTGAAGATATGGCGATTCGTCGCGGCTATATTCATAGGCCGCGCCGCGCGATTTCTCATCGAAGGATGGCTTGCGGTCAAATTTGGCGATGGGGCATACGATCTCATCCAGCGACATGGCTTGAAAGTGCTGATCGGAGTTGCGGCTCTTTTGACGGTCTTCCTTGCAGTGAAATTTTATCGCTCGCGCAGGTCAAAGGAAGTCGTCGCCGACGAAATTCAATCAGAGAGTTGATCTCGCTCGAAATTATTATTGAACCTCGCGCCTCTGAGCGCGGTTTGATAATCGGGTAGAAAAGTTCCTTTTCGGCTCTGCCTCCATGTGTTAGCATTATCAACTTCTACTAGGAGCAATTGACCCTTTCATGAAGAAGACCGTCTTGATAATAGCGCTGCCCCTTCTCGTGATGTCGGGGCTTGCGCAAACGCGCAACTGTCTGCGCGTCATGCCGTTGGATGAACTCATACGAACCTCGTCTTTCATAGCCCGCGTGAGGGTTCACAAATCGGGCAAGGCTAATTATCGTGGGTTCTATCGCCAGCTTGCCACGCTGCGCGTTATCGAAGTGATCGAGGGCGATTTCACTCTGCAAGAGGCTTTCGTCCTCGCACGGTCTAACGTGCCATGCGCCGAAGACAGTTACACCGAGGGGCAGGAGATGCTGGTTTTTCTCGAGCCTGATTCGGGCCTGTTTCACACAGTGAATTTTCAGTATGGCCACTTCGTGATCGAAGGCGAGATGGTCAAGGGCTGGCGTGATAAAACGAATAAGGCTCTCGACAAACCTTTCGCGGAAGTGCGCCAGGAAATCCTCGCCATCCTCAACCCCAAAGGCGTGCCGCCTCTGCCTCAACCCGTTCCTCCCGCATCGAAGCCTCCACTGTTTTGATTTCAGGCGAAAGCTCTTCAAATAATTGCGCCCTGCTCGCGGCGGTGGATATACTTCCACGTCCGGCACAGGAGGATAACCACGGATGAAAAAAATAGTCGCTCTATTCGTCTCTTTTCTGATATCGATCAGTTTATTCGCGCCCGGCTTCGCTCAGGGCAACGGCTCTTCGCATATGCGCGGATACTCCCAATCGAACGCGAAAGCGCACGCCGCGTGGGAAGAAAAAATGCGCGCCGTTCCCCGGCCTGAACTGCTGCGCGATTATATGAAACATCTTTCAGCCGAGCCGCATCATCTGGGATCGGCTTATGACAAACAGAATGCCGAATTCATCCGCGACAAATTCCGCTCGTGGGGATTCGACGCCAAGCTCGAAGAATTCGACGTGTTATTTCCTACTCCCACCGAGCGTGTGTTGGAAATGATCGCGCCTACCTCTTACAAAGCCGCGCTCAAGGAACCTGTGCTTGCCGAAGACCCCGATTCGTCGGATGCCAATCAACTGCCGATCTATAACGCCTATTCGGCAGACGGCGATGTGACGGGCGAACTGGTTTATGTCAACTACGGCGTGCCTGCCGATTACGAACGGCTCGAACGGATGGGCATAGATGTTCGCGGCAAGATCGTCATTGCGCGCTACGGCGCAAGCTGGCGCGGCATCAAGCCGAAAGTCGCCCACGAGCATGGAGCTATAGGGTGCATCATTTATTCCGATCCTCGCGATGACGGATATTTTCAGGGCGATGTTTATCCGAAGGGGCCATATCGCCCGGATCACGGCGCGCAGCGCGGCTCGGTTATGGATATGCCCATTCATCCGGGCGATCCGCTCACACCCGGTTGGGGCGCGGTGAAGAACGCCCGACGAATCAAGCGCGAAGAATCCGAAGTCATATTGAAAATCCCCGTGCTGCCGATTTCTTATGGAGACGCGCTGCCGCTTCTGAAATCTCTCACAGGGCCGGTCGCGCCCGAAACCTGGCGCGGCGCATTGCCTATCACTTATCACACGGGGCCGGGAGCTACGCGAGTGCGCCTTAGGCTCAAATTCGACTGGTCGCTTAAAACTTTGTACAACGTCATAGCGCGCATCAATGGCTCTGCGTACCCGGACGAGTGGATCGTCTATGGCAATCATCACGATGCGTGGGTCAACGGCGCTGAAGACCCGACGAGCGGGATGGTGACGGTGATGGAAGCGGGCCGCGCGATGGGCGAGATGGTCAAGCAAGGTTGGCGGCCCAAGCGCACGATAATAATTTGCGCGTGGGACGGCGAAGAGCAGGGACTTTTGGGTTCGACCGAATGGGTTGAAGCTCATGCGGAAGAACTGAAACAAAAAGCGGTCGCCTATCTCAACTCCGACAGCACGGGCAAGGGCTGGATGGGCGCGGGCGGCTCGCATACGCTCGAAGCGTTCGTCAACGAGGTGTCGAAAGACGTGCGCCAGCCCGGAGCGAATAAATCTCTGTGGGAAGCTCTGCGCGACCGCAGACTCGAGCAGGCTTCAAATGAAGCGGAGAGGCGCGCAATTCGCGAGCGCGCGGATCAGCCCATAGGCGCGCTCGGATCGGGGTCGGACTACACGCCCTTCATTCAACATCTCGGCATAGCCTCGCTCAACACCGGCATGGGCGGAGAGGGCGGCGGCGGGATTTATCATTCGGTCTACGACACATTCGCGTGGTACACAAAATTTTCAGACGGCACGTTCGAGTATGGACGCGCGCTTGCGCAATTCAACAGCACGATAGTCGCCCGTCTCGCAAACGCCGATGTGCTGCCGTTCGGGTTTGTGAATTTTGCTGATACTGTCAGCCGCTACACGGATGAAGTCGAACGCCTCTCGCGTCAGAGCAATCCGCCGCAGCCGATAGATTTCGCGGAGTTGAGATCGGCTGTGCAATCTCTCGGTGAAAGCGCGCGTCGTTATGAAGAAGTTCTCACGAAAGCGCAGGCTGACGGCTTCGGTCAGGTGAAGGATTTCCGCGCGCTTAATCGCGCGCTTTACACATCGGAGCGCAAGATGACCCGTGAAGAGGGACTTCCGCGACGCCCGTGGTTCAAGCATCAGATTTACGCGCCGGGTTTTTACACCGGCTACGGGGTGAAAACTCTTCCGGGCATTCGCGAAGCGATAGAGCAGAAGCAATGGAACGATGTCGCCTCGCAGATGAAGAAAGTAGTCGAGACGCTGCGCGGACTTGCCGCGCACATCGATTCGGCCACGCGGATGATTGAAGGTCAGTGAATACTGAACGATGAAATCAGATGACTCGACAATCCTGGATGTCTTCAGCCGTTGCACATATGCCATCCGCGACGGCAAGCTCATCCGCCGCCAAAGCAGGCAGGACAAAGAGTTCCACTTTCAGAATTGGGTTAGCGACCGGCTTGCGGAAACTGGATACAATTATGAAACAGGAGGACGAAACAGTTTCCCGGATTTTCGCATCGTGAAAATAGCCGAAGGGTATGAAGTGAAAGGCTTGGCTTATCCTGGGCGCGAAGTCAATTATGACTGCAACAGCCAGATTCCTTCAGGGAGCCATAATGGGCGCACAATTTTTTATGTCTTTGGCCGTTACCCTGCTATGCCCGATGGCAACACGTATCCGGTTTTGGATATGGTTATGGCACATGGCGATTTTCTCAACGCTGATCACGAGTATGTCCACAAAAACAGAAGCGTCAAGGGATTCGGCAGCTATGGCGACATTATGATACGTGATCGAAAAATGTATGTTGCCCCCACGCCCTTCGGCCTGGTTTCCGGCTTGGCGCATTTGCAAACTCTCATCCTCCCGGATGGGTTTCCTGTGACAGAGGATTTCAAACAAGTCGGCACGCTCGCACGAAGGGAAGCAGCTAATTTGATCATCAGCTACAACTTCGATCTTCGCCGGAACATCCTCAGCCCCAAAACTGTTCCTAACCCTTTCGCAGGCAGAGAGCATATTTTCAGAGCTTGGCGTCTTAGGGGCTGGCCGGATGATGAAGTGGCTATGCGCGAAACGGCTTCCGATAGCGATGATAAGGAAGAACGTCATGCAGAGTGAAAAAAAAGATGCGCCGGCACACAGTGCGTGCATAATCGAATCAGACGCCTTCCCGCTCGAATTCCTTTCGGCGATTGCCGAGAGAGAAAGCTGGCGAAAGGAGGTCTACCGCCCCGTTTACCACATCCATAAATGGTGGGCAAAACGGCTCGGATCGATTTTCCGAGGCATAATTCTGGGCTGCCTCCTGCCGCAAGCGGAAGACCTTGAGGCGGCTTTCTATCAACGGCATGACTTTTCCGATGTTTCCGTTTTCGACCCCTTCATGGGAAGCGGCACCACACTAGGCGAAGCCCATAAACTTGGCTGCACTGCGCTTGGGCGAGACATCAATCCTGTAGCTTGCGAAAGCGCGCGTATCGCTCTTGGATCGCTCTCCCAAAATCAGTTGCAGGATGCCTACGCTCATCTTTCCAATAAAGTAGGCGAACGAATACGTGCGCTTTATCGATCAACAGACAAGGGTGGGCAAGTCCGCGATGTCTTGTATTATTTCTGGGTCAAGTATGTCAAGTGTCCGCATTGTTCGACCGATGTAGATTTATTTTCCACTCGCGTCATAGCTCGAAATGCTTATCCGGAGCGTAAACCTGAAGTTCAAATCTGCTGTCCCAGATGCGGTGATATTTTCCCGTCATTGAATCAGAACAAAAATGTTTGCTGTCGCTCCTGCGCATTGGATTTCGACCCACATCACGGCCCTGCTGTGGGAGCTAAGGCAACTTGCTTTTCCTGCTTGCGCTCATTCTCCATACTCGATGTCGCGCGCGCTTCGGGTCGCCCCCCTGCTCATCGGCTTTATGGCAAACTCATGCTTGATGAAGCAAAGAAGTGTTACCTGCCTGCTTCGCAGGAGGATATTCTCAGCTATGAGAAATGCTCCGAACTTCTCCGCGTCGAATTGGAGCGCGGAGCGGTACGTCTGCCGGAAGGAATATTGAAGGACGGCTTCAATACTCGTCAGGCTCTAAACTACAACTACAACACATGGCGCGATTTCTTCAACGATCGTCAACTTCTGGCTTTAGGCTGGCTTCACTCAGTCATCTCAGATTTGCCCGAAGCTTCAACGCGGGATGCTATGTTGATGATTTTTTCCGGCCTGCTGGAGTTCAACAATCTGTTCGCTTCTTACAAAGGCGAAGGCACAGGAGCAGTACGGCATATGTTTTCGCATCACATACTCAAACCGGAGCGCGCTCCTATAGAAGCAAATGTGTGGGGAACGCCAAAGAGTTCCGGCTCGTTTACTAATCTCTTCAAGATGCGATTGCTCCGCGCTCTGAGATATAGAATGGAGCCTTTCGAGGCGGCAATATCTGGCTCAGGCAAGGTATACAAATGCAGCCTTCCTTTTTCCGGGCGTGTGGAAGAAGGCTGGCCTAAGAAAGAAGACTTTGAGACAAGAGGCATCTATTTATCATGTGGCAGTTCCGACAAGACCGAACTGCCGGATGCCTCGGTGGATTTCGTCATCACCGATCCGCCCTTCTTCGATAACGTGCATTATTCCGAATTGGCCGATTTCTTCTATGCATGGCAAAGGCTCCACCCACGAGGATTCATCGCAAGCGACTCTACCACTCGTCATCCGAGCGAAGTTCAGGATGTCGACCCGGATGCTTTCGCTCGCAAACTACTCTCTGTTTTTACCGAGTGTCGACGGGTGTTGAAAGACGCGGGAATGCTCGTATTTACTTATCATCACTCTCGCGCCGAAGGATGGAAGTCTCTGATAGAAGCTCTTTTCAGCGCTGGGTTCTCTGTAGTCAATACGCATCCCGTCAAAGCTGAGATGTCAGTAGCCGCGCCAAAATCTCAGGCGAAAGACCCGATTCAACTCGATATGATTCTGGTTTGTAGAAAACAAGAACGCGATAAACGCGCGCGGCTGGAGCCTTCTATTGCTTTGAGTGAGGCGGCAAAGCGGGCTTATCAAAAGCTGGCTCGACTTAGATCAATTGGGTTGAGATTATCTCAAAACGATTGCTGTGTGACGGTGATAAGTCATTTCATTTCATACCTCATCTCGCTGCCGTCTGCTGAAGCGTCAGAGGCTCTGATGAAATACCAAGCGGAATTGGAACGAATAGCGCAAAGCATATACGATGCAATATCGGCCATTGCGAGCCCGGATATCGAAGGCGCATTTCCTCAGCAATCGCAAATGCTTTTTTCTTTCGATCAGGAGATTTCAGAAAACACGCCTGCCGATATGAAGTAGACAGTCTCTAATTTGCGCTCACCGCTCAGTTTCGAAGCACATTACTTCAGATTTCTAATCACCTTGTCCATGCTCTCGGTTGCCTGCCTCAGGCGGTTTATCGATTGTTTGCTCTCCAGAAAATTCTCATATCGATCAAGAGACGACTCGATATCCTGAAGGAGAACCTGAGCCTTCCACGGCTTGTTTATTACCCGCACGGCTCCCGACTTCGTCAGAGCATCTATGAAAACGCTGGTATCCTTAACCCCTGACATCAACATACAGACGATATCGGGATTGATCGAACGGGCGAGGCTTATCAACTCCGTTCCCTTCATTCCCGGCATCTGCTGATCGGTGATGAGGAGCGACACCTCTTCGCGCCTGAGTATATCTGCCGCTTCCTGCCCCGATGAGGCGGTTATCGGCTCGTGGCTCTGACCGAGCAGATTCTCAAGCAGCTTCCGGTTGACCGGCTCATCGTCGACTATGAGTATCTTGTGTACTCGCTTCGTCATAAGTCTCCTCCTTCAAACAACGCACGCATGAGGATCGTTCAGGAGATCATCAAGAGCGCGACGTAACCGCCTGATTTCCTCTTCCAGTTCATCCATCACCGCTCGGGCATCGGTCAGGTCGCCTTCTCTGCCCATCCGCTCCAGTTGCAGAGCCATGTGCCAGGCGGCTCCGGCCTGGATTCCGCCCAGCGATCCTTTCAGCTTGTGTGCCGTCTCATTCGCCGCCTCACTGTCGCCTATGGCTATGGCGTGTCGCAGTGCAGACAGCCATTCAGGATAGCCCTCCAGAAATATCCCCACGACCTCGCGCACCAGTTCCATATTCCCCATACTGTTTTCGATGAGCGTCTCTGTATCGATCACACGATGATCGATCTCCGCCGCGCGGCGGTTCGTCGTGTCAGGCATCGCGGCAGGGTCGTCTGCCAATCTGTAGATCACCTCGAAAAGCTCATTGGCTCTGAAGGGCTTCGACACATAGTCGTCCATTCCGGCTGCGAGGCACTCCTCGCGGTCTCCCTTCATGGCGCGAGCCGTCATAGCTATAATCGGAGTGCGCTTTCCTGTCAGCATTTCTCTTTCCCTTATCGCTGCTGTCGCTTCGAAGCCATTCATCTCAGGCATCTGTACATCCATCAGGGTCAGATCGAAATCCTCTCTCTCGTGAGCGGCCACGGCCTGCTTGCCGTTGTCGGCCAGAATAACCGTGTGGCCCTGAAGCTCAAGTATCTTCGCCCCCAGTCGCCGGTTCACCGGATTGTCATCGACGAGAAGCACACGCATCGGTCTGGCAGCATGGGGCAGCGCCAGCCAGGTCGCAGAAGAGGATTGTGTCCAGCCCTGCAATTCAAAACCCAGAACCTCGGCCATCGCTTCGAGCAGGGCCGACTGAGTGATGGGCTTCATCATATAGGCGTTGATCCCAAGTTCGCGGCATCGCGCATCGACTTTCTGCTGTGTGGCCGATGTCAGCATGATGATAGGGAGTTCCGAAAGCGGCTCTTCGATTCTGATCGCCTCGGCCAGTGAAAACCCGTCCATCTCCGGCATGTGATAATCGATGAGCGCGAGCGAAAAAGGAGCGTCCTCGCAGACGGCCTGCCTCATCTCGGCAAGCGCAGACGGGCCGCTTGAGGCGAGGGCGGGTTTCATGCCCCACAGGACGAGCATCGTTTCAAGTATATGCTGGTTGGTCGCATTATCGTCTACGACCAGCACGCGCAGATCGTGCAGATTGGCCGGGGTCGCGGGCGAGACCTTTTCAGCGGGTTCTTTTTGCAAGTCGAATCGCGCGGAGAAATAAAACGTGCTGCCGCGCCCCGGCTCGCTTTCGACCCGAATCCTGCCGCCCATCATCTGCACCAGTTGCGAGCATATAGCCAGCCCCAATCCTGTCCCTCCATACTTGCGATTGGTCGAAGCATCGACCTGCTCGAATGGATCGAATATGTGCGCCTGTTTTTCGGGAGAAATGCCTATACCTGTGTCCGAAACGGCGAACTGCAAAACGGTTGCTTCTGAAGAGACGCTGTCTGTCTCGACGCGAAGGACGATATCGCCCGCTTCGGTGAATTTGATCGCGTTGCTCACGAGATTGACTACGATCTGTCGCAGGCGACCGGGGTCCCCAATGAGATAATCGGGCGCGTCAGGCGCGATATCGCAGGCCAGTTCGAGACCCTTCTCGTGAGCGCGCAGCGCGAGCGCTTTCATTGTTGCGGCAAGGCAATCGCGCAGACAAAAATCTGTCGAATCGAGTGAGAGCCTTCCGGCCTCGATCTTGGAAAAATCCAGAATGTCATTGAGCAGCGAGAGCAGGGAATCAGCCGAGGATTTGACCATCTCAAGATACTCGCGCTGCTCGACTGTCAGGTCTGTTCCGAGCGAAAGCTCCGTCATGCCTATGATGCCGTTCATTGGGGTGCGGATTTCGTGGCTCATATTGGCCAGAAATTCGGACTTCACGCGAGTGGCTGCTTCGGCTGCCTCTTTGGCTTCGCGCAATATTCTTTCTGTCTGCTTGCGCTCGGTTATGTCCTCGACCGTTCCGACATAGCCGATCACTGTCGCCTCATCCGAATGAAGCGCATTCGACAGCCCATGCACCCAGCGAACGTCTCCCTGTGGAGTGACGAACCGGAATTCCTGCGAGAACGGGCGATCTTCGCTCTTACACCTTGACCACTCGTCAAGGAGGAACTGTTTGTCTTCCGCGTGAACCGTTCGGCTCCATCCTTCGCCGAGGCTTTCTTCGAGAGAGAGACCTGTGATCTTCTGCCAGCAGGCGTTGGTATACAGGCATCGCCCTTCGGCGTCAGTATGAAATATCCCGACCGGCGAAGAGGCGCTCAGCGAGCGGAAACGACCTTCGCTGGCCCGCAGTTCCGCTGTCCGCTCTATGATCGTGCTTTCGATGATATCGTTGGTCGCTTCAAGTCGGGCTTCGCGAGATGCGGTTGCCCGCATCTCTTCCACACCCTGAAGGCAGGACTTGACGAGGAATATGTCTTCAAATACGACCCACGCAGCATGCTCGACCCATCTCCACTGACTTGCCGTAAGCACCCCGAATACGGATTGAGGCCAGAAGACTCCCCGCAACAGATGGTCAACGGCCACGATTGCCGAAGCCGACATGAGAACTTTCCAGTCGCGGTAAAAAGCTAAGAAAGCCAGTGACCCGAAAACGTGGAAATGTGTCTCGATGCGCCCGCCGCTGATATGAATGAGCAGCGCGGACATCATCATCTGCCCCACAGCTATCGCGTGACGGGTGTAAGCTCTGCCGGGCCGCGCCAGTGCAAGGTAGACTGGAAGAGAAATTATCGCTGCGCCCAGAAAAATCGATGCCAACACATTGATGTGAAGCTCGCTTTCGGAGCCGCGCCATGTTTTTGGAGAAAGTATGAGAGCCGCCGCAATTCCGGCCACCCATTCGAAGAGCATCAGACCCGCAAACAACCGATCTGTCCGTTTGAATATGTGCTGCTGCTGTTCGGTGTACAGAGCCTCTGCCCGCCTGCTTATTTTTTCGTCATTGTTCATTGAATTTATTACCTGTTGCATAATCTGTCTTCGCCCTCCTGCCTCGAATGATCGAAGACCGGACACCCGAATGCAGGAGAGTTGATTTGATCCGCTTCCCCGGTCGTAAGCAGAGAATAGATTGCGTCCGCTCCCTTGTTGTCTCCCTCACGACCGCGCCCCGCTGTGATGCCGCCCTGAAAAAGCAGCCGCCCGCCAGCGTCGTAGAGAATTATCTGCCCGGAAGTCTCGGCTCCGAATCGGCTCGCCTCGATCCCGCCTTCATCCGAGAGAGCCGTCACGCCGGGGATCGCTTCCGCTGCGCGCCACAGATCGGTCTTCTCCCATTCAATCATTCCTGCGGGTTTGACGAACAGAACATAAGCCGTAAGGCGGCCCCTGACTGAAGCCATCAGCTTGGCCAGTTCTCCCATGCTCGCCCTCGTACAGGGGCAGTGCGGATGAGCAGCCATAATCAGCGTTGCACGATCCTGCGAAAGATCGATCCTGCTTTCGGCAGGCCAGTAGTCTGGAGCAGATGGCTGATCTCCCGGCGAAGTTTCATAGTCGAGCATCCGACTTACGCCGAACGCGACTGCCGTCACCCACAGCGCGCAACCAAGTATGATTATGACGACTGTTTTTTTCATATATCTCTCGTCTCGGAGCAGCCTGATGAGTTGATAAGAAAGATTCTCTCCATCCGTTTCTGCCGCCTTGCGACATACGGATCGAGAGCTAAAACCTGTCCGCCCCGCGCCGATGCCAATGAGAGCAGGGCAACCATCGAAAAAGCGATAGGCTTCCTCAAGCTGAATCTGACCATAATGAGTGTATGTGTGAGAAGCAGGCGAAATTGGATCCCGAAGGCCAACAACAAGGCGCAAATAGCCCGTAACACAGCCTGCTTCCTAACCTGGGGAAATAACAAAACCTTTGAGGGATAGAGATATGAGGGATTATCTCTTCGCTACCGATTCAAAGTCACGTTGCGGCTTTCAGGGGTAAGTCGCAAGAGAGACGATTCAATTATACATCTGGCCAAGCTCATGGGAAGACTTTTAAAAAGGCGCAACTACGGGCGACGCATCTTTGACGACTCCCTGATCAGAGTGCGCATCCACGTGTGAGACGGGTCCGAGTCCATTCGTTGATGCCAAAGCATCGTCAATCGAAAAGAGGGCATCGCGAACGGCACAGCCAAGACCTGAAGACCCAGCGGCTTTGCGAATCTCTGAGCCAGACGGCGCGGGACGGTCGCTATCAAATCCGAGCCTGAGACGAGAAACGGCACGCTCGAAAAATGCGGCGACTGCACCGCCACTCTCCGCGCAAGCCCTTTTTGCGCAAGCAAAGTGTCGATCACTCCCGGCCCTTCCGATTTGTAAAACACCGCTGCATGTGAAGCCGCCGCGTACTGGCGTATCGATATTTTTCCCCTGATCGAAGGATGATCCGCGCTCGCTATGCACACGTTATCCTCTTCGAAGAGAACCTCCGAGCGAATCGCGGCATCGAGCGACAAAGCATCGGGGAAAAAGCCTACGGCGATGTCGAAGGAATCGGCGAGCGAGGCGGTCGAGGGCGGCTGAAATACGTTCGTCGGGCGATGAACTCGAATACTCGATAACGGCGCTTCCCGGCGGAGCTTTCTTGCGAGCGGAGAGAGCAGTATCACTTCCACATAATCGCTCGCCAGAAAACGAAATGCCCGCTTCGATGCCGCGGCGTCAAACGCGGGCTTCTCTTCGAGCGCGGCGCGAAGCTGCAAGAGCGCGGCCCTGACAGGCTCGATGAGCAGTTGAGCCGCAGGCGTCGGCTGCATCCCGCTCGGCGTCCGAACCAACAGCGGATCGTCGAAGGTGCGCCGCAACCGGGTCAGAGCATTGCTCATCGCGGGCTGGCTGAGTCCCACTCTGCGGGCGGCCCGCGTCACGTTGCGCTCTTCCATCAAAGCCTCGAAGACGACGAGCAGGTTCAGGTCTATCGATTGCAGATTCATAACGTGAATGTTGGATATTACCACAATCCATAAATCGAATCTTCACGACGGTCGTTCAATAGTAAGATGGAAACGAACCCTATATTCAATTCTGGCGAGATCGACACGAAGGAGGAGTTGCGATGAACAGGCTTATGAAAAAATTCATGCTCGTATGTTTGATGATCTGCCTTTCGGCACCGCTGGCGATTGCGCAAGCGGAGAATCCTGCCGAGCGAAGGGCGAAAGAATTCGCTCGTCTGATCGACACAGGCAATCGCGCGCAACTGAAAAGTTACGCGAAGGAAAACTTCGCTCCGAATTTTCTTAATATACCGATGGAGCAGCACCTCGGTTTCCTCTCATCGGTTCATGACTTTACGCGAGGCGTCGAGTTTCATTCCCTTCAGGACGTGAAGCCTAATGAAGTGACCGCGCTGCTCAAAAGCAAACTGACCGGCGAATGGCTGGCTCTGTTGGTGAGGGTCGAGGCGGAAGCCCCTCATCGCATAGCCGGACTCGGACTCAGACCTCCCAAGCCTCCGGCCAGCGCGCAGCCGTCGAAAAAACTGAGCAATGAACAAATCGCGCAGGAACTCAAATCATTCATGAACAAGCTGGCCGAGGCCGACGTGTTTTCAGGCACGGTGCTGCTGGCGAAAGATGGCGTTCCAATATTCAAAGGCGTGTATGGAATAGCGAACAAGGATTTCAACGCGCCGAATCGGCTCGATACGAAATTCAATCTCGGCTCGATGAACAAGATGTTCACCGCCGTCGCCATCGCGCAGTTGGTCGAGCGCGGAAAGCTTTCTTTCGATGATCCGCTGTCGAAGTTCGTGCCGGATTTTCCTGACAAGGCATCGGCGGAAAAAATCAAAATCAAACACCTGCTCACGCACACGGCAGGGCTTGGCGGTTACTTCAGCCGCGCCTGGGCTGAATCGTCGCGCGCTATGTATCACACCGTGGATGACATGATGAAACGGGCCGCGGCTGATGAAAAACTCCTCTTCGAACCCGGCACCCGTTGGCAGTACAGCAATACCGGAATGCTCGTTTTGGGCAAGGTGGTGGAGAAAGCGTCGGGTCAGAGCTATTACGACTATGTGCGCGAAAACATCAGTAAGCCTGCCGGGATGATCAACACCGATTGCTATGAACTCGATAAGGTCAATCCGAATCTTGCAGTCGGTTACGAAAAGCAATACGGCGACGACGGAGTTTCTTTCACGAACAACATCTTCGCGCATGTGCTGCGGGGCGGGCCGCAGGGCGGAGGGTATTCGACGGTCGAAGATTTGCTCCGCTTCGACATCGCTCTGCGGTCGAACAAACTGGTCGGCGCAGAGTATGTGAAGCTGCTGCTTTCGGCCAAGCCTGAGTTGAATTCTCCGGGCTACGGCTATGGTTTTCAGGTCGATACTGAATCGCAGATTGTGGGACACGGCGGCGGGTTCCTGGGAATCAATTCCAATCTCGACATGTTTCTGGGGACGGGATGGACGGCCATCGTGATGTCGAACTACGGTCGAGGCGCGCAGCCTGTTCAGCAAAAGATGCGCAGCCTCATCAGGTCCGACCTCGACGCGCGAGCTTCGAATCGCGCGAAATGAAGGCGATTCGTTTTATCATGACTGTCGGAGGTTGATCCTGCCAGCGCGCTAATGAAGCGGCTGTTTGCCATCACAGTGGCAGGCAGCCGCTTTTTCATTTTCGATTCGGTTGCGCGCCGGTAGACAGATGTCGAATAATAACTGGCCTGAAAAATCCTACTGCGAGGTCACGCATGAATCTTCTCGAGGTCGGAGCGAAAGCGCCCCCGTTTGAAACCATCGATCAGGACGGAAACCGAGTTTCTCTCAAAGATTATCGCGGCAAAAAAGTCATCCTCTATTTTTATCCCAAAGACGACACGCCCGGTTGCACGCGCGAAGCCTGCGCGTTTCGCGATGATTTCGCGAAATTCAAAAAGCTCAAAGTCGAGATACTCGGCGTCTCGACTGACAGCGAGAAATCGCACAAATCGTTCGCGCAAAAATACGACTTGCCATTCCGCCTTCTCGTCGATACGGAAAAACAAATCGTGCAATCCTACGGCGTGTGGGGCGAGAAGACCCTCTACGGCAGAAAATTCATGGGAACGAACCGCGTGACTTATCTGATCGATGAGCGCGGACGGATCGCAGCGGTCTTCGCGAAAGTCAAACCTGACGAACACGCTGAAGAGTTGCTCGCTCTTTTGAAGCAGAAATAAAAACTCACTGTGTCGCGCCGCTCACACAAAGCGATTGAATGCTCGAAGAAGTCGCGGATGTAGCGCAATCTGCCAGATCGCGCTTCGCTCCGAAGGCATGAAAATCGGGGACATCACAAGCTAATTACATTGGAACCTAAGTTTTTGAACTTTTCTACAATTTGAGATTTCCAATTTGAGATCGCAGATGCGTTGCTTCAATTTTTTCTGAGAAGGAGAAGCCCATGAGCGTCGATATGGAGACAAGTGCGGAGACGAATGAACAGACGGCTCAGGCTGACCCCGCGTGGGGTCAGGCCGTGCCAATACTCTTTCGTTTCGCATTCGCCTATCTGGTTTTGTACAACCTGCCGTTTCCTCTCAACGTCATCCCCGGAGTCGGGATAATAGCTCAACCATACAGCGATCTCTGGAATGCGTTCGTGCCGTGGGTCGGCAGTCATTTATTCAACGTCCAGATCACATACTTTCCCGCAGGCAGCGGCGACACCACATACAATTATGTTCAAGTGTTCTGCTTTCTCGCGCTGGCCGCGGCGGCGACTCTCCTCTGGACTGCGTTCGACAGGAGACGAGCGAACTATGCGCGACTGCACGAATGGCTGAGAGTCTATATCCGATTCTCGCTCGCCATGACGATGATCCTCTATGGTTCGGTCAAGGTCATCAAATCTCAGTTTCCTGATCCGCCGCTCGACCGCCTCCTGCAACCCTTCGGTGAGGCGTCTCCTATGGGATTGCTGTGGACGATGATGGGCGCGTCGCTGAGCTATAACATTTTCACCGGAGCCGCTGAAATGCTGGGCGGACTTCTGCTCACCGTTCGTCGCACCACGTTGCTCGGCGCGCTCGTATGCGCCGCGAGCATGGCGAATGTGGCGATGCTCAACTTCAGCTTTGATGTGCCGGTCAAACTCTACTCGCTTCACCTGCTGGCGATGGCTATGTTCCTCGCGCTTCCCGACCTGAAGCGATTGGCCAATATGTTCATCCTTAATCGCGCGGTGGAGCCGGTTGATTCGCGCCCGCTCTTCAAACGGCAGTGGCTCAATCGCTCGGCGCTCGTTTTAGGCACGTTGTCCGTTCTGGGATTTACAGGATTCTGGCTCTACAACGCTTACGATAACGTTAAAACCTACGGCAGCCTCGCTCCAAAGTCGCCGTTTTATGGCATCTGGAATGTCGATGAATTCGAAGTCGATGGCGAGATTCGCCCGCCGCTCGTCACGGATGATTTTCGATGGCGTCGCGTGGTTTTCGATTCTCCCCGCAGACTGGCCATTCAGCTTATGGATGAAATGCGACGCCGCTACCTGCTCAAGCTCGACTCAGATAAAAAGACGATTGAAATAAGCACCTTCGACGATCCGACATGGAAAGCGAATTTTTCTTATGAACAGTCTGAGCCTCAACTGCTCACGCTCGCGGGAACGATTGGCGATAAAACCGTTCGAGCCAGATTGCGTCGAATCGAGATGCCACAATTTCTGCTCACCAATCGCGGCTTCCACTGGATAAACGAACTTCCATTCAATCGTTGAGCGCAGGATGCGAGCTTATGATTTTCAGGATGAGACACCCGCTGATCTGATTCATCTCATCCATCGTTCTGTTTGCAACGATTGAATTGGCCTTGCTCGGCTTCCACCTCGGCTGTGATGATAAGACTTTCAAACATCATGATCAAAGCAGCCGTTTCAATCCTGCTCGTCATCTCTTCGCTCGCCCTGCCCGCAAGCGCGCAGATTCAGATCGGCACTGTTAAGGGCGTGGTCGTTGACGCGACCGACGCCATTATCGCACAGGCAAAAGTGTCGCTCGATGATTCGATCACAGGCTATAGCCGACGGGTCGCGACCGACAGTCGCGGGCAGTTCGAATTCAACAACGTCCCCTTTGCAAACTACACGCTGCGAGTCGAGACCGCAGGATTTCAGACGAGCGTTCAGGACATAAGCGTGCGCTCGAATGTCCCTATGGCTTTGAGCATTCGAATGACTGCTGCCGGACTGAGCGAAGAGGTGACAATCGAATCCCGCGGAAGCCTGATCGAAAAAGATTCTTCCGCGACTCAAACCAGAATAGACCAAAGCCTCATACGCCGCAGACCTTCGGCTATCGTTTCGCGCGGCTTGCAGAATTTGATCGCCACGACTCCGGGATGGGCGACTGAAAACAACGAACTCCTTCATATACGCGGCATCGATGACGGAATTCTCTATGTCGTCGATGGAGTGCCTTCGAGCGACCGCATCGATGCGGTGTCAGCGACCGCGCTTGATACCGAGATGATTCAATCGCTCAGCATAATCACAGGGAATATTCCTGCGGAATTCGGCGGGCGCACAGGAGCAGTCGTTCTGGTTCAACCGAAATCGGGACTCGATGCGCCGTTTGCGGGCAGCCTTCAGGCGGGCGCGGGAAATTTTCGCGCGCGCGAAATAGCATGGAACGCGAGCGGGAGCGCGGGAAATCGAGTGGGGTTTTTCATTCTCAATTCCTTCGACGCCTCGAATAGATATCTCGATCCGGTAGACCCGCGTAATTTTCACAATCGCGGAGGCGCGGCTCACCTCGCCGCCCGATCAGACTGGCATCCGACATCGAGAGATATACTACTGTTCGATTTTTCCATAAGCGGCTCAGACTTTCGCGTGCCTAACGATCTCGATCAGGAAACGGCAGGCCAGCATCAGCGTCAGGAACTCAGAGACAACAGCCAGTCAGTAGCGTGGCAGCGCGCGTGGTCTCGAACGACGGCGAGCAACCTCGCGTGGTTTCGCAGGCATTATGAGTCGCGACTTTTCGGAAGCGCGTTCGACACGCCGCTCTCTGCCAATCAGGATCGAAGCCACACGCGACAGGGGATCATCTTCAGCCTCACGCGCGTTTTCCGTCGACATACCTTCAAAGCGGGCGTAGAAGCTGCGCGAGTCACGCCGCGCGAGTTCTTCACCTTCGCCGTGACCGATGAGGAGTCGGCTGAGAGACATGAAATCAGCGAAGCGGCCTTGAAGTTCGATCCCGACAATCCTTTCGCATTCAGCGACCGCAGGGTTCGAGGTCAGGTCTCGTGGTACGTTCAGGGTGTTTTCTCTCCCGCGCGCAATCTGACGGTAAGCGTCGGGCTGAGATACGATCACACGAATCTGCTCACGTCGGACGATCAATACAGCCCGCGCATCGGCGCTGTGTATCACGTACCGAAAACGAGAACTGCCGTGCGCGCTTCATTCAATCGATTGTATCAACCGCCGCAGGTGGAAAATCTGCTGCTCGCGGATTCCGATGAAGCGCGCAGGCTTTCGCCGTTTGCCAAACAGGGCGGCGGGGCTCAGATCAGGCCCGAAAAAATCTCGGCTTATGAAGTCGGGTTTTCTCAGGACGTGCGCGGAATTTTCAGACTCGATTCCGCGTGGTGGCATCGCGATTTCAGGAACTTCGACGATCCGAATGTCTTCTTCAACACGACGATCATCTTTCCCAACAGCGTCAATAGTGGGTTCGCTCGCGGAGTCGATGTGCGGATAGATGTGCCGGAGCGAAAGGGATGGTCGGGATATATGAGCTACACGAATCAGAGAATCCTCCAGACCGGCCCCCTCAACGGCGGGCTTTTTCTGACCGATGAATTCATAGAGATCGGCCCCGGAACTCGCTTCATCCCCGACCACGATCAGCGAAACGTCGGCGCATTCGGAATTATTTACTACAATAAAAAATCGGGCTGGCGGGTATCGCTCGCGGGACGTCACGAAAGCGGCGCGCCTCTGGAAGTTGATGAGGAGAGGCTTGACGATCTTCGATCAGCGCCGGGTTCCGATCTCGTGGACTTCGAGCGCGGCAGAGTGAAGCCGTGGACGGTGCTGGATTTTTCCACAGGGATCGAACTGCTGAAAGAAGAAAAAGTGGCAATGGAAATTCAGTTCGACGTTCAAAACATTGCCGGAAGGCGATTCGCGTACAACTTCGGCAATCCGTTCGAGGGGACTCATTTCGGACATCCGCGACTCTGGGCCGCAAGGATCAGGCTCGCGTTCAAATAAGCGCATCATCGGAAAAGGTGTTGGATTATGAACAGACTTTTCGCTATAGCTCTCGCACTCATGTTTGTCGCGCCTTCAGTTTTCACTCAGGCGAAAAGCGAGGACGATTTTCAGGATGAATCGAAGCGGCTCGATGTTCGAATCGAGCCATTCCCCGATTTATTTTTCTCCGTGTTGAAACTTTCTTTCGGGTCGGGGACGATGCCTGAACTCGAAGGGCTTACGGAAGCAGTCGAGGCGGCTCGCCCGCTGCGAGGCGTAGTCGCCGGGATACGCACATTCGGACGTATTGCCGTGCCTGCGATTTACTCGGCGAACGCTGAGGAACTGGAAAAAGATTTCGCGCAGTTGCCTGAAACCATCCAGACCGCGAACGGCGAGGCGGTTCAGTTGCGTGAAAAAGCCGTCGCGCTCGCCAAAGCCCTCGCCCGCATCGAAACCGACTTTCGGAAACGAGTCTGGCCGCAACACAAGGCTGAAATCGACAAAGCCGCTTCGCAGATCGCTCAACGACTCACGCCGAAAGCGCGCGAGTGCTTCGCCTACATCTCAAAGAGCCTCGGCATGAGCGAAGCCACAGGAACGGTTCCGCTTTATCTCGTCTATCAGGCTCCGAGACCGGAAGGATTCACCTTTCGGCAAAGAGACGGCAAAGGTGTCTGCATGATGAGCGTCACGGCCAACACGGGAACGCAGCTTTTCGAAATCGCCCTTCACGAATCGATTCACGCTCTCGATGTCGAATCGGCGGGCGAGAAGAATGCGCTCGTCGAGATTCGCAATCGATTGATGAAAGCGGGTCTCAAATCTGATGACCCTGACATGCGAAATGTGCCGCACACGTTGATGTTTATTCAGGCGGCGGAAACCATACGCCGCATAATCGACCCATTGCATAAACACTATGGCGAAGTGAGAGGCTATTATGAACGGGTGCCGATTCCGTCAAAGATAGAACTGCCAATCTGGATCGCTTACCTCGACGGCAAAATCACGCGCGATGAGGCCGTCACTCAGATAGTCGAAGGATTTTTGAAAGCGCGAAAATAACGATGAATGACTGGAAACTGTTTTCCGAGGTGATGATGATGAAACCTGCTTCCTGCTTCCGACTTCTCATTTGCATTTCTCTGCTAGTCATTCCCGCTGTCGCTCAAACTCCCCGGCCAGTTCCACCGCTACGCGAGCAGGCAGAGATTCAACAACAGTGGCTCCGCGCTAGACTCGAGCGCGTGCTGCCGAAACTGATGCGCAGACACGGCGTTCAGATGTGGTTGGTCATCTGCCGCGAGTACAATGAAGACCCCGTTTTCTACTCGCTCGTCTCGCCGACGATGTTCGCCGCGCGAAGGCGCACGATCTATGTCTTCTTTGATCGCGGCGAAGCGAAGGGAGTTGAAAGGCTCGCTCTCGGAGGAGGATCGAACGGCGGGCTTTACACCGTATATCGCGACCCTGAAGTTGAAGGCCGCGAAATCTACGGCGAAGGTCAGTGGGCGCTGCTTCGTAAACTCATCGAAGATCGCAAGCCCTCATCCATCGCGGTCAACATATCTCACACGCATGCTTTTTCCGACGGGCTTTCTGCGGGCGAGCGCGAAAAACTGGAAACCGTACTCGGCCCTGAATACCTCAAGCGAGTGGTTCGCTCAGAAAACCTCGCGCTCGAATACGTCTCGATCCGCGTGCCTGAAATGATGCCCATATATCGCCGGATGATGGAAACGGTTCATTCGCTCATCGGTCGCGCTTTTTCAAATGAAGTCATCACGCCCGGAAAGACTACCGATCAGGATGTCGTGTGGTGGCTGCGTCAGCAGGTCAATGACCTCGGACTCGGCACATGGTTTCAGCCCTCGGTTCGTGTTCAGAAGCCCGCGAACACGGGCGTCAATCTGCTCGCGGAAAACGCGCCCATCGTGATAGAGCGCGGAGATGTGCTGCACGTCGATTTCGGCATAACGGCTATGCGATTAAACACCGACACGCAGCACATGGGCTATGTGCTGAAAGAAGGAGAGCGAGATGTTCCCGCCGGGATCAAGCGCGCGCTTGCGAATGCAAATCGACTTCAGGACATTCTGATGGAGAGGATGAAGACGGGTCGAAGCGGCAATGAAGTATTGGCTGATGCGCTTGCGGCGATGCGAGCCGAAGGCATCAAGGGAACGATCTACACTCACCCCGTAGGCGATCACGGTCACGGCGCAGGGCCGCTCATCGGGTTATGGGACAGACAGGAAGGCGTGCCGGGTCGCGGCGATGTGCTGATACTTCCTTCGACATGGTTTTCGATAGAGCTTCAGGCTACGACCGCCGTGCCTGAGTGGGGCGGCAAAGAGTTATGGGTCGGGCAGGAAGAAGACGCGGCGATAGATGACGCGGGTCGAATCTCCTGGGTGCTGCGTCGTCAGACCGAATATCATCTGGTGAAGTGAAGAGGTCAGGAGTCAGAAGTCAGGAGTCAGAAGTCAGGAGTCAGAAGTCAGGAGTCAGAAGTCAGGAGTCAGAAGTTCGTGGTCTCTTGCTGACATCTATACTCTGAAGTCTATCAACAGCCAAAGAGATGATCGAGCACATGGGCTACCATCGGCGCGACAATGAAGTGAACGAACTTGCCGAGCAGTTGAGTTAGAGCGTGTAGGGAAATTGCCTTTTGCCGCGAAGCGGCGCGAAGAGGGTAGCCAGAGGTGAAACCTCTGGAACCGTCAAACGAATGATCCCGCGTTGGAGACGCGGCCAGATTCTGGCGCTCTTTCAGAGCGCGAAACATCGTTGCTTAATCCCAGACGTTGCACGTCTGGCTACCTTCTCTCTGCGCCTTCGGCGCAATTATGGAGTGCGGTGACGAAAGGTATGACTCTATCTTGTCACCGCTTTTTACCCGAAACAAAAGCTGCGACAAGTCGCAGCACTCCAAAAGAGGAGCGCGCGCAAACAGGCCCGGTCACTTGATGGCTGCCTTGCGCGCGCTCGATGAAAATCACTGCGCGTCGGGGATGACCGCTTTTATGATTCCCTGCATCATCTCGACCAGCCTGATATCCTGAAGATTAGTCATGATCGCTATCACGACGCCCTTTTCAGGCAAAACATCGAGCAGACTGCTCGCGCCTGATTGATTGCCTCCGTGCGCATAGATTTTCATACCTCTTACCTCGCGCACCTCCCATCCGAAACCATAAACAGTTTCCTGACCGTCTTTCGTTTTACCCGCCGTCCACATCTGGCGAAGAGTTTCTTTCTTCACTATCTTTCCACTCTGAACGGCGATGGCGAATCGGACTAAATCGACGGGCGTCGAAACCAATCCGCCGCCCGGAGTTTTCATGCTCGTGTCGTGAAGCCATGCATTGACAGTCTGCCCCAGAAAGATTTCATACCCACGAGCGCGATCCGCGATGATCGCTCGCTGATCATCGATTCTCGTCCGCTCCATCCCCGCAGGCTTGAATATGTGATCGCGCAGGTAAACTCCGAAAGACTCGACCGACGCGCCTTCTATCGCGCACCCCAAAACGCTATAGCCATAAGTCGTGTAGGAAAACTTCGCGCCCGGTTCGTGCAAAAGCTCGTCGTCTTTGAACAACGTCAGAGAATCTTCCACGCCTTTGAAGTGACGCGCGCCGCGCGATTCTCCCGGAAGCTTGTAATGACGTATGCCGCTCTGGTGGCTGAGAATCAGACGCGCAGTCACCGTCGACGGCTTTTCAGGAAAGGCCCGACAGTATTTTTGAATGGGAGAGTCGAGATCGATTTTGCCCTGCTCGACGAGTTGCATCACCGCCGTCGCGGTGATCGGCTTGGCGATGGAAGCTGTGCGATAAACCGTCTCGGCTTTCGCGGGGATGGAGTTTTCCACATCGGCCATTCCGAAACCCTTAGCGTATCGGAGTTCATTACCCAAGGCTATGGCAACGGAGAGACCGGGGATTTTCAATCGGGCTTTTTCGCTCTCGATGACCGCTTCGATTTTTTTGATAGTATCGGCGGGAAGCTCAGTCTTTTGCTGCGCTCTCGCAGGCGCGGCTGAAAAGAGCGATAAAAAGATCAAACAGAATGCGCTCAGACGTTTCATGATGATGTCACCTCGTTTTCTGAATGTCACTTTGCGACGCTCACTCTCGTGAGCAGCCACTCGACCATCAATTCCTGATAACCCGGCGCGAGTCGCGGCCAGTCCCGCGCTTCGCTTTTCTTCATCGCAACTCTACTTTGTGTCTTCCCTGATTCTTGGGACTCGCATGCCTTCCGCCGAGCCGTGGTCGTGCCACACGAGATGCGTCACCTCTCCTTTGTCTCCCTTTGCGATTGTGAATCTCGCCCACCACAGCGGAACGAAAAACTCCGTCTCGGATTGAGGGATAACGCGCGAATCACGACCGGCTATGCTCATTACCAGAGCGCCTTTTCTGTTTTTGAAGATGGTGAACCCGCGTCTGCTGTTATCGAAACGATAGCTGCCCGTGAGAGCATCAATCGCCGCCGCGGCGATTCGCGCGGGCTGCTTCACCGAAGGAATTTCGTACTTCTCGCCTAGAACCATAGCTGCGAGGTCTTTGACTATCGCACCCCTGACCTGTGAATAGTTGTTGCTCAGGACGACTATCCACAGGTCGTCATCGAGGAACTTGGCCACGACGGCATTAAAACCCGGAAGGCTTCCGTCCTGTGTGACCACCCTGCGACCAAACCACGTTCGCGCGGGAAAGATCGATTCTATAGTGAGCTTCATCAGTTTTTTGGAAGAGATCGCGCGCTCCCAGCGATAAAGGTCTTCGGCTGTCGTGTAGAGCGAGCCTGCGCCGACCTTTATGGAGTTGTCCGTGAAAGGAGCGTTTATAACTCCGCTTTCGTCAACGGCGGGCATATAACCCGAAGCGCGATTTTTGAGCAGCCTTTCCTGCCGGTCGTCTCCCGTGTCCAGCATGCCTGCGGGCCTGAAGATGTTTTCAGTCAAAAACTCCTCATAGCTCTTGCTTGATACCTTTTCGATTATGTAGGCCAGCAGAACATACCCTGAGTTGCTGTAGACGGAGCGCGCGCCGGGTTGAAAACTGAGCGGGCGATTTTTGAACATAGCGACGAGCGATTCGGGCGTCTGCGGAAATTTCGATTTCGCGTCGTAATCGGGAAAGTCGTTCACATTCGCTATGCCTGATGTGTGAATCAGCAGATGATGAACTGTTATCTTATCGCCGCCGGGATAATCCGTTATGAATTTCGTGAGCGGATCATTCACGCTGAGCAGCCCGCGCTCTTCGAGCATCATTATCGCTGCTGCGGTGAAGGGCTTTGAAATCGATGCGATGTGAAATCGCGTCTGCGGCGTGTTTGGAACATCGAGTTCATAGTTGGCCATGCCATAGCCTTTGCTCACGAGTATCTTTCCGCCTCGCGCTATGAGAATCGCGCCGCTGAAGCTCCGGGCTTCGAGGTAAGGCTTGACGTAAGCATCGACTCTCGCTTCGATACTTGCTGATCGAGCGATGGCCGCGCCGGTCATCGCCAGAGACAAAATGGCTGCACAAACAAATCTGATCATATCAACGCTGCCTTTCTTCGAGAGGGACGCACGGACTGCGCAAAAGATCATCTTACCCGCTCATCGAGCAGAGGTCTTGACCGGAATAAGCATGATTGATCGAAATTAGCGTTTGCCCACAAGCGCGCGGAACTGCCCCGGCGTCATCCCTGTAACTCGTTTGAAGGATCGCGAAAAATGAGTCTGATCGGCAAAGCCTGAAGAGAGAGCTATCTCGACGAGAGAATCATTAGTGGTAGTCATCATTCGGCAGGCGTGTTCGATGCGCAGGCGGCGTATATATTCGCCGATGGTGCATCCTTCGAACTGGCGAAACACTCGCGCGAGGTGAACCGGGTGAACGCCTACAGCGTCGGCGAGTACGGAAAGAGATGGAGGGGCGGAAAACTCTTCGCGTAGAAATTCCTTCGCCTGCGCAAACCATCCGGGCGCTCTTCGCTCTGTCGCCCTGTCGTTGCGCGCCGCGCGCACGAGCATTTCAAGAGCAAGCCCTTCGAGGGCGAGGGCGGAAAATTCATCGGGCGCAGAGAATTCTCTGTAAAGCCGCGCGGCTATCCACCTGTCGTTGCCTTCACTCATGGCCACAGGGTCGTCGAGCATCGCCTTGCGCTGGCGCAGGCTATCGATGCGCCACGAGTCGATCTCAATCAAAAAATGTCGGCCCGCCGTGCGATGCGTTTCCGCGTGGGTCACATCAGGCGGATAAAAGATGATCGCCGACGGCGTTCGTTCATCCATTCGCTGTCCTATGCTTTCGTCGTAGCTGCCTTCGAGGACGAAACAGAAGTGAGCCAGTTCGTGAGAATGACGCGGAATGTGAATGCGCGGCTCGTAGAATTTTTCGGTGAAGCGAAAACCGCTGGCCGAAATCGCTTTGACTGTCGAGCCGTAAAATTTTCCTGCTTCGAGTCTCAATTCGCCCTCCCGCTTGAGATCGTCACTTACATTATACGCAGGAGACCCCTTACGGTTGCACTAACAGAAAGGCAAAAGTAAAAAGGCAACAGTAATAAAATCTTTGCAACCTGCTTGAATACGCTGGAAACTGAGTTGTTAAATTTTTCTGCGATTTGAGATTTCCAATTTCATATCGCGGAGGCGTTTCCTCAACATCGCTGGCTTATTGAATAAAAGTCGAATGTATTGGTTTCCAATACATTGAATTACTCTCCTCAATGCTACGACTTTTGCCTTTTACTCATCATCCCATCAGTCGCATTCCGAGTTTATCGAGCAATGATCGGTCGTGATTGTGATCGGGGTTCGGAGTCGTGAGCAGCCGGTCGCCGATGAAGATGGAATTCGCTCCCGCGAGAAAACATAACGCCTGCGCTTCGTCGGTCATCGAGAGACGGCCCGCGCTCAGTCGCACCATCGAGGCGGGCATCAGCACACGGGCAGTCGCGATCATGCGAACCATCTCGATTGAATCGACCGGCGGCTCGTTGGCGAGCGGAGTGCCAGCGACGCGCACGAGCATATTGACGGGGACGCTTTCGGGATGAGGACGTTGAGATGCGAGTTGTTGAAGTAATCGAATGCGATCCCGGCGGCTTTCGCCCATCCCGATTATTCCGCCGCAGCAAACTGTTATCCCCGCGCGGCGGACTCGCGCCAGCGTATCGAGTCGTTCCCTGTATGCGCGAGTGGTGATGATCTCGCCGTAGAATTCGGGCGAGGTGTCGAGATTGTGATTGTAAGCTGTAAGTCCGGCTTCCGAGAGAGCCTCGGCTTGATGATCATGGAGCATGCCGAGCGTGCAGCAGGCTTCGAGTCCCAAAGCGCGCACGCCGCGAACCATTTCAAGAACGCGATGAAATTCTTCCCCTTCAGGCACGTCTCTCCACGCCGCGCCCATGCAGAATCGCGTCGCTCCCTCTTCCTTCGCCTTTCGCGCCGCGCGGAGAGTTTCTTCGACCGTCATCAACGTCTCGCGCGCAACGCCCGTTTTATAATGCGCAGACTGCGGACAGTAAGCGCAGTCTTCAGGACAGCCGCCCGTCTTGATCGAGAGCAGCTTGCAGCCCTGAACTTCTTCTGCACGGTGATAAGCGCGATGTGCCGCCTGAGCCTGAAAGATCAGTTCAGGCAGAGGCAGCGTGTAGATCGATTCGATTTCCTCAACAGTCCAGTCGTAACGAAGTTCAACAGAATTCATCTTTCATAATCCGTCTGAGAGAATTTTTACCGAATCGAAGCTACCAGAGCCGCAACCCGTCAGGCAAGTAACTGAATCGCCCCTGCTCTCGACTCCAGACTCTCAACTCCAGACTCTCGACTCCAGACTCCAGACTATTCAGGTGTAACCTTTCGGCCTCGTCAAACGTGTTATCGTCGGCGAGCGCGAAAAATTGAAAACTCAAGAGTTTTTCGGGCGGCGCAATCTTTTAGATTGCGCTCTTTGAAAGCGCGAAATTTGGAACAACGCAAGCTAACAGCTTGCGCCGCTTCGGAGGAGTTGACCATATGCAATCAAATGAAAACCGTGTAATCGTAATAGGCGGCGGCATGGCAGGACTCGCTGCGGCCACACTCATCGCCCGCCGAGGGTACAGCGTGAATTTATTCGAGCAGGCCGCTGAACTTGGCGGTCGCGCGAGAACCCGAGAGCAGAACGGATTTTATTTCAACATCGGCCCGCACGCGCTTTACAGACAGGGCGCAGGAATGGGCATCCTCGCAGAGCTTGGCATAACTCCGCGGGGCGCGCAGCCTCGCGTGTCGAAAGGGTTCGCCGTGCGCGGCGGCGTAAAATATTTGCTGCCCACTTCGACCGGCACGCTTTTCAAGACAGACCTGCTCAAAGTCGCGTCGAAGCTTGAAATCGCCCGACTGCTGGCGACCATAGCGAAACTCGATGGCTCCGAGTGGATGAGCGCAAGCGTCACCCAATGGCTCACTCAGAGATTCAAACACCAGTCGTCGAGAGAACTTCTCGCGGCCCTGATTCGGCTCTCGACTTATGTCAACGCGCCTGAACGGTTGAGCGCGGGCGCGGCTATCGAGCAGTTGAAAAAGGCCGTCGCCGCAGGCGTGCTTTATCTCGACGGGGGATGGCAGACGCTCGTCGATCAGGCGCGGGATGCGGCTCGCAGCGCGGGAGTCACTATCGAAACCGGAGCGAAAATCGCCTCCGTCGAGCGCGACGCTCGCGGCGCGGTGCGCGCTGTGCAGACGGCGGGCGGAGCGAGACTTGAAGCTTCCTCGGTCATCATCGCTTCAAGCCCGCAGGCATCTGCTGAACTGATCGGCGAGGATTGCGCCGCTGCGCGATGGGCTGAGAAGGCGATCCCGCTGAAAGCCGCGTGCCTCGATCTGGCGCTTGATCGATTGCCCGTGCCTGAAGCGACATTCGCGCTAGGCATCGACCGGCCTCTTTACTTTTCGGTTCATTCGGCGACTGCAAGACTCGCCCCGACGGGCGGCGCGCTGGTTCACCTCGCAAAGTATCTGCCGACTGATCACATTGAGTCGCCTGAAGAGGACGAGCGTGAGCTTGAAGGCTTGATGGATTTGGTTCAACCGGGATGGCGCAAAACCGTGGCGCATCGCCGATTCCTGCCCGATATGACTGTGATGAACTGGCTGCCTGCGGCTCAGGAAGGCGGAACCGACGGGCGACCCGGCCCGAAAGTGCCTGATGCTCCGGGTCTCTTCGTTGCGGGCGACTGGGCGGGCGGAGAAGGTTTTCTCGTCGATGCGGCTCTTGCCAGCGCGAAGGAAGCAGCAACGCTCGCGGTCGATTATCTGTCAGCCTCCGCATTGATGCAGAGGGCGAAAGTAAAAGTGTAAAAGGCAACAAAAGGCAAAGGCATGTTTTTGCTTTTGCCTTGTTTTATATCCCCGCGACGAATTTTCCGGGATTGAGCAGCGATTGAGGATCGAAATTTTCCTTGATCGCTTTCATCAACATCGCTGTCGGCCCAACCTCGCCCCACGCATCCGACAGTCGGCGCATACTTGCCGAAGCGCGTTCTATGAAGAGCGTTCCGCCCATACGCGCTATTTCCGCGCGAAGTTTTTCAACTGCGGCGACGGCTGATTCGTCCTCCGCATCGAACGCAGTTCTGATTACACCTGTGCCGAGGTCAGCCGTGACCGATTTGTGCGGAATCGAAATCATCATTTCGAAACCCTGAGCGGCGCGGCGATTAGGAAGGCTTGCTTTGAGTGTAACATTTGCCGCGCGGTCTATATCGGCGACGCGCGTCCAGAAACTTTCAGCTTCTTCGTCGCTGAGTATCGTCGCCTCGCTGTGGTCTAGAGCCTGTGTCACGCAATCTGTCTGGTAACGAACGGTCGGCTCGCTTGCGGCAAATCTTATCGCCAGACTCACATCCGGCATCGCGCAAAGAAAGATCGAAACGGGCTGAAGTTCTGAAGCTGCCCGCGCAATGGAGAGGAGCTTTTGATGATCTTCGTCCTTGACGATCAGAGTGGAAATACTTTCAGGCAGAGGCCGCAGCTTGATGGTGATTTCCGTGATTAGGGCAAGCGTGCCGAAGCTTCCGACATAGAGTTTGTTCAGGTCGTACCCGGCGACGTTTTTGACCACCTTGCCGCCCGAACGACTCTCCGATCCGTCCGGGTGAGCGAGTCTCAGACCGAGCGCGTAATCGCGCGGAGTCCCGAATCCCGCTCTCAGCGGGCCGAAGGAAGCGCACGCGAATACAGCGCCAAGGGTCGCCTCACGCGCGCCGGGAGGATCGAGCGGCAACCACTGTCTTTCCCTCAGAACCATAGAGTTGAAATCCGCAAGCAACACGCCTGCTTCGACCGTCGCGGTGAGGTCGGGCGCGCTGTATTCGATCACGCGATTGATTCGCTCAAGGCTCAGTACCACGTCGGCGCGACGAAGCACGTTGCCACATTCGAGCCAGTTCATCTTTCCAGCCGGGACGACCGCCGCCCCATGCTTGCCGCATATCTTCAGGCATTCAACGGCCTCTTCGCTTGATGCGGGGCGTACTATGAATCGAGGTTTGAGCGAGTCTACCAGCAGGTCGGGCTGTCGGGTGATATGCTGGCTTCCGACTGTGGATTCGAGTACTGATTCGAGAGAAGAGTTAGCCATTTGAATCCGTGTCGAGAAGTTCGAGAGTCGGTCTGGGAGTGTCTGCCGGGATGGGGGAATCGTTTCCGAGTTCGATCAGGTTTCGGAAAAAGCTTTCGAACTGGCGCGAGAAATCCTCCAGATCAATTGATAGAAAGACGGTTGGAAGAGCAGGCAGTTTTTCCATGACGTTGCGATACACGCCGCGAGCGCCGCGATAGTTTTCGCGCTCGAAGTGATGAATGGCGACGGCGGCCTGAATCAATGTCTGATAGAAAAGCTTCGTCTCTCCCTCGGAGCGGAGCCAGATTTCTTCCCACGACTCGTGAGCCTCGAAAAACCGTCCCGAGTTGAAATGTTCCAAACCCGCGAGGTATTCGCGCGGGTACATATGGCGAATTTCAGACGGGTCGCGCAGCGGCTCTTCTTCCGAGACGATAGTGGCGAGTTTGTCGAGGAAGGTTTCGCGCTTGAGGGCCGAAGTGTCTCTGGGTTCGGCAATCTCCATTTTCAAAGTGAAAGGGCCGACTTTGATGAGGTCGCCGTCCTTGAGTTCTACCCATGTGACGCGCTCGCCGTTGACGAAGGTGCCGTTGTTGCTCTGTTGATCGACGACGAAGAATTTTCCGCCGTTGCGCTCGATGAAGAAATGCTGTCGCGAGATGGTCGGATAGGGGAACACGATGTCGCACGATTTGTGCCTTCCGAAGATGATCTTGTCGCGGTCAAGCGCGATTATCTCGCCCTGTCTGAGTTCGGATTCGAATCGAAGACAAGCCATCGCTGCATAATATGGCACATTTTTCGGGAATCGTGAAACGAAACGATGGCAGTGGCGAAATCGACACAGCAGTTTTAGGATGTGTCGAATCACACTAAGACAATCGAATTCCTCTGATCGAAAAAATTTTACGAAATGTTCTTTCGACTCGCGCCAGTATTGGGTGAAAGGATGAACCGGCCAGGATGATGCGCCATTTCAAGTAGGCATCGATGATCGAAGCCGTCTGATTCAGATGATCCCTTTATTGAATCCTCAATCGCACGACGGGATTTCGATGCGATTCCTGCCTGCTCAGATAGAGCAGAGGTAAAGCAAACTTCAGCACAGACGTTCTTAAATGGCGCTCCAGCCTCGAATCTATATTAGCCAAAACCAAAGGCATTCACTTCTGATCGAAAAAGATATGGAGGTCTAAATGAATTTGAAGGATTTTAGCTTGAGCGGGAAATATCGACGACAAAGCATTCGCATTCTCGTGTATTTCACCCTTGTCACCTTAGCTGTGGTCGTAAGCGGCATTTACTGGTGGAGCGGCGGCCCGATGGTCTCTGCGGCCTCCGCCGAGGATCCATTGTGGCAGGAGATGGCTCCCGCTTCGCTCGACGCGTTCAAACATAACCACCAGTCCTGGCCCGTGCCGGAACACTACAGAGCGATTCAACTGAACGAAACCGCGCTGGCGGGCCTTCTGGCCAACGCCCCGATGGAATTCACCGAATCGGCAAAAGACTCGCAGACTGAGATCGCGATGCCGATGCCGGATGGCGAGTTTGCCCGGTTCCGCTTCGTCGAATCTCCGATCATGGAGCCGAAGCTGGCGGCGCAGTTTCCCGATATCAAAACTTATCGGGGTTGGGGCATCGATGATCCGACCGCGACTATGCGCTTTGCCCGAACCAGCAGCGGTTTCCACGCAATCATGCTTTCGCCCAAAGGCGCGGCCTACATCGCTCCGCTCTTCAGGGGAGATACGCGCACCCACGCCAGCTACTTTATGCATGATGCCAGTGGGGATGACGGCGCGGCCTGCGTAGTCGAGGAGAAAAATGGCGAGGGTTCCAAATCAGGTAGCAAAGCGCGCCATAGATCAGCAGTCACGCTGGATTTGCGCCCATATTTTGAGGCTCGCTCGTTTCGTCTGGCTGTGGCTGCTACGGGTGAATACTCCAACTTCTTCGGCGGAACGGTTGCTGGCGCGATGAATAGCGGAATCGTGCCGACGGTCAACAATGTCATGGCTATATACCAGCAGGAATTGTCTATCAGCTTCACGCTGGTCGGCAACAATGCGGCCATCATCTGGACTAACCCGCTGAACGATCCGTACACGAACGGCAACACCGGCCAACTCATCGGCGAAAATCAGAGCAGTATCGACAATCTGATTCAGGAAGGAAATTACGACATTGGCCATGTTTTCGACATGAGCAATGCGGGAGGGCGGGCCAGTTTAGGAGTGGTTTGCAACGACGGCGACAAGGCTCGCGGGGTATCCACCGCGTCATCCCCGACCGGCACGGCCTTCGAGATAAGGGTGGCGCACGAATTCGGCCATCAATTCAATGCCCATCACACTTTTAACGGAACGATGTCGGGTTGCGGTACTGCTAATCAGTTGAACGAAGACACAGCTTATGAACCGGGCAGCGGCTCGACCATCATGTCTTACGGAGGGCTATGCGGCAGCGACGACATCCAGTCGTTTCGTGATCCCTATTTCCTCTGGCAGAGCCTCGCGGCGATAGCCGAGTATCTGGAAAATGACTGCGCCTGCGCTGCCTCGACCCCCAACGGCAACAATACGCCGCCCAGTGTCACGCCGCCTTTTCCCAGCGCAGGTTTTTATCTCATTCCCAAGCTGACTCCATTCAGCCTAACAGCCTCAGCTACGGACGCCGAAGATACGAACCTGACATTTTGCTGGGAACAGGCTGACAACGGATCGCCGGGGCCGCCGACCGGAGATCGCGTTGATAATCCCCTCTTCCGCTCGTTTCCGCCGACCTCCAGTCCTACGCGGACGTTCCCGCGAATGTCAGACGTGCTGAGTGGCACGACGACTCCGGGAGAAACTATGCCGACGACTCAACGTCGATTGACGTTCGTCGTGACGGGGCGCGACAACCATTCCCCCGGAGGCACTTTTTCTTCGGAAGCTGTGCTGGTAGATGTGTGGGCTTTTCGAGGGCCGTTCGTCGTCACTGCGCCAGCCGCAGGTACGCAGGCGCTCGAAGGGAGTGTGCAGACCGTCACGTGGGACGTGGCCAATACTGACCTTCGACCCATCAGCGTCAGCAGTGTGCGCATACTGCTCTCGACCGATGGCGGCGACACCTTCCCGACCACACTGGCGGCAAGCACGACGAACGATGGCTCGTTTACGTTCGTCGTACCGCACACCTACACCGAGCGCGCTAGGATCAAGGTCGAGGCCATTGGCAATATATTCTTCAACGTCTCGCCCGCTTTCACGATCATTCCCAGACCGACTATCAATGTCACGGGCAGCCTCACGATCACAAGGGGCGGGCCATCGATGACGGCTCCGGTGGCAGTGGTGGCCGATGGTCGCGATGCAGCAGGGTCGCTCATCGTCACAAGGATAAGCCCAAACCCTCTCCCGACGGGCGTGACGCTCAACCTCACGACCGACACTAACGGAGTGGTCTCAGCAGAGGCGATGGCGCAATGCAGCGCGATTGCGACTACTCGCTCCATCAGATTGGAGGTGAGGAACAGCGCGGGGCTGACAGCCACGGCAAATTTCGATCTCATCATCGATCCAAATCCGCCGCCCACGCTCGGCAGTTACAACAATGTGCATGTCGTTGCCAGCCAGACGGTCACAGTCTCGCCATCTGCTCCTCCCGCTGATCCAAATGGCAATCTCGATCAAATAACAGCCTCGGTGGTCGTGCCATCACCTGCGCCGTCGAACGTAACGCCTCTGGTAGATCAAAATGGCGTCGTCACCATTCTCACCACAGGCTCCGCGCAACTCATTACTTACCAGATACGGGTGGTGGCGCGCGATACCTGCGGAAACTCGGTGACGAGAAATTTTTTCGTCACCCTCGACAATTCCCCGCCGCAGATCGCTCAGATTGCCAATACCGTCCGCACGACTCAGGGCGCAACAGTGTCGCCCGCTCCGATCGCCGTAGCGACAGTCTCCGACCAGCAGGATGCCGCAGGAGCTTTGCAGGTCACGCCCTCTGCTCCTACCGGACTAATGGTCTCGTTGACGAATTCGAGCGGCACCATACTGGCATCAGCCACCTCGACCTGCGCTGTCACACCAAACACTTACACCGCGACGGTGACTGTAATGGACAGTTCAGGGGCGACCGCTTCGGTGACTTTCCCCATCGTTGTGGATCCAAACCCGCCGCCGACGCTCGGCACATACCTCGACTCCGGGGTGACTGTCGGCGGATCAGTGCTAATCATTCCTAACGTCCCGCCGTCAGACCCGAACAACACCTTCACTGTCACGGTCAATCCGGTGATACTCCCCGGCGGCGGACAGGTGACGGTGCAGGCCAACGGGCGCGTCAATGTGAACACTGTGGCGACGACCGTGCTGGGCATCCATCAGGTGATAGTAACTGTGCGAGATTCCTGCAACGCACAGGCATCGAGGTCTTTCAAATTGAATGTGCGAAGCGCGACCTGCGTCGCAGAGCAGAGCGCAGCCTTCGTCGCCGATACGGGCAATCATCGCATTCAGCGGTTCAACGGCAGTAACTGGAACATCATAGGGCCGGGCACGCAGGGAAGCGGGCTGGGACAATTCACCAGTCCTGAGTCGGTAGTGGCAAGCCCCAACGGTCAGAGAATCTATGTCGCCGACACCGGCAATCGCCGCGTTCAGTGGTCGCAGGACGGCGGCTTAACGTGGGCTGTCTTCGTCGGCAATCTCACACCGCAGGGACTCGTGCTTGATCGCGACGGCACACTCTATATCTCTGACGCGCAGGACAATCGCGTAGTGCGATATGCAGGTGGAGTTCCCGGAATGCCGATCATACTGGCGACCAGCGGCTCAGGCGCGGGGCAGGTGCGAAACCCGAACGGGCTGGCGATTGATTGCCTTATGAACCTCTACATCGCCGATACGGGGAACAATCGCATACTGGTGATTGCCACTGCCGATTCGGTGGTGCTGCCCAACACCGGCACAGTTCTGGCCGGGGCCGGAGCCGGTCTCAATCCGGCGCAGGTCACTGCGCCGCAGGGAGTGGCGGTCAATAGTGCCGGACATCTGTTCGTAGCCGACACAGGCAACGACCGCGTGCTGTTGATTGCGAGCGCGCCATTGCCGGGAGCGGCCACGGTGCTTTGCGCTTCTGGCCCGGCGCTCGGACAGGTGCGCAAGCCTGAAGGTGTGACGATAGCCGCATTCACATTCGGGCCGTTTGCTGGCGCGTCGTCGATAATCGTGAGCGACACGATGAACAACCGCGTTCAGGGCAGCAGGTTGCCCATTGCAGCCGGGTCATGGATGCTGCTGCCGCCTTCGACGGGTCAGTTCATCGTTCCAAGCAAGATACGCTGATCCTGTTTGGTTAAGCGACGTGGTCGTCGGGCGATTTACTTGTCAATCGGCGACCACGTTTTCAGGAAAACCCGTAGTGAATGAATGTTGTGAAAGGAGGAAAAGGTATGAACAAAGCTTCAGTGTTTCTGGCCACGACCGAACTTTTATTTATAGAGCCGCGGTAGCGCGCCTAACGACACAGGTTTGAAGACCGCACCGCCGCTGATGGCTCATCAAAAGCGAAAACATCGCGACAAAACAATTTCGCAAGGTGAAACACACGCGAAGTCGGGAGGAGATATATCTATCGAATCATGCCCCCTGCTTCGCTGCAAGACTGATGTCATTAAAGACGATCAAAAGGAGAACACGTATGAAAACTTTATTCAACATGATCGAATCTCTCGCCTTCAACGCATCCAGAATTATTCGGACGGCGCTTGCGGGCGCGGCTATATGGTTAGTCATAGGCTGGCTGCCCGCAGTCGCTCAGGCACAGATCGTGGTCAACAGCAACACAGACGGATTCGTGATTTTGCTCCCCGGTCAGCCTCAGCCCTGCAGGTTGCGCGACGCGATCACCGCAGCCAATACCAACCTGCCCGTCGGAGGATGCGTGGCAGGCGTGCCAGGTCTCGACGTTATTCGATTCGACATCGGAACTGGCACGCCTTCGATCCGCGTGCGCTCTCAGTTGCCAGCCATTATTGAGGAAGTGTTCATAGATGGAGGGACAGGCGGAGCCACCCGCGTGGAGCTTGACGGCACGCAGGCTTCAGCTTTGGCGGGGCTGTTCGGACAGCGCGTGCATGGGCTGTACCTCGCCACCGGAGGCAGCACAATCCGTAATCTGGTGATCAATCGGTTCAACGGCAATGGGATTGTGATGACGACTGACACCGGCGGACACATCAGCGATTTTACGCCGCCGACTATATCCGACCCGTCACTTCCTACGCCCCCGCCCTGCTTCGCTCGTCCTGCTGAGCCAGACTGTCGGACGGGTGGAGGAGGAGGGGGCGGTATCGATATTCCTGATTTCGGCGGCGCGGATGCGAATAACAAAGTCGTCGGCTGTTTCATCGGCACCGATAAGACCGGCGCTGTGGCTATGGGCAATGGATCAGGCCTCGACACCGCAGGCATAGTGACCGATACCGACCTTCACACGATTGGAGGGCCGACGCCTGAAGAGCGCAATGTGATATCGGGCAACATCGGACACGGGCTGATACTGGGCGGAAGAGGTCATCAGGTGATAGGAAACTTTATCGGCACGGATGCCAGCGGCGCTTTAGCCCTCGGCAATCAGTTGGACGGAATCAACATTGCCGGAGGACAATTCTCCAACGCCGTCGGGGCCATCGGCGCAACATCTTCAGCGATTGACCCTCAGTGCGGCCTGGTGATAGACAGCAATGGAAACGTTGCCAACGAACGCCGGGAGTGCGGCAACAAGATCGCTTTTAATGGCCGGTTCGGGGTCATCACCGGGTTCAATCGCTACGAGATGCTTTCGAATTCCATCTTCTCGAATGGCGATTTGGGAATCGATGTCGATACGGGCGGAGTCACGCCTAACGACCCTGTTGGCAGTTCCAGAAATTTCCCGCTTTTGACTTCCCGACAGGTGGTGTTCGATAGCTTCGGTCGGGTTCGCACGCGGTTGGGCGGCTCGATCACGAACCGCTCAAGCCAGCGGGTCATTATTCAGATCTTCAACAACTCAACTTGCGACCCGTCGGGCAATGGCGAAGGATCGCAACTTGTGAGAACCCTGGTGCTGACTGGAAACGGATCGTTCAGCACTATTGTCTCTCCGGTATTCGGAGTCTTCACTGCGACATCCACGACCACCGGTCTGGGGTCGAGGCAGACATCGGAGTTCTCCCTCTGCCGTTGATTTCGCTGATCTGGTGACTGTTCAGCCCGACTCAAAGGCGGGCTGAACAGTTACAAAACAACAAACCGCGCCCAGCCCGCCAATACGGGGCCGGAATGAAGCGCTATCGAATAAAAGAGGCTTTCAGTGGGAAGATAAGATGATGGCCCCTCAAGGATTTGAACCTTGGGCCAACGGATTATGAGTCCGCTGCTCTAACCGCTGAGCTAAGGGGCCAAATCAGGTTGTCAATTGCAACGACGTGTCGTTGGGCAAAGCTGAATGTTACTTGCGCGAAATCGCGAGTGTCAAGCTCAGAGCTGAAAGCGAAATGATTCATCCATCGTGTTGATTGAAGTATAATCTGACCGGAGGCCGGTTATGTCTGCACAGGAACTTGAAACTATTATGGCTCAGGTCGAACGCCTCTCGTCTGATGATCAGTTGCAACTCATCCGTCGAGTGGCGGAGATGCTTGCAAACGCGAGCAAGGCAGAGGAGCCGCGTCGTTTGGTTTTCGGCAAGTACAAAGACGCTTCGGGGAGGATGTCAACCGAAGAGGATTTCAAAATCGCGGAGTGGCATCCTACGGAGAAAGATTTGGATGGCCCTTAAATACATTCTCGATACCCATGCGTTAATCTGGTATCTGGAAGGGAATTCGCGCCTCGGCAGCGCAGCCACAGTTGTGATGAACGATTCATCAAGTGAAATGGTGTTGCCGATAATCGCGCTGGCCGAAGCTGTCGATATTGTTGCCAAAGGTCGAACTGCTATTCCGAGTGTCTCAGACTTGTTAGGTGATATAACCGGCGATTCGAGAATAGAAATCCATTCTCTGACCTTCGACGTGCTTGAGCAAAGCCTTACTGCGACGGCAGTGCCGGAGATACACGACCGGCTCATAGTGGCAACGGCTCTGCGCCTGCAAAGTCTCGGTCATCAGACGGCGTTGTTGACGAAGGACAATCAAATCGTGGCGGCTGCTCTCGTCCCCGTTGTCTGGTAGCGCAGCGAAAAAATACTGTCATCCGATCAAAAATGGCGCCGCTGCTCGCCGCTCATTACACTACCAAATGTTCTGCCGTGAGAGCGCAGCGCCAAGGGCGCGCAGGTTGACACTTTTTCAAACCGTGTGTTAATTTCGGTGACTTGAATCGGCGGTAAATTTCTCTCATAAGGGGACAAAGCTTTGCTGGCGACACTCTTGCTCGCCTTGTTGGAGGGCGGAGCAGACATATACCCGAACGGCTCGCTCATAGTCATATTCATCCTGTTCATCTTATTCGTCTTCCTGATGAATCGCCTGCTGTTCAAACCCATCAGTCGGGTACTCGACGAACGCGAAGCTCTCACGGACGGCGCAAAGACCGAAGCTCGCGCCGCCACGAATCAATACTCCGCGCGGCTCACCGATTACGAAGCCGCCATACGCAGTGCGCGCGCCGAGAGCTATCGCAAGCTCGAACAGGAGCGCGCCGCGAAACTCGAAGAGAGACGCCTCCGACTGGAAGAGGCCAAAAGCGCGGCCTCATCCGAAATCGAGCGAGCCAAAACCGAAGTCGCTCATCAAACGGACGAAGCGCGCCGTGCGCTTGCGACCGAATCCCGCCAGATCGCCGAGCAAATATCGCGCACCGTTTTGGGGCGCACAGTGGGAGGTGGTTGATTGATCGCTGAACTGTTTTCTCATCCATCTCTACTGCTCGCCGGAGGGGGCGGAGGTTTCAGCAACCCCGATGTGTGGAGGGTGATAAATCTTTTAGTCTTCGTCGCCATACTCGTCTACGTCCTCCGCAACAAGATTCGATTAGGCAGCTTCTTCGACAATCGCGCCGCAACTATAGTCAAAGACCTCGAACAGGCGCGGCACGATAAACAGGAAGCCGAACGAAAGCTGGCCGAAGTGGAAGAACGATTGTCGAGGCTTGATCAGGAAATCGCCGATATTCGCGCCGAAGCAGAGCGCGAATCGGAGCGCGAAGCGGAAAGAATCCGGCAGTCGACCGAGACCGATGTCGAAAAAATCCGGCAGACTGCCCAGCGCGAAATCGAAGGGGCTATGAAAGTCGCTCGCGCACAACTTCGCGCCTTCGTCGCCGATCACGCCGTAGAGATGGCCGAAGCGATCATCCGCCGCGAACTCAGCCCCGAAGACGACAAGCGAATACTGAGTAAATATGTCGCTGAACTGCGCGAGGTGAGCAAATGAGCGTTACCGCTATCGCGCGCCGCTACGCCGAAGCTCTGGCCGATGTCGCAGGGGAGCGAAACGAGGTCGAGCAGATCGACACGGAAGTGCGCGCTTTCACTGAAATGATGGCCGCAAGCCGCGAGCTTTACGACGTGTTCGCAAGCCCCGCGCTCTCGCATAAGGAAAAGAGTCGCGTGCTTGAATCCATCATCTCCCGCACGCGACCCGGAGCGATGACGGCTAATCTGCTTCGCACGATGCTGAGGCATTATCGATTGCATTACCTCGATGTCGTTCACGAGCAGTTCCGCCGCGAGATAAACCGTCGGCGCGGAATCGTTCCCGCCGAAGTCACGACGGCAGGGCCGATAGCATCGGCAGACCGCGAAATTTTAGCCGAGCGACTTCAGGAGATGACCGGCAAGCGAGTGGAGATCGAATTCCGCACAGACCCTTCGATCATCGGCGGCGCAGTCGCGCGCATCGGGTCAGTGGTCTACGACGGCTCGATCCGCACGCAGCTACAAACCGTCAGACAGAAGTTGAGACAAGAACAATGATGGGTGATGGGTGATTGGGAATAGGTGATGGGTGACAAGAATGAAGAGTTGACCGATCATCAATATCCCATAACCCATAACCTAACGCCCATCACCTAAAGCGGAGACATGGATGGAAGCAATAAGAGCAGACGAAATAAGTAAAATAATACGCCAGCAAATCGAGGGCTTCGACACCACGGTCGAAGTCAGCGAAGTGGGAACAGTCATAGCCTGCGGAGATGGCATCGCCGAAATCTACGGGCTTGAGCGCGTGATGGCCGGAGAACTCTTAGACCTGCCTCACGGCGTGGCAGGCATCGCGCTCAACCTCGAAGAAGATAAAGTGGGCGCTGTCTTGTTCGGCGATTTCCACAAAGTCAAAGAAGGCGATGAAGTCCGCCGAACGAAACGAATCATGTCCGTACCCGTCGGAGAAGAGATGATCGGTCGCGTAGTCGACCCGCTCGGTCGCCCTCTCGACGGGCAGGGGCCGATTGACACCGGAGGCAAATTCAACCCGATTGAAAAACTCGCCCCCGGCGTGATGGAACGTCAGCCCGTGCGCGAGCCTATGTACACGGGATTGAAAGCCGTCGATTCGATGGTCAACATCGGACGCGGCCAGAGGGAACTCATCATCGGCGACCGGCAGACCGGCAAGACCGCTATCGCCATAGACGCGATCATCAACTCGAAGGGCAAAGACCTCATCTGCATCTACGTCGCCGTCGGCCAGAAGGAATCTACAGTGGCGATGGTCAAAAAGACGCTCGAAGATTTCGACGCGATGGATTACACCATCATCGTCGATGCTTCGGCTTCAAGTCCCGCGGCGATGCAGTACCTCGCCCCCTACGCCGGATGCGCCATGGGCGAATACTTCCGCGACAGCAATCGCCACGCGCTTTGCATCTATGACGATCTCTCGAAACACGCCTGGGCCTATCGCACCATCTCGCTTCTGCTGCGCCGCCCGCCGGGACGCGAGGCTTATCCGGGAGACGTTTTCTATCTCCACTCTCGATTGCTGGAGCGCGCGGCGAAACTCGCGGACTCGCTCGGAGGCGGCAGCCTTACGGCTCTTCCAATAATCGAGACGCAGGCGGGCGACATCTCGGCCTACATTCCGACCAACGTCATTTCGATCACCGACGGTCAGATATTCCTGGAATCCGATCTGTTCCACTCAGGCATACGGCCCGCGATCAACGTCGGGAACTCGGTGAGCCGCGTCGGAGGCTCGGCCCAGATCAAGGCGATGAAGCAGGTGGCCGGTACTTTGAGATTAGACCTTGCGCAGTATCGCGACCTTGCAGCATTCGCGCAATTCGGCTCTGATCTTGATAAAGCCACGCAGCAGCAACTCAATCGCGGGATGAAACTCACGGAGTTGCTCAAGCAGCCGCAGTACGCGCCGATGGCAGCCGAAGAGCAGGTCGTAGTCATCTGGGCCGGGACGAACGGAGCCGTAGATGATATTCCGGTCGAGAACGTGAAGAAATTCGAAGAGGGGCTGCGCTCGTTTTTGCAGAACACGCGCGGAGGGCTTCTCGAAAAAATCCGTGAGCGCAAAACTATAGACGACGAGATTCGCAACGAGATTCGTTCGTCAGTGACTGAATTCAAAGAGCGATTCGTCGCTGAAACGAAATGAGTTTTCAGTTTTCAGTTTTCGGTTTTCAGTCGGACGCTGAAGACCGCGAACTGAAAACTGAAAACTGAAAACTGAAAACTGATATGCCAAGCCTTCAGGACCTTCGCAGGCGGGTACGAACCGTCCGCAATATGCAGAAGATCACGCGGTCTTACAAGATGGTGTCAGCCGCGAAGCTTCGTCGCGCACAGGAGCGAGTCCTCGCCGCGCGCCCTTACGCCAACACGATGATGCGTGTGCTTGGTCGCCTCTCCGCGCGAGCGGGCGATTACCGGCATCCGCTGCTTGATCGTCGCGGAGATGAGCATTATGTGCTGGCCCTCGTGACTGCCGACCGCGGGCTTTGCGGCGCGTTCAACACCAATCTGATCAAGGCCGCGCAACAATTCCTGCGCGAGAACTCGGACAAGAAAACGGAGATTGTCACCATCGGGCGCAAGGGGAGAGATTTTTTCCGCCGCCGCAAGGTCGATATCGTCGGTGAATACATCAACGTCACGGCGCAGGGCGTCGATCACGAAGAAGCGGCCCGCATAGCCCGCGAGTTGATGGATATGTTCACCGCTGAAGGCTCGACCGTTGATCGCGTGTTCGTCCTCTACAACGAATTCAAGTCGGTGCTTTCGCAGCGAGTCGTCGTCAAACAGTTGCTCCCCATCGGCGCTGAGGCGTTCGGCGAAGCACAGGAAGGCGGGGTGGATTACCTCTACGAGCAGCCGCCCGCCGAGTTGTTCGCACGACTCTTGCCGCGATACATCGAGACGCAGGTTTTTTATTCGCTGTTGGAATCTACGGCGAGCGAGCATGGCGCGCGAATGACGGCGATGGATGCGGCATCGAAGAACGCAGGCGAGTTGATCGATTCTTTGACGTTGACGATGAACCGAGCGCGTCAGGCTTCGATCACGCGCGAGATAATCGAAGTCGTCTCAGGCGCGCAGTCAGGGTAGCTGCGGCTTGAGTCTTTCGCTATGGAGCGAAGCAGAACGCAACGCCCCGCTCGACGGGGCGTTTGATTTTTATGGCTGCAAATCAGACACCTGCGACAAGCCCGACCGTGATGAAACGGATCGGCTACTGGCTGCCCGTGCTGCTGCTGATAATCCTGATGTTCGGATTTTCGACCGACGCTTTTTCAGGCGAGAACACTCAAAGCGTAATCGTTCGCGTTATCCGATGGCTCGGATTCAATCCATACTCCCGCGCAGCCTTGCGGATAAACTTCATCGCGCGCAAGGCAGCGCATCTGATTGAGTATGCGCTCCTCGCCGCCCTGCTTTACAGGGCATTCCGTTCGGGCCGCCCTCCCCGCTGGCGCGCGACGTGGGCCGCGCAGACGATTACGGTCGTCATCCTTTGGGCATTGCTTGACGAATATCATCAGTCATTGACCCAGTCGCGCACCGGATCGATTCACGATTCGTTCATCGATATAGCGGGCGGGTCGCTTGCGCTCGCAGTGATTTACCTTTTGAGTCGAAGGCGGGAGAAAGCCGAATGACTCGCCTGGTTCGACCAGAGCGAGTAAAATGGCGATAGCGAATTTCAGATCGATCAGGGAAAGAGCTATGTCGACCGAAAGAGCGCGCAGACATTTCAACGTCACTCAGTACCGGCGCATGATAGAAACCGGGATACTGAAAGAAGATGATCGCGTCGAGTTGATCGAAGGGGAGATCGTTGAGATGAGTCCTATCGGAAGTCAACACGCTTCTTATGTCAACACATTGACCGCGCTGCTTTTCGCGCGCATCGGCCATACCTGCATAGTCAGCGTTCAGAATCCAGTTCATCTCAATGACCTGAGCGAGCCGCAGCCGGATATCGCCGTACTGAAACTCCGCGCTGATCGTTATCGTGATCAGCACCCTGCGCCGGAGGACACGCTTTTAGTGATTGAGGTGGCTGATACGTCGGCGCAATACGATCGCAATGTGAAGATTCCTCTTTACGGGCGCGCACAGGTAGCCGAGGCGTGGCTCGTAGACCTGCAAAACGAAATCATCGAAGTTCACACTCAGGCGGGTTCGAGAGGATATCATCGCTGCGACAAATTCGTTTCCGGTCAAATGGTCAAATCGTCATCCGTTCCGGGTCTTGAAATTCCCTTTGATGAAATCATCGGGTGATCCTATGACGACGCTCGAAACATCTCGCCTTCTGCTTCGCCAGTTCAGACAGTCCGATCTCGATTCTTATGCCGAGATATGCGCCGACGAAGAAGTGATGCGATACATCGGCGAAGGCCGCGCGCTCACGCGCATCGAGGCGTGGCGAAATATGGCTGTGATCCTGGGCCACTGGCAACTGCGCGGCTACGGCCTATGGGCTATTGAGGAAAAAGCATCAGGACTCTTAGTCGGTCGCGCAGGATTTTTCAATCCCGAAGGCTGGCCCGGATTCGAGATTGGCTGGCTGCTCGGTCGCTCGCATTGGGGCCGAGGTTTCGCTACGGAAGCCGCCCGCGCTGCCCTCGATCAGGCATTCTCTACTCTTGATCGAACTCGCGTCATCAGCCTCATTCGCCCCGGCAACCATAGATCGATTCGCGTGGCCGAAAGACTTGGCGAAAAATATGAAGCCACAATCGATGTCTCAGGCGTGGAAGCTCTCCTCTACTCGATAAGCCGCGACGAGTGGAAGCCGTCATAAAAAACGACACGGCCCGTCAGAGGCTCGGAGTGTTATAATTCGCTGACAGGATGAGCGATGCTCGACGGAAAGGAGACATTGACATGGCTGCCAACATCAACAACCTGCCGCGCCATTACTACACGCTGGAAGAATATTTCGCGCTGGAACGAGCCGGAAAAGCCCGTTATGAATACTGGGAGGGTGAGATTGTTTGTATGAGCGGCGGGAGCCGCCAGCACGCGAGGATTTGCAGCAATGTTCATTTGGCTATCGGGCAACAACTCAAAGGGAAGGACTGTCACGCATACACGGGCGATCTTCCCATAAGGACGCCGACGCTGCCGCCTTACCGCTATCCCGATGTCAGCGTCGCCTGCGGGAAAGCGACATTTGAAAATATCAACGGAATTGACGCGCTGACAAACCCCGCTTTAATCGTGGAAGTCCTGTCGCCTGCCACTGAAGCCCTCGATCGGAGAGAGAAGCGAGCAGCTTATCAGTCAATCCCTTCTGTGATGGAGTATGTACTCATCGCTCAGGATGCGCCGCATATAACTCGCTTTGTGCGCCCATCAGAAGGCGACGTATGGCCGCGGCGCGACGCGGGCGATCCTGACGCCTCTATCGAACTTACCTCCATACAGTGCCGCCTCTCATTGAACGATGTATATGAGGGAGTAGATTTCGACTGAAAAAAATCTTCTCTGAAAATTTACCCTGATTTAATACGCGGGTCACTCTGGTTTAATTCTCCCGCCTTATGCTCAAACTTCATTTCGGGCTGTCGCGTAAACGATCCCTTATCGGGCTTATGCGCGAAGCCTCGTCATCATTAGCAAGAGGAATCATGAAATCACAATCGAACAGCCGCGAGTTGCTCCGAATCAAGTCAGACTCGCTGACTGAATCTGAAGCCGAAGAAGTTCTCGATTATATCGCCATCATGGAATCTCTCAGCAAAGAAGCGAGATACTGGCAGCCGCTTGACCAGCGCTTGCCGAAACTCTACGTAGTTCACGACTCAGGCAATCGCCCGATTTTCTTTCTGAGGAAACCGCAGCGGTGAAACACTCATTCGTCAATTTCGCTCACCCCCGCAGTCCCGCTCGCCGTATGCTCTTCTCTTCGATGAGGAATATTTTAGAGCGCATCCGTTCCGACAGATTCGATCAGGCGCAAGCGCCCGCTATCGAATGGGAAGCGTCTCCGTCAGACCTTGCGCGCATACCGAAATCAGGCGGGGTGATCGTGGTCGTCAATCGCGCGCTCACTCGGTCGGAGAGCCTCGCGATCATATCCCTTCTTCGCTCAGTCCGACCCGTGAAGATGATCGCCGATGGATTCGAAAAAATCGCATCGCTCAGTGATGCACTCATCCCCCTTGATCAAGCCGTCGATTGGGTGAAGGAAGGCGGCGCGCTCCTGATTTCCGTGTCGCGCGAAAAGAATGATGACGATTTCATCGCCCGGATGATCAGACGCGCTCAAGCGCCCGCGATCCCTGTTTTATTCGACGACTCATCACGCAGAGCCGCGATCCGCATCGGTAATCCCGTTTTGTTCGAGAGGCTTGATCAGTTCCCTGATGACGCGGATATGATCGACTATCTCGGCCATCGCGCGCTTTGGCTTGCGAACAGAAACGCTCAAAGCGCGCGCAGGGCGAAGCGAAAAGAGCCGGAAGCCATCGCCCCGCCCCAGTCGGTCGACAGCCTGATCGATGAAATCGAGAGCCTTCCAGCGGAACAAACTCTCATCGAGAGCGGAGAGTTTCTCGTCCTTCACGCGGAAGCTGAACAGATTCCGTGCCTGCTCGAAGAAATAGGCAGGCTCCGCGAGATAAGCTTTCGTCTGGCGGGAGAAGGCACGGGCCGGTCGCTCGACCTTGATGAGTTCGACGAGCATTATCTCCACCTCTTTGTATGGAGCCGAGAGACGTGCGAGGTGGTGGGCGCATATCGCTTGGGTCTGATGGATGAAATCATCGACAGGTTCGGCCCGCAGGGGCTTTACACCACGACGCTGTTCGACTACAGGCCGGGATTGCTCGCCCGACTCGGCTCTGCCATCGAGATGGGCCGCTCGTTCATACGTCCCGAATATCAGAAGAGTTTTCTTCCGCTGTTCCTTTTATGGAAAGGCATAGGGCAGTTTGTCGCCCTCGAGCCTCGATACAAAATCCTGTTCGGGCCTGTGAGCATCAGCGACGATTATCTGCCTGCTTCCCGCCAGCTAATGGTCGAGTTCCTCTCTTCACATCGTTCGATTCCCGAACTGGCCCTTTGCGTGAAGGCAAAAACTCCGTTTCGAGTCGTGTCCGACCGCAGGATTAAAACCGCAGCCGCACTCGCCTGCGATATCGAAGAGATGTCTGCGCTCGTGGCCGACATCGAGGACGACAACAAAGGCATCCCCGTGCTGCTCAGGCAATACCTGAAATTGGGCGGAGAATTGATCGGGTTCAATGTGGATCGCAAATTCAGCGATTCTCTCGATGGATTGATTCTCGTCGATTTGACTCAGACAGACCGCCGGATACTTGAACGATTCATGGGCGAAGACGGCGCGGCAACCTTTCTTAGCTATCACGACCGCTTCGATCAAATCAAAAAAATGACCGCATAAACGGACGTGTCACTGAATCACGTTGCGCCCTTCAGCCGTCGGCAGTTTCACTTTCATCAACCGGGCGAGAGTGGGCGCGATGTCGATCATCTCAATGCGTCCGAGATTTTTCGGCGCGATGCCGGGGCCGACTATGAAGAAACTCGCATCCATTTCCTTCAACTCAGGAAAGTAGCCGTGCGTGCCGCCCGCCCTGCCCGCTTCGATCACGGGCGCGGTGAGATTTCCGCTGAACCGATAACCCGGCCTTGCGCATAACACGAAAGCCGCATCAGGGAATCCTCCCATTCGCGCGGCCTCACTTGATTCGATCACGCGATGCAGCCCGCTGTCAGCAGACTCAGCGAGTCGCTTCAATACCTCTCGCGTTTTTTCGCGCGCCTCCGCGTCGTCTTTGTTCGCAAGCATGATTGCGACCGAACCTCCCGGATACCAGCCAATCGCCCGCCACGATTTCAGCTTCCCCTTCTCATCGACCGTCAACAGTCCCGCTTCGCGAAGAGCAGAGTTGATGTTTATCACCTTATCGGTTGCGATGAATCCGTGATCCGATACCACGCACACGATAGCTCGCCCGCCGCCTGTGCGTTCAGCCGCAGCGCGAACCTGTCCTACTAGCGCATCGATTTCTTCAAGCCCTGCGAAAGCCTTGCTGCTGTACGGGCCGGCGTCGTGCTGATCGGTGTCGAGACCCGAAAAATAACAGGCGATGAAACCGGGCTTCTTCTTTTCGATCACATAACTCATGAAAGCCGCGCGGCGACGGTCGGCAGCAACCGAGTAATCATTGCCTTCCGGGTATGGGCCGACAGCCGCTTCAGCTTCGTTGAACAAGCCGGGTGTGGAAAGCGCGCGAATGATTTTTTTGTCATCAGGAGTTTCAGTCCTCCAGTATTGAACGATGTTATAACGGATATTGGCTCCGACCGTCACAGGCCAATCGACGCTCGCCGTGACAACACCGGCCTCGGCTGCCGCGTCCCACAGAGTGGGCGCTTTTATGTCTTCGGCGTACCAGTACCACCCGCCCATATTTTTCCCGTAAGGATCGAAAGGAGTGTTGGCGAGTATCTGATGCCTTGCGGGAGCTACGCCCGTCATCATAGTCGCGTGACTCGGATAAGTGACAGTCGGAAGCACGCCCGCCACTCCCGTTGAATACGCGCCTTCACGGGCGAGGCGACGAAGATTGGGAATCTTCAAACCGTGTTTATCCGCTTCGAGGACGTAATCAGGCTTGAGTCCATCGATTGAAATCAGCACGACCGGGACTGTTGCTTGTGCTGAGGCGAACAGATTCAGCGCAAGCACGATCAGGAGAATAAAACCGAGTGCAGCTTTTCTCATGCATGTTCTCCAGAAATCAGGAGTCAGAAGTCAGAATAAAAAACTGGCCACTGACCATCGACCACTGACCACTGCCCGCCTATTTGGGCGATTTGTAAATCTGACCGGCTTTCATCACGAAGACCACTCGCTTTAAGGCGTGAATATCGGCGAGCGGGTCGCCTTCGACCGCGATCACATCCGCAAACTTGCCGCCTTCTATCGAGCCGATCTGTTTTTCCATCCTCAACAATTCTGCCGCGCGCGTCGTTGCCGAGCGGATAGCGTCAATCGGTTTCATTCCATAATCGCACATCAAAATGAACTCGCGCGCCGATGTGCCATGTTCGTAAGCGCCAACGTCCGTGCCGAAGGCGATCTTCACGCCCATCCGCATCGCTTTCTGAAACACCTCGCGGTGATTGACGACTATACGGCGGCGAAGTTCTGTGTTGTCTTCTTCGCTTTCGGGCAAATAAACGCCGAGCGTCGGACACCAGTATGTGCCATGCTCGACCATAAGCTTTATCGTCTCGTCGTTCATCAGCATCCCGTGTTCGATTGATCTGACACCGCCGCGAATAGCGTTGTTCGCGCCCTCTCCACCGTAAGCGTGAGCCGCGACATCTCGCCCCCAGCGGCGCGCTTCTTCGACGACTGCGCGCACGTCTTCAAGCGACACCTGACTCAAGGATTCGAGCGTCACCGGGTTGACGTGCCTGAGCGTTCCCGTTGCATAGAGTTTTATCCAATCGGCTCCATATTTGATCTGACGCCGCACTTCGGCGATCATCGCTTCGCGCGAATCGGTAAGCGCGGCAGGCTCCGGAATATGAATATCGGGATTCAGTCCCGCATTATTCATATGGCCGCCTGTTATGGTGAGCGCAAGGGTCGAGACCAAAAGGCGCGGCCCCGGAATGATGCCGCGATTGATGCCGTCGCGGATAGCGACATCGGCAAAGCCCGCCCCTTCGCTGTCGACATCGCGCATCGTCGTGAATCCCGCTTCGAGGTCTTTGCGAACGGCGGCGACTCCCTGCACGGTTCTGAATGCCTGCGATTTCGTCACGACCGGCGGCGCGCCGCGCTCGTCTTCCGGCTGAAGCAATACGTGCGTGTGACAATCGATCAGACCCGGCATCACCGTATAGCGCGAAAGATCGATCAAGCGCGCGCCCGCAGGAACCTGAAGCCCCGCGCCTACGCTCTCGATGCGATCACCGCGAACGAGTATCACGGCATTTTCCATCACCGATCCATCTATCGGATTGATGAGCCTGCCGCAGCGAATAGCGGAGATCGCGCCTGCTTGCGCTTCCGTCGGCGCGAGGTCAGCGATGCCTGCAAACAAGAGGAAAGCGATCAGTCCTGAAGCGAGTTTTTGAATCATGAGTTTTTCCCCTTCGACAAAATAATTTTCAGTTTTCGGTTTTCAGTTTTCAGATGTTTTATTCTGACTTCTGACTTCTGACTTCTGACTTCTGCCCTCTCACCTCCTCAATATTTCATCGACGAGATTCCCGGCGTCATACAACTTGCGCAGAGCTTCGATTATCGCTGCGCTGTGGATGGCGACGGCGCGGCTGCCTTCTTCCTCATCGATGTAGAGATATCGATTCGGCAATTTCTGAATGTTGCTGTCGAAGTTAAGGCCGACTATTTCGCCGTTGCGATTGATGACGGGGCTGCCGGAATTTCCGCCTATCGTGTCGCAGGTGTAAACGAAATTCAGAGGCGTCGAAAGATCGAGTTTATTCTTTCCTTCTTTCCATCTCGCGGGCAGATCGTAGGGCGGCTTTTCGTTGAAGCTCAAAGCGCGATCATACAATCCGAAGAAAGTCGTTTTGTACGGCACCAGCGTGGTGTCTTCTTCATAGCCCAGCACACGGCCATAGCCAAGTCGCAGTGTGAAAGTCGCATCAGGATAAGCGGTCTTGCCGTAGACGGCGAAACGCGCTTCGGCTATTTTCTGACCCGCGCCCGTCTCTACGCTTTTGATCTTTTCTTCATTCCACGCGCGAAGCTCGCGGATGACCGGAAGGACGCGGCGCACGAGAGCCAGGAGCGGATCATCGGATTTCAAAATCTCGCTTGCGCCGCTTTCGAAAAGTTTTTTTCGCGCCGCCGCATCGATCATCTTCGTGCCTTTCACCGCATCGCGCGCAACCGCTGCGGGTGTCGCGCCCTGAAGCGCGGCTCTGACGAAAGGATCATCGGCACCCAGAGTCTTTTGCGCTTCTTCGAGCCAGGCGGCAAGTATGGCTTCTTCCATATCAGCGTAGACAGGGGCGGGCGAAAGCATTTGCAGCTTGAGCGATTCCAGCCGCGAGTCGCGGAATTCTTCATATCGCTGATCATTCGGCTTTACAGTTTCTTCACCGTAGAGAATGAGGTTCGTCGCCAGGTTGCAGAGTCGCGACGGCGTGAGCGTCGAGAAAGCTATGCGGGGAGCCTTCGCCGGAAGTTCTCGATAAGCCATGCTGATTCGATCCCACGCATCTCCATAGGCGCGTTGCAAGTCGGCGCGAGCGGTTACTTTACTGCGCAAATCTTTTTCTTCCTGCTCCTTCTTTTTCATTATGCGCGGATTCATCAAGCCTTCCTGCTGACCCGTGAGCCGCTTCAAGGAATTATCGAGCGAGCGAATCTGACCCGAAGCCCGGCGCGCTGCCTCTGCGCTCGTCTTTGAATATCGCGCGAGGGCCGAACGTCGCGCCGTCCACACATGTTTTTGAAGCGGGTTGCCCGTATCGCGGTGGTACTCGATCTGCGCGAGCGTGAGCAGGCGATTGGTCGATCCGGGCTGTCCCGATACGACGACGAACTCTCCGTTCGAGGGGCCTGCGGCAGACCATTTGAAATAATGATCCACTCTGGCGGGCCTGCCGTTTTCGTAAACGCGGAAGAAGGTGATGTCCAAATCGTGACGCGGGAAGGTGAAGTTGTCATAATCGCCGCCGAAGAAAGCTATCTGCTCTTCGACCGCGAAGACGAGTCGCACGTCCGTGTATTTTTTGTAGCGATAGAGCCAGTATTCGCCGCCGTTGTAAAGCGTGACGACATCAGAGCGAAGGCCGGTCTTCTGCGATGAATCTTTTTCGATGTTGGCAGCTTCGGCCTTGCGTTGAAGGTCGGCCTCTTTGTCTGTCGCTCCTGATTTCACGGCTGCTTTTACTCTGGCGGTTACGTCTTCGTAAGAGACGAGGACGTTGATTTCCATGTCGGGGCATTTCAATTCTTCTTCCGTCGAGCGCGCATAGAAGCCGTCGCGAATGAGATCGCGCTGAGGGGTGGAGAGTTTTTGCAACTGTCCCGATCCGACATGCTGATTTGTCAGCACGAGTCCGTCGGCGGATACGAAAGCTGCCGAGCCGCCGTCGTTGATGCGGGCTGAAGAGAGGCGCACATGATCGAGCCACGATTGCGTTGGTTCGAAATTATATTTTTCTTTCCACTGACGTAGCGGCGGATTATCGAACGTCCACATGCCTTCGTCTGCGCGAGGCGCGCTTGTCAAAAAGGCGAGAGTGATGGCGATGATTGTGATTTTTTTCATGGCTTCCTCATCATTTGATTTCGACGCGCGAATCGATTCGCGTTGTGCTTCTTTCCAATATCACCCCGGTCATCGATCCGGCAAGCCGCTTCACTTCAAAGCGAGCAGCCAGATATCGGCTCTGGTTTCTTTCAGCGTGAAATAAAGCGTCCGACGGTCTGGCGAAAGCGCGAAGTTGACGATCTGATGGGGGGCGAGCGAAAGCAGTTCGTAAGCGCGTCCGGTTCGCTTATTGCCCAGAAACAAACTTCCTGCGTTGCGAAAGAGCAAACTATTCTCATCTCCAGTCAGCCCCGGCATTGATCCGATAAACCCGGCGAAGGGTTTGAACTGGCGGGTCTCAAGCGCATACGAACTGATGATCGTCGGAGGAGTGTTGTCGGCCTTTCTCCACCCTCCGATGAGGGCCTTTCCGTCGCCAGACCATGCGCGGGGCCAGAAATGGACATTCGTTTCGGAAGGCGGAATCACCGGCAGCGGCGTCTGGTTGGCCCACTCCTTTTCCACTTCGATGACGAAAGGAGCTCCCCTGCGTGTGGTATAAGCGATGCGCGCGCCGTCAGGCGACCAGATGGGATAAAAGGCGCTCTCTTCCATCGTGAATGTGAGTTGTCTCAAATCGCTGCCGTCCGTGTTCATAATCCACGCTTCCCAGTAGCCGCTGCGATTCGAATAAAAAGCTATGCGCTTGCCATCGGGCGAGAATCGCGGATCGCGATATTTTTTGTCATCACTCGTCAAAAGTTGCCGCCCGCCCGTTCCGTCGCTTCGAAGCAGGAATATGCTTTCGCGATCTTCTCCCACCGAATCGCACACAAGCCATTGACCGTCCGGCGAAATATCCACATCCGGTATCGTTTGCGATCCCTGAGTGATCCATTTCCGATCTCCTGTGACCGCGCCGCGCGCAGGATCGAAAGCGATCTTTTGCACATTCGTTTGCGTGATCACTTGCGCATAAACCAACTGCCTGCCGTCGCGGGAAAAACCGATGTGCTGACTGTAAGCTGACGGAGTGGGTACGAGTTCCGGCTCTCCGAGGACGCGGCCCGATTGTTCATCAATCGCCACACGCCACAGTTTCATGCCGCCCGACCTGTCGCTTGCGAAATAAAGATAGCCGCCATCGGGCGACCACACAGGATTCCAGTCCATCGCTTCGTCCTCGGTCACTGCGACCGGCTCGCCTCCGCCTGCGGGCATAGTCCAGATGTCGCGTTGCGCGTTAGGGCGCTGCCCCCAGTAAGCGATTCGATATCCGCGCGGCGACCACTGAGGCTGGGCCGCGTCTTCGGTCGTGATGAGATGTTTCTCGCCTGTCGAAACTCTGACCGACCACATGCGACGAGTACGCACGGCGCGGTTGCCCGGCGTCGTTATGTTTTCATCCGTGCAGAGAATTTCTTCTCCGTCCGGCGACCACGATGGATGAAATCCCTCGCCGGTCAATCGGCGCACAGACTGTCCCGCGTCGCTCATCAGAAAAATCCCGCCGCCATCGCGACTGGAGCGAAAAGCGATCCATTTGCCATCTGGCGAGAAAGCAGGCTGAGTGTCATCGCCCGCAAAACTCCCGGTCAGGTTGACAGCCTTCCTCACTCCCACCCGCTCATCGACTCTCTGCGAATAAATATCCCAGTCCCCATCGGCGCGGCTGGCGTAAACGAATGACTCGCCGTCGGGCGCGAGAGAAGGGAATATTTCCTCGCCAGCGTCATCGGTAAGCATGATCGAGCGCGCGCTGCTCCACGGCGATGGAACTTCTTTTTTTTCTCCGCCGGAGGGAGGCAGCGCAAACCATATCACGCTCGCGAGGAGAACAGCTATCAGGAGCAATGCCGCGGCAAGGGCGAGCCAGCGCGCTCGCTTTCGATTCGATTCCAAATCCGGTTCGCGTTGGAGGCGTCGCAGTTCATCGAGCAATTCATCAGCCGTCTGATAGCGAGCCTCGCGGTCTTTTGCCAGCGCGAGATGAAAGACTCGTTGAAGCAAAGGAGGCGCGTCAACTATCAAAGCAGGCGCGCGATGCAGTATCGCGTCGAGGGTCGCAGCAGCGTCGTCGCCGCGAAAGGGCCTTTCTCCGGCGATCATTTCATAGATGACCACGCCGAGGCTGAAGAGGTCGGCGCGATGATCGACTTTTTGCCCGCGCGCCTGCTCCGGCGAGAGATAAGCAATCGTACCCATCAGCGTCTCGTGATCAGTCTGGAGCGGTGTGCGGAGCGCGGAGTGCGGAATAGCTCCGCACTCTTCATGTTGCATTCCGCGTTCTGTTTGCATTCCGCGTTCCGCATTCCGCGCTCCGGTCAGCTTCGCCAGTCCGAAATCGAGAACTTTAATCAGGCCATCGGGCCGCATCATGATGTTTTCGGGTTTGATATCGCGATGAACTATTCCGGCTTTGTGCGCCGCATGCAACGCGGTCGCTATCTGAATGGCTATAGAGACAGCTTCGCGCGTTTCGATTTTTCCGTCACTGATTTTCTGGCGCAGCGTCCGCCCTTCGACGAACTCCGTGGCCATGAAATGCGCGTCGCCTTCTCGACCGATTTCGTAAACGGTGATGATGTTGGGATGATTGAGCGCGCTGGCAGCGCGCGCTTCGCGCTCGAAGCGGCGAACGAGCGATTGATCCTCGATGAATCGCGCGGGCAGGAGTTTGAGCGCGATGTTACGATCGAGCCGGGAGTCGCGGGCGAGATAGACTTCGCCCATTCCGCCCAGGCCGAGGAGCGAAATAATTTCGTAGTGAGCGATCCTGCGCCCTGCGGCTGATGGAGATTGATCAGTCGCGTCGCCCATCGGCGGGGTTTCCATAAAATCATCCGCCTGATCGAACGATGCGAGAAGTGAAACGACTTCGCCTCGCAACTGATCGTCGTCACAGGCTTCTATGAGAAAAGCGGTGCGCTCACCCGGCGCGCGTTCGAGCGCGTCGTGAAACAGAGTCTCAATGCGCTGCCATCTTTCAGCCGTCATAGATCACTTGTTGCTGATTTCCTGATGAAGCCATGCTTTGGCCAGATTCCAGTCGCGCATCACGGTTTTCCTCGATACGGCGAGGATTTCGGCTGTCTCCTCTACGCTCAATCCGCCGAAGTATCGCAACTCGACCACGCGGCTTTTGCGAGGGTCGATTTCTTCGAGCCTCTTCATCGCATCATCCAGAGCGACGAGGTCTGCCGATTCCTGCTCGGTCAGATTCATGGCTTCATCAAGCGGGATTTTGTGCGCCCCGCCGCCGCGCTTCTCGCGACCACAGGCTTTGGCGTGATCGACTAAAATCCTGCGCATCATTTGCGCCGCCACCCCGAAAAAGTGCGCGCGGTTTTGCCACTCGACCTGACGTTGATCGATCAGTCGAAGATAAGCTTCATGGACGAGGGCGGTAGGTTGCAGCGAATGATCAGGTCTTTCGTGTCTGAGATATCTGTCGGCCATGCGGCGGAGTTCCCCGTAGACAGCAGGAATCAACTCATCGAGCGCCGCGCGGTCGTCGCGGGCGCAGGCTAAAAGCTTTTGAGTGATCTGGTCTGCCGCGGGCGGTTCCATCTCCGAGTCTCCGGAAAATTTTTTGACCGGCGTGGGACTTTTTCCCTGAATTCGTCGCGTTACTTGATAGGTGCCTGATTGCCTCACGCTCTCAAGCCAGTCGATTGTAAGTTAGAATCGACTGCCAAGCAACGACCAGCCGGATAGTTCGCCGAGGTGTATCCATGAGCGCGATAAAAAGCATTTTGCCGGAGTTTGATCTCGATACCATCAATCAGATGGCCGTATTTAACAATCTGACATCGGATGAGTTGCAAGTGATCAAGACGTTGCTGCGCCAGAAGAGCTTCGCTGCGGGAGCGACGTTGATGATGGTCGAGCAGTCGGGCGAGGCGGTCTATTTCATCGCTACCGGCACGGTCAAAATTCACGTCGAGCAGGTGGACGGCGCGGATGTGATCATTTCTATTCTCGGCCCGAACGAGATCATCGGCGAGATGGACTTGCTCGATAACCGGGGTCGCTCGGCAAGCGTGGTGACGCTCGAACCATCCTTGATGCTCTGGATGGATCGCGCTTCATTTCGACAGTGCTTGCAGACTATCCCTCATATAACTTTCAATCTCGCCTGCATTCTGGCTGCGCGTCTGCGACTGGCCAATGAGCAGATTCAGGCGCTCGTCTCGCTCGACACAGAATGCCGCGTGGCCCGCCAGATACTCGCCTTCTCCGAGCGATATGGCCAGAGGCAGTCGAACGGAGACATCTCGATTCCCATTCGATTGACTCAAAGCGATATCGCCTCGATGGTCGGAGCCACGCGCGAACACGTCAACAAAATACTTGTCTCCTACAAGGAACGCGGCTATCTCTCCGCTGATTCAGCCTACCATCTCACCATTCACGATCCGCAGATGCTTTTGCGCAGATGCGGACAACTGTAGCCCGATCCTGCCTGCTTCAAATCCACAGGCTGTGAAAAACTTCACACCCCTCGTGTGAAGAACTTCGCAGCGCGCTTTCACGGATCGCGTTAATCTGTCGGCGTTGAGGAAATCAAAAGAGGAAATCAAAACACGCGATATCCGGAGAAGGAGATCGATCATGCGAATCAATTTTGCTCGTCACGCAAGAATCACGCGATTGTCAGCCCTTGCGCTGACAGCTTTCTTTATTATGCAATTATTGGAGCCGCACTGGGCCGCCGCAAGCGACAACAGTCTTCCGCTAGAGCAAATCTCGTTGAGCTACGGCAAGGTCACTTTTTCCTATGGGCAAACGCTGAGGCTCAATCTCACCTACTTTACTATGGATATACCCAGCCAACCGATGCCCGCCATTCGCGCCTCTGCGCAACTCAGGGATACATCGGGCAACACGATTTATGTGTCATCGGCGGGCGGCGGGGTTTGGAAAACGATTGATGCCGGCGGGTCGATCTACTTCGAGGTGAGTCGAGATGAGCTTGCGCTCACCGGAGATGCCCGCACAGGCGCGGTGGCGGTTGTGCCGGAGTTGATAGTCGAAGTTCCGGCGGGCGCGCGCCCGGATGTTCCTACTTCGTTGGAGATCACCGACAACCTTACCGGCAAGGTGGTTCTTCGCGATGGAAGGTCTGTGATGAGCCAGCAACCTGCCAATACAGATTACTCCGCCATCGTTTTCGTCGGGGGGTGGGGGAGTTCGATTTACTCCATCGCGCGCAGCGAGACCTTGACGGTCAACGTCACCAACCCGCTGCCGCTCACACTGGCCAATCAACCTGTCGCAGCAATCGACTACTTTGTCAAAATAAAAGGGGTCGAGGGCGAATCCAGCAATGTGCGGACAGGCAAGATCAAACCGGGGCGAACGATAGTGGCAAAGTTTGGTAGCGACCAACTCCCGAATGCAGGCGGGTCTCCCACCGGCAGTGTGCGGTTCATCGTCGAGATTGGCTATAGCCTGCAACTCACGCCCGACCAGATGGCCGCGCTCGGCAGTCAGGTGCCGATAATTCCGATCATGGAACTTGAGGAATTCGCCAACGGTGCGATTCAAACAACGCGCATTGACTCTTATTATGGCACAGGAATCTATAAAAGCGTGGATGGGGGGCGATCATGGTGAGATTGTCGTCATCGCAAATAACAAACATTTGCCACAGCATTTGAACTGCGCCGGTTTATTCCACTCCAATATCGGCAAAGAAGTCGCCAGCGATTGTTTGGCGACTTCTTATTCATTGCCGGGCTATTCGAGCCGCAGAAAAATCTCATCAATTCCCAGGGTGTGAAAAACTTCACATAGCTTCAGTGAACAACTTCGCAGCCGGACACGCAGTCTTCGCTCATCCTGTTACTGTCGGACTCAAGGAAACGGGAACATTCAATTCTGATTAAGGATAACGAATCATGAAAAACACGATTATGAAACTCGCAGCGTCGGCCAAAGCCATGGCTCTGGCGCTCATTCTGGTCGCAACGAGTTCTGCTGCGGCTCTGGCTCAGGACGATAAAGCATGGACGACAATCGGTTCCGTCGGCACGGTCGATGAAAGCGGACAGATGACTTTCACTGACAACATCGCTTATCTGGACAGCGATTCGGCGGTCATCCGTTATAACGTCGTCGCCGTCGATGGTCTGTTCAACGACGGTCTGCAAGCGGCTTTCCCTCGTATGACGGTGCGATTCCGCGACAACGGAAGCAATAATCGCCTCATCGTGCGGCTCAGGCGCGCGCCCATCGAGGGAGGAAACTCGGTTACGATACTGAGGCTCGACAGCAATGACTACTCCGGGTCCTCTTCGTTCCAGACTCAATCCGTCACCGCGTGCGGCGATGAAGCCTTCAGCTTCGACTTCGCCAGCTATGCCTACTACATCGAGGTGACGATGAGCAGAACGGCATTGCCGGTCACTCCAGGGCTGGCCTCTATAAAACTCGACCTGAGCGGCGTCTGTATCGCTCTGCCTCGATAATGCGACGGGGCGATTGAAAAGGATGGTTCACGCTGGCTGTAGCGTGAACCATCTCTCCGAATTCCGTCGGATCGGGGAGAGGGGACGAAGGCAAATCAATCGAGCAATCAATCAACGTGATCACATCGTGGGACAACACATAAAAAGGAGAAGAATTATGAGACTGATCAATAATCGGAAATGGAAAGCTTTGAACGCGGTTATAGCGGCATCATTCGCGCTTCTGACACTCGCAGGCCCATACGTCAACAGCGGAGCCATCAACGCTTATCAGGAAAATCCATCGGCCAACGAATTCAATGGCGAATCGCTCCCGGCATTGCGCGAGGTGGTGCGGCTCTCGTGGGACAATCGGCCCACATCCGATGCGGTCACGGTCGGCAAGGCTTCGCGCACTATTCTGCGCGTTGCAAACCTGACATCCGAACCCATGAGAGTCGAAATCCGTCTGACAGCCGATAACGGCGGACAGCAAATCGGCACGCAGAATCTCGGCGAAATCAGTCTCGACTCTTCAGCCACCGAAGCGATTCCGGTCGATCTTCGACAGTTCGGCCTGAAGCTCAAAGGCATGAAATACTCCGGTCAGGCGCAGGCTACGGCGCGCGCTTTCCTGAAAGGAGAGGCTAACTATCGCCAGACCGATTCGCCAGCCCTCTACTTCCATCCCGCAAACGCCTCGGCCAGCCAGCTTACGTTTTATGGCGAGCAGGCGCTTACAGAGCAGTTCAACAGCGGCGATTTCAGCGGTCAACTCAGTCGCGAAGAGATCAAACCCGATGGAGTTATTACTTCGCGCGTCGTCTATGGCGGCACGGGCAGCGCGGACAAGCGAAGCTATGATGAGCCTGACGAAGTGCCAGCATTGGAAGAACTCGCCGCTGAGGAGTCTTCGAAAAAGAATCGAACCCCCGGCGACCCGACTTCCGTTCAGGTAAGTCCCACGGCCGTTCACTCCTACAAAACATACATCAAGTTTCAAATCAGAACTGTCGACTCAGGCATAGGAATTCCCGAAGGAGCCAATGCCGGTGGAACTGAAGATCATTACCTCGGCGCGAACGACGACATCAGCGTGATCGCTCGCGGCGTGCGCGTGAAGGTTTCGCGCGGGGCGTGGGAGCAGACCTTCGACACTGACCCGACAGACGGAAGTTTCAACTGGTCGCACACCGAGACGAGCGGCTTCAATATGCGAATCTACGGCTATGCTACGGATTCGGCTGGCAACTATATTCGTATTCACAACTCGCCGAACGATTTTTCAAGCTACCCCGGACAGACATACTCGATCCTCTGCACCAACCTCACGCCGACAGCGGGCGGGAACAATACCTATCACGTCGGCTCTTATAATTCGAAGTGGACGGCGATGGCGACGCTGGCCTTCGGGCTGTATCGCTATCACGACGGAATGAGCGACAAGGCTTTTCATGTCGGGATGGATGACACGCAGGCTTACGGCGCGTCGGCTCACTACGGCGACTCGAACGACCACATCACCGAGGGGCGTCACTACATCAAACTCGGCAACGGCACCGTAGATGACGAAGGCAACCCCGCCACTCCTTCGACGAAATTCAAATTCATCGTCACCCATGAACTCGGTCACGCAATTGCCGCTATCTACTATGGCAATCACGATGAGGCAGTCGACGGCTCAGAGCCTAATGTAAGCCTGTCTCACAGCGTAGGCCCGAATTTCTGCGGCACGCAGGATCAGGACGGCCCTTCCTATTCCATTAGCTCGAAGGAGTGGAACTCGGTCGGTTTTCGCGAAGGGTTCGCCCATTTCATCTCGGCCAAGATATGGAACAACAAGGAGACCGAAGGGACTTTCACGTGGTTCGCGCAGGCGCACGATCTGGAGCGGTACAACTTCGGCGCGTCCAACAATTCGGGCGGTCGATTGGAGAATCAGTGCTGCTTCATCGGCGTCTTCTTCAGCGATTGCTCAGATTCGTGGGCGGGAGCGGGAACGAATGAAGACTGGGTGCGTTTCTTGTGGGACTGGTACACCAATACCTCGAACTCCTGCTCGGCTCGTCCGACCAAACTCGATATGCTCAAGCTCTACCGTCAGACCAGATTGAACGGCGGGCTGACTAATAAGAACTACTTCCAGAAGATGCAGGCTGCGGCTGATGAGTTGACTCATCTGGATGACTGCCTGCGAACTGATCGCTTCAATTTCTATGCCGATCACAATGGCATCAACAACTGACAAGAGAGAGGTGGCGCAAGGCAGCCGGATTGCGCGCCCTGAAAGTACGAAATTCGGGGCCACGCAAGCTGTCAGCTTGCGCCACTTTTTTTGAGGAGAAGATTATGACTTCGATCAATGATTACAGAAGAAGATTTCTGGCTATAACACTAATCGCATTATTCGCTCTCGCCGGAGTATTGAACGCTTACGCCAAAACTAATAAAACCATCCGTCAGTCGCGCGATCTTCCCATCACGAGCGGCGATTGTCAGACTCAGAATTTCGCGCTCTTCGAAGGGCCGGACCCAGGCGACATCACAGGCATTGATAATGGCTGCGCGGATGTCATCAACGCTATCAGAGCGGCGATTCAGAACAATCAGAATCCTCTCACCAGCCGTCACCTTTATTATCTGAGCGAACTAGCTCCGTTTCTGGGCGCGAATTACAACAAACTGCCGTGCTTTCTGAAAGCCGTAAAAGGCACAGAGTTCGGCGCGGCCACGCTCGTCATCGATGAGGCAGTCACACTCTCCGAACCAATCGTGATACCGTCGCGCTACACTATCGCAGGGACGGGCATCGATGGAGGCGGCTCGCTCAGATTCACCGGACTTGCTGATGGCGTGGCGGCTGTTCGCTTCGACAATCAAGCTACCAATATCACCATTCGCGATATTTCAATCGGACGACTCAACGGCGGAGTGAATATCGGAATCGATGTGTCGCGCGCCAACAAGGTCTTCATTCGCGATGTGATTGTGACAGGATTTTTCGCAGGGATTTATGGCAGTCGTCCCGGCACGTTTGCCATCTCGGTTTACATCGACCGCGCGAGCGTATTCGGAAATGATTACAACATCGTGATGCATCAGAACGCTTTTCACTGGCGAATCCGCGACTCGATCCTCAATCAGGCCCGTTGCGTCGGCCTTAGGATATTCGGCTCGCAGGATGACCCCGTGCCGCCCGCAAACGGGCAGCCCGTGTGGGGCAACGATTATCTGATCTCCGGTTGCAGGATCGAGGGTTGCGGAAGCCTGGGCGCGCTCATCGGCGCTGATTCGGCCATGCTGATGAACAATCGCTTCGAGCAAAACGGCGGAGTGGGAGGTGTAGGCATTCGCGTACTCGCGACTGCTTCTCACACGAGGCTCGTGTCGAATTACCTCTCATCAAACACTATCAGCATCCAAGCGGGAGCGCAGGACACGAAGAGTTGGGAAAACATACTCGTGGATTGACAGCTAATGAAATCACGCGCCTGAAATCGATGAGAGCGAGTCTCGCTCTCATCGATTTCAGAAACATCGACCGGCCATCGGTTTTCAGAATCCGGGCTGGCTTATCTGTTTGGTGTCGACCTTCGTCGCATACTTTTTGGCCAGCGTTTGAATCTCTTCAGCTTTGCCGACGAGCACGAATACGAGATTATCGAGCGGGAAGTATTGACGGATGACTCGACGCGCGTCGTCGAGCGTCATCGCGTCTATCCGGGCGTAATACTCGTTCACCTCTCGTTCATCCAGCCCGTAAAATTCAAGCTCCGAGATGAGATCGGCCAACTGATCCGACGTTTCGATGTCGGGCGGGAACTGACCTTTGATGTAATTCTTCGCCGATTTCAATTCCGCCTCCGTGATGCCACGTTCGTGAAGCCTGCGGAGAATATCCAACGCCATATCGATGGCACGCTCGGTCGTTTCATTTCTCGTGTAGGTCGATATGGCGAAAGGGCCGCGCGCCCGTCGCTCGTTAAACGACGACCGCGCGCCGTAAGTCAGTCCCGTTTTGATTCGAAGCTCTGAGTTGAGCATCGAAGTGAATCGCCCGCCGAACAGAGTGTTGACCAGATCGATATAAACCCGGTCAGCATTCGTGCGCGCTATTCCGATGTTGCCTATCTGAAAAAAGGTCTGCGTCGAGTCGGGCTTGTCGACGAGCAGCAGTTTCTTCCCCTGAAAAGATGCAGGGTCAGCAACGTTGATCGAAGGAGATTGCTTCCCTGCCCACGCCCCGAATCTGTCAGCAAGTGCGCGCTCCATCTCTGCCGTGTTGAAGTCTCCCGCCGCGGCCAGAATCGTGTTCGAGGGAGTGTAGTAGGTTTGATAGAACTTCTGCACATCATCGCGAGTGATGGCGGCAAGCGAGCGTTCATCGCCTCCCGTGGGGCGAGCATAAGGATGATCGCCGTAAAGATATGCGCTGAAGTATTGACCTATGACGGCCTGAGCCTGATCTTTCGCTGCCTTTATGCCATCGATTCGCTGGGCGAGCATCTTCTTTACTTCCTCTTCGGGAAAAGCGGGGCCTAGTAGAATATCCGACGTAAGCCCAAGCCCCTTCGTGATGTCTTTCTTCATAAACTCAGCCGAACCTGCGGTGAAGTCGAAAGAGGCCGAGGCTGCGAACTGCCCGCCTATGAAATCAAGCTCCGCAGAGACCTGATCCGCCGTGCGTGTCCGTGTGCCTTTGCGAAGCAGAGCAGCCGCAAGCGACGAGACACCCTCGCGCCCTCGCGGGTCTGCAACCGATCCGGCGCGAATGATGAAGCTGAAGCTCACTATCGGGACTTCCCTGTTTTCCATCAGCAGCAGGGTCATTCCGTTTTTGAGTTTGACCTTTTTGTAAGGCGGGAGCCTGAGTCCTCCCTCGGCGGCGCGCACAGGAACCGACGAGGCCAGAAGCAGGACTATGAGCGAAAGCATCGATATTTTTTTCATCATATGTTCCTCCTACTTTTCCTGCTCCGGTTTTTCCGGGATGAGGGTGGCGACTGTTCGGTTGCGGTCAGTGAAGTATTTCTGCGCCACGCGCTGAAGGTCGGCTTTGGTCACGCGGTTGTAATCCTCGGCGGCTGTAAAGAGCTTGCGATAATCGCCGATGTAAACCTCGTAGCTGCCCAGCAGATTTGCGCGGTCGCTTATCGTTCGAACCTGTCGATAGAAATTGGCGAGCAGAATATTTTTCGCTTTTTCCATCTCCTGATCCGTCACGCCCTGGGTCTTTACGCGGTCGAACTCTTCATAGATCGCCTGCTCCAGTTTTTCAGGGGCGATTCCGACTTTCGGCTGGGCGGTCACTCTGAACAACGAAGGGTCGAGGCTAAGTCCCGATCCGCCGTTTACGAAAAGCGCGATCTGATCCTTATCGACGAGCCGCTGATACATGCGCGAACTTTGTCCCGCGAAGAGGATCGTCTGAAGAACCTGAATCGCGTAGTAATCCGAGTTGGCCGATTCGGGCGTGTGATAGCCGATCATCAGAATGGGAAGTTGAGCGAATTTTCTTACCACGACTCTTTTCTCGCCCAACTGCTCAGGCTCACGGGTCGTAACGGGCGGCGGCGGCGCGTGCGACCGGATAGGCTCGATGTATTTTTGAGCGAGTCGAAAAATCTCTTCAGCCGTTATGTCGCCTACGACGACCATCGTCGCATTCGATGGAGAGTACCCCATCTCGAAATGGCTGCGCAGGTCTTCCATCTTCCATTTTTCGATATCGACCATCCATCCGACTACGGGCCATTGATAAGGATGAGCGTTGAAGGCTGTTGCGTTGAGTTGTTCGAAGAGTATGCCGAAGTTGTTGCTGTCGACCGATGTTCGGCGTTCGCTTGCCACTACGCCGCGTTCGGATTCTATGACCTGCGGATCGAAGCTCAGATCGCGTATGCGGTCGGCTTCGAGATCGAATATCAATTCGAGCGCGGAGCGAGGGAACCAGTCCTGATAAACGGTCAGGTCGTTGTTCGTGTAGGCGTTGTTGCTTCCGCCCGCGTCTTCCATCGTGCGGTCGAACATGCCGGGGCCATATTTTTTCGCGCCGTTGAACATCATGTGTTCGAAGAAATGAGAAAGCCCCGTAGTTCCGGGCCGCTCGTTGCGCGAGCCTATGCGATAGAAGATATATAGCGCGATGTTCGGGATCGAATGATCTTCCTGAACCAAAATCTTCATGCCGTTTTTGAGCGTCGTCGTTTTCACGTCGAACGTCTGCGCCTCAGCGATGAAAGATAGCAAGGCGACGAGCGCCATGGCTTTTATCGATGATTTCATAATCACCCCCGTCGGTAGAATCGCTTTGTCGAAATTGCCGGATAAAAAATCCTAGCCGATGCCGTGTGCGGCAGCAAGGAAATGCAGGTGTAAACGTGATAGAATCGCCCTGACCGAAATCACGAAGATTGAATCTATCGCCTCACGGCGGCGGATTCCAACGGCATTTATCACAGCCGCGTGCTAGACGGATTGTGGCTCAGAGTCGAATGGCTGTGGCAGGAGCCTATGCCGCTGTTGATGGATGTGCTAAGAGAATGGGGCCTTATCTAATTTCTCCGCGTCGCCAAACTCTCAATGAATCTTCAGCCAAATCCTCTCTTTAGTTGCGACAACTCAGATGGCTTTCCTGTCCTTTCTGGTCGCGGTCAGTGAGTAGAGTTCCTCTCTCAGAGTTTTACTATACGGTTGGCAAAGACCCTGCCACGATAAGCGTTATTCATATCGGTGTCCGCGCTATCAATACCGATATGACTTGGCTAAGGAATGCGATTCTTAGCGGTGAGATAGACGTTCTACTCCGAGAGCTTGGTATCAACAGTCCAGACATACTAGCAGATGTACACTCACTTTGGCTGAATTAGTCGTTCAATCGACTTTTTGTGCAGCCCGCCTACTTTTTGTGCAAACGCGGGTTTTTGTGCAAAGCCCTGCCCGCGAGTGAATCTGGTATATCGGGTGTGGAGAATTGGGATAGCTGTGGCGACCAGCCATAAGTTTGGTAGAGCGTTACATCTCAATTGGGTCAGTTTTTGGTTCGGCGTAATGGATAAATTTGGAGTGGCGGCGCTCGCGGGCCATCATTGCTGCTACGATCCCCGCCTGCTTTTTAACCTCTTGAAGGGAGTTTGAAAAGCTGGCTCCGTAATATGCAGTGAGCGGGGTCTTGCCAAAGCGACCATATCAGGTCACAGTCCTTAGAGGTCACGGTTTCTTGAAAAACCTTCTAATGTGACCAAAGCGAGTCGAATCGAGGAAAACAAAACGAGGGCGAAATAATTTGTAGAACTCTCAATAAAACCGGGCGCAAAAACAGTTGGCCAATACTTTGTCGCGCATGGTATTTTTGTGGACTTTAATTCATCAGGTCAGAGCGAATAAAGGCAATCAAGGAGAACGGTTAATGGCAAATGAAGGCAGAGTCATTCAGGTCATAGGGCCTGTCGTTGACGTGGAATTCGAAGAGTCAGCCCTCCCGCCCATCTATCAGGCGTTGAGAGTCGTGAGCGACGGATTCGAAGTTCCCGAACCCGTAGATATCATCGTGGAAGTTCAACAGCACCTCGGCGAAGGCCGTTGCCGGACGGTTTCTATGCAACCGACCGAAGGGCTTATACGCGGAATGCGCGCTATCGATACAGGAGACCCCATCACCGTCCCCGTAGGCCCTCCGACCCTCGGACGTGTGCTCAATGTCATAGGCGAGCCGGTCGATAAACTCGGCCCCGTCGTTTCGGAAGTTCGCTATCCGATTCATCGCCATCCGCCCGACTTTCAGGATCAATCGACGGAACTGGAAATGTTCGTCACCGGCATCAAGGTCATCGACCTGCTCGAACCCTTCCTGCGCGGCGGCAAAATAGGATTGTTCGGCGGCGCGGGCGTGGGCAAAACCGTGCTGATTATGGAACTCATCAACAACGTCGCCATGAAGCACGGCGGGTTTTCCGTATTCGGCGGAGTCGGCGAGAGAACCAGAGAAGGCAACGACCTCATACGCGAGTTCGTCGAGACGAAGGTCATCAACTACGGCGATTCCTTCTATCATCACTTCGAAGAATCAAACGACTTCAGCCTCGATCACGTCGATATGGATGCGATCAAAAAATCGAAAGCCGCGCTCGTCTACGGCCAGATGACCGAACCGCCCGGCGCGCGGCTTCGAGTCGCGCTCACGGCTCTTACGGTAGCCGAATACTTCCGCGATGAAGTAGGGACAGACGTGCTGCTATTTATCGATAACATATTCCGATTCACTCAGGCAGGGTCGGAGGTGTCGGCCCTGCTCGGTCGAATGCCTTCGGCTGTGGGTTATCAGCCGACGCTTGCGACCGAGATGGGCGAGCTTCAGGAGCGAATCACTTCGACGAAGAAAGGTTCGATCACTTCCGTTCAGGCCATATATGTTCCGGCTGACGACTACACCGACCCGGCTCCGGCGACCACATTCTCTCACCTTGACGCCGTGACCGCGCTTTCGCGACAGATAGCCGAAATAGGAATCTATCCGGCTGTCGATCCGCTGGCTTCGACTTCGCGCATTCTCGATCCGAGAATCATCGGCGAGGAGCATTACAACACGGCTCAGGAGGTCAAGCGAATTCTCCAGCGATACAAAGACCTTCAGGACATCATCGCCATCCTCGGAATCGACGAGCTTTCGGAAGACGACAAGATTACAGTCGCGCGAGCGCGCAAGATTCAGCGATTCCTCTCGCAGCCTTTCTACGTCGCCGCGCAGTTCACGGGCCTTGAAGGCAAGTTCGTCACGCTCGAAGAGACCATCCGGGGATTCAGAGAAATCATCGATGGCAAGCACGACGATCTGCCCGAACAGGCTTTCCATCTGGTCGGCGGCATAGATGAAGTCATAGAGAAAGCGAAGACGCTGTAGCGAGGTACGGGATGGCAGAAAAAATTCATCTGTCCGTAGTCACGCCCGAACGAGTAGTCATCGATATGGATGTCGATAGAGTAGAGATACCGGGGCTTGGCGGCGAGCTTGGCATACTGCCCGGTCACACCGAGCTTATATCGCAACTCAAACTTGCGGGCCTGCTGACTTATCACACGGGCGAAGACAAAGGCGAGATATCGATAAGCGACGGCTTCGTGGAAGTCAGTCGCGACCGCGTTGAAGTGCTTGCCGACCGCGCCGAACGTCCCGAAGACATCGATCTCAGCCGCGCTCTCGAAATCAAGGAGCGAGCCGAACATCAGATTCAAAAAGCGATGACCGATCCCGATATCGATATCGCGCGGGCGACAGCCGACCTTGAGCGCGCCGTAATCGAAGTTCAGCTTGCCGAAAAAGCCAGACGCTGATCTACGAAGGGACGCGAAGGATATTTTCACGCTCCTTCGTGTTTCTTCATCTACTTCGTGGATGGGATCAGCCGCCCGCCGCGCGCTCGATGTGGCCGCCGAATTTCTGGCGCATAGCCGATAAAACTTTTTCGGCGAAGGTATGATCCTGCCGCGAACGGAAGCGAGTGTAGAGGGCAGCCGTCAGCACATCCGCCGGAACCGCTTCTTCGATTGCGGCGAATATCGTCCAGCGTCCTTCGCCCGAATCCTGAACATACCCCGTGTAATTCGACAGCGACGGATTTTCAGCAAGCGCGCTCGCTGTCAGGTCAAGCAGCCACGAGCTTACGACGCTGCCCCGCCGCCATAGCTCCGCGATGTCTGCGAGGTTGAGATCGTAGCGAAGTTCTTCGGGCAGCCCCTTCGAATTGGCGTTGCGGAATATGTCGAAGCCTTCGGCATAAGCCTGCATCAGTCCGTACTCGATGCCGTTGTGAACCATCTTGACGAAGTGGCCCGCGCCCGACGGGCCGCAGTAGAGATAGCCGTCTTCGGCGGTGCTGAGCGGATTTTCGCGACCGGGCGATGGCGAGATGTCGCCGCGACCGGGCGCGAGGGTTTTGAAGATGGGATCGAGATGGCGGACAGCTTCCTGCGGCCCGCCGATCATCAGACAGTAGCCGCGCTCCAATCCCCACACTCCGCCGCTCGTTCCGACATCGATATAGTTGATGCCTTTCTCTCTGAGAGCCTGCGCGCGGCGCGCGTCATCCTTGAAATAGGAATTGCCGCCGTCGATGATTATGTCGCCCGATTCCATTCGCTCGGCCAGAGCGAGGACGGTTTTTTCCGTCGCGTCGCCCGCAGGAACCATGATCCATGCAGCGCGCGGGCGTTCGAGAAGGCTTACGAAGTTATCCATCGAAGTCGCCCCTTTCGCGCCTTCGCTTTCAAGAGCGCGCACCGAGTCAGGGCTGAGGTCGAAGACTACACATTCGTGACCTGCGCGCACGAGGCGGCGCACCATGTTGCCGCCCATTCTTCCGAGACCGATCATTCCCATTTGCATAAGCTCATCTCCTTTCGATAGCCGAAACCGTATAGCAGTAGAGACAAAACTTCAAGCAGGCTCTCATCGATTGCTCGGAGTGCGCGCGTCAGACAGCGGCTACACAAAAGAGCTATATCCTCGCCTGATCTGTGGCTTTTATTTCTTCACGAATTTCAAAGCGACCGAGTTGATGCAGTAGCGAAGCCCCGTCGGTTCAGGGCCGTCCTCGAAGACGTGGCCGAGATGCGCATCGCAACGACTGCAATGAACCTCGACGCGGCGCATACCGTGGCTCGTGTCGGTTTCCGTCCCGATGTTTTCTTCAGACACCGGAGCCCAGAAACTCGGCCAGCCCGTTCCCGAATCGAATTTGTGATCGGAACTGAAAAGCTCCTGCTCGCAGCCCGCGCACAGGAATTTGCCTTTATCGTGCAGGTCGTAATATGCGCCGGTAAACGCACGTTCGGTTCCTTTCTTCCTCATCACGTAGAATTGCTCCGGGGTCAGAATTTTTTTCCATTCTTCATCGGTCTTCATGACTTTCACTTTCGATCCTTTCGATTTGGTTTGCGATTCATTGGCAGCCTTGTCCTGCTCAGCGAAGACGAACGATGAGGCAAGCACGAACGTCGCCAGTATATATATTTGTTTCATGACAGACTCCTCAGAAAAGTGGCGCAAGCTGTTAGCTTGCGAGGTTTCAATTTTCGTACCTTCGGGGCGCACAATCTGTCAGATCGTGCTGCCAGATTCTTTACTCCAAAGGTTTGAGATCGCCAAGCAATGTCGGTATCAACTCCGAAACGGTCGGGTGAATGTGCATCGCGCGTTGAATCACAGTGTAAGGCGCGCGAGCGTACATCACATCGATCAGGGTGTGAATTATCTCGTCGCATTCGATCCCTAAGAGCGATGCGCCGAGAATCTCTTTCGTCTCCGCATCGATTACGATCTTCATGAACCCATCAGTTTCGCCTTTCTCCACTGCGCGACCGACTCTCGACATCATCATTTTACCGATCAAAGCACGACGACCTGACCGGCGAACCTCCCTTTCAGTCATCCCGCAACGTCCAAGCGGCGGATCGATGTAGAGTGCGTAAGCCGTGATGCGATCCGTCACTCTCCGCGGGTCGTTATGGAGCAGATTCGCCGCGACTATTTCATAATCGTTGTATGACGTGTGAGTGAACGCTCCGCGCCCGTTGCAATCGCCCAATGCCCACACGCCTTCGACATTCGTCCGAAGCTCGTCGTCGACTTTGATATAACCCTGCGCATCAGTCTCGATGCCCGCTCGCTCAAGACCGAGATCGTGAGTGTTCGGAGTGCGCCCGACGGCGAGTAACACATGCGAGCCGACGATTTCTTTATCGCCGATTGCGCAATCGAGTTTGACCGCGATTTCGTCTCCGCGCTTTTCGACCGTCATGCACTCGGCGTCCAATCTTATGTCGACGCCTTCCTGCTCCATGATTTGTTTGATCGCATCGGATACGTCTTCGTCTTCGCGTTTGATCAGCCGCGAGTTTCTATCGATTACCGTCACTCGGCTTCCGAAGCGTCGGTACATCTGACCGAATTCAAGCCCTATGTAGCTGCCGCCAACGACTATGAGATGACGGGGCAGAAAATCGACTTCCATCATGCTTGAGTTGTTGAGATATGGAACCGTTTCGATTCCCGTCATCGGCGGCACGCTCGCCCGTCCTCCGACATTGATGAAAATCCTGTCGGCTTCGAGAATTTCATCATTGACTTTAATCGTGCGCGGGCCTTCGAATTGCGCGTGGCCCGTGTAGACTGTGGCGTTTTCAAGCCCGCGCATATAGCTTTCGACGCCAGTGTTCGAGCGACGCACTATTTCATCCTTGCGCGCTTTCACTTTTTTCATATCGACTGAGACCTGCCCATCGATCATCACGCCGTAATCAGCCGCGCGACGAGCTACATAGGCTGCACGCGCGCTTGCGACGAGAGTTTTGGTCGGTATGCATCCGTTGTTGACGCAGGTTCCGCCGAATCGCTTGCGTTCGATGACGGCCACTTTCATTCCGGCTTTTGAAAGGTCAGCCGCAAGCGAAGGCCCAGCCTGCCCTGTGCCTATGATTATCGCGTCATACTTTGTAGCCATAGCGCCTCCCGTGCTGAAAATCACCTTTCGAGTTTTTCAAGCCTCTTGCGAAAATAATCGCGCCAAGCTTCGAGTACCGCTTCTGAATTGACGACGCGGCGCAGCATCTCCACGTTATCCTTGTCCTCGGCATACAGGCGAACGATGTCCGTAACTGTGATATCGTCCTCGCTTCGCTGGATCAATTCCATTTCATCGCCCGCGCCGACTTCGCCTTCTCGCACGACGGCCAGATAAAAACCTGTGCGAAGGCTGTCGAGAAATTTTTTGATCATATCTTCTCGCCCGAATTTCAACGCGAGCTTGAAACACGGAAGCCGCGGCTGAGTAACGCTGACTTCCGTCTCGCCTATGCGAAAACGGTCGCCCAGTCGCACTTCAGTCTCGAAGAGTCCTTCGGTGGTGAAGTTCTCGCCGAACATCCCCCAACCGAGTTTTTCGTCCGGCAACTGTTCACGCCAGTACGGATAATGCTCCGCAGGATAAGCGTACACGGCTTTGTATTCTCCGCCGTGAACCGAGAGATCAGCCTGCTGGTCGCCGTCGAGATTGAGACGACGAAGCATAAGTCGCCCTTCGATTGGCTCTTTGAATATGCCTGTCGAGACGGTCTTGCCGTTGGCGGCTACATCGCGCGGAAGACCGACATTGACTGATATGAGTTTCGGGTGTGTCATCACGCTCCTTTCAAGTGACTTTATTCCGCGCCCGGTGAATCAGGCAACATGATTTTCAGACACCTGCGCTCCACAACAAAGAAATCCCCCTGCGCCTCGCTTATATTCCTGCCATAGATTTGAACTTCATCTCAAATATTGCTTGCTTACCGGTCGGTCAGTCGATTAGAATGCCAGCGATTATCGCGGCAATCGAAACCTGAAGCTTGCGCCCTGTCGCGCAGCGAGAGAGTAGAAAAGGGGGACGCTCATGAAGAAAAGACTCACCAGAACCGGAATAGTCATAATCGCCCTGTGCGCTGTCGTGATGCTTGCGGCAGGAGCAAACGAGACAGGGGCATCGAGCGCGACTTTCACCAGAGATATCGCGCCGATCCTTTACAATCACTGCGCCGAGTGCCACAGACCGGGCGAGATCGCGCCCATGTCGCTGATGAATTATCAGGAAGTGCGGCCGTGGGCCAAATCCATCCGCGAGCGCGTCGTCGAGCGTTCCATGCCGCCGTGGTCTGCCGATCCCCGATACGGTCACTGGGCCAACGATGCGCGCCTCTCGCAACAGCAGATCGACACCGTAGTCGCGTGGGTCAGTGCGGGCGCTCCCAAGGGAGATGACAAAGACCTGCCGCCTGCTCCCAAATTCACCGAAGGTTGGACTATCGGCAAGCCTGATGCCATTGTCGAGATGCAGGAAGAATACACTGTCCCGGCTGATGGCACAGTGCCTTACCTCTACTTCTCTATGCCCACGAATTTCACTGAAGACAAATGGATTCAGGCCATGGAGATTCGACCCGGCAATCGCAGTGTCGTTCATCACGTCATCGCTTACGCGCAGGAAGCCGGAGTCAAGGACACCAACCCCGGCGGCGAAGGCGAATTGCGTCGCGGTCGCACACACCTCGGCGGCATCACGCCGAACAAGACGGGCATAGTCTACGCGCCGGGAACTGCGCGGCTGATCAAAAAGGGAAGCAACATAGTCTTTCAGATGCACTACACCACCAACGGTCAGGTGTCTAAGGATCGCACCCGAATCGCATTCGTCTTTGCCAAAGAGCCGGGGAAGAAAATGATCATCACCGGCAATGCCATAGACACGAGGTTCGTCATACCGGCGGGCGCAGGGAACCACGAAGTCAAAGCATCGAAGACCTTCAACGAAGATGTGCTGATAACTTCCTTCATGCCGCACATGCACGTGCGCGGCAAGGATTTCATCTACACGGCAGTCTACCCTGATGGACGGTCAGAGGTTCTGTTGAACGTGCCTAAGTACGATTTCAACTGGCAACTGACCTACATTCCCAAGACCCCTATCCTGCTTCCCAAGGGAACGCGGCTCGATTGCGTAGCTCACTTCGACAATTCGGAGAAGAACAAATACAATCCCGATCCGACGAAGGCCGTGCGCTGGGGCGATCAGACGTGGGAAGAAATGATGATCGGATGGTTCACCTACACGCGCGCCGCAGATGAGCCAGCCGTAGCAGCGAAATCCGGTTCAGGGAAATAGCGCGCATAATTTGCAAATGCAACCGCGAGGGCCACACGAAGAAGCCGATGATCGCATCGCTTCTTTGTGTGGCCTTACGCTTTCACAGATAGAAAAACAAAGTCGGAACACTCGCCTTAAAAAATCGATGATGAAATGAAATTTGCGCGAGCGGTTTTCATGTGGTTGACATACTTCGCCGGTTTCGATAATTTTTCGCTGACAGAATTCATCTTGTAACAAATCCATCTGACAACCTTCATAGTGGAGAAGGAAGCGATAAGCAATCACCGATAACTTATCTGCGGAGGAAAGTGGAAGCGATGAAAAAAGCGATGAGAGTTTTCCCTGTGTTTCTCGCCTGCGCGATTGCGCACGCTACAGTTGCAACCAACCTGTCGGATCAGGCGCACTGGCCCAATTGGCGCGGGCCTTTTCTGACAGGCATGGCGCGAGGCGATGCGCCTGTTAGCTGGAACGATACGACCAACATCAAGTGGAAAACGGAAATCCCCGGTCGCGGACATTCGACTCCCGTAATCTGGGGCGATCGTGTTTTTCTCACCACCGCGATTCAAACCGGAGAAGCGCCGCCCCCGCCTCCTGCGCCCGCTGCCGATCAGGGCGATCAGAGGGGTCGTCGAGGCGGCCCCGGCGGTGGCTCGGGCGCGAACATAGAACATCGCTTCGAAGTCCTCTCGATTGACCGAAGAACAGGCAAAGTGATCTGGCAAAAACTGGCCAAAACCGCAAAGCCGCACGAAGGCTATCATCGCGCCTATGGCAGTTTCGCTTCGAACTCGCCTGTGACAGACGGCAAATATGTTTATGCGTTTTTCGGCTCGCGCGGAATCTACTGCTATGACTTCAATGGAAAGCTCATCTGGGAAAAAGACCTCGGCGTTCAGATGAAGATGCGCCTGCAATTCGGCGAAGGAGTCGCGCCCGTCCTCGACGGTGATCGAATCATTTTGACATTCGATCACGAAGCCGATTCTTTCATGGTCGTGCTGGACAAACGCACGGGCAAGGAGTTGTGGAGAGCGGCGAGGGATGAGCAAAGCGCGTGGAGCAATCCGTTCGTCATCGAACACGCAGGCCGTCGTCAGATCATCGTCGCCGCGACGAAGAAGGTTCGCAGCTATGATATACAAACAGGCAAGGTGATATGGGAATGCGCCGGACTCGGATCGAATGTCATACCCGCGCCGGTTCATCATAACGGCGTCGTTTATGTGATGAGCGGGCATCGAGATCCCAAACTGATGGCTATTCGCCTCGGACGGGAAGGCGACCTCACAGGCACAGACGCCGTCGTGTGGACTCAGACGCGCGGGCTTTCATACACAGCCTCACCTGTTCTCGACGAAGGCAAGCTTTACTTCGTGACCGACTCAGGCTTTGTGAGTTGTTTCAATGTCGTGACGGGCGAGCCATACTATCATCAAATTCGATTGCCGCGTCCTTACAATTTCAAAGCTTCGCCCGTGGGGGCCGCAGGCAAGATTTATCTTGCGAGCGAAGACGGCGATGTGATCATTTTGAAGATGGGAGAAAAATTCGAAGTCCTGGCTACGAACAAACTTCAGGATCAAGTCTTCATCGCCTCGCCCGTGATCGCTGAAGGCGAATTGTTTCTGAGAAGTCAGAACCGGCTTTATTGCATAAGCGAGAGCAGGAGGAAATGAAGAATCCGAGGTTGTGATCAAGCGGAAGCAAAAACGCTTTCGACCGTGAAGCGATATCCTGCCATCAGCGACGAAGTGATTTCATCCTGTCCGGTCAAGGTGGCTGCGAGTTTCATCTCCCGGCCATCGAGCGCGTAGATTTCAACCGTTCGGTTTTCAGGATCGACGACCCAGTATTCCTTCACGCCGAATCTCCCATAAGTTTGTCTCTTGACGATTCGATCACGACGGCGGTTCACAGCGCCCGGCGAAATAATCTCGATCATCAAATCGGGCGCTCCCTTGATGCGACCTTCTACGATGAGATCATTCAGCCGCTCGCGGCTGACAAAGGCCAGATCGGGGATGACGCTGTTGAACTCATCGAATATCACCCCCGGCGTGACCCACACTTTTCCGAGAGGATTCTGGTCGAGAAAGTTTCTGATGCTCTGGAAAAGATTTCCTGATATTTCCTGGTGCAAAAGGTCTGGTGCGCGTGACACGATGATTTCTCCTTCGATCATCTCGTAGATGTTTCCGTCATCGGGCATAAGCTCAAGGTCGGCGATGGTCAAAACAGCTTCTGTGTGCGTGCTCATAACGAACCTCCCGTCTGATGCCGAAAATATATCACACTCTTGCCATCGACGCCCGACGTTGATAAGGTAAGCCCCTACTTTCCAGTGGACTTACACTCATCTCTTCAGGGTAGCCTGAAAGAGCCGACTCAATAACCCGCGCCGCGTGCGCTCAAGGAGGCAGCAATGGCGACAAAACGCGCCCTCAGTCGTGCTTTCTACTTTACAACTCTTCTTTCACTCATTCTCTTCTGGAATTTCTCAGCCCTGAGCAAAGACGAAAATCCGCCCGCGAGCGCGCCGTTCGACCGATTGCAGTTTCGCGAAATCGGCCCCGCTTCCGCAGGAGGTCGCATCGATGATTTCGCCGTGCTTGAAAACAACCCGGCGGTTTTTTATGTCGCCACTGCAACCGGGGGGCTTTGGAAAACTCTCAACAACGGCACCACATTCGAATCCGTATTCGACAACGAACCGACTTCTTCGATAGGCGATGTAGCCATAGCTCCTGCTGACCCTAATCTTGTCTGGGTCGGGACGGGCGAGAATAACAATCGACAAAGTTCTTCGTGGGGCGATGGCGTTTACAAATCGACCAACGGCGGTCGGTCGTGGAAGAATATGGGCCTAAAGGAGTCGAAACACATCGCTCGCGTCATTGTCGATCCTATAGATCACGATATAGTATATGTAGCGGCTCTGGGGAGCCTGTGGGGAGCGGGCGGTCAGCGCGGAGTATTCAAGACGGCTGACGGCGGGCTTACCTGGTCAAACATTCTCACCACCGACGCCAACACAGGCGCGACCGAACTTGTGATGGATCCGTCTAATAATAAAGTTCTCTACGCTGCGACCTATCAGCGCCGTCGCGCCTCGTGGGGCTTCAACGGCGGAGGCGCGGGAAGCGCGATCTGGAAATCAGCCGACGCCGGAAGGACATGGACTCGTCTGGCGAATGGTCTTCCTGAAGGACAGATTGGAAGAATCGGTATGGATGTCTATCGCCGCAACTCCAACATTGTTTATGCTCGCGTAGAGCATCAGCGCGAAGGCGGCGTCTATCGCTCGGAAGACGGCGGGGCAAGCTGGACGAAAATGAGCAACACGAATCCGCGCCCGATGTACTTCAGCCAGATTCGCATCGATCCGAACAATGATCAGCGCATCTATGTCCTCGGCGTGCAACTTCACATCTCTGACGATGGCGGGAAGACTTTTCGCTCGGATGGCGCGCGAAACATTCACGTCGATTTTCATGCCATGTGGATCAACCCGGCCAATTCCGATCACACGATCATAGGCGGCGACGGAGGCGTTGGAATCTCTTATGATAAGAGCCGAACCTATGTGTGGCTTTCGAATATGCCGCTGGGCCAGTTCTATCACGCCTCTTTCGACATGAAAACGCCGTTTACAGTTTGCGGCGGACTTCAGGATAACAACACGTGGTGCGGGCCGAGCGCGATTCGCAGTGCGAGCGGCATAGCCAACGACGACTGGTTCATCATCGGCGGAGGCGACGGATTCGTGGCTCTCGTCGATCCTACGGACCCGCGCATAATGTACGCGGAGTCGCAGGACGGAAGAATGAATCGCGTCGACCGGGTCACGAACCAGCGCAAATCGATAAGGCCGGAACCCGTGGAAGGCGAAAAGCCTTATCGATGGAACTGGGACACGCCGATGGCCTTGTCGCATCACAATCCTGCGACCATATTCGTGTGCGCCAATCACGTTTTCAAATCCTCTGACCGCGGCGATTCGTGGAAAACCATCAGCCCTGATCTCACGACCAGCACCGACCGCGATGCGTTGAAGTTGATGGACACTCTCGGCAAGGACATAACGCTTGCCCGAAACGACGGCGTAGGCTCTTACGGCAACATCGTCACTTTTTCGGAATCGCCCCGACGCGCGGGCATCTATTACACGGGATCGGATGACGGACAGGTTCAGGTCACGCGCGATGACGGCGCGAACTGGTCTAACGTGACTTCGAAGATTCCCGGATTGCCTGCCAGCACTTATGTCTCGGAGCTTGTCGCTTCGCGCTTCGATGAAGGAGTGGTTTATGCGACTTTCGACGGGCATCGCTTGAACGACTTCAATACTTATGTCTATGCGAGCCGGGACTTCGGCCAAAGCTGGCAGGCGATAACGGGCGATCTGCCGAAGTCAGAGGTCGCGCGAACGATCACTGAAGATTTGAAAAATCCCGAAGTGCTTTATCTCGGAACCGAGAGCGGGCTTTTCGTCTCCGTTGACAGAGGAAAGAAATGGATTCGCGTGAAGGCGAATTTTCCGACAGTGCCTGTTTATGAAATCACTCTGCACCCGCGCGACAATGCGATGATACTGGCCACGCACGGGCGAAGCATATGGATTCTGGATGACCTCACGCCCATTCAAGAGTACGCGAAGGCGCAGTCGGAACAGGTTTATCTCTTCCAGACTCGCACGGCGATAGAGTGGAGCCGTTCGAATGAGCGAATGCGCGAGTTCGAAGGAGATATGAAATTCCTCGGCAAAAACCCGGAGGTCGGCGCGCAGTTCACTTACTATCTGAAATCGGCGGCCAAAAATCTTTCGCTCGCGGTGAAGGATTCATCGGGAAACACTGTGCGCGAATTTTCAGGCGACAAGGTTAAGGGGAAAGGCGAAGCCGGTCTCAACCTGTTGGTGTGGGATTTGAGAGTCGAGCCTCTGCCCACGCCGCGAGTTCAACAACAGGGCGGCGGGGGCGGATTCGGCGGGGGCGGACTCGATGGCCCGTTCGTCTTACCCGGCTCCTATCAGTTGGCATTGAAAGTCGATGGCCGCGAAGTCGCCAGCCACTCATTCAACGTCGCGGGCGACCTGGAGATAAACATTTCAGACGCAGACCATCGCGCCTGGTTCGAAGCGGCGATGCAGATGCACCGCTTGCAGAAGACTATGAACGAAGCGGCGGAAAGCGTCAGCGCGTTGAACGAACGGATCAGGGCGATGCAGCAGTCTCTCAAAGACACCCCCGCTGCGGCAGATTCGATCAAGGGCAAAGTCGAAGAGCTTGCCAAAAAGTTTGCGCCTGTTGGCCGCAGATTCGGAATCGGCTCGGCCAATCCTTTCGAGACTGGCAACTTCGAGCGCATCAATGAAAACCTGCGCTTCAGAATCGGCGGACTCAAGGGCAGCATTATGAACGCAACGGCTCGTCCGACCGAGACGCAGACTCGAATGATCCCCCAAGCGCGCGCGCTGCTTGAAAGAACGATTGATGAAGCCAACGCGCTGATCAATTCTCTGCCTGCGCTCTACAGGGAACTGGCCGAAAGCGGCATCTATCCGTCGCCGGTCAAACCCATAAACAAGTGAGCGCGCAGATCAGTTTGATTTGAGATTGCAGGGGCGCAACTTGCGCAGAGATCAACATAGATGAAGCCTTCTGCGCCTTTGCGCCCCTGCATTTAATTCTGAAGTAGGAACGCAGGTGAGGATACTTCTTGTCGAGGATGAGCCGAGCGCGGCTCGCATGCTATCGAAGGGACTGCGGGAACAGACCTTCGCCGTCGATGTCGCACGCGACGGTGAAGCCGCCCTTTACCACGCCCTCGACAACGACTACGACCTGATCATTCTCGATGTCATGCTGCCGGGAAAAGACGGCATCGAGGTTTGCCACGAGTTGCGAAAGGAAGGTTTCAAAGCGCCGATCCTCATGCTCACGGCGCGCGATTCGGTCAGGGATCGAATCACAGGGCTTGACGCCGGAGCCGATGACTATCTCATCAAGCCTTTCGATTTTCATGAATTGCTTGCGCGTGTTCGCGCCCTGCTCCGTCGCAGCCCTGCGCTGCTCCCCGAAGAAATTCGCCTGTCCGACCTCAGCCTAGACACTCGTGCGCGCATGGTCAGACGCGCAGGCCGCATCATCACGCTGACGGCCAGAGAGTACGCATTGCTCGAATATCTGGCTCGCCGCGCCAACGAGGTGGTCACTCGCGCCGAGATTGCCGAGCATGTATGGGATGAAAAATTCGATCCCTTCTCGAATCTCATAGAAGTTTATGTCAACCGCCTGCGCAGCCGAATCGACGAGGGCTTTGAGTTGAAACTTCTGCGCACGCGGCGCGGCGAAGGATATATACTGACGGACGGGAGCCAGTCCGATGCTTGATTCGGTGCGGACAAAACTGACCATTCGTTATGTGGGCGTGCTGGCGCTGGTGCTCATCGCCTTCAGCGTCGCTGTCTATATTCTGTTGGCTCGCAATCTGAATGATCGATTCGATGACGGGCTGCGCCTGACTTTGGATTCGATGACCCTGATGCTCACGCGCGAAAGAGACGAGGGAGAACCGGAACGAGAGGCGGCTCAAAGCACGATTGAAGAACTTTACTTTCCTTCACAATCATTCGCCGTGATGGATGCCGAAGGAAGATTGCTCGCCGAGCGCGCAGACTCGAAACAATCGCCGCCTCCAGCCAACAACTTCGCCGTCTCTGATCAAATCGCTTTCTACACGCTGACTGAAAGAGAGGGCTACACGGAGAGCTATCGCGTAGCCGTCCGGCGAGTTTATGTGCCGATGGACGACAAGCCTTACATTTTTCTTGTAAGTCAATCGCGCGAAACTCTGACAGAGGAGCTGGCATCGTTTCGCGATATTTTCTACATAGCCGTGCCGATGACTCTTTTATTGGCGGGACTCGGCGGATGGCTGCTTGCGCGTAAAAGCCTCGCTCCGGTCGTGGCGATGTCCAAACGCGCTCGGAAAATAGGGGCCGAAAATCTCGAACAGCGATTGCCCGTCGTCAATCCGCGCGACGAGTTGGGTCGGTTGGCCGAGACCTTCAACGAGTTGCTTGCGCGATTGGGAGATTCATTCGCCCAGCAGCGACAGTTTATGGCCGACGCTTCGCACGAGTTGCGGACTCCGCTTTATGTGATGCGGACGGCTGCCGAAGTCACGCTTGAGCAGCCCCGCAGGGATGAGAGCGAATACCGCGAGGCGCTCTCGATGATCAGAGAACAGACGCGGCGATTGACGCGAATCGTCGAAGATATGTTCACGCTTGCGCGCGCCGATGCCGAGCGCCGCGATATGGAGCAAAAGGATTTCTATCTCGATGAACTGGTCTCGGAGACGGCGCGCGCCGCGAGCCTGCTTGCCGCGCACAAAAGCGTGAAGGTCGAAACCAATCTGATCAGAGAAGTCGCCTATCGAGGAGATGAGAATCTGCTGCGCCAGATGATACTCAATCTCTTCGACAACGCGATCAAATACACGCCGTCGGGCGGAGCGGTCAGCGTCACCTTGACGCGCACGGATTCTGTTTACGAAATAGCCGTTGCCGATACCGGCATAGGCATTCCGGCTGAAGCGCAGGCTCACATATTCGAGAGGTTCTACCGAGTCGATAAGTCGCGCTCTCGCGCCGAATTCGATAATGGCGGCGGGGCGGGGCTTGGACTTTCCATCGCCCGATGGATTGCCGAATCGCACAGGGGCCGTCTCGAACTTCGCCAGTCCGACCACAGAGGCAGCATTTTCGTAGCCGCCTTGCCCATCTCCGCGCGCTGAGAGCGTGTTTGGAATTTGTCTTTTGCCGCGAAGCGGCGCGAAGCAGAAGATTCTGGCGCTCTTTCAGAGCGCGAAACCTGACTGCCACAGTCCAGACGTTGCACGTCTGGCTACCTTCTCCTTGCGCCTTTGGCGCAAGGTCTGAATTTCTCAACGCGCGCTGATGCGATAGAAAATTTATCTCTGACATTTATCTTCTGTTTATCTTCGTTTTGATAGAGTCAGTGTTCCGGCTGCCAGCCGGTGTCGGATACTTCAAGCCAATCAATCAGCCAAAAGATCAGCATGGCAGCCATGAGTTCAGAACAGCGGCTAAGAATCTCGATCAACAAAGGAACCTGCGCAAAGTGAAACACAATAAGAACAGACTGAGTAAGAGCGACCTGCTCACCCGTCGGCAGGCGCTGCTTTCGATAGCGACCATTTCGGCGGGAACCCTCATCAATCCGACAGCGATATTCTGCGCGCCGAGCAAAGACCGTGTAAGGTTTGCAGTCATAGGCGACTGGGGGACGGGCAATCAGGATCAGGTCGGGACGGCCAGACAGATGATTGCATCGCACCGACGCGCTCCTTTCGATTTCGTCATATCCGCAGGCGACAACATCTACCCGGACGGCAGCGGTCGCTTATTCAGCAGGAATTTCGAGCAGCCGTTTGCCGATCTGATCAAAGACCGAATCGGTTTCTACACGGTGCTTGGCAATCACGATGTGAGAGCCGGACGACAGGATCAATGCCAGTATCCGCTCTTCAACATGGGCGGGCGAAACTATTACAAGATAGCGAAGGGCGACGGTCTGGCTGAATTTTTCTGCCTCGACTCAAATGATTTCGACTCCAATCAGGCCGCGTGGCTCGAAAGCTCGCTTCGCGCCTCTACAGCGAAATGGAAGATAGCCGTATTCCATCACCCTATCTATTCATCCGGCAAGGCGCACGGATCAGACACGGGGTTGAGGAAGCGGCTTGAGCCTCTCTTCACGCGCTACGGCGTGAGCGCAGCCTTCTCCGGTCACGATCACATTTACGAACGCACCAAACCGCAGCAGGGCGTTCAGTATTTCGTCACGGGCGCGGGCGGGAAGGTGCGGCGCGGAGATGTAGATCAGGGAAGCAGTTTCAGAGAGGCAAGCTTCGATCAGGATAATCATTTCATGCTGATCGAAATCAATGACCGGCAGTTAAGCTTTCAGGCAATCAGCGAGACCGGGACTCTGGTCGATAACGGATCATTGCTGATGCGGGCGGCTCTGCCGGGATGAGCATTAACGGTCGAGTAAACCGCAAGCGGGAGGTAAATCATGATGACACAAAGCGTGCTCGAAGCTATCGGATCGAACGGACGCCTGACTAAAAGGGCGTTTCAATCGTCTGCTATGTTAGTCGCTGTGTTTTGTCTCGTCATCGGCCCCGCGCTCGTCGGAGCCGATGATCGTCCATCGCTGGCCGCTGCCAGGGATCGTTCATGCAGCAAGACGGCCAAGTCTGCGTTAAACGCCTGCGGAGATAAAGCCGAGGCCGCTTATTCTATAGCCCTGGGAAAATGCAACAACCTGCCTTCCGATGAGAGGGAGGCTTGCAGACAACAGGCTGAGGAAGAGCAGCGCGACGCTGAGGATGAATGCGCGGAGCAGTATGACGCGCGGCGCGAGGTTTGCGCCGCGCTGGGCGAAGCGGCATATCATCCAATCATTGACCCGGCGAATTTCGTCGAAGGCATCTCGAATCCGTTTTTCCCGCTCACTCCCGGCACGACTTTCATTTATCGCGGCGGCGGGGAGGTCGTCACTGTCACGGTGACTGACCGAACCAAAATGATCCTGGGAGTGAAATGCATCGTCGTCCGCGACGTGGTCGAAGTCAACGGCGAGGTGATCGAAGACACTGAGGATTTCTTCGCGCAGGATGTCGAAGGCAATGTGTGGTACTTAGGCGAGATAGTAAAAGATTTCGAAAATGGCGATCTCGTCAGCCTTGCAGGTTCCTTCAAGGCAGGCGTGAACGGCGCGAAGGCGGGCATCATCATGAAAGCCAGTCCGCAGGTGGGTAATATGTATCGGCAGGAATTTCTTTTGGGCGAAGCGGAAGATTTGGCGCAGGTTCTCAGCCTCAGCGGATCAGAAACGGTTCCGGCGGCTGCCTGCAACAATGGCTGTCTGATCACGAAAGAATTTACGCCGCTCGAACCGGGCGCGGTCGAGAATAAATACTACGCTCGCGGCATAGGCTTCATTCTGCAAATCAACATCGAAACGGGCGAGCGATTGGAACTGGTGGAAATCATAAGGAGGTAATCTGAAGGAAGACGCGCACAAGAAATCGTTTGAAATTACGCTCTCCGTTGGAGCTAAGGCTGGCAACCCGACTTGCTCAGGCTGCACTAAAGAGGTGATACGCCAAAAGCAGTTCTTGCGTATTCTCGGCAGCATTTCAAGCCGCCTGCACAAACTGAAGTCAGCGTCACAGGCGCGAACGCGGCTTGAGATTCTATACAAAAAGCAGGAAGATACGGGACATATTTCAACAATCGCCTTGCGGGATGATCCATGGTGCGCATCCCGGCGGCTTTCAAGGAGAGATTGACATGATCGAAACCATCCGTAGAAAAATTTTCAGGTCGCGCCTCTTGCGCTGTTCGGGGCTGGCGCTTATCGCCGCCTGCGCAGGGTTCGGACAGACTCCGGCCGCTTCGTTCGAGGTATCGGGCGTCGTCACTGATCCGAACGGCGCATTTATAGTCGAAGCCCGCGTCATCCTTCGCCCGCAAATCGGGCAGGAGCAAACCCAAACGACGGATCAGAAAGGTCACTTCCGATTCGCGCATCTGGCAAGCGGTTCTTACGCAATCGAAGCGCAAAAGGAAGGTTTCAAATCGAACATAACCGAGATCAAGGTCGGCGCGAAATCGCCCGCTGCGCTCAAAATCGTTTTGCCGATTGCCGAGCTTCATGAAGAAATCGCCGTCGACAGTTCCAATCGGGTCAGCACCAACCTGGACGAAAATCTCGATGTCATCAAGATAGACCGCGACTCTCTGCGCAATCTTCCGACTCTCGGCAACAACATCATCGAAGGGGCAGCGCGTCTGCTCGACCCGGGGTCTACGGGATCGGGCGGCCCGACCATCATAATCGATGGGCTGGAATCGACCAGAAGACGAGTGCCTGCCTCGCAGATTCAGGAAGTGCGAATCAATCAGAATCCATACTCGGCTGAATTCTCGCGACCGGGCAGAGGCCGTATCGAAGTCATCACCAAGCCTGGTTCGTCGGAGTATCACGGCGAATTCAATTTTACTTTTCGCGATCACCGACTAGATGCCCGCAACTCTTTCGCCACGGAAAGACCGCCTGAACAGCGGCGCATTTTCGAAGGCAATCTGACCGGCCCTTTGGGCAACGGCAAAACGACTTCTTTTCTGCTGGGCATCGAGAGAGAAGAAGAAGATTTGCAATCTGTAATCTTCGCCAGCACGCCCCGTGGAATAGTTTCGGAAAACGTGGCCAATCCGAGCCGCGATACGGAAATCTCTTTTCGACTGAATCATCAGGCCAATAAAAATACGATCCTCTCGATTCGTTATGAATACACATTCGATTCAACCGGCAACGATGGCGTCGGCGGGTTCAATCTCTCTGAAGTGGCCGCTGATTCCAGAGGTCGCGAGCATGAACTTTACTTCAACCTTCGCCGAATCATCTCGACCAATCTGGTCAATGAATTCACTATGCGACTCAACAGCGAGCGCGAATCCGTGCGCAGCATTCGCCCCGGCTTCACTCGAATCGAAGTGCTTGACGCCTTCACCGGCGGCGGCAGTCAGACGGATGAGCTTGCGACGGAAAACCGCGTGCAGTTGAACGAAATTCTGTCGTGGAATCGCGGCAAGCATTTCATCCGCTTAGGGCTGAACATACCCGACATCAGCCGTCGCGGATTGAGCGACCACACCAATTTCGGCGGCACGTTTTTCTTCTCATCTCTGACGGATTTCGCAAGCAATCGCCCCTTCCTGTTTTCCATAAATCAGGGCGATGGCCGATTGGTGTTCTGGCAAAGGGATTTCGGATTGTTCGTGCAGGACAGCGTTTCACTGCGGCCCAATTTCTCAGTCGCCGCCGGGTTGCGTTATGACAGGCAGAGCAATCTGGGCGACAACAACAATTTCGCTCCGCGCGTTTCATTCGCCTTCGCGCCGGGCAAAGACCGCAAAACAGTTCTGCGCGGCGGCGCGGGAATTTTTTATGATCGAACAGGCATCGGCCCGATCAGAGACAGGCTGCGCTTCGACGGCGTGAGGCTCCGTCAGGTGACTGTTTCCAATCCCGGCTATCCCGACCCGTTCTCAGCGGGCGGAACGCCTGCGACTGAGCCGACGAGCATCGTCCGCTTCGCCCGTGACATTCGCGCGCCCTATACACTTCAATTCAATCTCGGCATCGAGAGGCAACTGAGCAAATCGCTGACGGCGACCGCCAATTACATCAACACGCGAGGCATCAAGCTGTTTCGCTCGCGCAATATCAACGCTCCGCTGCCGCCCGCCTTCGACGAGCGGCCTGACCTGTCGGTAGGAGTCTTGCGCGAGATAGAATCATCGGCTCATTCTCAGGCCCACGCGCTGGAGTTGATGCTGCGCGGGAGATTGAGTCGATTCTTCAACGGCACGATTCAATACACCATGGGACGAGCCTATAACAACGCCGCGGGAATCAATTCGCTGCCTGCCGATAATTATGATTTGACGGGAGAGTGGTCGCGGGCGGAATTCGACGAGCGACATCGCTTCAACCTTCTCGGCACGATCAAGGCCAAAGAGTGGTTCGATCTCGGCTTGACGCTTTCGCTCACATCGGGCCGTCCTTATTCTCTCACGACCGGACGCGACGATAACCGCGACACTATTGCAAGTGACCGCCCCAGGGGAGTGCGACGCAACAGTTTGCAGGGGCCGGGCGCGGCCACACTTGACGTGAGATGGTCGAAGGATTTTCGGCTCAAGGAAAAAAAAGAAGACGGGCCGACTATCAAGATAGGCATCGATGCCTTCAACATTCTCAACCGGACGAATTACACGGGATTTGTCGGCAATCTCAGTTCGCCCTTTTTCGGTCTGCCCGTAGCGTCGCGCCCCGCGCGTCGCATCCAGCTTCTACTGGGATTTGAGTTTTAGGTGGCTTTGAAAAGTCGCTCAGTAGACTCATGGTTTTGAAACATCAGAGCTTCACCTTTCGCGTGAAATCTGAAAAAACTTGTAGGGGCGACCGTCTCTGGTCGCCCCAGTTCGAAGTGATGAAATGGCCTTGAAAGATCGAGATTGATTCAAACCGGGGCGGCCACCGCAGTGCCGCCCCTACAAGGATTTCAATTCTCAACCGTGGATTCAGGCTGACAGCGCCGCGATAACAGAGGAGAAAACCATGTTCCATAGATTCTCATTCCTGCTCGCTCTTTGTTTATCATTCATCGTCACTGCATCGTCTCAGGAGCAGGAGCAACGCATCAGGATGCGCGACCTACCGCCCGCCGTTCATAAGACCGCGATGGAGCAGAGCCGCGGCGCGCGCATAAGCCGAGTCTCGAAGGAAATCGAAGACGGCAAGACGTTTTATGAAATATCGATGATAGTCCGCGGCCACGGCAAGGATGTATTGATCGACTCCGAAGGCAATCTGGCAGAGGTCGAAGAGGTGGTTACGCTCAACTCTCTCCCTTCAGCCGTCAAAGCCGAGATAAAAAAGCAAGCGGGCAGAGGCCGCATCCTCAAGATCGAATCGATCACAAAGAATGAAGCGATTGTCGCTTACGAAGCGTTGATCAGATCACAGCGGAAACTGAAAGAAATAAAAATCGATCCAGACGGAAAGCTGCTGCCTGAAGATGATCACTGAACAATCTGCCCGATTCTCAAGCGTCAAACACCCGATTTACAAGCATTGCCCGACTCGCGGGCGGTGTCTCACCGTCTGCTCGCGCGAGTCACAGAGGCTCTATGAAAAAATTCACAGCTTTACTGTTGCTCACTCTAACCGCGCTCGGCGGCGCTCGCTCGTCATCAGCGCAAATACAAAAGCGCATCGAAGAGCGGACAGGCCACACGCTGAACCCGTCGCCCAAGCCTGAAGCCTTCGCCCTTCCCGAAGGCATATCGCTTGCCGATGGTCTCACGGAAGACGAAGCCGCAGCCATCGCGCTTTGGAACAACGCGGCATTTCAACTCGATCTGACCGCGCTCGGTTTCGCTCGCGCCGATCTCACAGAAGCCGGTCAGCTTCGCAATCCCATCTTTACGCTCCTCTTTCCGTGGGGGCCGAAACAATTGGAAGCTTACGCCTCGCTTCCCTTCGAAGCCTTCTGGCAGAGACCGCGCCGCGTGGCCGCCGCGAAACTCGATTACGAGCGCGTTGCCGAAAGCCTCGTGCAGACAGGTCTCAATCTCATCCGCGATGTGAAGGTCGCTTATGCTGATCTGGCTCTGGCCACGGATCGCGCCCGCACATCATCGGAGATGACTCGCCAGCAAAGCGAGATCGCGCGCATCGTCGAAGCCCGCCTTCGCGCAGGCGACATAAGCGAGCTTGAAACGAACGCTTCTCGCATCGATCAGCGCGTGGCCGAAAGCACCGCCACACGCTTCGCCCATGAAGCCGCCATTGCGAAAGACCGCCTGCGCGCTCTGCTCGGAATGCAACCGGGCCATCCTGCTTTCGAGATAGCTCCGACCGTGAAAGCGACCGACACCGCATGGCTTGTAAACGTTTCGACTCTCAACGCCGAGCCGACGACGGATGAAATCGACAAGCTCATACGTCAGGCGCTCGCCGCGCGTCCCGATGTGCGAGCGGCAGAGATTGCAATCGAAGCCGCAGGCAAACGCGCGGGCTGGGAGCGTTCGAAAATTCTTTCGATAGCGGCGATCATAGATACGAACGGCAGCGGAAAAAAAGGATTCGAAGCGGGGCCGGGTCTTCAGGCAGAACTGCCCCTATTTAATCGCAACGAGGGCGGCGTCAAGCGAGCCGAGGCGGAATTACTTCGAGCCGCGCGACATTACGCAGTAGTGCGCCAACGGGTCGCGCTTGAAATTCAGGAATCGCTCGCGCAGTTGATGGAAGCTCGCCTCTCGCTCGCCTCGTGGCAGCGCCCGATCATTCAATCAATCGAAGAAGACGCGCGCATCGCGGAGAAGGCTTACACCAACGGCGAGGTGTCTTATCTTTTCGTCCTCGAAACTTCGCGCCGACTCAATGACGCGCGATTGCGCGAAGCGGAAATGCTGGCCGAATTGCGACGAGCTTCGGCTCAACTCGAAAGGGCGATGGGAGGAAAATTCTTTGAAAAACATTGACGCTTTCAACCTTCATTCGATGCGTCTTCATCTGCTCATCGTTTTCATATCTGCCCTGCTGATGACGGCCTGCGCTCGTCCGCGCGCCGATGAACAGAAAGCGCCGCCTCCGGCCAAAGTCGAAAACGCGGTCAAGGAAGGCGACCTCGCTACCATCACTCTTACAGCAGAAGCCGAATCGCGACTCGGCATCGAAACCGCCGCGGTCGAACTTGAAAGCATTTCGCAGACGCGCACACTCGGCGGCGAAATAGTTCTTCCGCCCGACAGCGCGATCATCGTCTCGGCTCCGGTCGCGGGAACTGTAGTCGCTCCTCAATCGGGCGGCGCAGTATCGGCAGGCGCGATGGTCAAAAAAGGCGAAGAGATTTTTCGCCTCATCCCGATGCTCGCTCCTGAACGCAACCTCAAACCGCAGGCCGAAAAAGAAGTCGCCGACGCCGAGATACGATTCGACGCGGCGAAGACGCGATTGTTTCGAGCCGAGCAGTTGCTTCGCGACAAGGCGGGAAGTCAGAAAGCAGTCGATCAGGTGAAAGAGGAAGTAGCGCTTGCCGAATCCGCGCTCAAAACTGCAAAAGAAAAACTCGATCGCATCCTTGCCTATCCGCTCGAAGGGGATACGCCCGTTTCGGTCATCTCGCCGCAGGACGCGATGGTTCAGAAAGTCAACGTCGGTATAGGGCAGAAAGTCGCAGCCACTACGCCGATGTTCGAAATCGCGAGCCTCGATTCCGTGTGGGTGCGAGCGCCGGTTTATGCCGGAGACGCCGGCTCTATCGATAGAAAAAAATCCGCGCAGGTGCGTGACCTCGGCGCATCGGACGCAGAACCGGCTCTGACAGCCATTCCTGTGGCCGCGCCTCCTTCGGCCAATGCAAACGCGGCGACGGTCGATCTTTACTTTCAGCTTTCGAAACTCGGAAAGTTTCGACCGGGCGAGAGAGTATCGGTGACGCTTGCGATCACGGGCGCTGAAGAAAGTCTGGTCGTGCCTCACTCGGCGATCATTCACGATATTCACGGCGGCGAGTGGGTTTATGAAAACGTCGCGCCGCAGAAGTACACGCGCCGCCGCGTCGAAGTGAAATACATCGCGGGCGAGCGAGCGGTTCTCGCTCGCGGCCCTCGTGCGGGCGCGCGAGTGGCGACGGTCGGGGTGGCTGAACTTTTCGGAACTGAATTCGGCCCAGGCAAATGATTTTGGCACTGCTGAAAAAGCAAGTTGAAAGAGACTTACCGCAGAGGGGCGCAGGGGCCAGACAAAGTAATATCCTCTGCGATCCTCCGCGTCCTCTGCGGTGAGAGAAAAATTCTCAAGTATTACTGTTCCATCAGGTCGCACTTATGTTGAACTGGATCGTAAAAACTTCTCTCAATATGCGAATAGTCGTCGTGGCTCTCGCAGTGGTGCTGATGATCTTCGGCATTCAGGTCGTTCGCACCTCGCCTTTGGATGTCTTTCCTGAGTTCGCGCCGCCTTTAGTCGAGATTCAGACGGAAGCGCCGGGACTGTCTACTTCGGAAGTCGAAAGCCTTATCTCCGTTCCGATTGAAAACTCGCTCAACGGAATCATGTCGCTCAAGACGATTCGCTCGAAATCGGTTCTCGGCCTTTCATCCGTCGTTTTGATTTTTCAGGAAAGCACCGATTTGATGCAGGCCCGTCAACTCGTTCAGGAGCGATTGGCGACCATCGCCGCGCAACTCCCGGCGGTCGCCCGCCCGCCTGTGATTCTTTCGCCCCTTTCATCGACGAGTCGCGTGCTGAAGATCGGAATGTCGTCGGCGAAGCTTTCGCAGATGGAAATGACTACGCTCGCGCGATGGACTATCCGCCCGCGACTGATGGCCATACCGGGAGTCGCCAACGTCGCCATCTGGGGCGAGCGCGACCGGCAGATTCAGGTTCTTGTCGATCCTGACCGTTTGCGCGCTCATAACATCTCGCTCGATGATGTGCTGCGAACGACCCGCGAAGCGGTCGCTCCGGGCGCGGGCGGATTCATCGACACGCCGAATCAACGCCTCGCCGTCACTCATCTTTCATCAGTCGCCAAGGCCGAAGACCTCGCTCGAATTCCTGTGGCCTTTCGCGACGGATCGCCTATCGAACTCGGCAGCGTCGCCAACGTCGTAGAAGGTTTTCCTCCGCCCATCGGAGACGCGGTTATAAATGACGGGCCGGGACTCTTGCTCATCGTCGAAAAACAACCTACGGGAAACACGCTCGACGTGACGCGCGATGTCGAAGCCGCGCTCGACGCTCTCAGACCGGGGCTGAAAGATATCGAAGTCGATTCGACCATATTTCGCCCCGCGACTTTTATAGAGACGGCGCTCGCGAATCTCAATCGCGCTTTGCTTATCGGCTGCCTTCTGGTCGTCATCGTACTGGTCGTGTTCCTGTTCGACTGGCGCACGGCGTTGATAAGTCTGCTGGCGATTCCGCTTTCGCTCATCACCGCCGCGCTCATACTTCATTATCGCGGCTACACGATCAACACTATGGTCATCGCCGGACTTGTCATCGCGCTCGGCGAAGTGGTCGATGACGCGATAATCGATGTCGAAAATATCATGCGGCGACTGAGGCTTAATCGCTCATCTCAAAATCCGCAGTCGGCTTTCCGAGTAGTGCTCGACGCTTCGCTCGAAGTGCGCAGCGCGATAGTTTACGCGACGCTCATCGTGGCGATGGTTTTCCTTCCGGTCTTTTTTCTCGACGGGCTTTCGGGATCGTTTTTCCGTCCGCTTGCGTTTTCTTATGTACTCGCGGTGCTGGCTTCGCTCGGAGTCGCACTCACGCTCACGCCCGCGCTCTCGCTTCTCTTGCTGCCTCGCGCCGCTCAATCTGATCACAAAGAGCCGCCGCTTGCTCGCTGGTTGAAGCGGCTTTATCGAAAGACGCTTCCCTCGCTCGTTACGAAACCGCGAATGGCCGCAGCCTCGCTCGTCGCGGTGTTCGGGCTTACGGCTGCGGCGGTTCCGTTTCTCGGAGAAGAGTTTCTGCCCGATTTCAAGGAGACGGATTTTCTGATGCACTGGGTCGAAAAGCCCGGCACCTCGCTCGAAGCGATGCAGCGAATCACTGTGAAGGTGAGCAAAGAGTTGCGCGCGATACCGGGCGTGAGAAATTTCGGATCGCACATAGGACGGGCAGAAGTGGCCGACGAAGTGGTTGGGCCAAACTTCACCGAGCTTTGGATCAGCATCGACCCGAATGTTCCTTATGAGCCTACGGTCGCCGAGATTCAAAAAGTGGTCGATGGATATCCCGGCCTTTATCGCGACGTGCTGACTTACTTGAAAGAGCGAATCAAGGAGGTGCTGACTGGCACGGGCGCGACGGTCGTGGTGCGCATCTACGGGCCGAGCCTCGACTCGCTCAGAGAGAAGGCCGCCGAAGTAGGCAAAGCGATGGGAGAAATCGAAGGCGTAACGAATCTGAAAGTGGAGCCGCAGGTTTTGGTGCCGCAACTCGAAGTCAAACTCAAACCGGAAGCGGCGCTCAGATTCGGACTGACTCCGGGAGAGGTGCGACGGGCGGCGACGACGCTCGTGAAGAGTTCGAAGGTGGGAGAGATTTTCGGAGAGCAGAAGATATTCGATGTCGTCGTATGGGGCGCGCAGCGGACGCGAAGCGATATCGAATCCCTGAAACAAGTGAGAATCAATCTGCCTGCGGGCGGAGATGTGCCACTGGGCGAAGTCGCCGACATTCGCATCGCGTCGACTCCGAACGTGATTCAGCGTGAGGGAGCATCGCGAAGAATAGATGTCAGTTGCGACGTGCGTGGTCGCGATCTGGGAAGCGTTGCGCGCGATATTGAAAACCGGGTCAAGACGATTGCGTTTGATCGCGGCTATCACCCGGAGATACTTGGCGAGTATACGGCGCGTCAGGCGTCGCGGAATCGATTGTTCGCGCTCGCGGGGCTTTCGCTTCTAGGCATTCTGTTGTTGCTTCACGCGGATTTTCGCTCGACACGGCTTGCGCTGCTCGTATTCGCCACGCTTCCGTTCGCGCTCGTCGGGGGTGTGGCAGCGACGATGATGACGGGGGGCAATCTCTCGCTCGGATCGCTGGTTGGATTCGTGACGGTGCTTGGCATAGCGGCGCGCAATGGAATCATGCTGGTGAGCCACTATCGCCATCTCGAATCGGAAGAAGGCGAGCGATTCGGCGCGGAGTTGGTGTTGAGAGGATCGGAAGAGCGGCTCGCCCCGATCCTTATGACTGCGCTTGCGACAGGGCTTGCGTTGTTGCCGATAGTCGTGGGAGGCAATCGGCCCGGCCATGAAATCGAGCATCCCATGGCGGTCGTCATACTCGGCGGGCTTGTCACTTCGACTCTGCTGAATTTATTTCTGATGCCCGCATTGTATTTGAGATTCGGCGCGCGAAAGAAACCCATCGCGGAGCGGGAAGACACTCCTTCAACGCTGCGTGATATCGATTTGTGATCAGGAAAAAAGCATCCGCGAAGTCACACGAAGCAGCGCGAAGGAAGAAAGTCTGAAATTTCCATCTCACTTGATGTTCTTCGTGTACCTTCGTGGATAAATCATTTTCTTGAACCTGTAGATTCCGTTCCCGGCTCGCGCTTGTCGCTCAGTCAATCGACGTGGTATAAGGCTTGACTTGTTCGCCGCGATTTTGCGGCGACCTGTTCAGCCTCGATACTTTGCTTGAAATGATTTCCATTCTTAAAACTCTTACAAAACCCGTAGCTGCTGCGCTGGCTTCCGCTCAGGGCGCGATGTCGGCTGTGTGGACTTTCCCCTCAGTTCTTGGGTCGGCGATGCTCATAGCCTGGGGCGCGGAAGCTGCGCAGTTTCTCATATCTCAGGGACTCGCCCTCGCGATTCTGGCGTGGCTTCAGACGCTTCCCGAATTCGCGGTCGAGGCCGTCATCGCGTGGGAAGCGGGAAAGGCCGCGCATGAATTCGGCGCAGGAACCCCGCAGGCTCATCAGGCGACAGCCTTGATGACTGCCAATTTCACAGGCTCGCTCAGGTTGCTCGTCGGATTGGGCTGGCCGATGATCTACGGCACGGCGGCTTTCTTTTATCGCCGAAAAGAAAAAAAATCGCTCAAGGAAATCCGACTCGAACGCGAGCATTCGGTCGAAGTCATATTCCTGCTCATAGCCATAGCCTACTTCTTCATCGTCTGGCTCAAAGGGACTCTCACCTGGGTCGACTCGCTGATACTGACTTTCATCTACATCGTCTATCTCATCTTCCTCAACAAAATTCCGCCGCAGGGAGAAGAGAAGATGGAAGATATGGATCGCATACCGCGATACATATTGAGCCGACGGCCCGTGATGAGAAACGCCATGATCACATCGCTTTTTGTCGGCGGCGGCGTGATTCTTTATTTCACCGCGCATCCCTTTCTCAAGAGCCTTGAGGCGTTGTCGGTAAGCCTGGGCATTTCCACATTCGTGTTCATTCAATGGGTTGCGCCGTTTCTTTCCGAGTTTCCCGAAAAGGTTTCGGCCTTCAACTGGGCGCGCAAAGTCACATCGGCCCCGATGGCGCTGATGAACATGGTCAGTTCGAATATCAATCAGTGGACGATGCTCGTCGCTATGCTGCCGCTGGCCTATGCTTTCTCGCTAGGCGGATTCAGTACGATTGATTTCGATCATCATCAGCGGGTCGAAATCCTTCTGACCATAGGGCAGTCGCTTTTGGGCGCGCTGCTTCTGGCCAACATGCGATTCGCGTGGTGGGAATCCCTGCTGCTCTTCATTCTCTGGGCTACGCAGTTCGCCTTCTCAGGATTCGAAAAACCTTTCGGCCCCGCCGATCTTCACAACAGCCTCGCGCTTCAACTGGCCCAGTGGCTTTCGGTCGGCGTGGAAGGCATAGAGCGTTTCGCTCAGTTGGGAAAGGAAATCATAACGGGTTTGTATTTCGGGTGGAGCGCGATCATACTTTTGACGGCTTTCCGCAAGCGCAGCTTCGAAGCGATAACCGAATTTCCGCGCCTTATGCGGGAACACTGGTAGAAAGGTTTTATGTCGTACAAAACCATGCTTGTCGCAACGGATTTCAGCGAGAACGCCCAGCGCGCATGTGAGCACGCATGTGATCTCGCCCGACAACTCGGCGCAAAACTCTACGTCCTTCACGCGCAGGACGAAAGCTCGTTGAGGATGGCGATCAAGGAAGGCTTGCTGCGCGAGGATTCGACCGACGAGCAGTTGCAACAGGCAGTCGCTCAACTGACTCAGGCGAGATTCTCTCAGATGATGGCCGGAATCGATCCTTCGCGCATCACTGTTGAATTCTTCGCGCGGCGCGGCGATCCCAAAAGAATCATCAGCGAATTCGCCGGTGAGATTAACGCCGATCTGGTCGTAGTCGGGCGACGAGGCACGAGCCTGATCGATCTGGTTCTCGGATCGGTAGCTGATTCGGTGATAAGGAATTCGCCCTGCCCGGTTATGGTCGTCAGACGCGATCATAAATAGTGGTCGGTGGTTGGTGGCCGGTGAAAAGAGAGAGTGCCGATTCATCGATAGCGGTTGCTGTAAGCAAAAATTTTGCTATCAGGTTCGATTGTAATCTTTGAATATAAGGAACCGCCGACCACTGACCACTGCTCGAAGCTGCTTTTAACTCACGCCCCTGATCCTATACAATCGGCAGGACACTTTTACGCCAATCTTACAAGGAGGCCCGGCATTATGCGAAAGATCATCGTTGCCGCTTTGATGAGCGCAATGATAGCGGCAGCAGCCTGCAACACCAGAACCACACCCATCACTTCAGGCCAGCCCAATCCGCCCTTCATTGGCGAAAAGCCGCAGGATGCTTATGTCTCCAAATGCGAACCGGGCAACTACGGCGGCGAGATGATTCTCGAACTGTTCGCTGACCCGACCACCTTCAATGTCACGTTTGCCGTCGATGAGCATACTACCAACCTTCTCTGGTATCACGTTCATCGTTGCCTCGTCGATTACAACAATGCCGACACTGAGTATGATCCCGGACTTTGCACGAAATATGAAGTTTCGCCCGACGGAAAGGAATGGACTTTTTATCTGCGAAAGGGCGTCAGATGGTCTGACGGCGAGCCATTCAACGCCGATGACGTCATATTCACTTATCACCTGGCCACGGATGAAAAGCTCGCAGACAGTTCCATACGCGACATATTCCGAGAAGGCCGCGACGCAAACAACCAATCCATATATCCGCAGATCGAAAAGATAGACGATCACTCGGTTCGTTTTCGGCTGAGCAAACCCAACGCAGACTTCCTCGATGCGATCTTCAATCTCTATATGGTTCCCAAACACAAATGGGAAAAGGCGTGGAAAGATGGAAAGTTCAGCGAGCAGATGACCGTCAGCGCCAACCCCGCCGACGTTGTCGGGCTTGGCCCCTTTCGCCTGAAAGAGTATACGGCTGGCGAGCGCGTAGTGCTGGAGAGAAATCCTCATTTCTGGAAGGTGGATTCGCGCGGCAACCGGCTGCCTTATATCGACCGTTTGAAATTCATCATCGCAAAAGATTTCAACACCATTCAGGCGAAGTTTCAGGCCGGTGAACTCGATGTGATGTCGCGACTCCGAGCGACGGATTTCGCGAACATCAAAGCTATGGAAAGCGATAAGATCAAGGTCGTCGACATCGGAGCCACAGTCGATACCCGATGGCTCATACTAAACCAGAATCCCGGCACTGACTCTCAGGGCAAGCTGCTGGTCGAGCCGTGGAAGCTCAAACTGTTTCGCAATCAGAAATTCCGACAGGCAGTCTCTTATGCAATCAACCGCGAGGGTCTGGCCAACACTGCTTTCGTAGGTCGCGCAGAGCCGCTTTACTCGTTCGTCACGCCCGCCGACAAGACGTGGTATTCCGATGACATTCAGAAATATCCTTTCAACCCCGATCTCGCCCGTCAGATGTTTGCCGAGATCGGACTCAAAGACACCAACGGCGACGGTTTTCTGGAAGATGCCGAAGGACACACCATCGGGTTCGTCATCAACACGAACAGCAATAATGAAATGAGAGTGCAAAGCGCAGCCTTCATCGCCGAGAATCTCAAGGCCGTAGGCATCAAGGCAACCTCTGTCCCGCTGCCTGCCAATGTTATGATCGAGATTATAACGACGAAACTCACTTTCGAGGCTGTCCTGTTCGGCTGGGTGGGCGGCGTGCCTCCCGGCCCGTCGAATGTCAAAAACACCGTGCTTTCTTCAGCAGAACAGCACGTGTGTTATCCAAATCAGAAGACTCCCTCGACTGAATGGGAAGCCCGCCTTGATGAACTCATGCATAAGGTCGAAACGACCGTCGATATGGCGGAACGCAAGCGCCTCTACGCAGAGGTTCAGCGCATATGGTCGGAGCAGTTGCCGGAAATAAATCTGGTGTGCGAAAAAGAAGGCGTCGCTTATAAAACCAAGTTCGGCAACATACGGCCCGCGTCTCTGCGCCCGCGCCTGACGTGGAATGCTGAAGAGATTTACATCAAGTAGCCGGTTTTCAGTTTTCAGTTTTCAGCGTCCGAAAGTCGATATCTACAATACTGCTAAATCAACTGAAAACTGAGAACTGAAAACTGAAAACTTATGAAGACCTTCCTCCTGCGACGAATACTTTTTGCTATACCTTTGATCATCGTCGTCACTTTCATAACCAAATCGATGCTCGTTCTTGCGCCCGGTTCTTATCTCGACAGTTTGTACGGAACTCCGGGCATAACTCAGGAATTCATCCAGCGACAGAAAGAACTTCATCACCTCGACACGGAAAACGTTCTTGAGCGGTATTGGTACTGGTTCTGGCCCGCTATGCGCGGAGAGTTCGGCTACTCGTTCCGTTATCGCGCTTCGGTGTGGGATATGATAGGCGGGCGAGTCATAAACACACTTATGCTGACGGGCGCGGCATTGATTTTTTCGTGGGGGCTTGCCATCCCGCTGGGCGTCGTTGCCGCTGTTCGTCGCAATGGCTGGGCGGACAGGGTGTGCAGCTTCATTTCATTTTTCGGCTTATCGATTCCGAGCGTCTTCTTTTCGCTCTTGATGATTATGTTTGCGGCAAAGACGAGACTGTTTCCCGTCGGCAGCCTGCGCTCCGCCTACTGGGATGAGTTGACCGCGTGGGGCAGGTTACTCGATTTGTTGTGGCACCTTGCGCTGCCTGCGCTTGTGCTTGGAACCATCGGTCTCGCGCAGTACATGCGACAGATGCGAAGCGAGATGATAGAGACTCTCTCGCAGGATTTCATACGCACCGCGCGGGCGAAGGGCCTCAGTCAGCGTCGCATCATTTGGCGGCACGCGGTTCCGAACGCGATCAACCCCTTAGTTACGCTGTTCGGTTTTTCGCTGGCCTTTCTGCTGGCGGGCGCGCTCATTACGGAATACGTCTTCGCGTGGCCGGGACTCGGCACACTCGTTTACGAGTCTCTGGTCAACAAAGACGAGCCGATGGTGATGGCCGCAGTCACGATGCTTGTGATGATGATAGTCGCAGGCAATCTCATCGCCGATGTGCTGCTCGCTCTCATCGATCCGCGAATAAGGCTTGAGTGATGGCTGAAACAGTCGCACAAACCGAGATGACTGAAATCAGCCGGTCAAGGGGCGGGCCTTCGCCCTCGCAGATCATCTGGCGGAAACTGCGTCGCAATCGCACGGCGATGTTCGGTCTCTACACGCTCGTCGCGCTTTACGCGGCGGCGCTCGTGGCCCCATTCCTCGCGCCTTACAGCTATACGGATACGGATACGAATCTGCCCTTTTATCCGCCGATGCTCGCGCGCATTCACCTGTTCGATGAAGAGGGTCGCCTCTCGCGCCCGTTCGTTTACGGCATCAAGCCTGAAGACAAAGAGCTTAAAACCTACAGCGACGACACGAGCGTGAAATACCCTGTCCGCTTTTTCGTTCGCGGAGATCAATATCGGATACTGTGGATCATTCCTTCAAACATTCATCTGTTCGGAGTCGAACGACCGGGGCGCATATTTCTATTCGGTTCGGATCAACTGGGCCGCGATATTTTTTCGCGCCTGCTTTACGGCGCGCAGATTTCGCTCACCATTGGAATAGTCGGAATAATAATATCGACCATCATTGGCGTGGTAGTGGGAGGAGCCGCCGGGTACTTCGGCGGCGCGGCGGATTTTCTCCTGATGCGAGGAGTCGAAGTGCTGCTCGCGCTGCCGAGCCTTTATTTCATACTCATCCTCCGACAGATGTTCGCCACAGACGCCTCTTCGACGAGCGTCTATATGATCATCGTTCTGATACTTGCTTTCATCGGCTGGGCGACGGAAGCGCGGGTGATTCGCGGCATGGTGCTATCGATCAAGGAGCGGGAATATGTCCTGGCTGCGCGCGCATTAGGGCTTGGCCACTGGCGGATAATCACGCGGCACATTCTGCCCAACACGCTTTCATTCGTGATAGTGACGGCGACGATTTCCGTCCCGTTTTACATTCTCGGCGAAGTCGCGCTCTCGTTTCTCGGCGCAGGCATTCAGGAGCCTGAAGCGAGTTGGGGCAATATGCTGACGGCGGCTCAGAACATATGGTACTTGCAGGCATTCCCGTGGATGGTCACGCCCGGTTTTTTCATCTTCATCGCCGTGATGGCGTGGAATTTCCTCGGAGACGGATTGCGCGACGCCGCCGATCCGAGAACTACAAACTGAGTTGTTTGTTGTATGCCAAAGGGCGATGTTGTAGTTTATATCTGAAAGGCGCGGATTATGAGTATAGACATCGGCTCGCTTATCGTAAGCACACCTGACATCCGACACGGAAAGCCCTGCATCGCAGGCACTCGTATCACGGTTCATCGCATAGCCCTGTGGTACAAACAGGGCCACACCCCTGAACAGATAGCCGATGAATATGAACATCTCAACCTGGCGCAGGTCTACGCGGCGATTACTTACTACCATGCCAATCAATCAGAGATCGAAGCCGAGCTTGCCGCCGAGGATGCCGAGGTCGAGCGCATTGAACAGGAACATTATAAAGTGCCTAAGAGCGCGTGATGCAAATCCGGCTATATATGGATGAAGACGCGATGTCGCATTCTCTGGCCCGCGAACTTCGAGCGCGCGGCGTTGATGTGACGACTGCGATGAGCGAAGGAACGCTTGCCTATGATGATGCGGCACAACTTGAGTTCGCAAAATCGCAGGGCCGCGTCATCTATACGTACAACATCGCTGATTACTACGCTCTCCACATACGGTATTTGACCGATGGCAAAACTCATGCCGGGATGATTCTGGCTCATCAAGGACGCTTCTCTCTGGGTGAGCAGATAAGACGGACGTTGAGGATCATTGCTGCTCTTTCAGCCGAAGAAATATGTGACCGCGCGGAGTTCCTGAGCGCGTGGGGTTGACAGTGCGCGACGCCGCCGATCCGAGAACGATCAGTTGAGAGATGATGGAACAATTCTCTCCGTCTGGCATCTAATGCTCTCGGTGAGGCAAAGAGCATGAAAAAAATCTGTCAGCAAATCGTCGTCATTTCCCTTCTCGCCCTCTCGTCCTGCGCCGATACAGAACACGCCGCAATTCAATCGAACGCCAATCGTACTTCTGACGCTCCCGCAGAGCCAGCCCCGCGCAACACTTCGCGCGTCATTCACGTCCTCGTCGCTTTGTGCGACAACCAGTATCAGGGCATCGTGCCTGTGCCTGCGCGCATAGGCAATGGCGATGATGCAGCGAATAATCTTTACTGGGGCGCAGCCTTCGGCGTGAAGAACTTTTTCAAAAAAGCCGGGGATTGGAAACTCGTACTCGATGAGCGAAACCCCGCGCCCGCCATCCTCGAGCGCGTCGTCTTCAAGCGCAAAGACAAGGATGTTTATCTCGTCGCCGACGCTTATCGCGGCAGGGAGATAAAACAATGCACTATAGATTTCCTGCGCTTTGCGGCAGGTCTGGACGCGCAAAAATTCGCTATCGAAAACGCCGCAATCTACGCGGGCGGCTCGGCTGATCTTCTGGCTTATGTCGGACACGACGGGCTGATGGATTTTTCTCTCGATAAAATACCGCAGAAAGCAGACGACCGCACCCGCGATGCCGTGATACTCGCCTGCATAAGCAAGAGCTACTTCGCCGCGCCGCTTCGTCAGACGGGCGCTCGTCCGTTGATATGGACTACCGGATTGATGGCTCCCGAAGCTTATGTGTTGAAAGCGGCGATTGACGGATGGATACTCCGCGAGGATGGAGAGAAGATACGTCGGCGGGCGGCTGAAAGCTACAACACATATCAGCGATGCGGATTGAAAGGAGCGATGAATCTCTTTTCAACAGGGTGGTAGAATCAAAGGCGCAGTGTTAGATTAGCGCAGGAGGAAATAACAATGCCTGTAGACATCGGCTCACTTATCACAAGCACACCGGGCGTAGTCGGGGGAAGGCCGCGCATCGCAGGCACTCGTATAGCCGTCCGCGCTATAGCCATCTGGTACAAGCAGGGTAATACGCCTGAAGAAATAGCCGACCAGTATGATCACCTTGATCTGGCGCAGGTCTACGCGGCGCTCGCTTATTATCATGCCAATCGGGATGAGATCGAAGCCGATATCGCGGCTGAAGAAGCGTTGTATGAAAAGCTGGCGACTGAAAATCAGCAAGCTCTGAAAACCGCCTGATGCAGATTCGTCTTTTCATCGATGAAGATGCAACGTCTCGCGCTTTGATAAACGGGCTTCGCGCTCGCGGGGTAGATGTCACAATTGCCAGGGAAGAAGGAAGGGCAGGTCTGGACGATGCTCAACAACTCGAATACGCATCACAGCAAGGCCGGACGATTTACACTCACAACATATCTGATTTCTACCGCCTCCACACTGAGTATTTATCTCAGGGAAAGACGCACGCCGGAATCATATTTTCGCCTCAACAACGTTTCAGCGTCGGCGAACAGATGCGCCGATTGCTTGTCCTGATGAGCGTCAAATCGGCAGAAGCAATGAAAGACGAGGCTGAATTTCTCAGCGACTGGCAATGAACGGCGGACTACTTTTTTTCCGTCTCTGCGTTTATAATTTTTCCGTATGCAAGAACGAAAAGTGATGATTTCAAATCGGCTGGGCCTGCACGCCCGCGCAGCCGCGCGCATAGTCCGCCGCGCCTCTCAGTACACGAGCAAGGTTGCCATTCTTCGCGAAGACACGGGACAGGAGGCCGACGGAAAATCCATACTGAGCGTGCTGCTGCTTGCTGCTTCCTCAGGTTCGAGCCTTATAATTCGCGCCACGGGCGAAGATGAAGAGCGCGCGGCGAACGCGCTCGCGGAACTCGTAGAACAGAAGTTTGGAGAGGAGTTTTCGGATGGGCTATTCTAACCTCACCCGCTCGCGCGATGTCCGTATGCGCGGGCTGGCCGCATCCGCAGGCGTAGCCGTCGGCCACGCGCTCCGATTGGACGAGCGCGGACGGTATCAGTTTTATTACGTCGGCATTCAATCCAATCAGGTTCGCTCTGAAGTCAAACGTCTGCGCGAGGCTTTCAAGCAGGCCCGCGCCGAGTTGCAGGAAATCAAAGAGCGCCTCGCGCGCGAGCTTGGCCACGAACATTCATACATACTCGACGCCCATATGCTAATGCTCGACGACGGGCAATGGATCGCCGAAATCGAAGATGAAATCCGCCAGCGTCGCATCAACGCCGAATGGGCTGTCCGCACCGTGACGGATCATCTCGTTCAGGCGTGCCGACAGATCAGCGATCCATACCTTCGCGAGCGCGCTTCCGATATCGAAGACATAGCCACACGTCTGCTCAAGATACTGTCAGGCCGCACGCGAGTGAATATCTCCGAGATTGCAAACGACATGGTGATCGTAGCCGAAGACATCTGGCCTTCGACTGTGGCCGAGCTTGATTTCAATCGAGTGCTGGGATTTGCGACCGACGCGGGAGGGATGACTGGACATTCAGCCATCATCGCCCGCGCTTTGGGTATCCCGGCTGTCGTCGGCCTTCGCGAAGTAACGCGAAGAGTGAAAACCGGTGATACTATCGCGCTCGACGGACTCACAGGTGAAGTCATACTTCGTCCGACAAAGCCCGTGATTCGCTCTTATCTCGAAAAGCGCGGACAATACGCAAAGCGCCGCGCAAAGGGGGAGTCTCAACCCGCTCTTGCCGCAGAAACCGCAGACGGCGTGCGCATCACTCTCCGCGCAAACGTCGAGCTTCCGACCGAAGTCGATTCCATCTCGCGCTTCGGAGCCGAAGGCATAGGACTTTATCGCTCGGAGTATATGTTCCTCCATCGATTGCCTGAGCTTCCGAGCGAAGAAGAGCAGTACCAGCTTTATCTCAAGCTCGCCCAGGCGACGGGAAAAGATGGAGCAAGCATAAGAGTGTTCGACCTCGGAGGCGACAAGCTCACTCTGGACGGATTCAAGGAAGAAGAAAATCCGGCGCTGGGGCTGAGAGCGATCCGACTGTCTCTTAAAGTCGAAGAGATATTTCGCACTCAGATTCGCGCCATCCTCAGAGCCGCCGCGCACGGAAAGCTGCGGATGGTGTTGCCGCTCGTTTCGACCATCAACGAACTTCGCGCTGCGCGTCGAATAATCGATGAGGTCAAAGCCGAGCTTGCCGCGTCCGGCGTGCCTCACGACGAGCGATTGTCGGTCGGAGTGATGATCGAAATTCCAGCGGCGGCTCTGATGGCCGACCTGTTCGCGCGCGAGGCGGATTTTCTGTCAGTGGGAACGAACGATCTGGTTCAGTACATGCTGGCCGTCGACCGTGTGAATGAAAATGTGGCGCATCTTTACCAGCCTTTGCACCCGGCGGTGCTGCGCGTGATAGCTCGTCTTGTCGGCGTGGCCGAAGAGGAGAAGGTTCCTCTGGAAGTGTGCGGCGAGATGGCAGCCGACCCGCAGCAGGCGGTCGCCCTCATCGGTCTTGGCATTCGCGCTTTGAGCCTCGCTCCGGCTTCCATCCCCGTAGTCAAGAGCGCGATTCGGTCGGTCGAGCTTTCACGTCTCCGCGAATTGATGACAGAGGCGAGAAAACTTTCATCCGCCGCCGAAGTCGAAGCTCTGCTCGCCCGTGAGCTTCCCTCACAAGCCCCGCGCTTTTTCGCCGCGTGGCAGAAATAGATGAGAGTTTCGCTCGCACTCTGATTCCGTCTTCAACTCCGGAGAATGTCATCAAGTTAAGCTGGGAGCGCGAGCGGCTCGCCCGCGCTCCCAGCTTGCGCCCGCGCTCATTCGCGGCGCAATATGTTTATCAGCTTGAAACAGGAAAGATCGTTTCGAGGCTGTAACCATCGCTCGCTCTCTTACGTTATATGAGAGTCCATCAGTCGCGCAGCCTCAGTCGCGCAGCTTTTATTTCGAGGCTGTGCAACTGAATATCTTTTTATGGAGGATCGAATCGTGAGATTGAAATTCACTTTTGCTTTGTTTCTACTGACTCTGCTCTTCGCATTTCCCGCAACGGCCCGCTACACGGCTAAACCTAAGATGACCATCTCTTCGCTTGAGCATTCTTTCGGAGTCGTCAAACCCGGCACGCCGCTCACCTACACCTTCAAGATAGGCAACGAGGGCGACGCTACACTGAAGATTCTCAACGTCAGCCCTTCCTGCGGATGCACCACGAGCCAGTTTGACAAAACGGTCGCCCCCGGCAAAAAGGGCGCGATAACTTTAGCCATAGAGAAGACCGAAGATTACAAGGGCGAAGTGGTCAAAACAGCCACCGTGACGACAAACGATCCGGTGCTTCCCACTTTCACGCTGACTCTGCGCGCAGAGTTCAAGGCCGAGTGAATCAGGGGCCGGTCGAGGGAGCCGGTCGCTCCCCGCGGGCTGCAAACCCGTTGAGGGCGCGGTAATGCGCGCCCTGTTCGGTTCGACTCCGAACCCGGCCTCAACTCAGTCAAAAGCTGAACCGCGTCCCCACCTCGATCCTTCTTCCCGGCAGCGCCGCCGTAGCCTGACCGAAGAAAGGCGATGTCTGAACCCCCGCGAAGTTCACCCGATTGGTGTGATTGAAAACATTCGTCGCCTGAGTGTAAAACTCCCACCGATACCGTTTGTTCGCGCCGAGCATTCCCGGCATCACAGGCACATCCGAGTCGCCCCCGCCTATTCGCACCATCCTCGGAGTCCCGCCCTGCGCGTTAGCCTCCGGTCGTTTGCCGAATCCGAATCCCCAACTGAGTCGCGCGCTCAGGTTCCACTGCGCCGCGCCGCGCCCGCTGTTGCGACCCGTTCCCCGCGGACGATCATTTATAGTGGAGTCGCCGTTGTCGTCAAAGCCTGTGGTGATATTGTAAGGAGTCGCCGAAGAATAATTGAACAGAGTGCCGAGGCTCACGCCGTAAAAAAGCTGCGTGTTGAAAAGCCCGAACACGCGATGGCGCGCGTCCGCGATAGACGGGCCGCGTTCGGCTCGGAGGTCGAAGTTATCGGCGGGAAGAGAAAACGGCGAATCGGCTTTGTTCACAGATTTCGCCAGCAAATAATTGATGCTTGCGAATATGCGCCGCTTCATGTTGTTGAAATTCACTCCGACCATCATCGTGTGACTCGTGGAAGAAGCGACAGATTCTATCTCGGTGACATTTCCTGCCGTCTGATCCGGTCTCCTCCCGTCGGGCAAAGGCGCATTGACGTTGCGCCCGCGCAGAAGGTTATAGCCGCGCTGGTGGAAATAATTCACCCTCATCTGCAAGCCCGCGAAAAGCTCTCTTTGAACTCCGACCGAAGCCTGAGCGACATAAGGCATCCTGAGAGATTCATCAACCTGAATGCGGCTCGGCGCGAGTCTCGTTTCAGTGCCGCAACTTTGAGGGTCGGGATAGCAGGGATTTTGTATAACTATGTCGCGCTGGCGGCGGCCATCGACTCTGAGCGTCTGTTCGAATATGGGCGCGGAGAACCAGTCGTAAAAAATCCCCGCGCCTCCGCGAATAGTGGTCTTGCCGTCTTTGAAAGGAGACCACGCAAGGCCTGCGCGCGGCGCGAAATTATTCTTGTCATCGAGATTGGTTTGAACTTCATGTCGAAGGCCATAACTCAACGTGAGTGATTTCGTCACCCTCCAGTCATCCTGCCAGTACCAGCCAACCTGATGCTGATCGAACTCGACTCCAGGGTCGCCCGTGCGACGCGAAAATAGAGTCGGCTGGTTTTGGCGAAAAGCGTCGAGGCTCGCAAAGGTGAACGTACCCGTAGCATTTCGGTTTTCGTCGCTCGTGTAGCGTCCCCACTCGAAAAGAATCCCGGCTCGCATGGAGTGTTTGCCCGCGACGAAATCCACGTTGTCTGCGATCTCGAATTCTCGCTCGCGGCGACCGCCTTCTATCTGCGCGCCGCCGCTCGTGAAGGCATTAAGCACTGAGATCGCGGTCGCCTGCGAAGCGGAAGCATTATCGATCTGCTGCCAGCGGGCCTGAAAGCGCAGTTCATTGACCAACTTTTTTCCAATCGCGCCCGTGTCCGAGAATCGAAAAATATGCTCGGCCTGATCCATAGTGTAGGCGCGTTCGCGGAGATCGAAATCTCCCACGCCGAGATTATCCTGACGAAAAGCGTTTCGTTGATATTCGAAACGGGACGTGTGAGTCTTCGTCAGCGCGTGTTCGACTCTTGCCGCGAGATTGAGTTTGCGCGAAGGCCGCTGAAAAATCTCATTTGTATTTCCGTCGGGCAGCGCGGCGACTATCGTCTTCGAATCATAATTGTCGAAGCCGTCGGCTGATAAGAAAAGCGAAGTGCGATTGCGACTGATCGGCCCGTCGAGAGTCACTGAGTATCGGCGATTCTGCTCAGGCCCCTCCGCAGGGGCGAATGCATTGCGGGCGTTGAGCGATTCGTCGCGGAAACCTAGGTTGAGAGACGAATGCCACGTATCTATGCCCGGTTTGGTGATTATATCTATGCCGAAGAAACTCGCGTCGTGGCTTTCTGCGGCAAAGGGATTGAGTTTGAATCGAATCTCGCGGATTTGATTCTTCGGCGGGAGCCTTCCGCCTGAGAATCCGTTGACTCTCAAGGTCGCTCCCGGCCCTGCCATTTGTTTGAGAGCCTGTTCCATCTCTTCGGGATCGTCGGGCAGTTTCGCTATCTGTTCCGGCGTGAGTGTATTGGTCAAAGCCGAGGCTCGCGGATCGGAAGCTTTTTCGGCCTTGTCCTCCGAGACGACTTCGACTTCGTTCGCGCCCGCGACTTCGAGGCTCGCGCTGATTCGATTGTTACCGGCTTTCAGATTGTAGTCTTTGAATTCTCTGGCGGTGAATCCTTCGGCCTCGACCGTCACCTGATAACGACCGGGTTTGACTGCGGCGATAATCGCTTCGCCTTTTTCATTCGTCTCGACGGCGCGCTCATCCCCGTCTTTCGATTTGACGCGAACCTTTGCGGCGATGATGGCTGCGCCGGTCGGATCGAGTACGACTACGCGCAGAGTCGCATCCTTATTCGATTGAGCGAAGAGATGCGAGGGCATCAAAGCGAGGGCGACGAAGATAGTCAACAAGCGATTTCCGAAACTTCCGTTGAGCATTTTATCCCCTCTCACTTCTTCTCAAACTTCTCAGGCTTGATCGCGGGATTGAGTTTGAACTTCTTGATTTCCCATTCTTCGTTGACCTGTCCTTCGACTGACCGGGTGAGGCGATGAGGAAAGTGAAGGCCGTCGACTTCGCGGTAATCCGAAAAGTTGATCTGAAATTCGACATCGGGAGCGGCGGCCATCGCGGCTTCAGTTTCTTTGATTCGCTTTTCGATTTCTTCTGGGCTGCTGCCTGCGCCGCCGACCTGATTGAATTGCATGCGCGGCTGTTTGCCGCGATAAGTGAGCATCAGCGGGCGATGAGTTTTCTGATCGAGAAAGAGCCGCGCATTGAACCCGGCAGGTCCTTTGACTTCGATTGCATCCGCGCGACCGTCGGGCGCTTCGGCTTCGCCGATGTAGCTGAACTCGACGGGGAATGCAGACTGAGTCGTAAGCAACCATCCGAGAAGCAGGCGAGCGAATTCTGCATGGGTTGATTGTTGTTGCATGGCCAGCCCCTGCGGAGAGTCGCCGCCCGGACGACGGAGGACGACCATCCCGCCGCTGCCGCTTTGTTTCGAGTCGATCCAGGTTTTATCGCCGTTGACGGCATCGAGGCGGATGAGTTCCATTCCGGGCATGGGATTTAGGGTTTCGGTCTTGAGGAATTTATCAGGGAAGAGCATTTCGAATTCGAGATCGCCCGACATTTCCCTGTCGCCCATAGCTCTGCGATAAGTGCCAGCGGCTGAAAGGCTCTTGAGCGAAGCGAATTTTTCTCCGCCCGCAGCCTTGCGAGCTTGTTTGATGATTTCCTGTGCGCGATCAGATTTGTCATCCGCCGACGCGGAGCGCGAGACAGCGATCATCAGAGAGAAAATAGTGATAATAGAAACAGCTTTGCGCATGAAAATAATCTCCTTGATTCGATGAAATACTTTTGTCCGGCTTCAAGGTTAAACAAAAACAGTCGGGAGGTGGTTAAGAGAGCGAAAAGAGTTTGTTAAGGATGTAAAAAATCACGTGGCCCGCGTCTGGTTTCTCTAATCTTTTGCAGAAACCAAATGGTCAACAATGCTATTGCGCGCGACGGATCGTAAAAGTAGTGACTTGCCTGTGACCCATCGCGCGTGTCGCTTCTCATCCGGAATCACGATGCGCAACGGCCCTTCAGAGGCTGAAAGCGGGCTGCCGTCTCGACGATCTGCGAGTAGAACTACTCGATCTGTGAAAGCCGGGTCGAGTTCAGGCAACGCGAACACCGCTCTATAACCGTCCGAAGCTTCGACCACCAGATAAGTCGCCAGAGATTTCCCTCGCAACCCCTCTCCAAACTTCACGCCCGCTGGCCGCAATACATCGATCAGCAGTACGCCTTCAAAGGTCGACTCCTTCCCGCCGTGATCCTTTGCCCTCACTGAGCGGCTCGGAAGTTTCGCTAAATCCGAAGCCCCAAGTTTGAGCGGTCGCTCCACATCTCCGCCGACGGTTATCAGCGCATCGGGAGATTGTCCGTAGCCCGAAGGCAAGCCCGCCAACGAAACGAACCACTCGCTTTTTCGCGCAGGTTCGCCGGAAAAAAGAAAAACCGTATAGATTCGTATATTTTTCGCAGATTGCTTGACCGTAAATCGCAGGTTTATGTAAAAAGTGTTTCTATGGAAATGCTCAAGCCTCAGGATGCAGCAAAAATGATGAGTGTCAGTTATCCCACACTCAAGCAGTGGATATATCAGGGCAAGATACATTCGGTTAAAACTCCCGGCGGGCATCACCGCATACCCCGCAGCGAGGTCGAGCGATTCATCAGCGCGAAGCAGGCAAAGCGCAAAAAGCCTGACGGGCTGGGCGCGATAAGCGGGCGCAACAAACTTCTCGGCACAGTGATTGAAGTCAGGTTCGAAGGGTTGCTCGCGCAGGTCACTTTGAACGTAGGCGGGCAATTGATCACCTCGATCATTACGCGAGACGCTTGCGAAGAGTTAGGGTTGAAAAAAGGGGTGCGGGCCTTCGCGCTTATCAAGGCTACTGAAGTGATGGTCATCAGAGGATGAGCGTCGATGAGCGCACATAACCACTTTGAAAGAAATAAAAGAATGTTTCAGAAGAAGGAAATGCGCTCAGTCAGATCGATCCCGCGTCGCGCCGCTCTCCTGTTGCTTTGCTTTCTCTCGGTGGCTGTATCGCTCGTCTCCTGCAATAAGCCTCAAGGCCAGAGCGAGCAGGTGAATCTCACTGTCTCGGCGGCTTCCGATCTCGTGCAGGCATTCGAAGAGATGGGGAAGCTGTTCGATGAGGAGACAGGCGTCAGGGTAACTTTCAACTTCGGCTCGACCGGACAGCTTGCGCAGCAGATCGAACAGGGAGCGCCGGTCGATCTCTTCGCTGCCGCGAATGTCTCCTTCGTCGAGAGGCTCGAACAGCGCGGCTTGATCCTACCTGACACCAAAGCTCTCTACGCACAGGGGCGAATCACGCTCTGGATGCGCTCCGAAAATCCGCTGCGCATAGATCGCATCACTGACCTCACGCGACCGGAGGTCAAAAGCATTGCCATCGCCAATCCTGAACATGCGCCCTATGGAATAGCTGCGCGCGAAGCGATGCAATCGGTAGGCGTGTGGGAACAGGTATCGCCGAAATTAGTATTCGGAGAAAACATCCGACAGACTCAGCAGTATGCCCAGTCCGGCAACGTCGATGTGGCGATTGTGGCTCTGTCTCTGAGCGTGGGCAGTAGCGGGCGATGGACGCTCATACCCGCCGCACTGCACAAGCCAATCAATCAAGCATTGGCTGTAATCAAAGGCACGCGGCAGGAACAGGCGGCAAGGAGATTTGCGGCTTTCATCAACGGCGAGCAGGGGCGGGTCGTGATGCGCAAGTACGGCTTCACTTTGCCAGGCGAGGAGGCCGTCAAATGAACTGGTCGGCGTTTGGTCTATCGCTCGAAGTCACTCTCGTTGCCACCACGTTGCTCTTCGTCGCGGGGTTAGGAATCGCGTTGACCCTTGCGCGGTATCGTTTGCCCGGTCAACTCGTTATCGAAACGATCATCAATCTGCCGCTCGTGCTTCCGCCGAGCGTGATAGGATATTTTCTGCTCATCGCTTTGGGAGCCGACAGTCCTGTGGTCGAGTGGTTCGGCCTGCGTTTGCTTTTCACATGGCCTGCGGCTGCCCTCGCTTCGGCGGTCGTCGGATTGCCTTTGATGGTGCAGGCGGCGCGGGCAGCTATAAGCGGCGTCGATCCGGCATTGGAGAATGCAGCCCGCACACTCGGTTCATCCGAGGCAGAAGTGCTTTGGCGAGTGACGCTGCCGCTCGCCAGACGCGGAATACTGGCCGGATTGATTTTGGGATCGGCGCGTGCGCTGGGCGAGTTCGGAGCCACGTTGATGATCGCAGGGAACATCCCCCAGAGGACGCAGACGATGCCGCTTGCGATCTACGACGCGGTGCAGGCGCAACGATACTCGGATGCCAATGTGATGGTGCTGGTGATGACCTTGCTCGGTTTCATCAGCCTGTGGTTCGTTCGCCGATTGGAACCGCCGCGCGGACAATATCACATCTCTCAGACAGGAGCCGATACCTGATGCAACAGTCCCGGCTGCGCGTCTGCGTAGAAAAGCAGTTGGCTGCATTCAAGCTTTCTGTCGAGTTTGAAGTCGGGACGGAAATCCTCGTCCTGTTCGGGCCGTCGGGCGCGGGCAAGACGCAGACGCTCAATGCGATTGCGGGACTCGCGACCCCTGATGCGGGCGAGATCACTCTCGATGGAGTCACGTTTTTTCGCAGCGACACTGATCAACCGATCAATATTCCCGCGCGAAAGCGCGGGGTCGGATATGTCTTTCAGCACTACGCGCTCTTTCCTCACCTCACTGCGATGGAGAACATCGCCTATTCATTATGGCGAAAACCCGAAGCGCACAAGCACGCGCTCGATTTGCTCCGCCGCATGCATCTTGCGCCGCTCGCCTTTCGCTATCCTCATCAACTCTCAGGCGGGCAGCAACAGCGGGTGGCGATTGCGCGCGCGCTTGCGGCAGAGCCAAAAGTGTTGTTGATGGACGAGCCTTTCTCGGCGCTCGACCGTGCGATTCGAGAAAGTCTGCATAAGGATATCAGATCGCTTCAGATGGAATCGGAATTGATCGTGATTTACGTGACGCACAATCTTGATGATGCGCTTGCCGTCGGCCACAGACTGGCTCTCGTAAGCGATGGATGCGTACAACAAACAGGGTCTCCGACCGATGTGCTTCGTCGCCCCGCGAGCCGCGAGTCGCTCAGGATTCTCGGAGTGCGAAATGTGTTCGAGGCAAAAGTGATCGCCTTGACAGAGAAGGAATTATGTCTCGACTGGCAGGGCCTGCTTATAAAAGCATCGGCGCAGCAGGCCGAGGTCGGAGAAGTTGTCACCCTTTACATAAGGCCCGAAATGATATCGGTCACATCTGCGGATCGATTTCCCGACCGGCAGAGTCTTTACAACAAAATCATCGGAAGGGTGACAGGCTGTCTGATCGGACAGCATCACCGGACATTGACAGTGAGACTTCAAAACGAGTGCGAGGTTGAAGTCTATCTTCCCGGTCTTGCTGACGATTCGTCATCGCTTTCTGACGGGGAAGAGATAGAGCTTGCGCTGCCGCGAGATTCCGTAAACGTGTTGTCCGAAAAATCCGCGTTTCACCCCGTCAGCAGCCGTCAGCGAAATTCGCGCGCCTGAAAAAAGAACCTCGGCGCGACAACGACTACTCTTTGCCTGTCGTCCCGATTTTTATTCCTCTGGTTTCCAGAGCCTTGAGGATCGCTTTGTAATTGCTCTCATCGAGTTTCAGCGTTGCGCGATCAGCATCGGCTTTGACCGCGAGTTGGTTTTCATCCGTCGAGTATTCGACGGATTTGATGTCAGAGTATTTGAATTCCTTGATGATCGCGCAGTGGCATCGCGCTTCGATGATGAGGCTGTCTTCGCTCAGTCGCAAACTCACATCTTCCCGACTGATGTTGTCGCCATCAGCCAATAACATCACGACATCGAAAGTGTCGGCTGGCGGCTTGGCGGATTCGGAGCGTTGCTGCGCTTGAATGCCGAACAGAGCCAGCGCGATGAGCAGAGACAGAAATTTCATAGTCGATCCTTCGTTTCAAAGCGGGCGCAAATGTAATTCCGTTTTCAAAGCCTGTCAAGGAACCGAGGAACCGGAACCGACTCCCTTGTTGCGACTCATCGAGCGATGTGATATATCCCCGGATTCTTATTCGTCGTGTGAGGCATTCGGCAATGAACAAACTCATCTTTCCGGTCATGCTTTTCATTTCTATGGCGCTGCCTGCCGAGATCAGGCGAGTCAGTGCTCCCGCGCCGTTCGGCCCTGTGCCGTCGCCGCGTCAGCTTCGCTGGCACGAGATGGAGTTCTACGGCTTCATTCATTTTTCCATCAACACATTCACCGATAAAGAGTGGGGCTACGGCGATGAGTCTCCCGCGCTTTTCAACCCGACGGACTTCGATGCCGAACAGATCGCGCGAACAGCGCGCGAGGCGGGGATGAAAGGATTGATACTGACCTCGAAGCATCACGATGGTTTCTGCCTCTGGCCATCGAAGTACACTGAGCATTCGGTGAAAAACAGTCCGTGGAGAGGCGGGCGCGGCGATATCGTTAAAGAAATTTCCGATGCCTGTCGCAAGTACGGTTTGAAGTTCGGCATCTACCTCTCGCCGTGGGATCGCAATCATAAAGATTATGGTCGGCCCGAATACCTGACTTATTTTCGCAATCAACTGCGCGAGTTGCTGACCCGCTACGGCCCTGTGTTCGAAATCTTTTTCGACGGCGCGAACGGCGGCGACGGCTTCTATGGCGGCGCGCGGGAGATGCGCCGAATAGATCGCGAAACTTATTATGACTGGGCCGCGACGTGGCAAATGGTTCGCAAACTCCAGCCCCGTGCGTGTCTGTTCAGCGATGCTGGCCCTGATGTGCGATGGGTCGGCAACGAACGCGGCATAGCCGGCGATCCGTGCTGGGCCACGCTCAACAGCGATGATTTCGTTCCGGGCCGCGCCGATGAAGCCCGTCTCAACCGCGGCGACCGTCCCGGCTCGCGCTGGGTTCCAGCCGAGTGCGATGTTTCAATCCGTCCGGGCTGGTTTTATCACGCGCAGGAAGACGAGCGCGTCAGAACGGCGCAGAATCTCATCGAGCTTTATTATTCCTCGGTCGGTCGGGGCGCGTCGCTGCTTCTGAACCTCCCGCCTGATCGACGCGGTCGGATTCATGAAAATGATGTGAGATCGCTGCGCGAGTTCCGCCGAAGGCTTGACGCCACGTTCGCCAAAGACCTGGCCCGCGGCGCAAGCGTGACGGCCAGCAATATTCGCGGTCAGGCGAGAGATGCGCGCTTTTTGCCCCGCAATGTAATAGATGGCCGCCGCGACACCTACTGGGCGAGCGATGACGGAATTAAAACTCCTGAACTGATACTCGATTTAGGTCGGGATGTCCGATTCAATGTCGTGCGCATTCGCGAGTCGCTGCCTCTGGGCCAGCGGGTCGAAGCATTCGCGCTTGATCAATGGCGCGATGACCGTTGGGTGGAATTCGCGCGGGGAACGAGCATAGGCAACTGTCGACTTGTGCGGAGCGAATCGATTACGACCTCGAAGCTCAGGCTGCGAATCACGCAATCGGCGGTGTGTCCGGCCATTTCGGAGGTGGCCCTCTTCGCGGAGCCGTAGGTTTTGCCTCAGCAGCTATAGATCGTTTGTAAACGAAAACCCGAATCAACTCACTTCGCCTTTGCGATCATCGCGCGAACGATTTCAAAGTAAGCGGGGATTGACAGAGCAAATAACTTTCCGTAGTTTCGTAACTGTCGAGAACAGAGCATATTGCCTCGCACAAATCAGGAGGAAACATGTCCGTACAACATCCACGCTATTCTGCCGAAGAGACTGCTCGTCGCGGCGATGAGATATACGAGCGACAGATACGATCTCAGGTTGAAGCAGGCAATCAAAATAAGATCGTGGCTATCGACATTGAGACGGGTGAATACGCAGTGGGTGAAACTGCTCTAGTTGCCTCGAAGCGATTGCTGGCCCAGCACCCAGAAGCAGAAATCTGGTTTGTGCGCATAGGCCATCGTGCGCTTCATCGCATCGGCTTATGCTCAAGGCCGGAGGGCATATGATCTCTGGTGCTGTAAGCGCCAGCCTTGAGGCAACGGTACGCTTGCTGGTGCGTGGCTCCGGCGGACAGGAGCAGGAAATCGATGCAGTTATCGATACCGGGTTCAACGGCTTTTTGACTTTGCCGCCTTTGCAAATCGCTGCGCTCGCTCTTTCTCGGCTCGGTCGCGGAAGAGCGATTCTGGCAGACGGCAGTGAAGATGTGTTCGACATTTATGAAGCGACTGTGATGTGGGATGGTCAGCCGCTACAAGTCGAGGTTGACGCTGCCGATACAGACCCGCTTATCGGCATGGCTTTGCTCGATGGGTATGAACTGCGAATCCAGGTCGTGGATGGCGGCAGCGTAATTATCGAAGCGTTGCCTTGAATGATTCAGGCTACTTTGCGCCCCCTACGAGCATCGCGCGAATGATTTCGCTCGATGCTGCAAGCGCCTGATCCAGTTTTTCCGTATCATTGCCGCCGCCCGTCGCCATATCCGCGCGACCTCCGCCCTTGCCTCCGATCACGGCGGACACTTCCCGAACGATCTGGCCCGCGTTGAGGCGATTAGTCAAATCATCCGTCACGCGCACGACGAGCGACGCTTTGCCATCAGTCGCCTGCCCAAGCACGATGACGCCTGATCGCGCCTTCTTCGAAAGCGCGTCGGCAAGCTGTCGCATCGCTGTAGCATCGAGGTCAGCAACACGCCGCGTCATCACACGTATGCCTTCGATTTCGCGCACATCTTCCTCAGTCGAATCGCTTTGGCCAAGTGCAAGCTTCATTTTCAATTGCTCGATCTCGCGCTCATATTTTTTAATCTGCTCTTGAAGTTTTTCGACGTGCGAAGGAATATCTTCCGCCTTCGTCCTCAATCGGTCGGTCAACTGGCGAATGACCTGCTCATCGGATTGAAGTCGTTGAATCGTGCCGTCAGCCGTGAGAGCTTCGAGACGCCGCACGCCCGCGGCTATCGATTGATCGCCGATGATCTTCAACGGCCCGATGTCGCCCGTCGCCCGGACGTGAGTTCCGCCGCAAAGCTCAGTCGAAAAACCGGGGACGCTTACCACGCGAACATTCGAAGCGTACTTTTCGCCAAACAGAGCCATGGCGCCCGACTTCATAGCTTCTTCGAGCGGGCGTATCTCGGTTTCAACCGCGCGATTGAGAAGCACCTCGCGATTGACCAATCGTTCGATCTCGGCTATCTCGTCTTCGGTGAGCGGCGCGTAGTGCGTGAAGTCGAATCTCAACCTGTCAGGAGCGACGAGCGAGCCTGCCTGTTTGACGTGCGGGCCGAGGACTTCGCGAAGTGCGGCATGAAGAAGATGCGTCCCCGTGTGATTGGCTTTCGTTTTTCGGCGAAGCTCCACATCGACGCGAGCCGTCACCATGTCGCCGACGCGCAATTCTCCGCGCTCGATTTTGACTTTGTGAAAATGATAGCCCGTCACCATAGCCTGCGTGTCTTTGACCTCAGTAAGCGACTGCTCGCCTTCGAATAAGCCCGTATCGCCGACCTGTCCGCCCGCTTCGGCATAAAAAGGAGTGCGGTCGAGTAAAGCGTCCCCCTCTTCGCCAGCTCGCAGGCTTTCGCTTTCCGTATAGCCTGTGATGATGGCAAGCACCCGCGCGCCAGCCGTCTCGGTCTCGTGATAGCCGGTGAACTCGGTTGCGGGAAAGCGAGAAGCGACAAGACCGTAGACTGCGCTCGCGCGCTGAACTGTCGCTGCCATAGCTGTCGCGCTTTGCTGCTGCAACTCTGCGAGCGCCCGGTCGAACTCGTCGTTGAACGTGTCTTCCTCCATCTCGAAGCCGTGACGCCCAAGCACTACGCGAATCAAATCCTTAGGCACCCCATAAGTGTCATAAGTTCGCGCAAGCTCCATCATCGGCGGAGCGGCGGGCGTGTGCCGCTCGAAAAGTTCTTCGAGCTTAGGCTCGCCGATGGTGAGTATTCGCGCAAATCGCATCTCTTCGCCGCGGACGGTCTGTTCGATCAGCTTTTGCGAAGCGACAAGCTCAGGATAAAACTCGCCCATCAACTCGATGACGAACTGAGTGACGCGGTGAAAAAACGGCGATGGAAGATGAAGCCCTTTTTCGCCGTGATAGATTGCGCGTCGCATGATTTTGCGCAGCACATAATTTCTTCCGACATTTCCGGGCGCGATTCCATCTGCGATTGAAAAAGCCGTAGCGCGAGCGTGATCGGCTATGACGCGCATCGAGAAGCCTTCCTCTGATTCGTAGACATACTCACGGCTTGAAAGATCGGCGATGAAATCGACTATGGGGCGGATCAGGTCAGTGTCGTAATTCGATTTGACGCCCTGAAGCACTGCGGTCACTCGTTCAAGCCCCGCGCCAGTGTCTACGGAAGGAGCGGGCAGCGGCTCCAATCGATAAGATTCAAACTGCCCTTTGCGCGGGCCTTCATCGATGAGGCTGCCTTCGCCCAAGCGATTGAACTGCATGAAGACGAGGTTCCATATTTCGAGCGTCGTATCGCCGGGGCCGTTTACAAGATCGGCGCGATTGAACGCCGGGTCTTCAGGGTTTTCTCCGGTGTAGTAATGAATCTCCGAGCAGGGACCGCAGGGGCCTGTGTCGCCCATCTGCCAGAAGTTGTCCTTGCGCCCGAATCGCAAAACTCTTTCGGGCCGCGCACCGACCTGCTGCCAGTATCTAGCGGCTTCTTCGTCTGCCGCCACTTCCGCGTCGCCCTCGAAGACAGTGAACCACAAACGCACAGGGTCCATCTTCATTTCACCCACGAGCAAATCCCATGCGAAGTAGATGGCTTCTTTTTTGAAATAATCGCCGAAAGAAAAATTGCCCAACATCTCGAAGAAAGTGTGATGGCGGGTGGTGCGACCGACTTCATCGAGATCGTTATGCTTGCCGCCCGCGCGAATGCATTTCTGCGAAGAAGCAGCGCGTTTATAATCACGCGGTTCCAGTCCGAGAAACACATCTTTGAACTGATTCATACCCGCGTTGGTGAAAAGCAAAGTCGGATCGTTGGCCGGAAGCAGAGGCGAGCTTCTGACCACGCGATGGCCTCTCTCGGCGAAGTAATCCAAAAACTTCTGTCTGATTTCGTGTCCTTTCATAAGTTTCGGATTATATCAAACTGGATAAGGCAAAAGGAAAAAGTAAAAAGGCAAAACAGTCGCGCTCTTTCAAGACACGCTTCCAATAATTTTTCATTTTGCCTTTTTACTTTTTCCTTTCAACGGCAGGCTCTCTGTCGGCGAGGAGCTCGAGCATAAGGCTGGTGTTGTTTGCTGATTGGATATTGTGCGGATATCTGAAGGCGGATTGGCGGAATTCGAAAGTCCCCGTGGTCGCTCCGATAAAATTATTCAATGCGGCAGGGCCGCTCACATCCTCGCTGTGCGCTCCTACGATCAAACCTTCTCTGAAATAAATCTCGCCCATAGCCGCAGGCAGACTGATCGTCATCGCGCCGGTCAATCGGTTGTTGTCGAGTATGTGAATCACATCGAAAAAACTCAAAGCGGCGAAACTGCCTGTAAGCACTGTCTGGTCTTCTTCCGCTTCATCAATCACATCGGTCGCGGGCAGCGGTTTGCCTTCGACAAGGCAATCGATGATCTCGCGATATTCCGGCCTGAGGTCGAGGAATCGCACTCCCATGCCTGCGTTCCTCAGCGAGTAGCGCACTTCGCCCGCGGCTTCGATCATCGTTTCCCCGATGCGAAACCTCAAAGTCATTCGCGTGCCTGCGGCAAAGCCGCTCATCGAATCGATGAATGCGCCTGTCGCGCTCAGGTCGTTCATTCGCGTCGTGAAGCAGCCGACCTCTTCGCCTGAGCATTCCACCTCGCCTATGAAGCTGACTCTTTGCGCCGTGCGCGATTCCTTGTAAATCCAGTTCTGCATCGCTTCTTTTATGACAGGCGACGAGCAAGGCTCAAAGTTCTATCTGTAAAAATAAAACCCATTTTATTGCTCGTCGCCTGTCACTTCCAAATCGTCTGTGTCTCTGACGGCTCGCAGTTTGCGCCTGATCAAGTCATAGCCGAAACCGAGCCGCATCAGATGAGCGATCATTTTTTTCGCGTCGTTTGCATCCTTCAATCTGCCGCGAAGACGAATGCGTTTTTCAATCGCTCGATCTATCAAGGTCTCTTCGTCCGTCTCTTCAAAAACCGAATCCAAAGCTTCAGCAATCACATCCCCGGAGACTTCGCGTCGGGCAAGCTCGCGAGCCACGCGCGCTCGTCCTATGGATTTATTGCGCACTCGATGCGAAGCATAGCTTTCGGCATATCTGAGATCGTCGAGGTATCCCATCTCTTTGAGCCGCTCTATGCACTGGTCAACTAACCCGGCATCGGCTCTTTCAAGCAATCGCTCGCGCAACTGGCTTTCGCTTCGCGGGCGCGCGGCAAGGAGCCTCAGCGCCGCGGCCATCACGCGCTCGCGGGTCTTCAGCGGTTCGCCTGCTCTGTTCCTTCCAATAGCCAATTGACGAACTGTTTGGTCTCAGGCTTATTCTGCTCAAGCGTGCCTGTAAGCTTGCGAGACCTCTCCATATCTTCGCGGGCCTGATCCGTCGTCGAACGGACGCCCGCCACTCTCAACTTGAACTCGTCGGGGTTCGACGCCCCGCCCATCGCCTCTTCATAAGTTATCAGCCCGCGAGAATAAAGATCAAACAACGACTGATCGAATGTCTGCATGCCATACTGAGAAGTTCCCTGCGCTATGGAATCGCGAATGAGCGAGGTCTTTTCCGGGTTGATGATGCAATCGCGAATGTAAGGAGTGACGACCATGACTTCGACCGCAGGCACGCGACCCTGAATAGGTTCGCTCGCTCGCACGAGTCGCATCGATATGACCGCTTTCAACACGCTCGCCAGTTGCAATCGGACTCCACGCTGTTGATGCGGCTGAAAGACCGACACGATTCGATTGATCGTTTCGGTCGCATCCAAAGTGTGAAGAGTCGATAAAACGAGGTGGCCCGTCTCGGCTGCCGTAAGCGCAGTTTCTATGGTTTCGAAGTCGCGCATTTCGCCGACCAGAATCACGTCCGGGTCCTGACGAAGCGCGCTTCGCAGGGCTTCGGAAAAACTTCTGGTATCGACGTCGACTTCACGCTGATTGACATAAGAGCGTTTATCTCGATGAAGAAATTCGATAGGGTCTTCGATGGTGACTATGTGGCCTGTGCGAATGCGGTTGATGTAATCGATCATGGCCGCGAGCGTCGTCGATTTGCCTGACCCGGTGGTTCCGGTCACCAGCACCATGCCGCGATTTTCATCGGCTACTTTTTCTATGACGGGAGGAAGGCGGAGTTCTTCTATAGTGCGAACGGTCGTCGGGATGACTCTCAGCACCATGCCGACGGTTCCGCGTTGTTGAAATATATTGCATCGGAATCGTCCGAGTCCCGATACGCCATAGGCTATATCTATTTCAGAGTTTTCGGCGAATCGCTGCTTCTGGCGATTGTTCATTATGGAGAATGCCATATTGAGGGTGTCTTCGCTCGCGAGGCGTTGAGCTTCGACCATAGGCTGAAGTTCGCCGTTGATACGGACGAAGGGAAAGCTTCCGGCCTTGATATGAAGATCAGACGCGCCTTTGCTGCACGCTATGGTAAGCAGTTGATCGATACTCGGTGACATTCGATTGCCTCTTAAACAGCTTGAATCAAATACTGATTTGCGACATCAGGGGCAGACGCGGAGGCTGATATGATTCGGAGGAAGCCGACCTTCAGGCGCAACGGGGTCGGACAGGAAGTTCGAAGGGGCAGTGTCGAAGGTTCGCAATCGGCGTGAACCCTCAGCGCCCGTATTATAAACTCAGGCACCCTGAGCGGCAACAGTAATGATTTTATCAGCGGTCAGCAGTCGGTGGTCGGTGGTCAGTGTAGAGAACAGAGGACAGGCAGGAAATCTCCTATTCTGTAAGCTTTGACTTTTAACCTTCTCCTGACTTCTGCCTGCCGACCACTGCCTACTGACTGCGTGAAGGCATGATGAATTTCACTTCCGTTGAATCGCTGAGAAGTTTGCCTATGCGATAGCCGCGGTCGAATTGCCTGCCATCGTATTCGAATTCATAGATCGCCTGCTGTCCCGACGCAAGCTGATTGGGATTTAATTGCACCGTGCGCGCCTCTGACGAGCCATCTGCTGATTCGAGAATCACCTCAAGCGAAAGACCCGTCAACGGCTCTCCCGAAATGTTATAAACAGCGCCTCGCGCTTTGGCCATGTTCTTGACAGGCTGGGATCGGGCGGGAAAAATCTGCGCTCTGGGCAGATCGCTTTTCGGCTGCTCGACAGTTCCGGCCTGCTCGCCGCCGCGAAAGCGATCAAGGATCGAAGTCACTTTTTCGCGAACCCACGGCGAGAAAGCATAAGCGAAGACGAGTCCGGCGATCACGAGTACCGTAGCGACGAGCGTTACCGTTCCCCATTTGCTGCCCGATTCATGTATCCTGCCGTAACCGGAAAGACTGCTTATCCCCGCTTCGTTCGCGTCGCGTTGCGGCTCGCCTAAAATGAGCGGCCCTGCTTTGATGTCGTCAGGGATTCCCAGAATCGATCCCGGTTTCACGCGTGTCGGCATCGCTTCGACCTGATGAACTTCTGCCGTCGATGCGGCAGCGGCTATCTGCGCTTCAGGCTCGACTGATTCGATTTCCTGAGAGGGCTTTTCGTCAGAGGTCGCGGATTCTTCGCGGGGCGTCACTGGTTCTATCATAGGCATCTCCCACCGTTTCGATTCTGCGATGATCGGCTCTGTCGTCGCTCGATGTTCCACTCGCGCAGATGACTTGCCTGGCGGCTCGCTTACTAAAGGCGCGGTTTCTTCTTTGCGCTCGACTTCTTCGAGCGCGGCCCACACTTCATCGTCGAAGACCGGCGCTTCTTCCATAACCGGCGGCTCGACTGTGATTGGTTTCTTTTCTTCAGGCAGAGGCTCAGTGACAGACGGAGGCTCGACGGCGGGTTGAGGCTCTGGAGTTTGAATCTCGATTTTCTGCGGCTCAATGATCGGCTCAACGATAGGTTTGATTATGGGAGGTTGGATTTCAATCTCGGTCGGCTCATCTCCCTCTGTATCGAGCGATTCGACTTCCGCGCGCTCTGTCAGCGTTGCGGGCGCAAGACTCTCAGGCTCTTCTTCGATCTGCTCGGTCTCATCTATCGGCTCGTCTGCTACGAAGAGGCTGCTTTGTGTAAGGCTCCATTCCCGCTCGGCTTCTTTCTCGCTCTTCTTCATTCGCTTCAAAAAGTAGACGAACAACGCCAAGCCTGCTGCGAAAATAAGACCGACTGCCACCCACACCAGCCACGACACACCGCGCCGCGTCTGAATCAGATTGAAAATCATTAAAAGCATATCGCCTGCCCTCTCTTCAGAAAAAGTGGCGCAATCCGAAAGATTGCGCTACATCAAAGCCCTGCGGCAATCCTAGCGAGCGCCTCTATTATTATAGATTCTTCCGCGCTCGCTACCGTTCGCATATCGATCAAAATCTGATCTCTTTCCGTGCGGACGATGATCGGCGTCGTGTGACGGCGCAATCTCTCTTCAATCGTCGCAGCCGAAAGCCGCGCGCTCGTGACGGCGACCAGGGCGGTCGGAAGACTGACTTCAGGAGCCGAACCGCCGCCGATCACAGATTCGCCTTCTTCAATCTCAACCCGCAGCCCTCGCAGCGAGGTCATCCTCTCGACCATTCGTTCGGCTCGCTCGCGCAATTCATCACGAGTCGCTGCTATTGCTCGAATGACCGGGACTTCCACACTTGCAGAGCCGCGCTCATAAAGCCTGAGAGTGGCTTCCAGAGCCGAATACACGAGCTTATCGACTCTCAGCGCGCGCATAAGAGGATTCCGTTTCACCCTTTCGATGATCGCGCGCTCGCCGGCGATTATGCCTGCCTGCGGCCCGCCCAACATCTTGTCGCCGCTGAAAGAGACGACCGCGATCCCTGCCCTGAGCGAATGCGACACGACAGGCTCATCCGCGACGCCGAAAGGCGCGAGGTCGAGGAGGCATCCCGATCCGAGGTCTTCGAAGGAAGGAATTGCGGAGCGTCGCGCGAGGTCTGCTATTTCATGAACCGACGGGCGATGAGTGAAACCCGTGATGCGATAGTTCGACGGATGCACACGCAGCAGCAGGCGCGTATTTTCATTTATGGCGCGCTCGTAATCTTCGATGCGCGTGCGATTGGTCGTCCCGACTTCGCGCAGTCGTGCGCCGCTTTTTTCCATCACATCGGGGATGCGAAAGCTCCCGCCTATTTCGATCAACTCGCCGCGGGAGGCTATCACCTCGCCGCCTTCGGCCAGAGTGTTGAGGACTAAAAGCACAGCCGCAGCGTTATTGTTTGCGACCGTAGCGGCTTCGCTCGCAGTGAGTCGGGCCAGAAGTTCCTGACAATGAGATTCGCGCTTGCCTCGCTCTCCCTTATCAATGTCGTATTCGAGGTTCGAATAGCTTCCGGCGACTTCACGGATCGCGTCAATGGCAGAGGGAGCGAGCGGAGCGCGGCCCAGATTGGTGTGAAGTATGACGCCCGTGGCATTTATCACGCGACGAAGCGAAGAGCGAAAGGCGCGCTCGGCTCTCTGGGCAAGCCGATTTTCAATCTCTTCCATCAGGTCCGTCGTCAGTTGTCCGTTGTCAGCCGTTTCTTCTTCCGGCAACTGACCACTGACCACTGACCACTGACCACTGACGATTTCCCGTCTCAACTCGTCGGTGATTTCTCGCAGGAGGTCGCGCGTCGGGTCTCGGCCCAGAGAGTCGGCTATCTCGGCGACCACGCGACTGGCGAGCAATCGATCAATGGATGGCAGCGATCTGAGCAGCTTTGTAGACATTGATTTTTGTTGACACTGCCTAGTGCCTGGCTTACATTGTAGAGCATAAGCCCCACGGTTATCCACTATGCCGGTTTGAGAATTTTATGGATCAGAAGGTAGAGAATCCAATAGATCAGGAGCTTGACCGGCTCGAACTCGAAATGCGCCGACTGAAGATCGAATACGACATTTACTTCAGCGGAGGAACCGTTCGCCCGCCAATCGACACGAAAGGCCGGGTTGAAACTACTATCAAGCGACTTTATGACGTGCGCGGCCTGTCGTTCGGCCAGAGGTTCCGTTATAACGGACTGGTCGCGCGCTACAACGTGATGCGAGAAATGCTTCGCCGTCAGGAGGCGGGCCATGATCAGAGCGGGCGACCACCGACGGCTGAAGCAGTAGCAGCCATGCGTAATCGAGTGATGACCATACGTTGTCACGACCCGCGGCATCAGCCTGATAAGGTCAGCGAGATTTACAACCAGTTGATAATCGCCAAACGCGATTGCGGAGAGCGCATCGATGGACTCACTCTCGATGTGTTCTCGAAATTCCTCAGCGCCCGCGCCAACCAGATAAAACGCGACCTCTCGTCGGACGAGATCGATTTCGTCGTCGGAGTCGAAGAAGGCCGAGTCAAATTCACTGCCCGCGCTGCCGACGAAGCAGCCAACAAAGAAGAAAACTGAAATCTAACCGCCCTGTTCTCTTCATCGCCATCCGCTTGCCGTCGCGTTGGGTATGGCATATACATAAGAACTGCTCGTGCTCAATCTATTGTTGGGCGATGAATCACCATAGAGACGGAGGATGGATATGGCCGTAAATCCAATCATTGACCGCCGTGATAAGGAAAGCCGCTTGTACAGGTGGGTTGCGGTTTTCATTCCCATCATCGTCCTGATGGGGTTCGCTCGGACTTATTACCTGAAAGCTTTGTTCGACACTCCGGCACTGCCCGGGCTGCTCGTACATCTCCACGGGATTGTGATGACCTTGTGGGTAGCTCTTTTTATCGGGCAAGTCTGGCTGGTCGCCGCCCGCCGTATCAAACTGCATCAACGACTCGGTCTGCTGGGCGCGATTTTGGCAGCTCTGGTGGTGTTGGCAGGTGTTGCCACGGCAATTTCGGCTGCCGCACGGGGATCTTCTCCCGGCCCGCCGCCGCTCGTCTTCCTTGTCATACCGCTGGTCGACATTCTGGTATTCGCTGTCCTGATCGGAACGGCGCTCTACTATCGCCGCCGTATGGATGTACACAAGCGACTGATGCTGATGGCGGCTGTTAATTTGCTGGCCCCGGCCATCGCTCGCATCCCGTTGCAGTTCATCGAAACGGGCGGCCCATTGGTATTTTTCGGCTTGACCGACCTGTGTCTGCTTGCCTGTGTTGTTTTCGACACGATCAAAAATCGCAGGCTCCATCCTGTATTTATGTGGGGTACGCTGTTAGTTATTGCATCGCAGCCGTTGCGTTTGATGCTGGGAGGAACGGATGTCTGGATGCAGTTTGCGACTTGGCTGGTGAGTTGAGCGGGAATCGTGTGATACCATCACGCCCGATGATGCGGGGCGTTATCAGGAGGCTGTAGCGATGAATATAAAGACTCTCACCGATCTTTACCGCCATATGGAATGGGCCGATGCCGCAGTGTGGAAATCTGTACTTTCATCGGAAGGCGCGGCGGATGAGAAGCTCCGGGAATACTTCCATCACCTGCACGTCGTTCAGCGCGCCTTCCTGCGCATGTGGCGCAATGAACTGCGCGAAACGCCATCCCCCACGTTCGATGATGCGCAGTCTCTAATGCTCTGGGGCCGCTCTTACTACAACGAGGCATTCGACCATCTCTCGACTCTCAGCGACGAGAAACTTTCCGAGCCGATGCCTTTGCCGTGGGCTACGATGGTCGAGAAGCATTTGGGTCGCCCGCCTGAGATTTCGACCATAGGCGAGACCGCGCTTCAGGTTGCGCTGCACAGCCTTTATCATCGAGGGCAGGTCAACGCTCGCTTAAAAATCGTTGGCGGGGAACCGCCTCTCGTCGATTACATCGCGTGGGTATGGCTTGGTCGTCCCGCTCCTGAATGGCCAACGACTTGAAGCGTGACGTTAAAGCAGTGTCACATCCGTTCGTCTGCGCTGAACGGGTCGCGGAGGTTTCGATATTGCGCCTTCCGACTCGACTTCTTCAAAAACTATTTCACATGCGCGGCAGGGCGGAAGGTTTTTCTTCGACGACGGGTCAGAGTGCCACTTCAAAGCGACAGCGGCTATCGTTTTTATAATGGGCAGAAGCTCGCGCCCCTTTTCGGTGAGCGAGTATTCGACTCTCGGCGGGGCTTCCGGGTAGCGTATGCGCTCAAGGACTCCCTTGCGCGTGAGTTTCTTGAGACGCGCTGCAAGCGTCTTCGAACTCATCCCCCGAAACGATCCGAAAAGCTCTACGGGTCGGCGCGGGCCGAGGCTGAGTTCATGCAAAATGCCGAGCGTCCACAGATCGCTCACCACATCCAGCACTAAATCGATTCGACAAGATGAGCTTGAAGGCATACACGGCTCCGGGAGAAGTCAGGAGTCAGGAGTCAGGAGTCAGGAGTCAGAAGTCAGAAGTCAGAAGTCAGAAGTCAGAAGTCGATGATCCTGACTCTACACTCACAGATCGCACGGCGGCTAATATATCACACTGCTCTCAATTTGGAAGCTTGCGCGCAGGTCAGCTACAATGACCGGGCGGCGGGTCTGAATAATAAGGAAGAGAGAATGATGAAGACAGGCCCCTGACTTCTGTCTCCTGACTTCTGACTTCTGACTCCTGACTTCTGACTCCTGACTTCTGGCTTCTGGAGAATCATGCGCATTCTTGTTTGCGACGGATTGGAAAAGACCGGCGTCGATATTCTGCGCTCTACTGCGGGCGTCGTTGTGGATGAGCGGCCTTCGACCACTCAGGAAGAAATCGAAAATATCATAGCTGATTACGACGGTCTCGTTGTTCGCAGCAAAACACAGGTGACCCGTGAGGTGATCGAGCGCGCGTCGGCTTTGCGAGTGGTGGGGCGCGCAGGCACGGGAGTCGACAACATCGATGTTGCGGCAGCCACGCGTCGCGGCATCGTGGTGATGAACGCGGCGGCAGGAAATACTGTGACGACCGCCGAGCATACGTTTGCGATGTTGATGGCGCTCGCCCGACAGATACCGCAGGCATCATCGTCTGCGAAATCGGGAAGATGGGAAAAGAATCGATATCTGGGCGTCGAGTTGATGGGAAAAACTCTCGGCGTCATCGGTCTTGGCCGCATAGGTTCTGTGGTCGCTCATCGCGCTCGCGCTTTCGGCATGGCGGTTCTAGCGTTCGATCCTTACTTCGCAACGGAAGCGGCGCGCGAACTTGGCATCGAGATGGTTTCACTCGATGAGATTTTTTCGCACTCGGATTTCATCACTCTTCACACGCCGCTCACCGAGGAAACTCGCGGCATCATCAACGCTTCTTCGATAGACAAGATGAAGCCGGGAGTTCGCATAATCAACTGCGCTCGCGGCGGCCTGATCGATGAAACGGCGCTTGCCGAAGCTATCCGATCAGGCAGAGTGGCGGGCGCGGCTTTGGATGTCTTCGACGAGGAACCTGTCTCGCCGGATAATCCATTGCTTGCGCTCGATGGCGTGATAGCGACTCCGCATCTGGGCGCATCGACTCAGGAGGCTCAGACCGGAGTGGCGACTATGATAGCCGAGCAGATGATCGATTATCTCAAAAACGGCGCGGTGCGCGGCGCGGTCAATATGCCGCAGGTAAGCGCGGAACTGATAGCTGCCATCGGCCCTTACATCGTGCTTGGCGAAAAGATAGGTCTGTTTCAGGGACAGGTCTTCGGCCACGACCTGAAAGAAGTCGATATTGAATACTCAGGCGAAGTCACTGAACACGATACGAAGCCGATCACGCACGCCATTCTCGCGGGATTGCTTGGGCCGGTGATTGAAAGAGTGAATATGGTCAACTCCTCGCTCGTGGCCGAAGAACGCGGGATAAAAGTCATGCAGTCGCTCGCGCGAAGGGCGCGCGATTTCGCAAGCATGATACGAGTCAAAACAGTGACGCGCGAACGCGAAAGCGAAATGGCGGGCGCGCTGCTCGGACGACGCGACGGAAGAATAGTCCGCATCAACGGGTTTCATCTCGAAGCGATTCCGAAAGGTCATATGCTTTATCTGTTCAATCGCGACGTGCCGGGAGTGCTGGGCCGGATAGCGACGTTCATAGGCGATCATGGAGTGAACATCGGGCGATTATATCTTGGTCGAAAGAAGATCGGAGAAAGCGCGCTTGCGCTTATTCAAATCGATCAGCCGATGAGCGCCGGTGATCTCGCGAATCTTGCCGCGCTCGAAGGCGTAATCTCGGTTCAGCAGGTGAAGTTGTAGCGATTGGGCATTGCTGACTTCGATAAGCAAATAAACCGATCACAACAGGTTCAGAAATTCATCCACGCTCAAACCGGCATTTCGGATCAATGCTCGCAACGTGCCGATAGATAGCTCTTTGTGTTGAGGAATCGAAAGATTTACTCGCACTCCCGGTTTTACTATTACAACGTGACTTCCTACCTGTCCAATCTGCTGCCAGCCCGCTTTCTGAAAAGCCTTTACTGCTTCCTTGCCTGATATGTTGCCAAGCTTTCCCATGACATCAAACAGTGACAACGATAGGAGGTCGGCCTTGCTGATTTGAAAGGGCAGACACAGCCTTTTGATCCTCTGCCCATAACCAGGCGGTGATAGCTTCCTTTATGTTTTCCAACGCTTCGTTTTCGTCTTTTCCCTGAGAAACACAACCGGGAAGCGCGGGACACTCAACAACAACCCAACCATCTTCAGCTTGTTCTAATGTGACGTGGAAAATCATATCTGTTTTCTCCGGGCAAATAGTGCCTCATCTTTCCGCGTTGAGCAACTACTTGAGCAGTGTCGCTCAACAACGAGAGCGACTGAGGCCGAGACCATAATCACTCCACCCGACTGCGCACCGCTTCGCCCGTCTCGCTATCGAAAAAATCCGCTCTCTTTGTGTCGAATCTCACTCGCGCCGGGGTTTCAATCTCAGCGTTGAAATCCGCTCCGGCCCGCGCCACTACCTTTTCTCCGCCGAGCCGCAGGAATACATAAGTCTCATTGCCCATTCGCTCGCTCACATGAACGGTCGCTTGCAGCCATTCGTCACGCTCATCGAGTGAAACCTGAACGTGTTCGGGGCGGATGCCGAGCGTTACTCGCTCGCGCCCCTGGAGGCTATCAAGTTGCTCTGAGGTCAAAGCCAAACGGATTCGGTCAGCGGCAAAGACGCGCTCTCTTGAATCGATGCGGCCTTCGATGAAATTCATGCCGGGGCTTCCGACGAATTCGGCCACGAATCTATTCGCGGGCCGATTGTACAAATTCAACGGCGTGTCGAACTGCTGCAAGCGGCCTTGCTTCATCACTGCGACCCTGTGCGCGAGAGTCATCGCCTCGGCCTGATCGTGCGTGACGTAAACTGTGGTCGTACCAAGATCGCGCTGCAATCGCTTCAACTCTCCGCGCATCTGAACCCGCAATCGCGCATCGAGATTCGAGAGGGGTTCGTCCATCAGATAAACGCGAGGCGAGCGAACTATCGCGCGAGCAAGCGCGACACGCTGGCGCTCGCCGCCTGAAAGATCGCGCGGACGCCGACTGGTGAGATGGCCAATCTCTAACATCAGCGCGGTCTCAAGCACGCGACGGTCGATTTCGTCCGAGGGGATTTTTCTCACCCTCAGCGGATAGGCGATGTTTTCTCCGACGGTCATGTGCGGATACAAGGCGTAATTTTGAAAGACCATAGCAACATCGCGATGGCGCGCAGGTATGTCGTTTACGCGCTCCGATCCGATGAAGATATTTCCCCCGGTCGCTTCTTCGAGTCCCGCGAGCATTCTCAGCGTCGTCGTTTTTCCGCACCCCGACGGGCCGAGCAGTACTACGAATTCGCCGTCTTCGCTCGTAAGATCGAGGTGATCGACGACGGCGTGATCGCCGAATTTTTTAGTCACGTCTTCAAATCTGATGTTCATAAACGGTCGAGCATAGGGGGCAGCAATTTTTCTTATCGAGCCTGCTTGCGGGGAAACCGGGCCAGTCACTTCAGCCTTGCGCTGCCGACGTTCGTATTATATACTCCCCCGCCTGTATATGAAGCAGCAAAAAACTTTATTCGGCAGGATTTTCATGGCCTTTCAGTTCTACAATCCTGAAGGCAGTCTGTAATCTATCAACGCCCCCGCGGTTGCTTTCGAGGTGACGAACCGGGGAGAGTATCAGTTTTCAGAGGTTTATATTGATGATTCGTTCGGCGATGCTGTCGTGCGTTCTGCTGCTCCTTGCAGCAGCCGCCTCTGTATCTCAAACTCATTCACACCTTCCGGCGCGCGATCCCTTCGCATGGACGCGCGGTTATACTCTCGTTTTAGTCGATGCCTCGAACAAAGAAGAACTGGCCGAGGCGCGGGATTTCATCGTCTCCGAGGGCGGAAGGGTCGCTGTGATTTTGCCGCCGCGAGCCATACTCGGCTGGATCACGCCCGAAACGGGGCGGAGAATTTCAGGCCGCCATCGCATCAGATCGATTCATCACTCGCCCCTTCAGGCCATACCCCAGGGCTTCACTGACGTGGAGACACGGCTGGCGATAAAACTTTTCAACGACATCGCATCAGGAGCGCGAGCGCGAAAGGCAACAGCAGAGCTTCGTCGCGGGATGCAGTTCGACGACACCTATCGAGCCATGCCGGATTGCTCGCTTCCGCATCCGCAGATCGACCGCAATGAAGTGATTCGTTCTCTTCGCTCGATGGGCGCAGAGCAGGCGATTAGCTCTCTGCAGTCGCAGGCCGTCCACCCGCAGATTTTCGGCACCAGCGATGTTATGGAAGGATCGGTCGCGGTCGCGGTTTTTCTCGTCGAGAGCAACGGCGGAATAGACCAGAACCTTTATAGCTGGACGCAGGCCGATCAGACGACAGCGATTGCAGGCATAATAGACGGACTCAACTGGTGGGTGGATCAATCAAAAGCATTTCGGCTGGCTCGTCCGCTTCAGTTCACCCTCATTCCCTTTCTGGCGAATAATCCGGCCTGTCAGGTGCCTTATGAACCGATCATTCATCCGGGGATAGATGCGGTATTCTGGATCGGCACTGTGATGAGAACGATGGGAGGAACCTCAACAGACGTGTTTGCCAACGTCGGCGCGTTCAACGAAAAGCTCAGAAGCGACAATCGCACCGACTGGGGCTATTCGATGTTCGTCGCATACAACCCTCCCGGAACGCCTGCATCTTTCACCGACGGGCGCGCTGCGTGGGCATATCTGGGCGGCCCCTTTACCAACATGCTTTATCGCAGTTTCGGCTGGCAAATCGGTCAGATAGCAATTCACGAAACGGGACACATATTTTACGCCTGCGATGAATACTCGCAGCCCGGACATCAAACCTGTAGTTGTTCGTGCGCGCCAGCCGTAAGACCGCAGGCCGCAAACGGCAACTGCGAAGAACTGAATTGCAATCCAAATTCGATCCCCTGCATGATGCGGATCAACGAATTCGCGCTGTGCGCTTATACGGTCGCGCAGATCGGCTGGACGGGCGAAGCTCCGAGACCTCCGCCCACTGCGCCCGGAGGGCTGGTCTTAAGCGCCGCTTCTCCAACTCAGGTCAATTTGGTCTGGCAGGATACATCTACGGTCGAAGACGGATTTCAAATAGAGCGACGCGGAGGGTCGGACGGCAGCTTCGCTCAGATAGCCGTCGTCACTTCCAACACGAGCACCTTCAGCGACGCATCCGCGCTGCCAAACACCGCTTATTCTTATCGCGTGCGCGCCTTCAACACATCGGGCGCATCAGCTTATACCTCGGAAGTCGCGATCATCACCCCTTCAACTCCCTCCACGCTTTCAGTAACGACTGTCGATATGCCCGAAGCGACCGTTCAGGTTCCTTACAGCCGCACGATGGTGGCAAGCGGCGGGCAGTCGCCTTACACGTGGGTCATAGAAAGCGGGAGCCTGCCTGCGGGACTCACGCTCTCGCAGTCGGGAACCATCAGCGGGACGCCGACTCTTCCCTCGACGAGCAACTTCGTCGCCCGCGTGACCGACGCCGATAACAAGACGGCTACGAAAGCCTTCACGCTCATCGTAAGACCGACAGCAGTGCTGGCCATTACGACGAGAGAACTTCCTCGCGGATCGGTCGGCACCTCTTACAGCCAGCCGCTCGGAGCGTCGGGCGGGCAGTCGCCTTACACGTGGTCGATTCAATCGGGCAATCTTCCCGAAGGACTTTTGCTCAATCAGGCAGGCGTCATCGCAGGCACTCCCGAAAGAGCAGGCAGTTTCAGCTTCGTGCTGAGAGTCACCGATTCGGTCGAGGCTGTTGTAAGCGTGACTCTCAACATCGTCATCAATCCGCCCTCGACTGTGCTGACCATAGAAACCGGATCGATTGCAGATGCCGTCGTGGGGCAGGATTATTCTCAAACGCTGAGAGCTACGGGCGGCTCTGCGCCATATCGCTGGGAGATGGTCTCAAGCACGCTGCCCGAAGGCTTGACGCTTTCGGAAGCGGGCGTGATCACGGGAAGGCCCGTCTCGTCGGGCGAGTTTCCATTCACAGTGAAAGTTACGGATCAAAGCGGGACTTCCGAGACCCGTCAGTTTTCACTCGAAATCGAACCCGCGCCTGATCTTGTGGTGCTCAATTCGGCGAACCTTGCGGTTGCGGCCATCGGCGTTCCTTATCGCGTCGAGCTTAAAGCGACGGGCGGCGCGGAGCCTTACACATGGAAGAAGAAGAACAAGAAAAAATTCGGATTCCTGCCCGACGGAATCACGCTTTCGCGCGAGGGCATACTTTCAGGCACGCCGACCGCGCAGGGCATATTTAATTTCACGGTGAAGGTCAGCGATTCTTCCGGCAAGCAGGCCAGTAAGCCATTCGTCATCGAGGTAGGCCCGCCGCCGCCGCCGCTATCTATAAGAACAGATTTGCTGCCCGCAGGATCACAGTCAGTTCTCTACAATGCTCAACTCGAAGCGGGAGGCGGCGCTCCGCCTTACACGTGGACGATTGACAGCGGCGCGCTTCCGGCGGGGCTGACCTTGAATGAAGCGGGAGTCATCAGCGGGCGTCCGACGTCTTTCGGCTCGACCACTTTTACAATTCGAGTGAGAGACGCTGTGGGAACGACGAGCGTCAAGCAGTTCTTTCTGGCCGTAGGCCCGCCGCCGCCGCCGCTTGTGATTCAGACTGTTCAGTTGCCTGAAGCCTCGGCTGAAAGGCCATATAACCAGACGCTTCAGGCATCGGGCGGAGTGCAGCCTTACACGTGGAGTCTTGTGAGCGGGAGTCTGGGAGCGGGACTTAGCCTTTCGGCGGACGGGATGATAAGCGGCATGCCTGCCGCGCCCGGCAACAATGTCTTCGTGGTTCGCGTGACCGATTCTGCCCAGCAGGCGATTCAACGCACGCTCGCCATCATCGTGACACCTGCCGACCGCCTCGCGCCGTTCGGCGTGCTGGAAGTTCCCGATCAGGGAACGACTCTGGCCTTCGACGCGACGGGAAGCGGCTGGGCGTTGGACAACATCGGAGTGACGCGAATCGAAGTCCTCATCGATGGTCAGAAGGTGACGGATGCGATTTACGGATTGCCCCGACCGGATGTGGCCGTCATATGGGATGCGTTTCCGCGGGCGCGCAATTCGGGTTACAGCTTCACATTCGATACGACGAAAATTGCCAACGGATTTCACACACTCTCGATCCGCCTCTTCGATGAAGCCGGAAACATAACTATCGTCGGCCAGAGAACAGTGCTGATTCAAAACCGCGTACTGTCGGTTCTCTCGACCGCGCTCACAAGAGGGCGCAAAGGCGAGGCATACAGTTTCCAGTTGATCGCCATCGAGGGAAGGCAGCCTTACACGTGGGTGCTGACGGGCGGCGCGCTGCCGCAGGGTCTTTCGATGAACGCCGCGGGACTCATCTCAGGAACCCCCGCAGTGTTCGGCAATTTTCTCTTCAGAGTCAAGGTGACGGATTCTCTCGGAGCGATGGCTTTCGGCGATATCTCTTTGACGATAATCCCCGATGTCGAGCCTCTGAGGGTATTGAGCAGAGGCGATCTTACGGAAGGGATGACGGGCGTCGCTTACGAGCATCAGCTTCTCTTCATAGGAGGACAGCCGCCGCGAACGTGGAGTTTGGGAACCGGGGCGATGCCGCCCGGTCTCGCGCTCAATGCGCAGACCGGCGCAATCACAGGAGCGCCTACGAATGTCGGAACGTTCAACTTCACCGTAAGGCTCACTGATTCGACGCAGACGACCGTGACGAGCGACCCGCTTCGCATCACGGTAACACCCGGCCCGCTGCTGCTGCTTTCGAGCGGCGCGCTCACAGGAGGCCGTGTCGGGACGAGTTACAATCACACGCTGGCGAAAGCAGGAGGAGCGCCGCCTTACACATGGACGCTTGACAGCGGCGCGCTCCCGCCGGGACTCGCGCTCACTGCCGCGACCGGAGTGATTTCAGGCACGCCCACTCAATCGGGGACGTTTACCTTCAAGGTCAAGCTCACCGACTCGCAGCCCGTGAGCGTCGTCTCGGCGGAGTTGAGCATATTCATCGATGTAGCGCCTCTGGTCATCATAAGCGCAGGCGATCTGACTCCGGGCAAGCGAACGGTAGCTTATTCGCATCAGCTTCTGGCGACGGGCGGCACGCCGCCTTATACCTGGGCTATCATGACGGGCGCGCTCCCGACCGGTTTGACTCTCGACGCAAACACCGGGGTGATTTCAGGCACGCCCACGACAGTCGGGATTTTCACATTCACCGTGAAGGTGACTGACTCGACTTCGGCCAACGTCACATCAGGAATGCTGAGGATAGTCATCTCGCCGTGAAATCATTTGAGAAACCGGGCGCAGATGAAAACGATTCGGCTGACCCTCGCCCGGTTGAGAACCTCGGTCAACTCGCGCCCGACGCATCCGGAATTTTTTCTTCATCAGTCAGCAGTCCTACCGAAATCACGCCTGACCTCTTCGCCATATCGACGAGTCGCACGATGAAAGGATAAGGAAGCGCGGAAGGCGCTTTGATGAAAAGCGCGCGGTCGTCCGATTGTCGCTCTTCCATGAGAGCGACCAGTTTCAAGCCGAGTTCATCAATCCTGATGGGATGAGTGTTAAGTTGTAACTCTGCGCTCGTCGAGACGGTGAGCATAAGCATACCGGGCCGGGGCGGCGCGTCGGGCGCGGGCTGCGGCGCTCTGACGGGCAATTTCATTTCCTTTTGCGGTTGAATGACCATGAAGATGATGAGCAAAACCAGCAGCACATCGATGAGCGGAGTGACATTGATCGAAGGCTGAGCGGTCTTTGAAATCGGTTTTGACAAGGTGATCGACCTCTTTGAGGAAAGGTGGGCGCTCTCAAGGTTTGACACCATAAGGGCGAGGATGGTTCCTGAGCGGGCGATTCTCAAATGCGCGATCACTTCGCGCCAAAAGAAAAAGGCGAAGCCGCGCGGCTCCGCCTTTTGAAGGATCACAGTCTCAGGCGCAGGAAATCTATTCTCTCTTTCTTCTTATCACTCCGCCGGGGCCTTCGCGGAGCGCGTAATCCGACGGCACTTCGAAAAGCGAGCGGGCGGGTTCGCTGCGATTGATGTTGGTCAAGCGATAAGTCGTCTCGCCCGATCTCGGATCCGAACGGCGGGTCATCACAACGACCTGCAATTCAGGCGAGTACCATTTTTCGGACACGATATTTATGGGCTGTTCGTTGCCGATCTCGCCCGCAGGAATCGTGAAAGTAACACGAGTCCCTTCGGCCTGAACGCCTTCTATCATCTGCGTTCCGAGCGATTCTTTATTGGCGTTCATCTTGCCCGAAAAGGCAAAGTTGGGGCCGCCCATCACAACTTTTACGTCGCCGCCTACGGCTATCGCTTCACCGCGGCCTGCAGGCGGATGATCTCCGGCAGAGCGTCTCGTTTTCATGTGTTCGCGAGTTTCGACTTCCATTCTTCTTTTGGTTTCGGCATCTGCTGCGGCCATCACTTTGGCCTTCACCTCCTCGCTGAGGCCTTCGATGTGCATCTTGCGGGCCGTTACCTTTAAAGCAGACTTCTCGTTATGATGAAGCGTATAGCTTGATTCGCTGACCGGATCATTGATGAAAGAAGTCTTCATCTCTTCGGCGTTCTGCGAATCTCCGCCTCTCCACTTCATAGTCTGATCGCGACGAGTGCGACCTTCGCTGTCGCGATAAATCATAGTCGTACTTCTTTGCACTATGCGATTGCCGTCGGCAAGCGCCTGAATCGATTCGGTCACGGCTTCGGCGGAATAGGGCGCGCCCTTTATGGGCTTGCCCATTACCATTTCAGAGACGCCGAATTCAAAGGTCGCCCGCTCTGCGGCCCCCTGCGCGAAGGCGAATCCTCCGCCTTCGGTGCGAACTTCGACTGATTGCCCTCCCGATGTAACGAAGGTGGCGGTTGCAGACTCATTGCGACGTTCGCGTTTCTCCTGCGCCAACATCAGCGAGCCGTCGGCAAGCAACGTGGCAGCGCACAGAAACGCCAGTAAGATTCTCTTCTTCATAACTCCCTCCTTTGAAAACAGTGGTCAGTGGTCAGCGGTCAGTGGTCGGTTTTCATCCTTTTCGGGTGTCGCCTCTGACAACATGAATGACTCCTTGAAAAATGTGGGGCAGGTTGGCAGCCTGCATCATCTCCGATTTTCATGCCTTTCGTTCCGGCGCAATCTGCCTGATCGCGCTCATCGGATTCACCATCAACGAACGAATCGAATTGCGCGGGCCAGTCCGTCGTGGCCCACTAAAACGTCAGCTTTGACAGGCTCGTTTGCGCGATCCATATTGACCGGCAGACCGAGCGAGATGAGCGACGAACGCGAAAGCATCACGCGGCGAATCTCTCCGCTCTCGAAGTCGATCAGATTGTCGTACTCGACGAGCGGAAGAAAATCCGTCGCTATTTCGTTTTCAGGCGATATGGCGCGACCGGCTTCTACGCGCCTGTCTTTGGCGACAACTGCGCGACGAGGATTTTGCCGAGGATTATGCTTAGACGCAGGTTTATCGCTTCCCAGTCTCGGCGCAAGTTCTTCTAATTTTCGGTCGCGTTCATTCTTCGTAGGAGGCGGCTCATCATTAGGAGTCGCCTGCTGAGGGGTCACGCTTTGTTGTCGCGACCAGACGAGAGCCGCAACGATGATGATCGCCGCCGCCGCTGCTGCTGTGATTCTCATCCATCTCACGCGACGCGGCGGCGCTTCGGGCGCAACCGTTGCGCGATTAAGGAAAGCGGCGAGCAAATTTTCCTCGACTCGCAGCGGCGCTTCCTGCTCCGAGTAGCTCGCGGCCAGCGCAGCGAGACCTGAGGCGAGAGAGCGCGCATCTTCGAGTCGTGCGGCGCACGCGCGACACTCCCGCGAGTGAGCGAGCGCCGACGTGCGCTTCGATGATTCCATCAAAGCCTCTCGCGCAAGATCATCGATTATGCTTTCAAAGTCTCTGCATTCCATGTCAGGCACCTTTTTTCATCCATCGCTCTGGAAGCCGCGCGGCTGCTTCGCAGCTTTTCGGCAAGCAGGGCGCGGCCCCGATGAAGTCTCGATCTGATAGTTCCCACCGAGCAGCCGAGAGCCGAAGCCGATTCCTGATAACTCATCTCGTGAAGATCGCAAAGGATGACGGCTTCGCGATAATGTTCGGGCAATGCAAGCACAGCCTGTCGGAGCGATTCTATCGCCTCGCTGCGCGTGAGATCGCCGAGCGGATCGCTTGCGGCTATCAACGACTCAGGCACAACCGCCGTCTCTTCGTCATCGATCTGCATGTGATTCTGCTCGCGGCGCAATCGCCTGAGCACCTGATTGCGCGCTATGCCGTAGAGATAAGCCGCAACCGTTCCGCGCGACTCGTTGTAATTGTGAGGATCGCATATCATCCTGATGAAGACTTCCTGAGTCACATCTTCGGCAACAGCCGGACAGCCGCTCATTTGAAGCGCGAATCTGTAAATCGCGCCCTGCCGACGGCGGTAGAGCGTCGTAAATGCGTTCTCATCTCCGGCTGCCGTCAACCGAAGCAATTCTTCATCGCTCAACTTCGACAATGACATCCTTTCACTACCGGTCGGCAAATTATCGCCAATGATGATTCGCCTCGGCCAGCAAAAAAGTTCCAAAATCAGCGGGGGAAGTCAGAAGTCAGAAGTCAGGAGTCAGGAGTCAGAAGGTTACAGGTTACAGGGAACAGGGGACAGGCCCGGAGATTTCCCGTCTGTCCCCTGTTCCCTGTAACCTGTTCCCTACACTGACGGCTCAGAAGAGTTGCGTTCGGGTTCGTCTCGGTGGTATAAGGCTTGTCCTACCGGATAATTCGGTCAGCAGGTTTTTTCATAAACAATAAGTCTGACCCGTGGTCGCGCGAGCGGCTTGCGGGTTAGTGTCTGGACTCTCAACCAAGAGGTGGCTTATGAAGAAGGCTATCAGCGTAACCGTAAACGGCGCGACTCATCAGAGCGAAGTCGAGCCGCGCCTCCTGCTCGTCCACTACATCCGAGACGTGATCGGACTGACAGGCACGCACATAGGATGCGAGACATCCATATGCGGAGCCTGCACCGTTATGGTCGAGGGACAGGCAGTGAAATCATGCACTCTGCTCGCAGTTCAGGCCGATGGCGCGAGCATCAAGACCATAGAGGGGCTTGCCGCAAACGGCAAACTTCATGCGGTTCAGGAAGGATTCTGGGAACAGCATGGCTTGCAGTGTGGCTATTGCACTCCGGGAATGATCATAGCTTCGGCTCAGTTGCTGGATCGCAACCCGACGCCTACAGACGAAGAGATTCGTCACGGGCTTGACGGAAATCTTTGCCGCTGCACAGGCTATCAACACATCATTGATGCGGTTCAATACGCCGCCCGCAAAGCGAAAGGGGCCACTGGCGATTGATAATAGAAGTCCAGAGTCCGATGTCTGGCGTCGAGAGTCGGAACTGTTTCTGACTCCAGACTCCAGACTCCAGACTCCAGGCTCTTGGAGGATTTATGGCCAGCAAGTATGTAGGAAAGAGAGTCAAACGCACCGAGGACCCGCGACTGATTCAGGGACTTGGACATTATGTCGATGACATAAAACTGCCGGACACGCTTCACGTCGCATTCCTGCGCTCGATCCACGCGCACGCCCGCATAACCGGGCTGGATGTGAGCGAAGCGCGAAATGCGCCCGGTGTGGTCGCCGTCTATACAGGAAAAGATGTGGCTGAAAAAGTCGGCCCCGTTCCATGCGCGGGCGCGCTGCCTGATCTGCGCGTGCCTGATTATCGCGTGCTGGCGCGCGACAAAGTTTATTTCGTAGGTCAGCCAGTAGCCGCGGTCGTCGCGACGGATCGCTACGCGGCGCGCGATGCCGTCGATTTGATCATGTGCGATTACGAAGAGCTTCCGGCTGTCGTCGATGTCGAAGAAGCGGCCCGTGGCGGCCCGGTTATTTATGAGGAGTACGGCGACAACATCGCTTATCGATTGACGAGTGGCGAAGGCGATATCGATGCGGCGATGGCTGCGGCTGATCGCGTGGTCTCGCAGCGAATCGTCCATCAGCGACTCGCGCCCATAGCGATGGAGCCGCGCGCCGTCCTTGCGCGCTACCTGCCCGGAGAGCAGGAGCTAACGCTTTGGTCATCGACTCAGATTCCACATCTTCTGCGCACACAGGTCGCCGTGATGTTGGGAATGCCCGAAAACAAACTTCGCGTGATAGCTCCCGAAGTCGGCGGCGGATTCGGATCGAAGCTCAACGTCTATGCCGAAGAGGCTCTGCTCGGATGGATCAGCATACAACATGCAAAGCCTGTGAAGTGGATCGAGACTCGGCGCGAAAATATTCAGGCGACCATCCACGGTCGCGGGCAGGTCGGCTATGTCGAAGTGGGTTGCAAAAACGACGGCACGATAACGGGGCTTCGCTACAACGTCTTTGCAGACATGGGCGCGTATCATCAACTTCTCACGCCTGCCATCCCGACGCTCACCGGATTGATGCTTTCGGGCTGCTACAAAATTCCCGCGATTCAGATGAACGTGACCGCCGTCTTCACCAACAAGATGTCTACCGATGCTTATCGCGGCGCGGGCCGACCCGAAGCGACTTATGTAGTCGAGCGCGCGATGGACATAGTAGCGGCAGAACTTGGAGTGGATACGACTGAAGTGAGGCGAAAGAATTTTCCCGCGCCTGATGAATTTCCTTTCAAGACCGCGACTGGCTTGTTTTATGACAGCGGCAATTATCAGGGCGCGCTCGACAAAGCTCTGGAAAACTCCGGTTATCAACAACTGCGCGAAGAGCAAAAGCGTGCGCGCGACGAGGGACGCTTGATCGGCATAGGCGTTTCGACTTACGTCGAGATATGCGCGCTCGGCCCTTCTCAGGCCATGCCCGCGGGCGGATGGGAAAGCGCGACCGTGAGAATAGAGCCTACCTGCAAGGTGACAGTGTTGACGGGCGCATCGCCTCACGGTCAGGGACAGGAGACATCTTTCGCGCAACTCGTGGCCGATGAGCTTGGCGTCGATCTCAATGATGTGACCGTCATTCACGGCGACACGTCGATTGTGCAGTACGGCATAGGAACTTTCGGAAGCCGCGCAACGGCAGTCGGCGGCACGGCGGTTTTCAACGCTGTTCAATCGCTCAAGGAGAAAGCCTCGAAGATAGCGGCGAACATCATGGGCGTAGACGCTTCGGCAGTAGCATTCAGCGAAGGCGTATTTTCAGCCGAGGCAGCGGCAGCAGCAGCGGCGGGCGAAGGCCCTCCATCGGACAGCCCGCCCAAAAATGTTTCGATTCAGGAGGTCGCGCTTGCGGCTCACCTTGCGCGACAGATTCCTGCCGGAATGGAGCCGGGGCTTTCGGCGACGAATTTCTTCGAGCCTGCGAATTTCACCTTCCCCTTCGGCACGCACATCGCGGTCGTCGAAGTTGATCGCGAGACGGGCGACATAAAATTCCTGCGCTACGTCGCCGTCGATGATTGCGGCAAGATGATAAATCCGATGCTTGTCGAGGGGCAGATACACGGCGGAATAGTTCAGGCTTTGGGGCAGGCGCTTTACGAAGAAGTAGTTTACGACGAGCAGGGCCAGATCGTAACCGGTACGCTTATGGATTATGCAGTGCCAAAGGCCGCACACGCTCCGCGCTTCGAGCTTGATTCGACCGAGACTCCTTCGCCGGTAAATCCGATGGGCGTTAAAGGCGTGGGCGAAGCGGGAACCATAGGAGCTACGCCCGCGATAGTCAACGCCGTCGTCGATGCGCTCGCGCCCTTCGGCGTGCGGCATCTCGATATGCCAATACGACCGGAATCGGTGTGGAAAATCGTCAACTCGTAAGCTCGCTCGACGAGAAAACGTATGTCAGCGGAACTGCTCAATGAATTGATGGAACGGGCGAAGGCTCTTGCCGAAGAAGAGAAACTCCGGTTTGCCGAATACCTGATGGAGAAGATTCAGGTAAGGTCATCTTCGAAGCAAGAGCAACCTGAGTTTCCGGATGCTGTCTCAGAAGTCGAGCGCAACTCGGAGTCTGTGCGTGAAGGAACCACCCAGGACTGGAGAAGAGATGTCTGCCTATCGGAAGAAAAAGCTGCGCATCGCTCTGAGCATATGATCTGGCTCAAAGCTAATCGGGATGCTTACGCTGGTCAATACGTAGCTCTCGACGGCTCGCGGCTGGTGGGAACCGGAAACAATGTCCGCGAGGCTGAGGCGGTGGCGAGACAACGAGGGGTTGAAAAGCCCTTCATCGTTTACCTGTTTCCTCTCGACAGTATTCCGTTCGGAGGATGGTAAGCGATGTCTTATCACCTCACGTTTCAGAAATCGGCGCTCTATAACACGAGCAAGGAAGGTGTCACGGTTGGAGTACGGCTGACTTTGAACGGGCAAAGCGTTGTGTGTGATGCAAAGATAGACACAGGCGCAAGCAGTTGCATATTCGAGAGAACACTGGGTGAAAATCTCGGAATCAACATTGAAGGCGGACTACAGCAGCGATTCGGGACTGTCACAGGCTCTTTTCTCACTTACGGTCACGAAGTCACTTTGTCAGTCCTCGATATTGAATTCGATGCGCTGGTTTATTTTGCTGATGATGAATCCTTCACTCGCAACGTGTTGGGTCAACGCGGATGGCTTGATCGTGTCAGGCTAGGCATCGTTGACTACGAGGGGCGATTTTATTTGAGTTATTATGGCGAACGTGCCTGAAGAGGTTTTCCTATTTTCAAGGAGATTGAGAAATGATTCCAGCACAGTTTGATTACCTCGCGCCTGCGACGCTGGCGGAAGCAGTGTCGCTGCTCGCTCAGCATCAGGATGAGGCGAAAATTCTCGCGGGCGGGCATAGCCTCATACCTGCCATGAAACTTCGACTCGCGCAGCCGCAGTTGCTCATCGATATTGGCCGAATCAAAGACCTCTCCTACATCCGCGAAGAGGGCAGCGAGATTCGCATCGGCGCGATGACGACTCATTACCAGATCGAATCGAACGCACGGCTCAAACAAATTTGCCCGATGCTTCCTGCCTGCGCCGCGCAGATAGGAGACGTTCAGGTTCGCAATCGCGGAACCATCGGCGGGAGCCTCGCCCACGCAGACCCGGCTGCTGACTGGCCCGCTGCCATCATCGCGCTCGGCGCAGAAATGGTCGTTGTCAATGGGAAAGGCGAGCGTGTGATCAGGGCCGATGATTTCTTTCTCGATATGCTCACGACCGCGCTCGACGCAAACGAGATACTGAGCGAGATTCGCATACCTGCGCCCACGGGCCAGTTCGGCCAGGCTTATTTGAAAGTCCCGCAGCCCGCATCAGGCTATGCCGTCGTAGGCGTGGCTGTTCATCTCACGCGCGACAGCACGGGCGCGTGCGAGGCGGCCAGCGTCGCCATCACAGGGGTCACATCGAAGGCCTATCGCGCTTCGGCGGTCGAAGCCGCTCTCAAAGGCAAGTCTCTCGACGACGCGAACATACGCGATGCTGCATCGCACGCGACTGACGGCATCGATGCCAACGGCGACATTTATGCTTCGGCTGATTATCGAAGGCATCTCGCAACGGTCTACACCCGCCGAGCTATAGAAGCGGCAGCAAAATAGGTGACAGGGAACAGGTGACAGGGAACAGAGCTTACGTTCGCTCCGATACCTGTCACCTGTCACCTGTCACCTGTCACCTACCATGAAAATAGAAGGCACTCACGAATTGCGCGCGCGCCGCGAGCGCGTCTATGAAGCTTTGACCGACCCTGCGGTGTTGAAGCGATGCATACCGGGCTGCGAGTCTCTGGAAAAGACCGGAGAGAATTCCTATCGAGCGACGCTCAAAGCCGGAGTCGGAACGATCAAGGGAATCTTTACGGGAAGCGTCGAGCTTGAAGACCTGAAGCCTCCTGCGCATTATCGAATGACCGTGAGCGGCAAGGGGCAGCCCGGATTTTTGAAAGGGTCGGGCGATATCGATCTCGACGAGCGAGACCAATTCACGATTGTCAGTTACAAAGGCGATGTGCAGATAGGCGGGACTATCGCGGGCGTCGGTCAGCGGATGATTCAGGGCGCGGTGAAAATGATGGCCTCACAGTTTTTCACCGCCATCGAGGCGGAAGCGAAAGTGGAAGCGGACGAGCCGCCGCCCCGTCACGGCTTTTTTCGAACAGCCCTGAGATGGTTCTCAGGGAAACTGAGACGAATGTTTCGAGGC